>Ga0115006_10004093_pt1 | contig 10108 bp, 13 predicted proteins | sample ArcOceMetagenome_3_FD_88943 | JGI IMG/M metagenome (GOLD analysis project Ga0115006, IMG submission 88943) | Marine eukaryotic phytoplankton communities from Arctic Ocean - Arctic Ocean- Svalbard ARC20M Metagenome | ecosystem: Environmental > Aquatic > Marine > Oceanic | place: Arctic Ocean...
CCTCCCCCCCCTCCCCGCCTCGCCATGATATCCACCCCGCCCCCACACAGGCGCTGAGTCTCGAGTTGTGGCTGCTCACCAGCTCCGGCGAGAGCGGCGAGGGCAACATGGAGGTCGATGACGTCGACAACGCGGTGGTGATCGCCACGATCACGAGCTCGCAACTCATCATACACCCCTTCCTGCTACACCCCCTCACACCCGCTCACATCTCCTCGCGCCCCGTGAACAGATGATCGTCTCGATCACGATCTCGCTGCTCATTTACAGCATCAACTACGGCGTGCGCCGCGTGGTGGTCAACCCCTCGGTCGAGAGTGAGAAGCCGCCCTACTTCTCCTACAACGAGAAGCGGATGCTCACGCTCTCCTCCGTGCTCTACATCGGCAACTACGTGCTCGTGCTCTTCGCGGTGCACACCCCGCTGCTGCTCGCGTCACGCAGCAGAGAGCGCGCAGATGGAGATGCAGATGCTGATGCAATCGCGCACCGGCAGCTGGGCGGGCTCGACGCGATCGCGGCGGGCTGCGCCAACCTGAGCGCGGGGCTAGCCGATCAGATCGGCGGTGCGCACGGACGTCGAGGGCTGCAACCCTACGTGATAGAGCCTGCAACCCCATGTGTCGCAGGCTGCAACCGTATGTGTCGCAGGCGCACCTGGGCAGGGCTTAGATGTTTTAGATGCGGAGGCGCTGGACTGCGTGCTGAATGTGGGCTCGGACTTCTCGGCGGGCACCAAGTCATGGTGGGTCCACCACGTCCGCTCGGGCATTGAGCAGATCTGCAGGCCGAGGGCCGACGACCTGCTCCACGGCTCCCATGGGGCGACGGAGGGTGGCCAGCCCACCTGCTCGGGCAGCACGTGGTACACGCCCGGCGGCCTCATCTCGCAGGCGGCACGGCATACGCATGCGCATGCGCACGGCGTACGCGTGGCATGCGCACGTGCACGGCGCGCGTGGCATGTGCACGTGCACGGCGCGCGTGGTGTGTGTGTGCATGGCGTGTGCGTGCGTGTGTGCATGGCGTGTGCGTGCGTGTATACGCACGGTGGCGCGCCCGACGGTCTCATAGGTGGCGACGCAGACGCCGCCCGATCACGCACACCCCTACACACTCTCTCTCTCTCACACACACTTTCTCACTCTCTCACACACACTCTCTCACGCACACGCCTCAGGTGGTGACGCTGACGCTGCTCGACATCGTTTTCCTCGTGATCAACGAGCTGCTGTGGGGGCTGCTGTGGACGGTCGTCTCGCGCCTACTCGGCCGCCGCTCGTACGCACAGTCGTCGATCAACGCCTACTACGAGCCGCCTGCGTTCCTCTTCGCCGACCGTTACGCCTACATGCTCAAGGTTGCCGCGATGGTGCTCGTCTTCGCGCCGGCGGTGCCGCTGCCCGCACCAATGCACCAATGCACCTACCCCGGCTCGATGCTGCAGCCCTATGCACCCAGCCTGCAACCCCGTGTCTCCAGGTGCCGCTACTCTACTGGCTGGGCGGCGTGACGCTGCTCTTCAGCTGGTACGTGCAGAACCTCGCGCTCGTCAAGATCTACCGCCGTCCCAAGGCGCTCGACCACCACGTCGCCGAGCGCTCGCGCCAGTTCCTGTGCCTGCTGCTCGGGCTGCACGTGTGCAGCTCCACCGCCTTCTACACGCGGCAGGCCTACGTCACGGGCTCGCAGTGGGACACGGAGGCGATGGAGCCGTTCACGCTCTCCTTCCTCGCGTGCCTCGTCTATCTGGTCTTTGAGCTCGCGAGCGGAGATATGATGCGCGAGGCGGTGCGCCTTTCCGCGGCTGCTCGGACTTCGTACATCCCCTCACCTTGCTGTACTCTACATTCCCTCACCTTGCCACGCGCCCTTGGGCGCGCTTCCGTACCTGCTCGGCTACACCCCTCACCTTGCTACCTCCCTTTCTCAGGTGCGCTTCCGCAGCTGCTCGGCCGATCGCCAGAGCGGCGCCGATCGCCTCTTCCAGGAGGTGCTCGACGAGGCCACCGTGGCCGACTCGTCGACGCACTTCAAGGAGTACCGCTGCCCCGCGCCGCGCGTGCCGCCCGCCGCCAAGCAGTCGGTGTGGTCCGGCTTCCGCGGAGTCCTCTTCGGGAGCAACGAGCTGCGATCTCGCAACTCCACCGGCCTGCGGCGCTCGCTCGCCGTCAAGGCGGCGGCAGAGGCCTCTGCCCGCTGGCGCAAGGGCTCTGCCGAGCGGGCTGGCGGCGGATCCACGGGCGGCGCGGCAGGCGAGACGGGCAGTAGCACATCGTCGGAAGCGCCGGGGGCGGTGGGCGCGGTGGCGGGGTCGAGGCGCTCCTCGACGTGCGAAGACCTGTCGGGGTCCTTGTCGGAGTCGCTATCGAGGCTCGCGCCGAGTCGCTCCCTGACGACGGGGAGCGTCGACCTACTGTAACAACAACGTCGCGGCCGTGCGCACGCCACACGCCACACGCCCCAGTACGACCCGCTTTAGATATTCGGAGGGGAGCTGGCTCGCGGTATGAGCTGAGAGCCCGAGACGAGACGACGGGTGATGGAGGCGGCGTTTGGCGGGCGCCGCGTCGTGTGCACCCTCTAGTCGAGTCCGTACTAGACAGTATGTGCACCGACTCTCTTTTTTATAGATCTGTATTTATTATTATATCAGATTAAACTGTCTTGTGTCAGAAGACATCATGGACAACCTGTGGACAACTTATGTGTTTGAACTTCCGCTGCCGAGCAATTTCCGGCAGGTCTACGTCTAGCGGTAAACTCTATAAAGCCGTATACTGTACACGGCTTTACGGCTTTACGACTATCCAGCCGTTCCCTACAGTAGGACCTCGGGTCCATCCTGTGTGGTGCCATGACACAGTCGTACGAGTGATAGGTAGATGGATAGATATTTGCAACCCACCCCAGTTGTCACAACGCACACAACCATATAATACCGACACATAGAGGGTCAGTCGAGCACCACAAGGTTGCTCTTGCCGTGGCCCTGGCTGCTGCGCGTCTGCTTCACCGCCGCCGTATCGGCGCGAACTTCTGCGCCGCGCACCCACACACGCACGGTGCCCAGCGGCAGCTGGCGTAGCTGCGCCGCCAGCGCGTCGTCGCGCTCGATATCATGCGAGCGCTGCAGCAGCGCGACACACCCGGCGACAGGGCAGGTCCTGACACGGCTTGTGTGATCGCGCAGCGTCTCGTAGTTGCACTGCGGTAGGTGCGCGCAACGCGCGCCTTTGGCGGGGTCGGTGAGCGTACCGAGCGAGAGTACGCACCTGGTGAGGCGCAGGGAGCACGTCGCAGATGACGCTAAGGTGGCCCTCTCGTGTGTGCGGGTTATGGACATGGTGGCGGGGCAGGCTCTCACCGCAGCTCGAGTGGCAGCCACTCGTCACACACTGCCTCCTGGCAAACCTCCTCGGCCAGCAGCTCCACGCGCACGACGTCCGCCGTGTGCCACCGCCGTTCGCCGTCGTCGTATGCAACTTGAAAACGCTGCTGCACCGCCCCGCCCCGCCCGAGCTCCGAGCGTGTGTCGATCACGCGACCGTCGAAGTAGGTCTCCTTGTCCCACCAAACGCGCACGCGCTGGTTGGGCCGCAGCAATGACGAGGCGGTGGCATAGCTTGCTGGGGACGTGATCGCCAGTTGTATCGGTGGTTGCGGTGCGGGGCGTACTTCTTTTGCCGGCAGCGGGCGCTTGGGGCAAGGACAATCCAGCGCTGATGGTGGGGTTGGCTTGCGCTTCGAGGCAGAGCGCGTTGTGGGTACGAGGGTAGGCTCGGGTGCAGGCGCAAGTGCCGGCTCCAATGCTGTTTCCTCCTCTTTCTGTGCGATGCCCTCTGCTACAGCCCAACCTTCCTCCTCCACCTCCTCCACCTCCTCCTCTACTCCATCTTCCTCCTCCTCCTCTTCCTCCTCCTCCACCTCTTCCGCCTCCACCCCATCCTCCCACTCCTCCTCCACAGCCGCCTCCGCTGCCGCCTCCGCCGCCGCCGCCTTCGCCGCCTCCGTTGCCGCTTCCGCCGCCTCCGCTTTCGCTGCCGCCTCCACCGTCTCCGCTTCCGCCTCCGTCGCTTCCGCTGCCACCGCCTCTTTCGAGGGCGAGTCTGTCTTTTTTTCTTCCGTCACCTCCTCCTGCCACTGAGAATCGTCGCCCGGTCTGCACTTCTTCGCACCGACTAAGGCGGTGATGTAGGCCGCTGAGACACCATCTTGGGCTGCGAGGAGTGTCACATTGTCGGCATCTAGCCTTGCATTCTCGGCGCGCAGCCTCTCGACGTTCGCGCGCAGCTCCTTCATGTCAGTTTGGGCTCGACTTAGAGCACGCTTGGAGGCATCAAGCTCCGAGCGCAGAGCTCGGAGCAGATGCGCTCCAGTGTGTCTTCTTTGCGGTAGCACAGGTAGGCCTACACGCGGCTTTAGAGCGAGGGCGACACGGCCTGCCGTGACTGAGACTGTGGCATACACGAGCTGTTGCGCCTTCCTGAGCCCCAAATAACGCTGCTGCACAGCATAGACTGACCGCTTGGGCATGCTGGTGGCGGAAGCGAGCTGCAGTGTAGCCTCCTGCCACACGGTGGTGTACATGATGTTGCTCGCCCCACGCTGCGCCAGACCGCGTAGCACCTCTTTCAAGCTCCCGTCTTCCGCTGCTGTCCATGACCGTGGCACCTCGCGCGGACTGATAGTGGCGAGCACCTCCGAGCCAGCAACGCGTAGCCGAAGTTTTACCAGCAGCCGGCCGTGAAGCTTGCTTAGCTTCGGCTTCTTCACAGTCTTGCGCATGGGGGCGTACACGCTCCCGGTGACCCGAGCTCGCTGCCGGCGTGCGGCAGCCTGCACCCTTTCCAGAAGGAAAGAATCGGTGCCGTGAGTGAAACCAAGCACGCGAGGCGCCGCCATCCGCCACTCCACGCCTTCTGCCTTGGGATTGTAACCCTTCTCGATCCACGCATGCCATACTGAGCCCGGCGCATAGATCTTCGCAGAAAAGGCTCCCTGCGTGGAGTCGATCGAGGTAACACGCGCAGGAGCCCAGAAAGCCTCGTTAGGAGCCTCGTCCTCGACGAGTTCCAGCTCAACCGTGTCACCGACGCGAACGGGAGCCACAGGCCCAAGCGGAGGCGGTGGATCTGGGCGCGGTGCGAGTGGCTTTACAACCGGCTTGATTACGGGCACGCGGCGCCTCAAAACAGGACCGATGTCGTGTGAGCCCTCATGCCCACCAGGCAAAATGCAGCCCAGCTGGCCGCCGATCCTCTGACTGCACAGCAAATGCATGCACGACCGCAAGCTCCTGATGTGCTTGGTCGTGTCCGTCTTGAAGACCGATGCTGCCACGTAACAAGCGCCTGCAACGGCCTTGTCACGGATCGAAAGGGGATAACCACGGAGGGCTCCTAGAGTTGCGGATGAGGCTACGGAGGCTGAGGTTCGGGATAAGGGCCTTGCTCTCCAGCGTGGTGCCCGTGAAGGGCGAGGTGTTGTTGGTGCGCGGAGCCACTCCATGATGGCCTCGCGCTCGTAGGTGAACCTGTCTACCCTCTACCGTAGTCCCGTGGTCGGTCATGATCTCGGCGGTGATCGAGCACACGTAGTCGTTGGGCACCTCCGCTGCCTCGCTCGCCTCCGACGGTCCTGCTGCCAGGTCCCGCAGCACCCGGTCACGCATCTGGAGCAAAGACCGCCGACGGCGAGGGCCGTGTGCAGTCTCTGCTCTCCTGTAACCACTTAAATCGGGGAGGTAGAGTGAGCGCGACGACGCACGATAAAACCAAGAAATTTCCAGATATCTTGTTTCCGGGATGGTTTGCCCCCGGAAAGCCGGAAAGCCGGAAAGCCGGAATGCCTAATATCCCGAAAGTATCCCCAGGGCACCCTAATTGCGAAAAGAAATTCGCGAAACTCTGGCCAGTGGCTACTCAAAGCCCAGAGATCCTGATCGACTTCATCATAATCGGCATGTTCGGGTTGTCTCCCGTGGTCGGTACCTTGGAGGTCACATGTGCACATGTCACATGTCACATGTTCACATGTGCATGCACATGTGCATGCATATGCACATGCACATGTGCACAGGTTCGGGTTAAGGTTACATATGTATGTGACATGTATGCATGCACATGCACATGTACATGTATGTGACATGTGCATGCACATCATGTGCATGTATGTGGTAAATTCACGGGGCGCGTGAGTTTGGCGTGTGCTACTGGTGTGTGTGCATGGTATATGCCCACGGTATGTGCACTGCACGGTATGTGGGCAGGCTGTGGGTGTCCACACAGAGTGTGCTACTATAATATGCACGTGGTGTGTGTGCGTGGTGTGTGCTGGTAAGTGTGTATGGCGTGTGCTAGTGTGCGGTGCATGCGTATGCACAGTATGCATTTCGTGTGTGGTTGGCACCTTAGAGATCTCCACGGCGATCTCGTAGCCCTCAGTGATCTGGCCGAAGACCGGGTGCTTCGAGGCGCCCGGCGAGAACCAGTCGAGGTTAGCGTTGTGGTTGAGGTTCATGAAGAACTGACTGCCGCCTGAGTGAGGCCTGCCTGCGCGGGCGACCCAGAGAGAATATAGCTCAGAAAGGGAGAACTCCGAGGCCGTGCCGTGCAAGGCGACAATGCCACGGCGTGCGAGGCGTTGATGGAGACATAGGTACATATCACATGCATGGCACACATGAGCATGGCACATGCGTGTGGCGTACCGGAGTTGGCCATCGAGAGCGAGCCCGGCTTGTTAGAGTCCTTGGAGATGTTCTCATCCTTGATGTGGCCGCAAGTAGATAGATAGAGATAAATTGTATACGTTGTGATACTACAAGGAGAAAGGCATCACGCGCTACGTCTCGCACGCCACATAGTTCCGCGGTGCTACAGGCACAAGGGACGGTTGTTACTTTACACACTTACCATGATGTTGCCCCCTCCGAAGCGATGCACGAGGGCGCCGTTCTTGGCAAGGTTTCGGAAACTGCACATGAAAATAAAGATGCGTGCCAATCGGGCGGCGTGTACACTTAGGCGTGGTGCCACGTATGCTGTCGATCGGGAGGGTTGGGCTGCTACCACGCCTGCCATTAGGAGGGTTGCCCGTGCCCGCTTCGCGCGCCTTCGGGTCCTTGGCGAGGGGACAGCCAAACTGGTTCATAAAGCTTGGGATGACGCGATCTGGCGCACGAGAAGATCGCCGCAGGGCCGCGGGTCGGCAGGGTTGGGATCATGGGGAGGTGGGTGGTTCGTGCAGGGATCGTGAGAGCTCACGAAAGTGTATCCCATCGTAGAACCCAGTCCGGCAGAGGTTGATGAAGTTGGAGGCGGTCCTCGGCACGCGGTCCATGTAAATCTCGGCCTTAATCGTTCCCATGGTCGTCTCTAAGGTCGCCACCGGGTTGGGCTTGCCCCAATGCGCATTCGGGTCGGGACGCTCATGCGCCAACCTGCTACGACCACAGCCCATGTACTACTATGTGACAAATCAGTTACAAGGCAGTGACAAGCAGTTGCAAAGCAGTTACAAGCTGTGCTGAGCCATGCTCGATAGAGTGATATAGAAGAATAGGGGACATCGGGGCGTCCGATGTCCGCAAACTCTTCGAACCCTTCGAGCAGCGCTTCCTACGTGCGATCGCTCGCGGCCAAGCTGGCGCTACTCATCGGCAGCGACAGGGATACTGTGCTCGCCGAGGTGCGCGGTCAGTTGGCTGGTTGCACTTCCAAGCACCTGTCGATGCTGGGCTCTAAGCTTCGAGCTGCACAGGAACTGGCGCGAGTGAGGGTTGTGGGCGGCTCGCCTACGGCTGGTTCCGGCTGCGGCTACGGCGCGCCCACCGGTGTGGTCGGGAAGAGCTTTCCACGGGTGCTGGAGGACGAGTTACACGCCGCGTGGCCCGGGGCGAGCCTCGACTACGACGTGCACGGCGGCGGTGGCCTCGGCTCGCGCTACTACTCGTCGTGCCTTGACAGCATGGTCCCAGCAGCCGCCGACCTTGTCGTGCTCGACCTCAGCCTCAACGACATCGAGGGGAGCTCTGAGCAGCGTGCCGACGTTTTCGAGCTTGTGCTGGGGCAACTCGAGCAGCTGCGTGTGGGTGCAGTGCTAACGACAAGCTGGGAACCGTCTCCTGGGGCGCAAAGCTTCGGCAGCCGTCATTACATTGGCCGCGTAGGTCGCGCGGTCGCCGCTAACCCGATCATCTATGCCCAGGCGGCACGTGCGGGGCCTCGGAGATTTCTTTGCGCCGTGTCACCCCTCCCACTCCTCGGCATCAATAGGTCAGCACGCGTACGCGTGGCGGCCAATATCACCCGTTTCTGGGATGGGCAAGGCTGGCACCCGAGCTTCTACGGGCATCGACTAGTGGGACTCCACATCGCGTTGCTCCTCGCGTGCGCCGCCGACGTGGGCTGCAATGCCACCACCCCGGCCGCAACGTCACCGCAGCCGCTGCCCATCGCCAGCAACGTCTCCCGGCCGCGCGCACGCGCGAAGAGCCTCTGTTTTACGGGCCCGCGCCTGCAGGCAGTGGTAGCGCCCCCCTTGACCGATGCCGTCGATGAGGGGTGGACATTCACTGACGAGGGGCGCGGCAAGTGGGGCTACGTAGGGTTGGCCGCGCACGGTGAGCTGACCATCTCGCTCGGCTTAGACGCAGCCATTTTCCAACCAATCCTGCCGCCAATGCCGCTGCCGGTGCCCTACGTTCCCGCCGCACCAACCGCTGCCGCCGACGCCGCTGCCGCCGACGCCGCTGCCGCCGACGCCGCCGCCGACACCGCCGACGCGAGGGTTGAACTGGCCGCCTTCGGCCGATCGCTTCGGGATAAATGTCAGAAGACGTCCCACCGAAATTGTGACACACTTCCAACCACCTTTGCGGTCGAGATTGGCTACCTGTCATCGTACGGCGCCGAGTACGGAAATCTTTCGCTCGCATGCCGCAACTGCACCTGCGGGAGGATCAAAGGCTGGTGGCCGTTTCCAAAAGTAAATACGCGAAATCAAGGCGCACACGTTTCTATCTGGGAGAGCACCTTTTTTATGGTGCACTGCGAGCCTGGACATAGTCTGACGCTCAAGGTGGGCCAGCAGCCGCCCGATGATGGTGGCACGTATGGCTCCAAAGTCAAGGTGCTAGGCGTGAAGCTGCATTGGCCCGATTTTCTGCAGTAGAAAGTAAATGAGTTGTCAGCAGTGAGTTACTAAAGTACCTCCGGGCAGTTGAAGATGTCAAAAGTCCGCAGCACAGCTAGCTCGACCGGACACGCGATAAAACGGTTTAACAAGAGTTTCTCTCGCGAGCGTCGCGTGTGACGCTGACGGGTGGTTCCACGGGCAAAATTACAATTCAATTAATTGTACTTAATTGTAGTAGTGAGTTACTAATTGTAGAGGTTAATTGTAGTGATTAATTGGGGGCGTTCAGTAATATCAATATGAAATGTGGTATACATGCTCGCGCACCGAGGCCGTCGGTCTTCGGATAGGTGTGGTGACAGTTTGCTTGTGTGTGGCGGAACAACGTCATCTCAGGTGGGCAGCGGTCTCGACGGATGCGTGCGTGAGGGGGCTGTACGCACGAGAACCGACGTCAGTGCTCTGAGCTATAGGGGGGTTGCTCTGAACCCCTCAACTAATTCTCCTCTCTCGTCAGTCCTGGTCGGAGGAGTGGGGCAACGGCGCAGCTGCGCCCTAGGCTGGTATAGACCCAGTGTTGGTGTCCCAGGGACTTAGATAGCAGCGTGTAACAACGGTGTGATTCTAATTTATTTCAGTTCAGCTCTCTGGATATTGAATGTAGTCGCAGCAGACCAGAGTAGTACCATAGGTGGGCTGGACGTGGAGAGGTAGTATAAGTTTGGGCTACGCAATATGTATTTCGCACGAAAACAGGCCACACTCACTCGCATCCACGGAACAAATTCACCGTCAATAAAGAGCTAAGTTAACCAACAAACCCACCAACAACATGCTAAGAAAGCGCGCCGCGCGTCTCAGATCTCACTGCCGCGCGTCTCAGATCTCACTGTGCCGCGCGTCTCAGATCTCACTGCCTCGCCCACTTAGGGCGCCGCTCGCGGGTCGGCTGCCCCCTCAGGCTCGC
>Ga0115006_10004094_pt1 | contig 10108 bp, 11 predicted proteins | sample ArcOceMetagenome_3_FD_88943 | JGI IMG/M metagenome (GOLD analysis project Ga0115006, IMG submission 88943) | Marine eukaryotic phytoplankton communities from Arctic Ocean - Arctic Ocean- Svalbard ARC20M Metagenome | ecosystem: Environmental > Aquatic > Marine > Oceanic | place: Arctic Ocean...
CCTGTGCCTGTGGTGCATCCCGTGCGCGTGCGCTGCCAGGCAGCAAGTGCGCAAGTGCGTAAGCCCTTCCCAGCCCCTGCTCTTCCGCCGCCCGCCTGCATCTGTCCATATGCTGCGGCGGGCATTGGCGGGGTGTAGGTGATGCTCTAGGGTGGCATGAGGTGATGCTCTAGGGTGGCATGACGGTAGGTCTAGGGTGGCATGACGGTAGGTCTAGGGTGGCATGACGGTAGGTCTAGCGGCGAGGCCATGCTCTAGCGTCATCCTCCATCGCGTCAGCGTCCTCGCCCATCCTGCTGTGCGTGTCCTCCGCCCCCTTGACCCCCCCTCGGCCTGCAAGTGGCGTGGGAGACGAGCTCAAGGAGGGGCACGGCATGCGACCATCATGGAGGACCCTGACACACGCGTAGGCGGCCATCCTGGAGGACCCTGCCCTCTGCCGCGCGCCCTCTGCAGGCAACATGCATCCCAGTGGTCAGACGACAACAGAGCCGACCGCAGCGCCGACAGCAGCGCCGGGGCGGGGCTCGGAGACGTGGTGTCCGCGAGACCATATGCATCCATGGCTGTGGCAGCCTTTCCGCGCCCATGCTTGGTCTCCCGAGCAAGGCTGGAGCCCGCAGGTCCCAACGTCCCTGCTTCTCCTCCTCCCACACCTGCCCGCATCCCGCACGCGCTGTGGCTGCATCCTAGGGGGGCAGAACAGCACCCCAGGCGCCGACGCTGTTGACGCGCGTGTGTGCACGTTGACGCGAATGGCGTGTGCTACAGCTGTGGGACAGCTCCCCCATGTTCGTTCCGCGCATTCTCAATCTGGCCAAGGTCAAAGACTCCCTCATCCAAGGGGCCGGTGCTCCAGGGCAGGCGGTGGGCACAAGGCCTCGCGTGTCACGCTGGCGCGTCTGGAGTGCCGACATGCACATTGGTCCTATCGCTGACCTCAAGCAGGTCGTGCAAGACCGCCCTGCCCGCCCCGCTCCTCGAATTCTGCTGCTCTCTGGTGTGTTTGGCACACCTGCCAGATGACCTGCTCACGTGCTCACGTGCTGTCGCCCGTCCGACGCCTGCGCGCATGGATGCGCGCGGTGCTGCGTGCGTGGCATTGCGCGCGACACAGATATGGAGGGGGGCAGGGATGGAAACAGAAGACGAGAGCCTTTCGGCGCACTGCGCACGCACTGCCACTTGCGCTCGCTCCCTCCGAGTCCTCACCCGCGACAATGCTATGACCCTCGGAGAAGAAGCCGCGGCGTCCCCTGCAGACGGCGCGGCGTGGGTGCGGCAACGCTTCTACCAAGCCTACCGCTGTGACGCCACTATGCTCCAGATGGACGCCGTTGTGTGCAGCCACCCGGCCGCCGCGTGCGAGCTCTACTTGCCCCTGGACCTTCCTATCATCCTCTTCTTGACCACACGCTTTGATCTTGGCCGTCTCCACTCTGCCCACGCACTCCGCGTACACCACCGCCCCAAACCCCAAACCCCACGCTCTCCCGATTCCCTGCCGTTGCCTCGCGTTCGGTCATGGGCGCCACTCACCCAAGCGCCAGTGTGCGCCACCGTGTGTGAAGCAAAGTGTGATAGTGTGGTGGAGCGCTGGTGCAGGCAGGTGTCGCAGCCGTGCGCGCATGGTCTCGTGCGGCGAGGGTGTGATCGAGTGACAGTGTGGAATGTGATGGGTGGGATGGCGAATGTGATGCATGCGCATGCGCATGCGGCGGTGTGTTGGCGTGGAGTGGAGGCGAGCATAGAGCCTGAGACGCGGCGCGGTGACAGAGAGCAATGTCTGAGCAGCGGTGGATAAAGGCGGTGCGCGCCATTGCAAAGCCCGCCCCATGCGACAATGACGACGCCTCGTGCTCCTCTTCCCGCCCCACCGCGCGCGGCGTTGTGATTGCCAATAATGAGGTGTGTGCGTGTGCTGTGATTGCCAAGAATCAGGTGTGTGCGGTGTGTGAGGTGTGTGAGGTGTGTGCGTGTGTGGGCAAGCACAGGCAACGCGGGCAAATTGGCCAGTATGCGCGTGACTGGTGATAGCATATTGGCGTGCGACTGGTGATAGATGCCGCGTGTCTCCTGTGCGCGCCGCACACGTATGTAACACACGCATGTTTCGTGTGGCGCACGGGCAGTATGATGCGGCGTATGTCAATTACTTCACCGGAGTGCGCCCGCAAGTGCTGCCCTCGCTCTGCCGATCCACAGGTTGCTGTCCTGCATCTCGGCTGTCCTGCATCTGCTTGCCTGATAGATGCTGCACCTCTGCTTGCCTCATAGATGCTGTGCCTGGCCGATGCGCAGCACGTGCATGTCGTGCATGCCATGCGCCCAGCCGCCCGACGCCCGTCCTCGCATACACTATCGCCTACTGACCCTGCGCCCCGGGGCCTACTGACCCTGCGCCCCGGGGCCTACTGACGTCAGTGCGTGTGCGTGTGCGTGTGCTGGTGACGCGCGTCAAATGCAGCCTTGACGCGCGTCAAGGCCCCTCCGGAGGGAAAGCGTGCATGAGGCGGCAAGAAAGTGGCTTGCATGGGGCATGCACGTGCATGCATGCGGCATGCACGTGCCATGGTAGGCGCACGTGCATGCATGCGGCATGCACGTGCCATGGTAGGCGCATGCAGGTGACGCAACGGCAACGCGCGAAACAGGAGGTGCCAGGTGGGCATGGCCGCCGGCCCGTCCTGTAGTGCTGCTGGACGTCTGTGACGACACGCGCTGTCCGCCCTTTCGGCAGCAGGCCTTGCGCAAACTGGTTGCTGAGCTCCGGCACCTCAACTCGCATCGCTCTTCCCAAGGTCCCGCTCGCCCCCTTCCTGTACGCTGTCAGGCGGCATACATGTGCAGCATGCGCAGTGAGCTAGCGCGCAAGCACAGGGCATGGTGCCAGCCTCGTCACAGTGTGCCAGCCCGGTCACAAGCAAAGGACGGTGTGCGTGTGCGCGCACTGGGCAGGCCCAACAACGTGGGCGCTGGCAGAGCTGCGAGAGGTGTACGCGCACTACACGTTTCATGATTTGGCTCAGCATCCCGCCCTTGTCCTGTTTCCCTACCAGGTGCCTGCTGCCTGCCAGCCAGGAGCGCGTCAGGGGGTGGAGGGTCAGGATGGAGAATGTAGGGGGGGAGAGGGTAAGGGTAGAGAGGGTAAGGGAAGAGGTCAATGTGGGTAAGGGTCTGGAGATTTTTTGGGCGCCTGCGAATATTGATTGGCTCGTGTGTATGTGTATGTGTATGTGTATGTATGGGGCGGGCAGGTGTCGGTCATGTCGTTGTTCGAGCGGCGCGCGATAGGCATCCCGATGTTTGCACCGTCGCTGGATCTGCTCTGCCAATGGCACATGCGGTATGGGCTCGTCTTTGAACGCAGGTTTCCATGTATGTTGCTCGTGTGCTCGTCGTCGCAAAGCCGTGCCTGCTCGCACTCCATGTACGTGGTGCGCGTGCGACAAGCCGTCGGCAAGGGGTGTCAAAGTTTGAAACCGCAAGCTTGCTGCCAAGCCGTGACTTGGTGTGTTGCAAGGTGTCAAGGTGTGTTGCAACCGCAAGCTTGGTGTGTTTCAACCGCAAGCTTGTTGTTGCCAAGCCATGGCTTGGTGTGTTGATGCCATCCATGTGTGCCTGTGCGCGCACGACAACACGGCGGCAGGGTGGATTGGCAAACAGCAGGCTCGCGTCGAGGCTCGCTTGTGCCGCCGCACCCCGAGGCCTCATCACAGATGCGGGACTTTGACCCCAACGACGAGCGTGACCCCGCTGCTGTTCGGTGTGTTCCCAGCTTGAGCGCTGCCGTCCTCTGCGTCGCGCGGCCAGGCGCCACACGAAGGCAAAGCGAGCATTCTCCACACCACGCCTTGCCCGCGCCAGCCTTTGCCTGCAGACTGTGCGTGCAACAGCCCCGTCTCCAGCACGGATTGCGCGCTACTTGTCTCACTTGTCTTGCATGCCCATGGCATCTCTCTCTCTCTCTCTCTCTCTCTCTCTAGGAAATGGTTGGCAAAGAGTGACATCTACACACTGCCGCACATTGTGCACTTCGACTCCTTGGAGCAATTGGTAGAGCTCCTGGCATCCACGGACCTAGCCCAAGTCTCGGCACGCATTCAGCACCACTACACTGCCCTTGAAGCGCACGTCAATGCCGGTCTCTGCCCCGTACTCCGCCTCCCTGGCGCAGTTCCTGAGAGAATTGAATTATTTATGTGACATGTTGATGAGCGGTTGGGTGTTTGGCGCTGGTTTAGGGTTTAAGGTTGACGTCTGTTTGCTCTGCTCGTGTGTTGGCGTGTGCTTGGGAGGCGACAGGGTGGAAGCGAGTAATGAGGGAGCTATTGCCCAGGAGGCCGCCGGGGTTCCGAGCTGCTGCCTGGCACAATGCCTGTGGTGTTGGTGGTGTTCACCCCGCCTCAGCGTCCTTTGATCAAAGCGCTGCTCGAGGTCGAGGCAATCAGAGTTACGGTGCAGCAATGGCCAAGTATTTCCCAGACCTCGAGCCCTTCTACGCGTCCTAGATCGCCCGCCTTTTGTCCTTCTGGCCGCCGTTTACCTCGTCTTTAGACCTCTCCTCCTTTGCTTGACCTCTCCTCCCTTGCTTCTAATGTGAGGCCATGCTTGCAGTGATATATATTAGTATTCAAGTTATTTATGTACAGCAATAAATAAATTACGATCTGGCCAAAGGCTAGTCGTTGGCCACGACACATGGGATGCCGAGATAGTCGGCAGCCAAGCGTGCGCCCGTGAGGGCTGCGTGTGCCTCTTCCTCCTCCTCGGAGCGCCCCCTCCCGGGGGCAACAGGGAGGACAAGAAGGGCGGGCGCTATGGCCTTGAGCAGCTCGGTCATGTGCGTCATGGTTTCTGCCAAAGTGGCTGCCGCCAGCCCGCGACGTCGTTCGAAGTCGTGGCCCACGTTCAAGGAGTAAAAGCCAAGCCTTTGGTTGTGCCAGTCGAACTCCACAAAGCCAAACAAGGCGCGCATCTCATGCTCTGAAGCACCTTGCACTCCAGCCAGCCCTGTCACGGCGACGTGCACAAATTCTACGCCCTTTGCCTCGAGGGTGTGCAGGAGGCGGAGCATGAGCTGCGCGTCTGCGCGTGAGTGGGCAAACAGCAGCGGGGCGCCTGCCCGGAGGTGTCGCAAGCGCTCAGACCAGACCTGCTGGCTTCCTCGTGAGAACAGGCGAAAGATGTACTCGGTTCGCACCGTCACTCGCTCCCCCGTGGTGGTTGTGCCCACAGCACCACGGTCGGTATCCGCATCAATGCACAGATGCGCGGCTCCGGCACATGGAAGGACGAAAGAATGGGACGCGGCGTACTTGCGAAGGGCGTAGGAGAGCTGCATGTCGTTGCTGAGCCACTTGCCCTGCTGCTGGCCTGAGGGGCTGTACCAATTGGGCATGCCATTCCCGGGCTCCTCGCGAAACAAGAGCTTGATGTGCTGCTGAAGCATGAAGCGGCTGCCATCCAGATTCTCCGACTCGCGCACGGTCTGGAGCGAGGCGCAACGGCAGTAGTCGCAGCCGTCATGGTACGTCCTGCCGCTCGTCACCAGCGAGTCTATGTGCGACTGCATCCCTGCACACACGTTGCACGCACCACATAAGAAAGGGCGCGGGACCACGAAGCGACCCATCGTCCCCCATCGTCCCATCGTCCCCCACGCACACACGCTTCTCCCTCTTTGCGCGCACAAGCCTCTTGCTCTGTGCAGGGAGCAATGAGGGAGCAAACAGCAATGAGCGAGCAAACAGCGCAGGTCTGCACAGGCGGACGGGCACAACACCTGGCCACACGCAAGTGCCGCGCCCCCCAAGGAGGGCATTGCGATACGGGCCGGTGTTGGCCACGTGGAGCAGGTAGGCTAAGGCGCAGGGCCCTGGCAGCACGTCATCGTCCAGGAACCACACGTATCGCGTCGTCGCCTGCAGTGCCACTTGCCACGGAAGGTAATACACAAAGTTGTAGTCGGTTGCGATCTCGTGGCAGCGCAGTGAAGGCAAAGCGCCGCACGTGCGCTCGACCTCGAGCCGCAGCTCTTGGTACTGTGGCGACGCTGACATGACAACCCACACCTGGGCCACACCGAAGGACTGGGCAGCAATGGCGCCAAGCTGACTCCGTAGAAGGCTCGGCCTATGCCACGGGTTCAACACGACAGTGACGTTGAATCGTTGCTGCCAGTCACAGCTCTGCGTGCCGTCACTGTGTGATTCACGGTGCTCCTCGGCGTTGCCGTCACTGTTGCGGGGCGCGCATTCCTGCTCCCGTTCCTGGTCCTCTGCCCCCGCTTGAGCAGGATGCAGGGGGGGGGCAAGGTATCGGCTTGCGGGAAAGTCGCTGGGCAGCCCCAGCAACTCTTGCATCGTATGTTGCATCGTATGTTGCATCCTTCCAGCGCCCGCTGCTTGCTGGCCCTGTTCGCGGGGCGGTGCGCCGTGCACGTCTTGACTGCCACTTGCAAACTCTCCCTGTTTCTCCGCCACTTGGGCGCGCCCAAGCTGCCGCTCCACCAGCTCATCGCCAGGGCGCAGCACGTCGTGCTCTTGCACATGAATCTGCTCAGATTCTGCGTCCTCCTCGGGGCCTTCATTCTCGCCTGGGCTTCGCTCCGGGAAAAAGAGGGCCGACAGGCGCTGGGCGCACCGAGGCCACGGACAACACCACTCCCCACCGCTTGCTGCTCCGCTTGCCCCTGTCCCGGAGTCCGCATGCCAACCTCGGGACATGCGCGACACCGAGATGGCAGCTTGGACGCCTGCCTCGAGACAGGCGTCTTGTCCCAACACACAGGCGCAATCAGCAGCATCGTCCTGACCACGTTGCTCATCTCCACCATTGAGCGCATCACCACCACGCGCCTGCCGTCCGGCCGTCGGTGTAGAAGTCTGTGGCCGTGTTGGTGGTGACGGCGGGTTTGGGCGGTGGAGCGGGGTGGTGTGGTGGATGATGTCCTTGTGGTCGATGATGTGGTCGATGTCCTCGTACAGTCCCGGCGAGGGCAGGGCATGGAGGCGCAGGTAGTTGATGATGGCGCGCGCGCGATTGCGGTACGTGCGCACATCCTGCAGCCCCAGACTTTCCATTTCATGCCTCACAGACATCTCTTGATGCACGCTGCGCAGGAGCCACATGTCGACATCCAGCAGCTCTTTCTCCACCTGCAGCTTGCCCGCGACGTCAGGGTGTCGCAGCATGTTTTGCACATGGTGTTTTCCTCCATTGTGCGGGTCCGTTGTATGCACCAGGGTGCGGTCCAAGTCGAGCACAGCAATGCGCACACCCCGATGCGAATCGTAGACGGGCGTCATCTGCGACCCATCTATGTCGAAAAAGGTGCCGCGATCGCCATTCTCCACGATGTAGTAGTTGTGGATTGTGGCGTAGGCTTGGAGGAGGCGCGAGCCGGCCATGGCCGACGGAAAGACCACCACGTCGGCCCGCGACTGGAGAGTGTCAAAGTGGGCCCACAGCTCAGAAAAGTTGACGTCGAAACACAACAGTATGCCCAGTCGTCCAAAGTCGGTGTCAAACACCGCAGGCAGCTCCTGCGGGGAGGGCCAGATCCCGCCCTCCTCGTAGCTGCCATAGGTGGGAAACGTCTTGCGGTATATGCCCACAACACCTCCCGCTCTGTCCACCAAGACCGCCGCATTGTACAGCACCCCGCCTGCCTCTCTTTCCCCGCCCTCCTCCTCGCGTGAGCTGCGGCCACTGCTGCCCACTCCTACACGTTCCACCAGGGGACACACGACGTAGCAAGCAAATTCTCGAGCCCACTGACGGCAGTGCGGGAGCACAGCATGGGGCGGCGTGTGCGGCTGCGCGTCGGAAACTCGGTTTGTCGGCGCGTCGGCACCTCGGTTTGTCCGCGCCACCACCTCTGCGCTCCCCTCCAGCGTGGCATAGGGATTGTAGGCGAAGAGCTCGGGTAACACCACCAGATCCAGCTGCTCCTGATGCTCGTCCACTGCGGCAGCTATCATGCCGTGCACCTGCCTGCCGCGCAGATTGTACCAGGCACGTCAACGTGCGTCAAGATGGTAACCCAGCAGCAGCAGCAAGATGCAAACGCAGGAGGCACAGGCAGCAGGCACTGTTGGCACCTAAAGGTGCCGGGAGGGTCAGAAGAGTAAGCCTTGGAGGCAACCGTCATGACCCGCACACGGCCGCGCTGGGCTGATCCGTGCACGCCTTGCGCGTTGCTGAGAGGTACGAGGGGTGCGGGAGGGGCTTGGCCTTGCTCCCTCCTGCCCTCCTGCCCTTGCCGGTCTGGTTGAGCGCGAGCAAGGGGACGCGTGTCCTCGCGCGAACAGACAGAGGGGGAGAGAGGCATCTCCACCACGCTCTTGAGCCAGGGCCTCCCAACGCTTTGAGCCATGGCGCCCACATGAACTCGCGCGTCCTCCCCCATGTCTTGCCGCGCCCGCTTCAGCTCGGCATGCAGCAGCTCGCAAGGCACAAGGATGCTCAAGACGCACGAGCCTGCCCCCGCGTCCAGGTGGCGAGGGTGCTTTGATGCCTCATGTTCGGGAGCTGTGCCGTGGCGCGCTGTCTGCCAGGGGCCAAGACGGAGGGTGGAGTAGCGGTGGCTGCACGCGGTGTGGACACCTTGCGACATGAGCTCCGTCTCCCCCAGCCAGACCTCGAGCAGATCTTGCGCTGTTTGCGACCATGCAGGCTGGCCTGGGCTCGAGCCACGCCGATCTTGAGTCTTGTCTCTGTCTTGTCCGTCTTCAGTCTTGTCATCTTCGGCGCCGGCAGCCCCGGGTGAAGGAACACGCACAGGAGCCTGCGACACGAGCAGCACCACCGCCAAGGGTGCTTCCTCGTCCGCGTACACCTGGCGCACACAACTGTTAGTTATGCCCCGTTATGCCTCCGTCCTCACTGCACATGCCGCCGGTACCGGGGGTATGTGCAGTGCCAGGCATTTAGAGCGCGTCGGGCGAGAAGGAGACAGTGGCGCACACTAGGCTGTATGCGGGCTGAGGCAGAGCGAGGCATGTACGTGGGCTGAGGCGTGGGCTGAGGCAGAGCGAGCTAGCACGAGGCATGGAGCGAGCTAGCACAGGCATGCCTGGTGCAGGCTTTGCGCAGGCACGCCGTTGCGCATGGCCCGCCTGGCAAGGCACCTTGGAAGACAGCGACACGTTCAAGACAATGAGCCGGCCGTCAGTTGCCATCGCCGCCTGCCACTCTGCAGCATCACCCGCGCCTTGCAGGCGCTGGTGGCGCGAGTCCAGACCAGCCGCCACCACCTCGCGCACTAAAGCTGGTGCGACGACGCCTGCTTGCACGTGGCTCCTTGGCACGTCCAACACCTGAGGCTCGTGCAAGGCAAGGTGGAAAGACACGGCAGAATCCGTCTTCGGGCACATGTCGCCGGCTATGCCAACGGGCCCTGTCAATCAACGTGCGCGCATGCGGCCAAGACGCGCGCATGCGGCCAAGACTCGATTATTGCGCGCATGCATTACCATTGCAGCATGCGGCCAAGGCTGCATTGTTGACCCCCATGCTCTCATGCTCTCATGCTCTCTTGCTCTCTTGCTGTCTTGCTGTCTTGCTCTCTTGCCGCACAAACACGGCGCAGCTGGCTCAACAGACACGCCATATCACATGTGCAAGAAAAGAGTGGCGCAGGAGAGGACGACAACAGCAGCAAGCAGTAGAAGAGCAGAGGCAGAGAGGAGCGGAGGAGCAGAGGAGGACCGCAAAAGCACACGTCTTGCTTGCCGCAGTCGTATGCCTCGGACGCGCCGCGCGTTGGCAGCATCTGCCGACAGATGCAACACACAAACAGCGGCACGCGGCACCGCCAGGCATGCCATGTCCGTCATGCCCAAAAGCCCGCGGTGAAAGCGACCATGACAGACAGAGATAGACGCAGAGATAGACGCAGAGGCACAGACAGACGAGCAAGCAACCAGCATCTGGCTCGGCGCGGCTCGGTAACGCGCATTCACCAGCGCATGCACTTGGGTCGCGCCAGTTCTATTCAGCAGCCGCGCAGTGAAGCCAAAAGAGCTGGGAATTGTGATGATTATCTCCTGCGCAGGCACACGCGCAACTGAGCAAGCAGCAAGCAGCAAGCAGCAAGCAGCAA
>Ga0115006_10004095_pt1 | contig 10107 bp, 10 predicted proteins | sample ArcOceMetagenome_3_FD_88943 | JGI IMG/M metagenome (GOLD analysis project Ga0115006, IMG submission 88943) | Marine eukaryotic phytoplankton communities from Arctic Ocean - Arctic Ocean- Svalbard ARC20M Metagenome | ecosystem: Environmental > Aquatic > Marine > Oceanic | place: Arctic Ocean...
CACACACACACACACACACACACACACACACACACACACACACACACACACACACACACACACACACACACACACACACACACACACATACACACCACATATCAATAGGGGCAGCACGCCAAGGTGATGCTGCTGGCGAGCCACGCGCCCGCGCAGCGTGGTCCGAGTGGCGGCTTCGGTACTTCTCAGGTCTGTCTATTGTGTGTGTATGTGTGTGTATGTGTGTGTACAGCACAAACACTGCGTGTGTATGTGTGTATGTGTGTGTCTGTGTACAAACACAAACACACATACATACATGTATGCATGTACACATACATACATGTATGCATGTACACATACATACATGTATGCATGTACACATACATACATACATACGTACATGCATGCATGCATGCATGCATACATACATACACACATAGATGATATACACACACGCACGAGAGGCCTAAACCTACGCATGAACGCATGAATGCATGAACCCAACGGTCTAAACCCTGAGGAGGGAGGCAGCGAGTGCAGAACTAGAGGAGGGAGAGAGGTACTAGAGCAGGGAGAGAGGTACGAGAGCAGTCAGCGTTGCAAAGGAGAGAGGTACGAGAGCAGTCAGCATGGCAAAGGAGCGAGGTACGAGAGCAGTCAGTGTGGCAAAGCATCAACCAAGACAACGAGGTTTACATTACACCCTTAACCCTTGAACAAAAAACCCTAAACCCTAAATCCCAAACCCTAAACCCTAAACCCTTGACCGCAAACCCTAAACAGAGCAGTCAGTGTGGCAATGTATCAACCAAGACAACGTCTCCCTACATTATTACATTGGCCCCTAAACCCTTAACCCTACACCGTGATCCTCAACCCTAAACCCTAAACCCTGAACGCTAACCCCTAAAACCTAAACCCTATGTTTTCAGGAGGGTGGCTATGGAGTGTCGTACTTGATAAACGAAGACAACATCTACCTGCACGTGTGCTTCCGCAAGGTTGCCTCCGTCAGGTCTACACCTATGTTACCCCTTTTTACCTTTGTTACCTCTCTACCTATGTCACCCTTTTCTACCTATGTTACCCTTTTTTGTCTTCTTTTTGTGTATGTGTTGTTTGCAACCGCGAGGTAGGCTGGGACGTGTCTGGACATGGACAGCTCTGTGTCAGGACAGCTCTCTGCCTTATTCCTTCGCCTGGGTGTCTGCCTCTCTCTTTTTTGTGTGTGTCCCCCTCGCCCCCCCCCATTCTCCACCCCATCCCTCTGCTGATCCACCGGATCGATTGCAGCGAGGCATCGGAATCGAGCAATTCGATGCCACCTAGTGGGAGCGGGGCCGGGGGCGGGGGCGGGGGCGGGGGGTCGAAGAAGTTATCAGAGAATTCGTGCGCGCAGGCGTTGTCCGCTGCCATCGAGCAGGCCTTACTTGAAATGAGTGTCCTCTTCAGCAAAAATGCTCAGGTTCTCTCTCTCGCTCTCACTCACTCTCTCGCTCTCTCTCTCTCGCGCGCGCGCTCTCTCTCTCTTTCTCTCTCTCTGTATGTGTATGCGTGCGTGTAATATATGTGTATAACCCTGAATCTCACTGCTCTGTCTAAGTCTCGATGTCTATGCCCGCCTCTCTCGCGCGCGCGCTCTCTCTCTCTGACACAGATGAGGTGTCTGACGTGCACCCTGCTTGCCTTGTCTCTCTCCCCACCCTCTTTCTCTGCAGACCTCCGAGTCAAACTCTGTCTACACTCTCGACTGGTCGAATTATTAGGTGGTAGGGGGAGGGGTGGGAGGGGGGAAGCGCGCGCGAGACAGGAGGGACGGGGAGAGAGGTAGACAGAAAGAGATACGTTATCGGTTGTGGTGTACCCGCACACGTCGTGCAGTAGTGTGCGTGCATGTGAAAATAAAGAGAATGGTGTGTACAAGAGCGCAGGGAGACGAGAGTGTGGGGAGTTGAGGCGTAGGCACTCAAGGCGTAGGCTCCCAGTGTCACACCCAGTTGTGCTGTAGATTGATTTGTGCCGTATGATGTAGATTGATTTGTGCCGTATGACTTCATGTAAATGGAAGGAAGTGAGCAGTGGAGGAGGAGGAGAAGGAAGAGGGGATGGGTCGGTTCACTCGCTCTCCGAGCAGTGAAAGTGAGCTGCCGCAAAAGGTGCCCTATGCTGACTTTGAAAAATGCAAAAGGAGGAGAGGAGGAGGAGGAGGAGGGTTTATTCAAAGCTGACACAGTGAGGAGGAGGTTTGTTCAAAGCTAACGCAGTGAACTGAGGAGGAGACCCGTCGAACTTGTAACAGAAGTGAGATCATCCTCCTCCGCACTCCTCCACTTTCTCGTCTCATCGTTTTTCCCGCTTTGCAAATGGGTCGCGATCGAATGCGGAGCTGAACCCACACAATGTGTCGCACCATGAGTAAATGACGCAGAACTGTATCCAACAATGATCTTGCGTGTACTCGCACGCAGTCTTCGAGAGGTTTCTAATGGTTCGTGGGCCAGACGGGGGGGGGAATGTGAAGAGGAGTCTTGGATTTACAGACGCCTCTGTTTCCAGATCGTGAGTCCCAACATTGTGACACGAGCGTGTGCTGCGGCCTGAGTGAACATCAAGTGCCTCAGGGGCAGCACACATTTGTCAATACGCGCACGAATGAGAGGGCGGCGAGTGACGAGAGGGTTAATTGGGGGTAAGAAAGGAAACCACTGTATACAGTGAGGTGCGGTCTGCTTTGAGTCTTCGAAGTTCGAAGCATTGATTCATGTTTTATGTACTGTACACAGCCAAGGCAGTCTCGTTGTACAGGTGTGACGTCACGCGGCCCTCACGGCGCTGTCCAGGGGTGCCGCGCGCATGCACGGGGTGCCTTGTCAGTGACTGCGCCAACCGGGGGAGCCTGAGGCCGGATGGCCTTAGGCTCGCCTTTGGGGGTGCAAGTTCGTGACAAAGGCCCCTTCCAGACCGCTATTTCAACGACATTCATCCTCCACGTTTGATCGCGCACGTCCTTCCCCTACAAAAGGTCCTCGACCGCTCTCAGGCTCAGGACTTGCGCGTACAGACGTCTATACTTCTGTACTCTCGAATTCAAAGTCGTCGCGGCAGAAGTCGAGGAGGTCATCGCGGAGCTCATCCTGCGTGTATCGGTCCCACGAGTCCTTCTGCATGACTTTCGCTGACAGAGCTTGAGCCGAGACGCCACTGGTTGCCACGCTTGTGCCGCTTGCCTGCCACCATGCACAAACGGGGAAAAAAGAGAGCCAGATCGCGCATGTGCCATCCGCGTGTTAGTACGTACGACAGAGGGCACTCCACACCCGGGGCCATCCGGTACAGAGACATTCTGCGTTCAAGCACAATCCCAGCATGGAGTGGTGAAACGTAGTCGTAGCGCGCAGAGCGATATGACGCACACTACCCTCGGCACTTCAGTATTAGGGTTACTGTTGCGTATGCTCGCAAGATATTTGCATGCAAGGTACCGCACTGGAAGCCGTGCCCGGGCGAAAAAAGCCCTCTGGATCGTATTCTGCACGGCGGGCTTCTTTTTCACGAGCGCGTTCGATCATTCTCAGTTTGCGCGCGGTAAAGGTTTTGGAATCCTCGACTTCCTTCTTCTTCATGTATGTCTTCATGTCCTGCTCGGGCAAGTGGGAGAGGTCAGAGAAGAGATTCAACGAGCGAGCGGAGCAGGTCTCAGGTTGACAGAATTTCTGCCAGATAAGCCAGAAATGCGCACCTCAAATTGGTGATCAAACACCTCCTTGTTGAGATCCCACGGCTTGTTGGTCATGCCTTGCGGCAGGTAGAAGATTTCCATGTCCTCCCACCGCTCTCTCTCCCGGCCCATTTTCCACAGCCAGTCTTTGATGCCGTCGCTAAATCTGCATTCAGCACAAGTCAGAACACACAAGGGCACATACACATGCGAATATACTCACGCACACACGCACACCATAGAACAGACACGGACAACTCCAGGGACTGGACAAGCAGCCAGACACGCAGCAAGAAGTCATCACCTGTCAGCACGACGAATTTCATCGCGAAATCGCGCCTCATCGTGCTCCCACTCGCCATCAAGCGGGTTATGTGTCCGGACTTTGGTTGAATTCATCCGTATTTGCTCCTCTTGCGACATCTCTGCCATGTCTAGCCAGCCTCGCGTCGCTACCCCCTTCAAATAATGCTGTACACTTTTTACGCTGCCGTCTAATGGCATGAACTGCAAGAAAAGAACACGATTTTTCAGATTGTTAGCTACTTTCGGGTAGTAATGACGGGAGAGGATGGCACTGACACATGCGCTTAGCGAACTTTTGGGGAATGCAGCGTTGCAGCGTTGGAGGCTCGTTTCTTACCTCAAAGCGAAAGCAGACCTGGCCTTTCGCGGCCCGGCCGAGATCATCCTCGCCTTGCAAGTCGACCCAGAGTTCGCGCTGAGAGTAGGAAATAGCCTCATCTCCAGTTTCGCGGTGGCGGGCCTGATGCAGCAATTCGCGCGTGAGCGGAATGGTGAATTCTCCCATAGTATCATCTTCACCCTCAGCGTCCCAGTCCAAGACTTCGCATTCGATCTCGTCGTCATACGGGTTGTCGTCCAGCTGAAACTTAAAGGTCTGGTTCCACCTGGGGTTCAATGAGCCCTGAATAACTGCCGTCTGGAACTTGGCTTCCTGCAGCTTAATTTTGACATATGGGTCACTCAACCCGCGCCGGCCATCCATTTTCGCAAAGTCCTTGCCCTCGATCACTCGGACAACAAGCTCGCCCCCTGCATCTTGGGGATGCGGAGCCACTACCCGCTTCAGCTTCGGATTACCGGTCCACGGATTCTCATGCGCGTTCAGTTCCTGGAGCGTCGTTGTCTCCCACAAATCTAGAGGCAGATCGCACAACAAGTTCTTGCGTACGTTCAGCTTTTCGAGCGAGACCATCTTTCCAAAGATCGGGCCCTGTTGCGGAGGAAACGGCGGCAAGGAGACAAGCTGGTTGTTAGACACATCCAGGGACTTGAGGCTGGTTAAAAAGCGCAACTCTGCCGCTATCGCCACCAGCTGATTCTCAGAAATGTCCAGGTACGTAAGATTGTGGAGCTTTTCAATTTCTGGTGGGATGAACTTGATGAAATTTCGCTTTAGCTTGAGGATCTCCAGGCTCTTGAGCATGTCGAGGGGCACAAATTTTTCCATCTCGTTCCTCTCCAGATCCAGCATTGTTAGTGACACCATGCTCCCCAGCGTCTTAGGCAGATTGCGCATGCAATTGTCCGAAAGCCAGAAGCTGCTCAGATTCGGTAGCTTTGCAACCGCTGGCACCAAGCCCGCACAGGCATTTTTGGTCACAGACAATTCCCGCAGCTCGAGACACTTCCCGAGAGATTGCGGCAGTGTCCGCAAATTGTTTGCATCAAGGTACAGTGACTTGAGCTCCGTCATACCGTCGAAACTATCGGGCAGCTGTTCAAGATTGTTGTAGTCAAGTCGAAGGTCCCACAGAGAGATCATGGTGGAGAGGTCGCGTGGTAATTTTTTGAGGCGGTTTCGAGACGCTCGCAATCGTCGCAGATTCTGAAGGCGCGGCAAGGACTCGGGAAGCGACACCAGCTGATTCGCAGACACATCCAGATCAACCAATTCCTCGAGTTTGCTGATTTCTTTCGGCAGTTCCGTCAGACTGTTGGATTTCAAATTCAGTTTGCGAATGTGCACGAGCTTTGTAATCTCCGTTGGCACGACAGAGATCAGATTTCCTGAGAGGTTAAGCTCGTCCAATTTCGACACCCTCAGTGCGTGCATCGGGAAGTCGCGAATGATGTTGTCAGCAAGAATAAGTTTGCGAAGGGTGTCGTGTGCATCGGGTGCCGGGAACACTTTGAGGTAAAAGTTGTTCAGATTGAGCACATCTTCGCCCAATTCAGCCGCTCGCGTGCTCTTCATAAAGCGAAAAATGACTTGGGCATCTTGCGCTAAAACTTCGGCTGGCGGTGACAACAGCAAATTCAACCTAAGATCGAGCAACTGCAGGGTGGTAAGCGTTACCAGGGATTCAATGGGTAGTCCGTTCTGTTTGAGGCGATTTCGACGCAGTGAAAGCTCGGTGAGACGGGACATACCGCGCACAAGTTTGCCTAACCGCTCGATTCGATTGTCGTTTAGGCGGACGCACGTCAGATTCGTCATCTCATAAAACCATTTGGGTAGCTCCTGGATTCTGTTGCTGTTCAGATCCAAGGTCCGCAGGTAGCCCATGCCGTGTATGATGCTGGGCAGGTTGTTGATGCCAAATCCCCGCACTTCGCAGCACGGCGTATGCGCAGAGTGCAAATGCCGCAAATACCTCAAGACGATGGAGAAGTCCCACTCCTCGGGCGGTTTAATGATGGTGCGGGTGATTTCTATTGGTGGTGATTGCAGTGGGTTGTCGTTGATCCTCAATTGAGCCATTTGCGTCAGGAATCCCAACGAGGTGGGCAGCGACATCAAATTATTGTTATCCACTGCCAGCTGGTCCAGCTTCGTCAGTGCTGAGATGGTTGGAGGGAGGTGCGTCAGGAGATTGTGGTGGACCCAGACGATTTGCAGCTCTTGGAGCTGGGAGATTTCGGGGGCAATATTTTTGAGCCGATTGTTGTTGGCACGAAGGTCTGTGAGATTGGTCAGCCTGTAAAAGTCGAGTGGGAACCCCACCACGTTGTTGTACGAAAGGATTAACTGTGTCAGTCGGAACATACCGTGATTACCCTGAAGCCCGTATGGCCAGCGGCCGATCTTCAACTCTGCCTGGTCCTCTTTGCGCGGGTCCGTTGAGAGGTCGAGGGAGGTCTTTTCCTTGTAAAAGCACTCCTGCAGCTTCAGATCGATATGCCGTGGGTCTCGTCGCCGTCCGCGCAGCTCAAGCACCTGCTCTGTCGTTACATTCATGGCATCTTTGAGCTTGTAGTCGACCTGCACGAACCCACCGCCCAGCTTCTCCTTTTTCATCTCTTTGAAGACGTTTTTCCTGCCAATAACGTTTGTGTTTTCTAAAAATGTCTCCAGCGATTGCTTGCGCCGTTCGCGTATCGCTTTTGGGTCGAGATGTGGGTTATTGATGCCGTCGACGAAATCCTGTTTCAGCTGTTTTGCGCACTGAAGAACACGTTCTTCCTCCACGCGCTGGTATTCAATCCATCGTTTATATTCGCGCCAGCCTCGCTGGACAAACAAGACCGCCTCCGTCAGCCGCTTGTTGACGAGCCGTTTTATCACGAGCTTCATGCGACCTGACCTGAACTTTCGCTGTATCCGTCGGGCGGCCACATCCATCTCGGCAACCTCCTCCCCCCAGCGATTGCGCGCGAGCATCGAGCGCACGCAGCGCTTCAAAACGAAGCCCGCACTCTCGGACATGTTGCCAATCACTGCACGCCGCGCCCGGCGAGCCTTTGCAATCCTCCAGGTGCGCTGAATTTTGATCGCGTACGCCGATTCAAACACGCGTTGCGCCGCCTCCAGTCCCTGGCGCCTCCTCCGGCGCGACAAGAAGCCGCGGGCCCCGGCTTGCATGACGAGCGCCGCGTCCGCCAGGCACCACGCCTTGCCGTGGCGGTCTTCGTGGACGGGAACAAACCACTCGGGGTCCGCACCGGGGAACCACAGCGGGTGCGCACGGTGGTTCGCGGCCGCGGCCTCCCCCTGGGCCGCCTTGGCGCGAGGGCCAAAGCCCCCGCCCTCGCGTCGACTTGTCACAACGATGCTGCGCTGCCGCCGGACCTTTGCCAGCTCGGCCGGGTTCCCCTCCGCCGCGCTTGGTGCCCGCGTGAACTTGCCCTCTTCCTCCTCCTGCACGGGGCCCAGCGCCAGCTTCGCGAGGCGCGCGCGCAGCTGGACCTGGTTCTCGTCCCTGCCGCGCATCAGGCCCATCTGCCGCACCCGCGCGTCGCGCGAGGCGCGGCTGAAGAGCATGGCTGCGCACCTGCCGCGAGGCACGGCGGCGTGTCGGCGCGGTGCGGCGGCCGCCCGGCCTCGCCGCCCCGCGCCCCAGCCCCCGCCGCCCCGCCGGGCAACGGACGGTGTGTTGAGGCAGCGCCTGTCTTGGATTGGTTCGTGCATGAGTGCACAGCCTCATCTGAAGAGGAGTGTACGCTGTCGACGCTGTGTATGTGCAGGAGGAGTAGTGAGAGACCTGCGAGGCACCGATGGAGTGCGTGCCACAGGAGCCCGTGGTGGTGGTCCCGGTGATTGCCAGCTCTCCGCCGCCCAGCGCGGCCTTGTCTCGCATGCCGGCGGGAGGACCAGGACCAGCGCAGCCGGCGCAGGTGTGCAAGGCCCAGGCTGTGTGGCTGGGAGACGACGACGGCGAGGGTGCTCCCGCGGGCGGCGTCAGTGCGCACGTCGCCGTGGCCCGCGCGCAGGGCGAGGCGGCCGCGTGGTGCGCAGAGCCGCGGGACATTGTGCACAATGCTGGACATCGCTGCAGATGCAAGGCCTCGCGCTGCCTCAAGCTCTACTGCGCGTGCTTTGCAGCTGGGCGGCTGTGCAGCGCAGGCTGGTGCTTGTGCACGGCGTGCTGCAACGACGGTCTGTCTGCTGTCTGCGTGAAACAAAGTGCACTAGCTCCAGCCCGGCGCGCGCTCTTTTGCACGCGCGCGTGTAAACGCGCGTGAACAGTGAGGTCTGATGCACTTGCACGTGAACGAGCCAACGCTTGCGGCCGTCCTCTGCGCCTGGCGTTGATCGTGTTGCTCCCCGCCCCGCCCCCCCTTTCTGCCGTTTTCGCTCCCTCCCGCCCTCTTCGCTCTTTGCAGGCGAGCGCGGCAAGGCTCTGGGCGTGGCGCAAGCGGCGGTGGCGCGACCAAGAGATTATCTTCGAGAAGATGCTGACACAAACGAGGAGGTGGAGGTCCAGCGCGGGAGGCCTTCCACTGTCTCTGAGGCTCACCCCTTGCCCCACAGCGCTTCTGGAGTCGCATGGGCCGACGTAGTCGCAGGCAACGCAAGTGCTGCGAGCGCTGTTATGGCGCGCCTTCCAGGAGCGGCTGGGCCTGCCGAGGCGGGGACGGTCGAGCGGCGGCACGGAGAAGGTGGTGCGGGGTGTGGGGGGATTCTGGAGGGTGTGAGCAGCGGCATGCCGGGTGCTGCGCTTGTGGGCGCAACGCGAAGCAAGAAAGCGCCCAAAATCATGACGCACGGAGCGGCGTGCTGTTACGCCAAGTCCTCCGCGTCACGCCAACACCCTGTGCCCGACAGCTCCGAGCACCTCTCGAACGCTTCCCCGCTGCGCTCATCGCACGCGGCACCACAGCAGCACGCGGGGCGCCAACACTCGAAACACTCGGCGCCAGATGCCGGCACGACGTGGCCCTCTGCAGTGCTGCACACCGCTGCTGCACATGTCGGGAATCAGCTGCAGCGTGAGCATGGCGTGGAAGAGGTTGTCGCGACAGCTGCGGAGTCTTCCTCTCGCCGTGCGCCCGCGCACCAGGCAGGGTGGGGCTCAAAAGAGCTGCGGAGCCCGGAGGGGCGGGGACGTCAAGGCGGTTACGGCGGGTACTGGAAGCGCGATGCGCTTGGCAAGCGCCAGTGGATCAAGGCGGCCCTCGCTCGTGCCGGCGAGGCCGCTGGCAGTAGGCTTGTGCCAGCGGAGAGCGGCAGGGAGCGAGGACGGGGAGCGAGGGCAAGGCGCGGCGACCTGACGCTGAAAATGGGCCACAAGCGCAGCCGAACATCCTCGCAATCTCTTTCCTCATCGACCTCGTCCGCACGCCCAGGGCTCGACGCTGCAGCCTCCGCCCCCATCTCCACCGCCGCCGGTGCTACCGCCCCTCGATCCTTTATCGGAGCCCTTGAGATGCAGCGCACGACGCAGCAGACTTTGCAGACGCTGCACCAATTGGCGTCGCCCACAGCCGGAGCGGAGAAAGGTGCGCCCAAAGTGCGAACGAAACGAGTGGCGACGCTGAGCGTGAAAGATTCCTATTCCGTCCTTTCTGCTCTCACCAACACCCTCACCAATGATGCAAGACCTCCGCCGCCGCCTCCACCCCCCCCCCCGCCCCCCCCCCCCCCCCCCCCCCCCCCCCCCCCCCCCCCCCCCCCCCCCCCCCCCCCCCCCCCCCCCCCCCCCCCCCCCCCCCCCCCCCCC
>Ga0115006_10004098_pt1 | contig 10102 bp, 1 predicted proteins | sample ArcOceMetagenome_3_FD_88943 | JGI IMG/M metagenome (GOLD analysis project Ga0115006, IMG submission 88943) | Marine eukaryotic phytoplankton communities from Arctic Ocean - Arctic Ocean- Svalbard ARC20M Metagenome | ecosystem: Environmental > Aquatic > Marine > Oceanic | place: Arctic Ocean...
CGCAGCCCAACAGATGCAGTCGTGGGGGCCTTATCACCCGCAGCAACAGATGGGACAGGTGCAACAGCCGTACGGGCAGTACCGGCCGATGCTCACGGACGGTTCGGCGGCCAGCGCACCTCCCGGCCCAGGCCGCGGAGGAGCACCGTCCGGGCAGGGCGGAGCCCCACCCGGGTTCGCCCCAAATCACACAAATCCGATAGATAAAGCGCCACCGCCAGCATCCAATTCCGATAACAGCGCCAGTCAAATGGCCCAGGGCAGCGAGACACCGATCCCGGCCGGACAACATCAGGTCCCACCTACGGCTTCGTTCTTTCGTCCGTCCGAGCTAAACCAGACCGTGCAGCAGTCGCAAGACGGCTCACAAAACTCGTCGGTGCATATGATGCAGCAACAGACACCATCGTGCATCACCGACCGCGATGCAGAAACGCGCTGGCGCAGGTCCATGGCGCTGACCCGGCGCATGGAAGAAGCCAACGCGGGCAATGACGGTCAAAGTGGGCGCGGCGCAGAGCGTAGCACCACAAGTCGGGGAGGCGCCGGCCGACGGAATAGGCGTGGCAACCGAGGAGGCCAAAAGAAGGTTCACGACCCTAAAAAGTGCCCCGACGGTATGCTCCCGCAGCCGGATCACGGTACGGGAGGCGGATCACATCAATAGGATGCGGCTGGAGGCAGCGCAGCCGGGGGAGTAGACGAGACAGCTCCGCTGGCTCCCACCCAGCATCACCGAGAAAAGGAAGCTCTCAAAGAAGTACTAGGGCCATATACGGCTAAGGAAACTGCGATAGAAGCACCCAACAATGATAACAAGGACATCGCCGTCCTAGTGCCAGCCCCGGCACGAAAATATGATATGGCAGCAATTGCCAAGGCCAACTTCGACTGCATCATGATGATGAACGACATTGGCGCCGATCACTATATACCAACGATTTCAAGCGCAAACTTGGAGGCCATTCAGATGGCCAAAAATCTACCAAATACAATCAACGAAGAAATGGCTCGATCACTAGTATCCATACTATGTGATGCATTTCTTGGCGACTCAGGTGCAACTAGCACCTGCTTATACGGCATCTCTGGAAAGACCGGACCTGGAATACTTGACGGCGAGCTACGGCCGACGCAAGTCACTTTTGGAACGGCGTCGAAAACGGCAAGAATGCGACCACTTGGTATCGGTGATATCACAGTGTGCCTACCACTCGACGATGGACGTCTTTACGTTAAGTGCCTTAGAGACGTGTTTCTCTTCAAGCCCAACGATCTCAGGACTAACCTCTTGTCACCGGCAGGCCTACACGACTCAAGATTTCATGAGGACGATGTGTCTCTCATGAGCACCGGTACTCCGGCGCTCTCGGGTCTACACCTCAAACATGGGCCCACAGGCGAAAGTGGGCTCGTCAAGTGCATCTATTCGAAACGCGCATACTCTTTCCCGGTATGGCCCATCGAAGCACTGACCAAGTACGTGTCGCCCAGCGGGATCGAAGACGCGCGCGGGATAATTGGTGACCGTGAGCACGCGTGGGAGGTCCTCCGTGCGAAAGGAATGCTACCAAATCCTAACGCGCCCAACCCGTACCGACTTGTCGCCGGTGCGGCAGCCAGTGCCTGCGCAGCGGGCACTTTTGACACAATTGATACAAAAGACGAGCAGGGCGAGGCGGTTTCACAACCACCAAGAGCCACGGCCACACCGGCGCGGCCGCTCGTACGGTCATACGACGATCTTAACCGAGCCAACCGCTTGGAAAATAGTCAGACCCTGACCGACGCAACAGTCATCCACGATAGCAGCGACGGTCCAAATGATAAAACACACACTGAACTGCCAACCACCGTCTGGAAGGTGTTCACAGCTCGGGAGTATGAAAACGCGGTCGCCCGCGACGATCTCGCCCGATTTGAGACTATCTGTACGTATACCCAGCGGCAAAGTCCCGCACGGGAAAAAGCACGATACGACAGAAGGCAGGCCCGGATGAGAACCAAAATTGCCGCGACACCAACGCTCGTGGCAGTCGAAGTTCCTACCGCGAAGCCACCGGTCGTCACGACGCCTGCAACGGTGCCTGCGACGACCACAACCACCCTTAAACAAAACGTCTTTATCCCTACATATACTGGAAACCAAAAGTGTAAGGAAGGGCATCGGTTGAAATTACAAAGAAGTCGATCTCGGCGCCGAGTCGGCACGCTATCATGCGATGGCTGCGGGACAAACATCGCGAGTGACCAGGTGTCATTCAGATGTGGCACGGGCTGCGACTTTGACATATGTGATACGTGCTACGAACCAAGCACACCAGATGTCTCCACCGCGGAGACCAAAGAGGGCGATATGCCCGCTTCGAGGACCAGGATCCAAGCAAACGGTGCCGCCGGGGGGGCTATCAGCCCGCCGGCAATACCCGCGCCACCTACAGTGGCATCGATCCCGGTAAGTGACGTTGTTGGAGCAGCTCGCAAGAGGCCCTACCATGTCTCGCCTCACCATAAACACGTTATACTAGGTCACCCCGGCGACCGAGCTTGTAACAAAACACAGCTCAAGGGACTTAGCTCCTCCGGCCCGACGATCACTGAAGACGAGCCGGGCCACTGCGGAGACCGAAAAGGGCGTGAACCGTGTGAGACATGCGTCCTTGGAAAGGGAACATGTAAAGGAAGACGGCGAGATCCAGCTGAGAGTGCATCGACTGTCGTCGGCGCACGTGTATTCATGGACGTGGCCGGCCCATTCCCCATGTCCCATCTTAATAAACACCGTTGGGCCGTCAACTGCGCCGATGAGGCAAGCGGTTACTTAGTCGTACTGCCAAGCCGAAGAAAAACCATGCAAGACGCTATAATGTGTCTGCGCATGATGCTCTTTAGACTGTCGCATCTAGGATGGCGAACATCGTGCGTAAGAAGCGATAACGGGCCTGAATTCGGTTCCGCATTCGAAGAATTCGCGGAGCACAATGGCATCAAAGTCGAAAAATCAGCCTTTTACTCGCCACACATGAACGGAGTCGCGGAGCGCAGTTGGCGAACTCTAATGGACAAGTGCCGATGTTTTGCACACTGGGCGAATATGATCGAAATGTCCAAACTGTGGGGAGAGTTGATCACTCACAGCGCCACCATACACAACGTTGTGTATAAGCAGCGCATCAATAAATCGCCACACCAAATGATACACACTACCGATCCAGCGGCGCAAGCCGATATATGGAAGGAGCCTCCGCTTGGCGAGGGGCTCCTCGCCTGGGGATGCAAGGTAGGTCTGCCCAAACTTCCCGCTCAGTACCAAGCAGCGTGGAAAGGGCAAATCAAGTCTGTCATTGCATTTTACGTCGGACGATCTAGAATTAATCATTCGATACCAAGGTTCTTTGTGCCCGGGATACGCGGGGGCATATTCGTCGAGACACGTTGGTGGAACATGATCGACGATCTGCAAACAAGGCGCGCTCTACCGCCCGCCGAGTTGCGCAATATGGCCATAAACGACCACCCCAGCAGCGCCAAAACGGCACCCACAATGGAACAGGCACTATCCGATGACAACAACCAGTTCTTTGAGGATGTCCCAATAGAAGTCGACGCTCGGTCAGATTCGGATAACTCCGATTCGTCCAGCTCCGACGGCGACTATGATGCACCTGATGACGATCGCGATGAAGCTGCGGAACCAACTTTACCCGAGATCGTCGCCAAGCACCGACCACGCGTAGGACGAAAATTCGCGCGACTGTTCGAGCAAGGCTGGTACGAAGGGCGAATTGTGAGCCGCAGAGTACTAAGAGGCCGGATTGAATGGAAAGTCACATACAATGATGGTGACTGGGAGGAGCACAACACTGAGCAAATAACGCTCCTATTTTCAGTATGGGAGCTCGCATCGCTCGCTGACCCACAAGTACCACCTTTCGAGGATCCAGATGTACTGCTTTTAGCAGAAGCATCGAGATCGGGGGGTGAGGAAAAGGTGAGTGAGAAGCGACCAATGGCTAGTGAAGCGGACCTACAGACGATATTGAGAGTATCGGAGGAAGCGGAACAAGGCCAAAATATACAACAGCTAGTCGTGGTGCGTCCAAACGCCGGAGACGTGCTAGACGCTTTATCCATGGGAGACAGCATCGATAGCTACACTGGAACAATTGATCCGGCGTACTATGATGGTCTAGTCGAAAACGATCCGTGCGTGGAAGGCATGGACGTTGATGTGGCGCAGCAAATGTACAAGTACACGTGGATAAACCCAGAAGGTGATATAGTGCCTTACGGCACGGAGGGGGCTGTCCGATTACTAGAAGCTGACAACCTAGTATTTGGCAATATGACGATGGGGGACGGTGCAAGACCGAACGCCATAGCACACTGCCCAGACCTCTGTGAAGGTTTACTGCATGACGCTCACCAAGCGGAAGCGATAGACGAGAGTGGGTGGAGCCAGATTGAAGAGAGAACCACCACGTACTCGCGCACTGGAGACCCCAGTGGTGATCAGCGGTGGGAAGAGTCTGCAGTGGACGAAAGTGACCTGAATCAAGGACACCTCATTCACATTACCACAAAGCACGGCAGAGTTATCATCGTCGACCCTGACTGTCCACCTATCCAGGTGGCACTAGCAGGAGACGAGAGAGAAGAGTGGATAGCCGCGTGTGTGAAAGAACTAAAGACACAAATATCGATGCGGTGCTGGAAGATCGTGACGCGTGGGCAGATACCAGCAGGGACGAAAATACTGAGATCCGGCTGGACACTGGTCCGGAAGCGAATCAGAGGAAAGATTGCTAAGTACAAAGCTCGGGCATACTGCGCCGGGTTTAATATGCAGGAGCATATTCATTACGAAGACACATCCTCTCCTACACCTCGAGCGGCATCATTTCGAGGTCTGGTTGCCACATCGGTGGAACACGGCATGGTACTGAGAAGCGGCGATATCACATCCGCTTATTTACATGCCAACATTGATAAAGAGATCTACATGGACTCGTTCAGACACGCTGACAAGATAATGCCGGAGATGTTTGACGGAACCAGACGAGAATTCCTACATCTGCAGAAGGCCCTTTGGGGGTGTAAGCAGAGTGGATTGCTGTTCTACCAGTGTTTGCGAAAAGACCTGATCGAACGGCTTAAGTTTACCCCGAGCGACGGAGACCGCTGCATGTATATACGAGCAACAGGCCCGGATGGGGAGGTAATACCAAACTACGATATCAACGAGAACCGAGAGGGCGTGAAGGTGATCATGCTATTGACGTATGTTGATGATCTCGGTGCAGCATGCACTGACGATGAGACGTGGAAGGGCTTCGTGAAGGAGGTTCAGGAGCAGTTCCAACTACGAGACGACGGAGTCCTCACGGATTTCCTCGGCATTGAGATCGACTACCCTGAGAGCGGGGGGGTGAAATTGAGCCACCCGTCGAAAATTGATAGAATCGTCGAGGCGTGTAAAATCGCCAAACCCGACGGCAAGATTCCATTTAAGGATCGTCCTCTACCGGCTGGTACGCAGTATCCACCTGGTGAATTTGACGAGATTGAATATACTGACGCTGAGAATGAGGTGCTGAGCAAGTTCGACGTTCGGGCCATCGTGGGCATGATACTTCACACGTACGTGCAGTGCCGGCCCGATATCGGGCCTGCAATCGGCCATCTGTGCCGCCACGTTAATAAGCCTCGGCATCTTTCTGATAAAGTGGAGGAGTCTCATATCGAGGGTCTAAAGCATATTGCTAAGTATCTCGCTGCCACGAGGAACCACGGTCTACACTATGTCCGCGGAACTGAGCGCGAGGTCGATATCTACGTCGACGCAGACTATGCTGAGTGCCGCACTACACGCAAGTCGATTTCCGGCTGGTGTGTTATGATGAGTGGCGCGGCCATTGCTTGGGGAAGTAAGAAGCAAAGTTTCATTAGCATGTCGTCGACTGAGGCCGAGCTCGGAGCACTCCGAGACGTCGCCGCTGAGGCGTTGGCATTACGTAAAGACATGAGAATACTGGACCCTATGTTGGAGGGTAAGAGATGGCGCGTTTGGGAGGATAATCAAGCGTGTATCGCGATCGCCCAGGGGAAGGGATCGTATGAGAAGCGGAAGCACATGGCCGTGAGGGCCTTGTGGTTCCAGTCCCTGATTGGGGACGTGTTGGATATATTCTATATCAACACACATGAACAAGTGGCGGACTGTCTGACTAAGTGCCTCGACTCCATCAAAGTGGCGAAGTTTCGTTCGCTACTACTTAACGATGGTGTCCACGTACATCAGAATCAGAGGTGCCCTTCTGCTCGAGCTTACACTCGGTCTTTGTCGGCCCCTGTCAAGGTTGGACCAGTCGCGCCGGTTTACATCGGCGCAGTACCTGAGCGCCGCCCCGTCGCGCGAGCTGCTCACACATACACTTTACCAAGTTCATCTCCGTTACCCGGTCTCACTTAACTGGGGGGGGTGTTGGGATTATGGGTAGTTTCATCTAACGGTAACCCCGTTGGGGAGTATCTACCACAGATCCAGATCCAGTTGCGCTCGAAGGGTGCAATGTGATATGAGGAAAGAGGATACGGTCGAGATAGACTTTAGGAAATAGAGTTTATGAGATAGAAAATAAATAAGTTATCCAGAGTTGAGCGCGTCGCAGACGCCCTCCTCATCGTGATATTGATACAACAACAGCTACACGACCGTTTACCACACCGTTCTTCTTATAGGTTCATCGTGTTCTACGGTTCTAACATTTATCAGACCCAGCTTACTGATCCCACGCTCTCCAACGTTCGAGAGCTACGTGACCTTCCCTCGTCCGTCCGCCCCAGTCTTAGGTCAACCCTACAGAAAAGGCGGGTCTCGCGCGTGCTGTAACTCACGAAGCAGCGCCGCCTGACGAGAAACTTCTACGGCTCGGTTGAGCGACCAGGTGGACAGACCTCTGCCGCCCGGTTATACGCCCCCGACGCCACACCACCGGAGCGCCTTGCACCTGCAACGCTCTCTGCCACTCGCGTGTCCAACTCTAACGGACTCGCCTCCTCGCGGCTCGCGACGCACATACACGTCGACTTGCTGCTCTCCGGGCATCGTTACCGCTTGCCCCAGGCGCCCATCTGTGTACCTGACCAGGTACCGCCAGACGCGTGCGCTAACTGCAGACGGCCGTCTAGTACAGACCCCGTCTCGCCGTACATCCAATTTTCGGTGTACCCCGTACTGTGCCGCGCACCACCTTTGCGAGTCGCTCTCGCTCAACGTGGCCACCGGCGCGAAGTTCTTCGAGCTTCAGCACCGCGCCCCAAGGCCCCTTGCCTCTGCTGGCGCACCCTCTCTACACTTTGATTAGAACCGATCCGAGGTTAGTGTACCCCGGCAACGAACTCCGTTGTTTATATCGGCTCGGGAGCGGTCGGTCACGGACCACGAAATACCCCCCCGAGGTCTCAAGAACGCGCGCAGGCTGACGCGGCATACAACTACCTTTAGTTGGACTGCCCCGACCGACGTGCAGGAGACGTTCAATTTACTGGCGACGTTCAAGCGCACCGCGCCCTTCCCGGTCTCCCTACCCACCTTGTGTGCGTGTTTGTGTAGACCCCTGGATCTCTGACAGCGTGAGCACTCCCCCCAAAGGCCCACGCACCAAACTCTGGTTGCTAAGCACGCGGGTTTATAATTGAGCAGCGCGCAGTGTCACCTCCACCTCCCTGCGTTTTCGGGAATTTGAAGTGGAGTGCTGCCAATTTTTCAGGAGTTGGAATTCTGAATCGTATAAGTACTTTCAGTACACGATGACGACGCCGAGTTCTTCCCCCGCTGGACCGATCATGGCCCGGGTGACGAATGAAATCAAGGACGCCTGCCTATCTGGAAGCGCGACCACAATAACTACCACGGTCGTGAAGGCCATCATCGTCTGCTTTGAGAACGCAGGCGCATCTCTCACACTAGATAACTTGCACGTTATGGGTGGATCCTTCGCGGCTCTGAACGGGAGCAAATCCCGAATCTCAAGCACGACCGACGAGACCATCTCTATGCGTCTGCTCGAAGCGGCTCCGGAGATGATAGCGTTCGCTATCCAGATCATCGGATTAATAGTCGCGCACGACCTAAACGCCGCCAAACCTGAGTATATGGAGGCGACTCGCGCAGTCGTTGCGATGTTCACCAGGATCGGTGCGCCACAGTTTAGCAGTTCCAAGCTTCGCGGCACAACCGTCAACTCCAAGGTCGGCGCGTTGCGATACTTCTTCGCGATAGGTGACTGCATCAGCGACATTGAGGATGCCTCGCTCGATAAAGATTGGGCGATGCAGGCTGGCCGGGTGGTGGCCAACGCGGTAGATTTATATCAATATACCTCGATCCGCCAGGTCATCGACAGCGTCACCCCTCTTCTCTATTCGGCGCTACGGCGGGGTACCCTCGAGGTACTGCTCCAGGAACTCGTCACCGCTGACGCGCGACTCTTCATTCAGATTTTCCAAAGCATCTCCGTTAAGGACTTGTTTCGAGAGCGCGAGGTCAAGCCGAGCCCCAGCGAGAAAGACCAGTATCGTAAAATGAAGGGCCAAATACGAAGCGTCGTCGAGCGACTGAGCGAAGGAATGCAGGGGCGCGGCGGCGTCACTGGAGGGAATGCCGTATCGGAAGACGTCCTACATCTATTCGAACTAGAGCGATTAAGGGGCAAGCCCGCCGAAGCGCCGACGAAAGCCCTCGGGCGACGGGGGCAAGCGGTATCAATCTACGCCGCCCTACTTGATAGTGATGAAGAGGACGACCACGGTGGTGATGAAGAGGAAACCGCTGCGAGCTCTGGGAAAGGCGGCGGAGAAGAAGGGGCGGAGACAAAGGAGGGGGAGGACGAGACGGCCACGGCCACGACGTCCATGGGTATGGGTTTACACTCACAATTACGCTTCGAGAGCTCCTCTGAGACCTCTGAGTCCACCTTCTCGTCCGCATCCGAGGATGACCTCGTGGCCGAGTTCCGGAAGTGCACGGCGCTGCTCATGCGCCTCTTCCGACTCATATACCGCGTCAAGCCCGCGGACACCTTCGATAAGGTTAAGAAGGAAATTCTCAAGTACTCCCTGGCCGACGAAGCCGACAGACAGGCGAAAGAAGGAGCCAATATCGGCGCCTCCGGCGGGGCCGGGGGTGGATCGCGAACTGGGGGAACCGACGTGGTCCGCGAGCTTCTAAAGATTGAAGTGTCCATTACCGTGTCCATGAACAATATTCACAAGCGCCTCAAACGCATTATCCTTGTGATGGAAAACATCCACGTGGTTCACGAGGAAATTACCACGTTCATCCGATACACGCGATCGATCCTTGAGGGGGAAGATAACTACCTCCAGCTTAATCAGCACATCTACACTAATGCCTTCCTCATGAACAACTTCCTCGAACGGGCGTCCGTTGAAGCAGGGGGGGAGGACGGCCTTCACACACAACTCACTAAACTGTGTGTTGGTTTCTGCTTACAGCAGGAGCACAATTATCCACCGATCCTGTTAGTTTTAACTTCGCTCCTCCAATGTGACAAGAAACTGGAGCAAGATCAAGCCGCCAAGCGAACGTTTAACCTTACCATGGCGGCCGATTCCAGCAGGGGAATTGATGGCGGTTTCATTTTCGACACGCAGGAGAGCGAAGGCAAGTCGGATACGAACGATCGCAAAAACAAGAAAAAGGGCGGCGGTCGCGGGAAACGATGGAGTAAGAAAGAAAAGGCGCTCCGTCAAGAACAAGACCAAGGCAAGGGCGCGGAGCCGAAGAACTGCTACAAGTGCCGTGAGCCCGCATGCCCTCGCAAGGGGAACAAGAACTTCCCAAAATGCCAATTCGACCGGTTCGTTTTCATGTTTCGCAATGATACCGAATGGTTCTGTTACAGGTGCCACCAGGTGCACGCGGTCACATGGAAGGGATGCGAACTCGCAACGGGCCAGATGGCCGGGCTGCGGTACGCGCTGACGCAGGCAGGCGAAATGGCGGACCCGAAAGTCATCATCGATTTCACGACGATCGGGGCAAAGAAAGATCACCGGAAGGGACCAGCTCAATCCG
>Ga0115006_10004099_pt1 | contig 10102 bp, 5 predicted proteins | sample ArcOceMetagenome_3_FD_88943 | JGI IMG/M metagenome (GOLD analysis project Ga0115006, IMG submission 88943) | Marine eukaryotic phytoplankton communities from Arctic Ocean - Arctic Ocean- Svalbard ARC20M Metagenome | ecosystem: Environmental > Aquatic > Marine > Oceanic | place: Arctic Ocean...
CAGCCAGGGTGATGTCCGACCTTCCCCGATGGCATACCCAGCGGTGCGGCCGCTGCCTAAACTCCCGCTACCTCCACGGCCAGACACGGGCCCTACCTCTTAGTTCGACTACGTGTTCGTCCAGAACGTCACCGAGCACAATCCTGCGCCATCGCCCTCCGGTCACCCGCTCCTGAGCGGTCCTCCGACCTTAAACGATATTCACCAGATATTCACCCAGACACAAATGCACGGTGTACGGTGATGATAGATAAGTACGCCCCTGTAAACCCAGGGACTCGACCCGGCCGGCGCTGCAGACTGCAGTACGTATCTTATCTTATCTTATCGTAACCGAGGATCAGGTGCAAAGTTCCGCGTTGACGCCCCACGCGCGCACCGCGCAAGCAGAGCCGCAAGCAGAGGTGCCTTCAGCAACGCGGATCCTTTGAGCTGTTCGCACGCCTGTGACCCAACACACAGCCAGAGACGCCAGCCCGTCTGGCCTAGCACAGCGCCACTCAGCCGCGAAGGCGCTCCCCCCCTTCACTCCAATCCTGCACCCGGCGCTCGCGCAGGTGCCGGCGTGGCTCTGCATGATGCAGCCGCAGTGGCAGGGTGGCGGCTACCCGCAGCAAGGAGGCTGGCAGGGCGGCTATCCGCCATACGGCCACGAGCTGCCCGAGCCCGAAGACACGACTCCGCAGCACAGGGAGGGCTATGAGCGGATGTCCAGCCGCATCTTTGTCACGCCAGCTGAGGCCAGCTCTGCCGATATCGTGTCTGAGCTGGCCGATTCGCACGGTCTGGTTGTCCAGGAGAAGAGCATCACCTCGTTGAGGCCTGAAGACTGGCCTGACGAGGCCACCTTCTCGGCGGAGATTAACAAAGTCTTCAAGGTCAAGGCTGGCAAATCAGGCGCAAAGTTCTGGAAGGGCGTGCGCGAGGCAGTGATGAAGCAGTGCACGACTCACGACCTGGTCCTGGTCTTTCAGTCGCCGGGCATGGAGGCGGAGGAGGCCGGCGAGCTGCACCTAGGGCAGGTCACCTCCCTCATTAAGAACGTGCTCGAGGCTGCAGACACCAAGGCGGCGGCTGACTCGATCGTTGGGCTCAAGTCGGGCAGCGTCCTCGCCGTGCTCGTCGGCTGGACCTCGGATGAGGTCAGCACGTGGCCTGTCGTGGGCGATGACCCGATCCCGAGCTCAAACTCGCGGCAGCAGCAGCAGTGGGCGAGCCGGAATTACCAGAACGACCCGCAGGACTACTCGGATGGGCACCCCCAATCGATGCGCCAAGTCCCCCCGCGGCAGCGTCTGGGTTTCCAGCGGCCGCCGCCGTGGCAGCAGGGACAGCCGCAACCGTACCACCACCAGCAGCAGGCCTACCGCCAGGGCGGGTACGGGAACATGCAGCCGATGCACCAGCAGCAGCAGCAGTACGGTTACCCGCAAGGCCCGCCGCAAATGATGCAGGGCGGCTACCCGCAGCAGCAGCAGCAGCACGGGATGCAGCAGCAGCAGCAGTACATGGGCAACTCCGGCTACGGCGGCCAGGGCAACGGTATGGGCCCGGGCGGTGGTGGGCACCCTGGCGCGGGAGGCGCAGGGTACGGCGGGTACGGGGGCGACCAGCCGGGCTTTCAGGGTCAGCAGCACGATAGGTCAGCGAATTACGACCCGTCGGGCATGAGCCTCAGCGCCGCGGTCTTCATTCCTGGAGGGCCCCAACAGAACGCCCCCCCGAACGGCATGCAGCAGGGCGGCCCGCAACGCGGCCCGAACGGCATGCAGCAGGGCGGCATGCCGCAGGGCGGCATGCAGCAGGGCGGCATGCAGCAGGGCGGCATGCAGCAGGGCATGCGGCAGGGCATGCAGCAACAGGGCAACGGAGGCGGTGGCGGCATGCATGAGCAGGTCGCTGCCCCTGCGCGTCAGATGTCCATGGAGGACGCCGCGCTGCGAGCTGCTGCCGAGAGCCTCTGGGCAGGCTCGATGGGCGGGGGGCCGCGTACGCCGGCGGCAGCGCCAGCTGCGACGCCGCCCTCGCCTGCGGCGGCCGCGCCCTTTATGATCCCGAGCCACCAGCCCGGCCTCGCCTCGTTGGAGCTGAACGCGATGCACGCTGCCGCCGGCCAGCTATGGTCCGGCATGGCGCCTGCCGCTGCCTTGCCGGAGTCGTCGGCCGACGACCTTGATGTCAATGCGTGCGTCGCCTCGGCGATGGGGCTGGATGGCGGCAGCAGCATGTCGCCCGGGGGGGCGCAGACGGTGAACGGCGCGAATGAGTTGCTCGCCAACTTGCGCCTGGGCGGCGAGGCGCAGCGGCTGCCCGGCTTCGGCGCCGCGCTACCAGGTGGCTTCTCGCCCCCCTCGCTACCGCCCTCCGCGCCCACGTCTCGCCCGCCTTCGCGGGAGGAGGAGGCGCTTGCGGCGCTGGAGCGCAACGCGGCCTTCGACTTCGACGACGACGAGCAGGAGGAGGCGTTTGCGGCGGCGGAGGCGGCCTCCGGCGCGTCTACCCTTGTTCTGCCCGCGATGCCTCCGCGTGTACCGACGCAGAAGGCGACTCGGCTGCCGGGCACTTCGACCTGGGGCAACGCCGCCGCGGTGGCCAAGGCCCATGGCATCATGGCGGACGTGGAGCCGCTCTGCCTGCTGGGGCGTGGCGCGTTCGGCAAGGTCATGCTGGTGCGCGGCCTGCACGATGGCGCCGCATACGCGATGAAGGTCTTGCGCGTGGATGCGATCGCCAAGCAGCGCATGGCGGCCGAGGTGCAGACGGAGCGCGACGTCATGGTGAGCTTCGCCCGGCAGCCACACCCGTTCGTCGTCCCGGCGCTCCGCGGCTACCGCTCCGGAAGCCACTACCACATCGTGATGCCCTTTCTGGCCGGCGGCACGCTGCTCGCACACATCAAAGCGCAGACCCCAGTGCGGCTCGAGGAGGCGAGCGCGCGCTTCTACGGTGGACAGATCGCGCTCGCGCTCGGCGAGCTGCACGCGCGCGGGGTGCTGTACCTCGACCTAAAGCTCGAGAACATCCTGATCTCCGCCGCGGGCGACGCGGTCCTCGTCGACTTCGGGCTGGCGCAGCAGGGTGTCGACGTCGCGGCGGGTGCCACCGCGAAGCGGGTGGGCGGCACCAAGGCCTACCTCTCGCCCGAGGCGATCTCGAGCAACCAGGTGGGCGCAGCCACCGACTGGTGGGCCCTTGGCGTGGTGCTCTTCGAGATGCTCACCGGCACGGCGCCGTTCGTCGGTGCTGACAAGAAGGCCCTGCAGGCGGCCATCTGCAACTGCCGCATGCGCTTCCCCGCCGAGAGCACCGTCTCTGGGGAGGCGCGCTCGCTCGTCCGCCGGCTGCTCGCCAAGCAGACCGAGCAGCGCCTCGGGGTGGCGGGCGGGGTCGCCGAGGTGCAGTCTCACCCGTTCTTCCGCGGCCTCGACTGGGCGGCGCTCCTGGCGTGCGCGCTGCAGCCGCCGCATGTGCCAGTCCTCGAGCACGACGCCGACGCGCGCCACTTTGAGGCCAAGTTCACAGCGCAGCCCGCTCGGATTACCGAGCTCGACACACATAGCGGCGGGGGAGACATACATAGCGGCGCCTTCGACTTTACATCCGCGGCGTGGCGCGGGGTGGTCGGCGCGGTGTAGCCCCGGCCGAGGGTTCGTCCTTCCCCCGTCGGTCTGTAAGGCGCCAGACCGTAGGGTGAGTCGATCTAAGCAAAAGCATTCCTAAAGCACGAAACACTGATAAGAGGAATCAAGCGGTGGATAGTCTACCGCCTTTCGTGGATGGACTCGCTCCCGTGTGCGCTGAGCCGCGACGTTGTCGTCCGCTAAGTGCGTCACTGTAGGGACTCTTCTAGCGCTGGAGCGAATGTGGAGGACCAGCAAGAGCGCTGCGGACTCCACAGGCAACCGCATGCCCGAGGACTCGTGGGCAGCTCGGATGCTCGTGGATGCCGCTCGTGACGGCAAATGCTCAGCCGTACTGCTCCAACTCGAGGAGCAAAATTGGCCACCGCACGTGATCACACGAATGGGCCACGCCTCTGGATGTGCGGCGCTCCAAGTAGCCTTGCTCCTATTAGCCTTGCTCCCAGCAGCCGTGCGCCTAGCAGCCTTGCTCCCAGTAGGCACTGAGGTCTGCAATGTGTTGCAGACACCGCGCTCGGTCTCGCTTGCAACCGTGGGCACGAAGGCGTGGTGGAGGTGCGATAGATAGATAGATAGATAGATAGATAGATAGATAGATAGATAGATAGATAGATAGATAGATAGAGCTCTAGTTGGGTACCACGCGCCACACGACTGGCGCGCTCCACAGTTCCACGATGCTGGGGTTCCCTCAGGGAGGGAGGGCCCCTGCAAACCGCAGTAATCTATCCATCTGTCTATAATCGGAGGTGCTGCTGAGCTACGGCGCCAGCCCGGACATGCCCATTTGCGAGGCGGGCGCGACGCCCCTCATGATCGCCGTGCTGTGGGACCGCATAGCGATGGTGCAGCTACTTCTGAAGTACGGTGCTGCCTTCGGCGCGCCGATTAGCTCCCGCACCGCCGGGCCTTATGGCAATGGCGATGCGATTGAGCTCGCGCGCACGCGTGACCGCAAAGAGTGCCTCCGACTGCTCATCTCCGCGCGAGCGTCGCGCCGCCTCGCACGGCTGCGGCGCGCCGCGCCTCTCGCCGGCCGCTTCGTACTGGCGCTGCAGGAGCTCTACGCGCAAGTGCACTATCGACCCGACGGCGAGGGCGCGCGACGCGCCTGCTTTGAGTTTTACGCCACCGCCGCGCGCGCGAGCGCGCTGCCGCTGTCGCCCACACCGCGCGCGTGTCCGTTGACTGCGCGCGAGGAGGCCAACGGTGCCGAGAGGCGGCCGCGCGATGAGTACCTCGTGCTCAGCAGAGCTACATTTAGTCCGGCAGGGCTGATGCAGCTGGTGATCACGGTGACAGCTAGATGAAACCGTCAGTGTCAGTGATCTACACAGTCATCTCTCGCTCCTGCGTACTTACCCGCGCGAGGGGGATACTTTTATTACGTTTACGGCTTTTTATTCATATCGATTATCGTCCCGCGGACCCGCGTAAGGGGTAACTGAGTAGTCAGTAGTCAGTAGAGACCCGCGACCCCGCGCGCCGTCATTGAACTCGGTCATGCACGCGGCACGGCCGGGGCTCTCTTCTCTCGTGCGCTGTGTGTGTCGCTCGCCAGAGAAACAGCGGAAACTAGCACAATTTATACGGGTGTGGCGTGTGCGATTACTAAATCTAAAATACGCGCGCACAAATAGTAGTAAAACACACAACAGTCGTCCACGTCGGCGTGTACGGTGTAGCCCCCCTGCGCCCCTGTTACACTGTGTTACAGTGTGTTACTGTTACTTTAGTGTAAACTACCGAGACGGTACGTAAGACGGCGACATTTCGTACCCATTCTCATCAACACCAGGGAGAGAGTGGTAGGCTCTCCGGCTCGGTAGTATTGTCCGACGCCACACGGAGAGTGATCTCATGAGGCCGCTCCTCCAGGCTGCTGCTCCACGCAACAGCCTCGACTGTCAAAACTGATCCGGGGCAGAGCAGAAACTCGTTTTCTTTGCAGATCGACTCGGCCCCCTGCCGCAAGAAGTTCACGTGCAAGCAGTCCTCGTGCTCGAACTTGAAGATCCACATCACGGGATCCTTGTCGCAGCTCGCTCCGGCTTGTATCTCGAATGTTTGCGCGACGGCTCGTGTGAAAGAGCTTGCAACGAACATGTTACTCCGGTACGATCGGCCCGGCACATACCACCCACGCAAATCGCGTCGCAGCCCCCCGCCTCGAAACGTCGTGTCCTTGACGTCGCTCCGTCGATTCGTCGCCTCGGTGCCATCTGGACCGTTGGGCCACCCAGTGTAGGACCCTTGCACGCAGTGGCGGTTGATGGCGCGCGCTACCAGCACCGCACAGTCGAGCATGGGGCCGGGGACGTCGTCCCGCAGCACCTGGTTGAGCAGGTGACAGAACTCGTACTGTCCGGCTCGGGCTCCGGTGATATAGAGGATCTCGACGGTGCTCCACATCCGCGTCGCGGCCAACCCGGGGTTGGCGAGGTGGCCGTGCCTCGAGTCGATCTTGCACTGCAAGCGGTTGAAGAAATCGTCCGCCTCACACTGCATGCCGCGCTTGGATGCCACGAATAAACGACACAGGCTGTGGATCTTCGCAAGGAGCTCATACGTCTGCGTGGGCGCGGCAATGCGCTTGTAGGCCGCAAGGTAGGCGCATTCGCTGAAGGCCTTGGTCGTGACTGCCGCCCGCAGCAGCTCGATGGCCGCTTGCGTATCCCCACTGGTTTGCAGCAGAGCATCGAAAGCTGGCGCCTCTTCAAATCCCATGTCGACCAGTCCCTTGAGGGTCGCTGCGTGGTTGGGTGTCAGATTCGGGTGGCGTTGCGCGATGCCCAATAGCGCAACTGCACCCTTGACGGAATGCGCAGGTAGCAGTCGTAGACATTCCTGAAAGCGGTCGTGCCCGACAGACTCATGTTGCTGGTGAAGCTGTCGGAGCAATCGCTCGCCTTTAACCAGGTCGCCTGACACCTCTCGGAGAGTGACTACAAGGATGTCGTCGTGGGTGCACACGTCACAGCAGATACGCTGCTTTAGCATCTGAGTGGGCGAGAGTACTGCCGTCTGTGGTGACAGCGTGCTTGCACGTTTCTTGGGCGGAGTCGCCGTCGCAGGCTTTCCAAGCTTGTTCCGCCACTTGAACTTGGGCCTAGCCTCAGATGACTTCGGCTCTGATCCAGGATGGAACATCTGGCACGACGGGATACCTCAGTGAGGTAGTGTGTGGCCACTCAGTGTGTGGCCGCGCTCTGTTGGCACCGGGGAGGCAGAAAGCGTACAGTTTTCGCTCACAACAAGATAGATAGATAGATGCGTGTCGTGTAGCGTCGTGAAACCCAATAATCTGTCTATCTATCTATCATAACAAGCAACACAATCACTCTCATAACTCTCACTCATACACACACCGTTCCTTCTACCGTAGGTGCCCACCCCGGGGGCTCCTCCCAGGGAGCAGAGCTCCGTCGCGCGCACATATGTGAATGCTGTGAAGCATGCCCATGCGGGACCAAGCATGCGCCCCTCTCCATATACGTCACGTGCATCGCCCTCCGCTCGTCCTCGGAGGCAAATGATCCAAGCGCGATCGCCGGCCTCGCCTCTCGCGCGAAACGCCAACCCGACGCCAACCAACATCCCACTTTTTCATCGTAAAGTATACGCGCGATATATAGAGCGCACACACACCAAACCGTATGGAGAGTAGAGTAAGAACGGTGCAAGGCACGGCGTGTTTACGGCATCGTATTAAGACGCTTTGCCCAGTGGCTGTTACCTGGTCCACTGAGCTGCGCCCACCTTGGGCGAGATTGCCACCGTAACGTCGCCATCTGCGAGGCAACGCACCGGTGAGACCTGGAGACGGAGTGCGTGGGCCTGGCTGCAGGATGGTTCGAGAGAGTGGCCGAGCGTACAGACGTTCGTGATGCAGGCCAGCTTGTACGTCAGCGGGTTCTCACGCAGCGTACTGGCCTCGTCGAGGGAGCGCCTCGTGCAGTTGTCGACGCCCTCCGTCACATCGACGATGCACGTGCCACACAGCTGCTTGCCGTTGCAGTTGGTCCAGCGCGTGACGGATTGGTAGACGTTGATTTCCTCTTTTACCTGGTTAGGGTGAGGGCTAGGCTTAGGCTTAAGATTAGGCGTGGTGGCCGATGCTGCTTCTGCTCACCAGCTCGTCTCTCAGGTTGGCGCCGTACGGCACAACGAGGTCGCGGGCCGCTTTGCCTGGCTCCTCCACGGTGATGCGCACAGTGGTCTTCTCTAGCGTGTTCGCCCCGGTGAGCTCCCGCAGCAACGTGCGTGGCCCGCGGAAGAACATGAGGTCCACCTCAGCGCCTTCCAGTGCCGCCAAAGCCTCCATCACCTGGCCGATCGGCGCCCCCAAGACGCTGGCACCCGCGACCGCCACCAGCTGGTCTCCTTTCATCACACTTCCTTCACGCGCCGCCGAGCCATCGGGATCGAGCGCCAGCACGTATGCCCAGGACAGCGTCAGGTCACACCCGAAGTCGATACCAGTCTTGCGGTCCAGTGTGGCAGTGAAGACTCGTGGGTCGTTTTTGCTCAGGCCAGCAATCGGCAGTGGAGATCGCCTGACGATAACTGGCCGGGACTGGCCGTGCTGCAGCGACGGAAGCAGGGCTAGAAGCAATGGCGTGATGAGCGTGCTGCTGGGCATCGCGCACGCAGAAGAGGTTGGCCAGTGCCGGTCCAGGAAGTTGCGATGAAGGGGGTGAAAACGAGCGACGGAATTAGCACAACACTGGTGTGGCTGCAGTCGGACGTCATGGGTGCGTCGCCCTCGCTCTCACGACGTCTCATGACGCTCGCCGCACTGCGAACAGGGCGAGAGCAGCGACGCCGGCGAGCGGTGGCAGCCACGCGAACGGCGCCAACCACGCGGGCGGCGCCAACCGCGCAAGCCACAGGTCGGCCACGGCCTCGGAGGCGGGCCCGCCGCTCAGCACCTGGACGGCCTGCTCGTGCAGGCGCGCATCGGCGGCGGCCACGACGCGGCCCTTGCTGGCCCCCGCCTTGTGGCTCTGCAGCGTGAGCGGCAGGCCCTGCCAGTCCGTGATGACGCCGCCCGCGCCCTGCACCACTGGCACGAGCGCGCAGTAGTCGTAGAGGCCCAGGTCCGCCTCCACCACGAGGTGGGTGCCAAAGCCTGAGGCGAGCAGAGCGTACGCGTAGCAGTCCGCGCCGAAGAGGGCGCGCTTCACCTTGGCGCTCAGCGCGCCGAAGCGCGACGCCTCGAAGCCCGCGCGGAACATCTCCGGCGTCGTCGCATAGAGCAGCGCGTCCTTCAGGGATGGCAGGCCGCCCGCAGTCGTGCACGGCCTTCCGTTGAGCTGCGTGCCGCGGCCGACGACGCCCACCCACCGCTCGTCGAGAACGCACTGGTCGATCACGCCGACCACCGGTGTGCCGCGATGCAGGCAGGCGATCAGAGTGCCAAAGAGAGGCTTGCCGGTGATGAAGGATTTGGTGCCGTCGATGGGGTCGAGCACCCACACCCACTCCGCGTCCTCGCGTACGGCGTCGAACTCCTCGCCGAAGATGCCGTGCTCCGGGTAGCGCGATTCGATCAGATCTCGCAGCGCCCGCTCAGTGTTGCGATCGGCTTCGGTGACTGGGCTCGCGGCGATTGCTCGATCTGGCTCGTCCTTCTCCTCCACGGCGAGCGGCTTGCGCCAGTACGGCAGGATCACCTTGCGCGCCGCGTCAGCTAGCTCGCTCGCGAAGGCGGCAAGCTCGTCGCAGTCTGGCATGCTTTGTGAGGCCGCTCCCAAGCGCGTGGCTTCCCAAGGTTGTCGTAAGCGAGTGCGAGCTGGGGGGGTAAAGCGATGCCATAAGACATAAGATAAGCCGTTTCGCTTTTTAGCCAGCTGCCGTTTCGCTTTTTAGCCAGCTGCCAGACAGGGTGCAGCATGTCACGAGCCGTGCCAAGCGCGCTGCTTGCCGGCAGCATCGCGACGACTAAAAGCAACAGGGGGTCACACCGACTCAAACGTCGCGTTGTGCTTTCGTGTCGTGTCTGCAGCCGAAAGTTGCCCAGCGGGCGACGACAGTGAGGAGGGTGCAGCCTCGTTGGACGAGGCTGCAGCACTGACCAAGGCGGAGGCGGAGGCGGACGAGCAGATAGTCGCGCGCTGAAGAACGCCTGGGCGAGCTCAATCAATCAAGCGGGCTGTGGCGCGCTGGCTGATGGATGCGGGCTGGTCGTCGGAGCAGGTCGAGGGCTTCTGCACTGTGCACGGCGAGAGCGATGGGGGGGGCGGCGGGCTTCTACTGGGGTGCGGACGGCAGCCGCGACCCCTTCTGGTGGAGCGGGGGGGGTGGGTGGCCTCCGGCTGGCAGCGATGGGCTGGCAGCAACCTTCGCAAGAACCCTCGGCGCCAACGGGCTGCACATCCACCAGCTGGTGACCCAGAGCCGGGCGCAGATGGGGGAGCTCCGCACGGCGTGGTCCCGAGCGGCGCGCGTGGACGCAGACG
>Ga0115006_10004101_pt1 | contig 10102 bp, 4 predicted proteins | sample ArcOceMetagenome_3_FD_88943 | JGI IMG/M metagenome (GOLD analysis project Ga0115006, IMG submission 88943) | Marine eukaryotic phytoplankton communities from Arctic Ocean - Arctic Ocean- Svalbard ARC20M Metagenome | ecosystem: Environmental > Aquatic > Marine > Oceanic | place: Arctic Ocean...
CGCCTCGTGCGCCTCGTGCGCCTCGTGCGCCTCGTGCGCCTCGTGCGCCTCGTGCGCCGCGGCCGACGAGTCGCTCGAGCCTCCGCCGCTGTGCGTCGGCTACAACTCGTTTGGCGCCCTCGGCCTCCCCGCCTACCTGCCGACCGGCGCAGCGGCCGAGGTCGGCGGCAACGGCGAGATGCTGCGTCGCAGGGGAGCGCCGCACGCCGCCACGCCGGCCTCCGCCTTCCGAGGCGACGTGCTCTCCTCCGAAGTCGACGGCGTGTGGGTGGATGGCAAGTGGGTGAGCCGCGGCCACCGCCTCGAGTCGGACGCGCCCGCCACCGACGGTGCTTCAACGGCGGCCGCCAGTGCTTCAACGGCGGTGGGTGCGGCAGCGGGCGCGGCGGCGGGCGCGGCGGCGGGCGTCAAGGCCTGTCTTCAGGCGCTCTACGCCGGCCCGCTGAGCACACTCGTCTCTTCGCGCAGCGCTGCGCCGCCGCAGGCGACCCTGTGCGTTGACACCGGCGCGCCTATCGCGGGGACCGAGGCGGCGCCCTTGAACTGCACCGATCCGTGGTTGGTTGCGGGTGCATCGAGCCCAATTGGCAAGATGCCCGTCAACGCGGCGAAGGGTGCCAGTGCTGCGGCGGGCGCGCCTCAACCTGCTCCGCGCCCCCCGCAGGAAGAGCAGGGGTCCACAGACGATGTCCGCGATGGTGGGTCCTCCGTCAGCTTGGTATGATAAGGTCCGAGTGAATTGCTGAGAAGGACCACACGCTACTGCCTGAAACCCTAACTAGTTTTTGAGACGCGGCGAGAAGCATGCGCAGGTTGGCAGGAATGCCGCCCGCACATTGGCACTGCGTGAGCGTGCCTCTGTGGGCTCCATAACGTCGCCGCCGTCGTCGTCGACGTTGGCGTCGAACTTGAGCGCGAGCGTGAGAGACTCTTCCTTGCGCATGATGGTCGCAGGCGTCGAGCCGCGTCGCAGAATACGGGACACCTCCTGTGTCTCACGCTCGTCGGAGTCGCGGGTGTCTCCCCAGGGGTCTCCGACGCTCGTTGAAGATCGCACGGGGACTGAGTTGGTCCTTTTCAAGGACGCGCGCGGGCTTGGCTCTGAGGTCCGCTTGGGTGGTCGCTTTCGGCCTTTGTAGTGCGCCATTGAGTGATTCAGCGCCTTCGACGCATCTCGTTGCAAGGGCGGCGCCTCGCCCTTCGGCAGCAACGAGTGGCTCTCCTTGAAGGCAATCATCCCAGAGCCCACCCGCTCAAAGAAGCCGCCCACGCTCGACATCGAGGTGCGAAGAATCGAGCCGAAGCGGTCCAGGCTATGCATCGTCGTTGTGACGAGCAGCTTCTGCGTCGCCTGGTCGGCCGCCTTGGCCTTGTGCGCTGCCGTCGCCTCCAGCTCGGCCCACGCGTCGCGTTCTGAGGAGTGCGCCGCCTTGGGCACGTGTGCCAGGACCGACGACACGTGGTTGACGTCGTGCAGATGAGCCCAGTGCTGGCGCGCAAGCTCGCCGGGCAGCTCTCGCCTCACGCGCGACTGCACGGAGTCGGCCTCGTTCTGAAGGCTATTGTAGGTGAACAGGGCGGTGATGGTGCCGTCTTCGGGCAGCGACAGACCCACCGTTACCCTGTTGCAGTGGCGAATGGGCGACGCTCCGGCAGCTTTGGCCGTGAGGTGCTCCCGCAGGCCATTCAACCCCTTCAATGGCTTTTGGAGGCCCGTCATGACGGTTTTTGGGGCGAGATGGGGGGGGTCTCGCCGGCCGCTGCACTCCGCACCCTACTGTACCCGCTCTGGCGCTCCTCGAAGTTCGGAGGCAGGGAGGTAGGTAGTAGGTACGACTGCGCAAAGGCCCTGTCGTAAGTATGGCGGCAAAGCAACACCTCATTCGGAAAGCGATCAGGGACCTCCTAGCTATACAGGCTTCCAAGGCAAGGATCTTCGCCGTAGGCAATTACATGTACATATATGTGCGACATTCTCTCGTGAGGAGCGGCACGAGATCAAGCTGCTGCTCGCCGTCAACGAGGGCGCCGGCGGCTTTCGGACTCTTATAGGGCATGTTCAGTATTGGAGGCAGGTGACTTGGAAATAATTTTACAGCAATCAGCATGTGTGAATTCATTGACTAACTCATTGAGCTTGCGGGGCTGCGCCGCCGCCGCTGGCTGCCTCGCCGGTGGCGGGCGCGGCGGGTGGCGACAGGCGCAGCTCGTATAGCGTCGTGCACTGGCCCTGCTCGCCCACCTCGCCATGCTCCAGCACGAAGCAGCCACGCGCACGGAACTCGTCCATCACGCTCGAGCTCGCTGCGAAGGTCTGCGAGCCCTCGACGGCGCGCTCGCGAAAGCCCATCAGGCACGTCGGGCGGCGTGGCCCGCGCATCAGTGAGAGGACGGTCGCGACAAATGGCTCGACGAGCTCCTTGAGCCAAACGCACTCGGCTGCCAGCACCACGTCGGCGTCCCGCGGATCGAGCTGCGCGCCTTCCAGCAGCTGCTCCTCCACGGGCCGCCACCAATCCAGCGGCGCCGCGGCGGCGGAGCCAGCGCCAACGGGCCGTGCACCAGGCCAGCCGCCGCCCTCCGCCTCGGCGCCACTGCTGGCGTTGCTCGCGAGGTTGGGCAGCAGCATCTCGCTGACGACGGCCGGCACGTCGGTGAGCAGCACGCTGCCGCCCGCGGCAGCCGCACACAGGCCGAGCAGCCCGGTGCCGGCGCCGAGCTCCACGACGCGGGCGCCGCGCAGCCTGGCGCATATCCAGTGGGACGGATCACGCAGCAGTGCGATCAGCGCCCACGAGCCCTCCCAGACCACCATGCCCGTGCTGGCAGCGATCGAGTAGTCCTCGTCGAAAAAGTTGGGGTCCTGGCAGTCGTCCTCCGCCTCGAGATCCTTGCGCCGCACGCAGATCTTGGTGCCCTGCACGGTCGCGGTCTCGCCAACGGTGTCCCAGCCCTGCGTCGTGGCCTGCACTGCCATCGTGGCGGCGCAAAGTACGTTGGTCACGTTGCCACTCAGTCCTGCCGGAGAGGCTAAACCACATCGAACGCAGGGCTCTCCTGACGCGGGCAGCTTAGGGAAAGCAATGATCTAAAGTATCGTGTCAGGCTCGTGGAGTTTTGTGATGTCTTGACGCGAACGGCACTTGAGAGCTAAAGCGGCGTGCGCGGAATGCTTTGTCGTGTATTGACGCGAACGGCACTTGAGAGCTAAAGCGGCGTGCGCGGAATGCTTTGTCGTGTATTGATGCGAACGGCACTTGCGAGCTAAAGCGGCGTGCGCGGAATGCTTTGTCGTGTATTGATGCGAACGGCACTTGCGAGCTAAAGCGGAGTGCGCGGAAGCTTTGTGGTGTATTGACGCGAACGGCACTTGAGAGCTAAAGCGGCGTGCGCGGATGCTTTGTCGTGTATTGATGCGAACGGCACTTCTGAGTAAAGCGGAGTGCTTGCTCACGCTCACCGCCGGCTCGGACCTCCACATCCTGCAGCCGACCCTGCAGGCCGCCAAGCTCGCCCCCACTCGCGCCATCGACATGGGCACCGAGCTGTACGACGTGGCCAAGGCCAAGGCCGATCATGCGGCGGCGATGACGGCCGGCTTGGCCGCAGAGCAGAGGGCGAAGGCTGAGGCCAAGTCGAAGGCAGGGCCAAAGGCGATCGATCACGCCTGCCAAGACGGAGGACAAGGCGCCGACCAGCCGGGAGAAGCAGCAGCGGCAGGCCCGAGGAGGCCAGGAAGGCAACCCTTCCTTCAGAAGGCGGAGTATCCCGCGGCCAAGAAGCCCACGCAGGCGCCGACGCCCCCCGCCCCGTCGGCTGCGACGGTCTTCACCGCCGAGGCGGCTCAAGGCGACAACACGTCCAACGTGAGCGCGGCGCGCGTGCTCGAGGTTTGGGTGGGCGGCGCGCGACCTCCTCGACGCGTGCGCCGCGTCGTTTGGCATCATCGACGTCAACTGCAGTGGCTACGTCACCCGCGACGAGCTCTCGTACGGCCTCGATCGCCTCGTGCTCGAGCCCGCCCTTGCCAAACGAAGCCGTTGATGGGCGTGCTCCAGCTCATGCACGCCGACCTGCAGGCCCCGCCCGGCGCGAGCGACGGCGGTCGGATGGGCGTGGACCGTGACGGGCGAGTCAGTCTCGATGAGATGACGGGTGGCGTCGCGACGCACTTCGCACGCAAGCTCTACGCCACCTCGCACGCCGCCGTGCAGGAGCAGTCGAAGCGGCTCGACGCAGCGCTCTCCAAGGCACCAGACGCATCTAGACGCGCAGGAAAAGCCTGCTGTCTCCGCCTCCGCGGGCGACAACGCCACCAACAGCACCACCAGTCCCGCCAGCAAGCTGCGTGTGGCTGTTCGGCTTGCGCTCGGCATGCCCATGCCCAACGCGGAGCACGACGGGCGCAGCCGCGCCGTCCTGCTGGCCGCTGAGCAGCTACTGCCGAATGCATCGGACAACAACATTAACAACATGTCGTCGGCCGTGTTGGGCGTGCTCGATCTCTTCACTCCGACGGCAATCGACGCAGTCGACTTTTGCGCTGGCGTCTTTGCCGCGGCCGACAGCGACGGCAGCGACGGCAGCGGCCGCCTCAGCCACTCCGAGGTGGTGGCAACGCTGGCGCGCTTCCGAGGCGAGCCAAAGCTGATGGAGCACGCGTGGAGCCCCGCGTTGGTGCGAGTCATGGTGCGAGTCCTCGTGATGCTCGATCATTCGCTCCGGGAGGCCGACGAGCGGCGGCGGCAGAGCAACGTCAACGCCACCGACGATGGCGGCGAGGGCGATGGAGACACGAGCTCGGGGCTGGACGAGCTGTGGACGCCGTGGCGGCCGACGCCTCTGCGGCTCTGTACGACGAGGCGCACGAGGCGCTCCAGGCCGAGCTTCACCACTTTGCGCAGCACCCCGCCCCTGCCGAGGCCCACGCCGCACGGCACGAGCCGCTGCCGCCGCGCCCGCCGCCGCCGAATGCACCGCCGACGCCGCCACGGCAGACCGAGCCGGCGGCTTCGTCAGATCAGACCGGCACTTCCAATGCGAGCTTGGCCCTTCCGCCTCCGCCGCCGCCCCCACCGCCGTTGCCGCCACCGCCATCGTCGCCGCCGCCACCACCAACGTCGCCGCTCCCACCGTCTGAGCCGCCACCCCCGCCGCCATCGCCGCCACCACCTGAGCCGCCAATGCCGCCGCCGCCTGAACGCCATCGCTGCCTCCACCTGAGTCGCCGATGCCATCGCCGCCACCGCCTGCATCGCCGTCGCCGCCTCCACAGCCGCCGCCGGAATCGCCGCCACCTCCACCGCCGCCTCCTCCACCACCGCCCCCCTCACCGCCTCCACCCTCTGAGCCGCCACCAGCCCGAAGCCGGTGGTGGCGACATCCTCAGGGACGAGCCACCGCAGCCTGAGGTGGCCTCGAACACGACGACGCTGCCAAACAACGCGCCGCGTGCCACAAGCATCGCGGCCACCAAGTACAGCGCCAACGTCACCGCTGATCCGCTGAAGCCGCCAGCAACGCCACCACCACAATGAATAGCACGACCCAGAGCGGTGGGGAGGCGCCGCCAATAAAGGTAGCAGCAGTCGCATTTGCCACTGAGCCTTTGCGACCCCTCAGCGACGCGCCTGGCGTGTTGGTGACTGATGTGCTCGCGGGGCCGGTCGCTGCGGCGAGGGGGCTCTTTGAAGGCCAGCGAGCGTAAGGAAGGCCAACATTGGGCGAACGTTGGCGAGGGACCTGGCATGAGCGAGGGAAGCCCGAAATATAAACGGCTAACGTGGGAAACGCCCAAACAAACAAAATCGCGGGGAAGCTCTTGCCGCGGGTCCTCTCAGACCGTCAGCACCGCATCGCACCGTCCGAACGAGTCTACATGCTGCACCGGGGCGCCGCGCGCGCCCGAACCGTTGCACAAGGGTGGCTGCGGTGGCGGCGGCTGCGGCGGCGGCGGCGTCAGCTGCGGCGCGGCCTTCTGCTTGCGCCGCTGCGAGCGCTTGCCGTCCTCGGCGCGGCGCTTGTTGACCTGCGCGACCTCGCGCAGGCTCGAGAGCCAGAGCCTGAGCTCGGCGGCGCTCGCCGCCTTCATGTGCACCATGTGGTCGGAGCAGTCGAGCGAAAACTCGAGCTCGGCGTCGTTGGTGACGAAGACGTTGACGATCTTGTTGAGTGCCACGCGGTGGTGGCCGCCCGCGCCGTCGCCGCCAAAGCACAACTCGTCGCCCTGCAGGCTGAAGACCTTCTGCTCGTACGAGGTGCCGCTCCCCTTGAGACGCGCCACCTCCGCGCCGACGTCCGACTCGACCAGCTGCGACGGCGGCGGCTGCTGCGACGGCTGCGGTGGCGCGCCGGGCGTGTGCGGCGCCGTGGCGGTGCGTGGCTCGGCCCTCTCGGCGGGCGGCGCGCGGCGAGGGCGCGCCGGTTCGGGCGAGTCGGCGTCGAGCTGCATGCTCGCCATGTCGCGCGTCGTCGCCCAGCCGTACTGCTGCGACGCCGCCAGTGCCCGCGGGGGGGGCCGCGCCGGCGCGATCTCGCCCGCAATCTCGCCCGCGCCGCCCGCGCAAGTGCTCGCGCTCGTGCACGACGCCGCGCCAGCAGAGACCGCAGCCGCGCCATCCTGTGCGCCACGCTTGCTGCGAGGCGCCCCCGACGCCTCCGACGCACCCGCGGCCGAGCGTGGCGAGCGCGGCCGAGCGGGCGACGCCGACGCGGCGGGCGGCGTGTCGACGGGAGTGAAGGCGCGGAAACCACGGTGGTCGAGGCCTCCGCAGCGCGGCGGCAGGGGCGCGGCCGGCTGCACGGGTGCGGGCTGCGCGGCGGCGGCGGATCGCAGCATCTCCATGGGCATCTCCTCCGCCTCCGAGGGCGAGCGAATGTCCACCTCCGAGACGCCGCGACGAGGGATGCCACGCGGGTGCGGCCGCCCATCGTCGGCGTCGAAATACGCGGCGTCGTCGGCCGACGGAGCGCTCAGCAACGCATGCGCCGCCGAGAGCGCCGCCATGCCCTCGGCAGCTGCCGCCGCCGCGCGCTCCACTGCGTCCGACCTTGCGGCAGCGATCACCTCGGCCTCGGCCTGCATCGCCCGTGCGTGTGCGGTGAGCTCCGCCCGCGTCGCCTCGGCCGCCGCCTCCGCCTCGAGCTCGGCGATGGCGGCCGCCTCCTGGCGCGCCATCGCCTCCGCCTCCGCCGCCTCGGCACTCGCCCCGTCGCCATTCATCATCATCATCATCTCGGGACTCAGCTCGGGGCTGTTGCCCGCCAGGCGGTAGCCGAGGCCCTGCCCGGCAGCGGCCATGCGCATGTAAGGAGAGTTGTACTCGGCCTCCTCCACCACATCGTCGGTCACCACGCGCCGCGCCGCCTCGGCGTCCGCCGCCGCCACCAACGAGCCCGCACTCGCCACGACCGACTTTGCGTTCTCGACGGCCGCTGCCGCGCGCTCCGCCGCCGCCGCCGCCGCCGCCAGCGTCAGACGCCGTCCGCCCTGCGCGCCGCCACCCGCCGCGCGCTCGCCACCACCGCCGCTGCCGCCGCCGCCAAACCACTTGCGCCATTGCACCTGCAGCACATTCTCCTCGGGCTCCGCCGCCTTTGCCGCGCGCGCCTCTCTCGCCTCTTCGGCCGCGAGGTCTGCCTCGGCCTCGGCCACCGTCGCCTCGTCCTCGGCGCTCTGCCTCGCCTCCTGGGCCATCGCCTCGCGCGCCGCCACCGCGCCCTCGTGCGCCCTCGTCGCCGCCTCAATCTCCTCGAGCTCGGCCTCCTGCTCGAGCGCCGACGGCTCACGCGGCGGCGACGCGAGCGACGCCGCGCGCAGCCCGCCCTTCCTCGCCGCCGCGATCGCATCGACCACCTCGACCGCGCCGGGTGGCGCCGCCTGCACGAGTAGCTGCTCCACCAGCTGCAGCCGCTGCGAGAAGAGACGCGCCTCGTGGCCCCACGCCTGCTGCGCCCCGCCGCCAACACCGCCAACGCCGCCGCCGTTGACGCCCGCGCCGGCCGCCGCGTGCATCGCGGCGGCCTCGGCCTGCCACATCTCCGCACGCACCTGCTGCTGCAGCCACGCCGACGCCTCGAGCAGCCGGCGCAGCTGCTGCGGCTCGAGGTCGTCGCGGCCATTGGTCGCCGCCATCAGCTGCGTCGCTTGCTCGCGCAGCTGCGCCAGGCGGCTCTGCAGCCGCGCGCGCGCCGCCGTCGGCGACTCGCCGCGCACCGCCATCGCCGCGGCGGGCGGCGGGCTGGGCGGCGCCGGCGTCGGCTCGTCCTTCCGCTCGCCCGTGAGCACGCTGCCCAGGAAGGTGCCCGCACGCGCCAGGAAGGACGGCAGGCCACCCTCGGCCTCGTCGCGCGCCTCGGCCCGAGGCGACTTGACAGGCGTGCTCAGATGCAGCCTGCCGCCGCCGCCGCCGCCGTCGCCGCTGCGCTCCTCGAGCATCTTCAGCTGCGCCATCTGCAGTGCGCGGTTGCTGGCGACCGTCCACTCGCCGTCCGCCGCCGGCGTCGTGGATTGCGCGTCGGACCGCGACGGAGACGCCGATACGGCAACGACACGCACCTTTGGCAGCAGCGCCGCCACCTCGGGCGAGACGGGTGTACGAGCCGACGGAGGTGGCGCAAAGCTTGGCGGCGGCGCGACCGGCGCAAAGGTCGGTGCTCTCGGAGGGCTCGGACGCGGCGGCGATCCGTTGCATGCGTGCGGGCTACCCATCGAGGATGGCGACTCGGCGGTGGCACTCACCGCCTGCACCCGCACGGCCTGCGCGTCGATATCTAGCACCTGCTGCACCGTGCGAGCTCTCTCCTGTGCCGTGGTAACCTGGTGGCCGCGGCGGGTGACGAAGACCCAGCGGCTCGGCAGTGCCAGCCCTTCGCGCACGCACATGCCACGGAACGCCTCGAGAGGCATGCTCGCCGGCGCAAAGCACGAGCCTAGCACGAGCCCAGCGTCGCCGCGACTCAGTATGATCGTCACCTCGAGTTCATCGGCCATGGCGGCTCTAAATAGGCCGCTAGCGGTCTGAATTGGCTCGGGACTCGCAGTAGCAAAGTTGTTGCGCCGGGTCTGTCTGCTGCCTGCAAGCTCCGCCGACTGGAGCATCAGCATCACGCCGATCCATGGCCGCAGCCGTGACTCCAGCCGGCTCCATGCTCTCAGTGGAGACGCAGATTTTGTCAATTGACGAGCCCGTGCCGCTAATCAGGCCGGAGCCGATCCGCCCTGGGCCGGTCGAGACCCACAAGCCGAAGATGATGGAAGAGCAGCGGGAAGACTACGTCTCCTGGCAGTGGGCGCGCGAGGAGCGTGGCTCTAACGTTCCCAAGTCGGATCCAGCGGAGGACGCATCGAACACCATCGACGGGGACTTCGGCTTGTCTCTGGCGCGCGGCTCGGTGAAGGGTGTGCGGGACCAGGCGCGGCGTGGCGAGGAGGAGGCCAAGCGGATGGAGGCGCGCCACGCCTCATTGCGGGCGTCCGAGGACGTCAGCACCGGCAGCGCGTGCCTGCGGCACTATCTCGGCGGCCAGGCTCTCGTTCCAGTGGGCAGTGCGCACGAAGACGATCGCGATTGGATCCTGGGCTGCAGCCCTCCTCCGAGCCCAGGCTCATGCAGCCCGGGCTCAAAGAAGCTGATCGGCCGGCTCTCGCGATCGCTCAGCCCGTCCGAGGCGCGGCTGCTCGGCGCGGAGGCGGCGCTGCTGCTCGGGACGCCCACCCATAGTGTCAAGCTGCCAGCTGGCGCGCGACCCAACGCGATGCTCAAGCCCGGGACGGTGCTGGGCCAGCGGCTGATGGCGCCCGACACGTCGCTCACTCGGCTCAGCCGTGTGCCGTCGCCGCCCGCCACGACGATCTTGGGGCGGCGTGCGCACCCGTCGGCCACCAATCTGGCCATCGGAGCGCCACGTGGCGCTGCAAGCGCGTCGCCCACTGCCAAGGTGTCGTGGGCCAAGAGCGCCGCCGAGGTGTCGTCGGAGGAGCAGCAGCAGCAGGAGCAGCAGCAGCAGCAGCAGCAGCAGCAGCAGCAGCAGCAGCAGCAGCAGCAGCAGCAGCAGCAGCAGCAGCAGCAGCAGCAAGGGGAGCCGCAGTCGCCGCAACGGC
>Ga0115006_10004103_pt1 | contig 10101 bp, 6 predicted proteins | sample ArcOceMetagenome_3_FD_88943 | JGI IMG/M metagenome (GOLD analysis project Ga0115006, IMG submission 88943) | Marine eukaryotic phytoplankton communities from Arctic Ocean - Arctic Ocean- Svalbard ARC20M Metagenome | ecosystem: Environmental > Aquatic > Marine > Oceanic | place: Arctic Ocean...
ACCCTTCACCTGCTACCACAACGACATGGTGGCACCCCACGAGTGCGAGTACACACTCTGCTCGCTGGGATCCAGGCACATCAAATTCTGGACTCTCGAACCTGACGACTCTGTCATTACAGAGGGGGCCAAGGACGAGAAGGAGGCCAAGGCTCTCGCGCAGAGGCTCGGGAAGTGGAGCCTGGACTCGAACGCCGCGAGCTTCGGGAATAAGGCAAAGATGCAGGACGTGAACTGCGCGACGTTCATACTTGACAACGTTGCTGACCTTCCCAATGAGATTGCCCCTTCCTCCAGGACCATCTGCGGAACGGAGAGCGGGTCCATATTTGTTTTTAGCACAATAGAAGAGCCGAGGCACGACGATAGCGACGATCCGTTCGGGGCGCCGAAGGCGATAAACCAGGAGGAGGACGAGGACGACATGGGGGTTAAGAAACCCGTCAAGTGGGCGGCGAGGGGAGCTTTAATAAACGTTATCAAGGACGCGCACACAAACGGTCCCGTCACAGACATATCGGCGGCCGGCGCGACCAACATCGTCGCGTCGGTGGGGAGGGACGGACTTCTCAAGATCTGGCAGCTGTCCACAGTCGACGAGGGAGACGAACTCACGCTCAAGAAGAGCATCAACATCACCACGGCTGGAGTCATGCTCGGATACCCAAGGTCTGTCATCTGGTCCAGGGACCTCACCAAGGTCATTGTCGGTACCACGGGAAACTGCATCGTGGAGTGCAGGGTCGGAGGGCTGGAGAACGTCATGGGGGGGGGACAGATTGGAAAGATCAACATCCTGAGCATGGAGTGCGTCGTTAAGAGCCACGCTAATAGCGTGAGGATGTGCGCGTCCCACCCGAGCGAGCCGATGTACGGAACCGTCGGAGACGATAGGAGCTTCAACCTGTGGAGCAGCGAGGAGAACAGGATCATTGCGAGCCTCAAGATGCCGGACAAGATATATTCGGTCGCGTTCCACCCCGACGGGGAGTTCGTCGCCCTGGGTTTGGAGAACGGGGACGTTTACGTGAAGAGGATCCCAGACTCTGAGGACGGGTCGTGGGAGCACATCATCATGAAGAAGACGGGGAACAAGATTAAGAAGGCGGAGGGAGGGGCGTGGCAGGCGAGGCAGAGGCCCCACACCAACCCCGTGAGCGAGAACGAGGAGGATGAGGGTCCTAAAAAGAGAAATAAGAAGAAGGATATCAAGCATTCTGTCACCAAGCTCGCTTTCAGCCCCGACGGAAGGACGCTGGTCGCGGCTTGCAGGGACTACTTCCTCTACGTGTTCGATGTGACGGTGCAGTACAAGAAGGTAGCCGTGATGAAGGGCCACAGCACCTTTGTGACCCACATGGACTTCTCCGAGGACGGCAGGGTCCTACAGAGCAACGACGCGGCGAGGGAGATCCTCTACTGGGACGTGCGAAAGGGACGGCAACTTGCAAACTCCTTCGACCTCCGCGACACTTCGTGGCACACTTGGTCCTGCGTGTTTGGGTGGAGCGTGCAGGGAATCTGGGAGGAGAACACCGGGGGGGAGCAGAACGTTCTCAGCGTCGCGAGAAGCAACAACGGGCACGTCGTTGCCACGGGGGACGACAACAACATGATAAATCTTTTCAGGTACCCGGCGCTCAAGGGGGTCAGCTGCAAGGCGTTCGGGGGACACATGAGCCCTGTGGTCAGCCTTATCTTCAGCAACGACGACACAAAGCTTTTCAGTTCGGGGGGGACGGATTGCTCCGTGTTTCAGTGGAAGTACCATTAGAGAAGGGGGGCAGGGGGTGGATATGGGGTGTAAAATGTAGGGGGAGAAGAGTCCAGACAAAAAACTTCTTCAGCTTTTTTTCATTTTCACACAGTGTGGTCCCTGTTTATGCTTTATTTGCTTCGACCAAACCTCCTTGAATCCTCCCCTCGTTCCATTGCCTTTCTTTACACCTCCAAAACTGTGTTGAGCTTGCGAAGATAAATGCGTAGGTCGTTGTCCCTATCCATCTCGTCCTGTTTACTAAGGTCCCTCGCGTCACACACCGCCTGTATCTGGGGTTTGATTGCTGTGTTGATAATATTATCATCGCAGAATCCAACAAGGGAGAGGAGCGCCCTTGCTGCCACCATGCGAACGTTGGCCACCGGGTCCTCTAGACCCTTGAGGAGGTTGGAAACGACGTCCTCGAGGAGTGCCTTGGGTGTCGCGTCGTTGGGGCAGAACGCCGCGTAGAGGGAAAGTGTGGTGATGCGGGTGCGGTAGAAGGTGGAGGCGTCGTAGACTGGCTTGCAGGCCGCCATGATGTTCTTCTGGACCCAAGCGGCGCCGTCCTTGTCGCCGCAAGCGACCTCGTATATTTTGTACGCCCCTCCGATGCACGCAGTGCGAACGTCGGCAACCTCGTCCTGGAGGAGGTCTAGGTAGAGGGAGAGGAAGGATGGGTTGCCGGAGGTGAACTTCTCAATTCCAAAGGCCTCCGCAAGGGCGGGGAGGATCTTCGCGACGCTCTCGCGGACACGCCAGTTAAGTTGGTACTTTGCGAGGCTGACGACGACGGTGACGATCTCCTCCATCTGGGAGAGCACCCTGGAGAGGGTGGGGAGCTTGCGGAGGATGTTGATCTTGACCTCGTCTGATTCCTCCTCATTCTTGAGCATCTCCTCGAGTACGGGCTGTATCTTCTCGAGTATGTTAGCGTCTGAGATCTTGGAGCACACGTCTGCGTTGGTGCAGTCCATGAGGGCAGTTGAGAGTTTACTCCTGACCTCCATGACAGGATCTTTGGATAGTCCATCGAGGAGGGGGGAGATGTCGTTGACGAAGCAGTTCTCCCCGGAGTAATCGACCATGAGGGCGATATTGGCACAGGCCGCGCCGCGAACCTCAGCCTCGGTGTCAGTGAGCAGTCCGATGAAGCAAGCAACTGAAGGGCGCGAGCGCGGGAGAGGCAGAGGGAATGTTAGTTACAAAGTTAGGAGATGGTGGTGGTATGGCGTCTATCCCCCCTCCCCTCCCCTCCCTCCGTCCAATGCTCACCTGCCTCTACAACTCCGTCCCCATCGCACTGCAGCGCGGTGGTGAGTTCGTCGTAGTTCTTCGCTACCGCATGCCTGACCCTCCAGCTCTTGTCGTTGCACGCGTTCCTGACGACCGGGAAGACGTTAGCGTAGTTCTCTTGGGGGGTACCGATAACCTTGCCTATGGAGGACGCTCCTACAACGATCAGCTGGCGGACGGAGTCCTGTTCGTCCTGGGATAGGTGCTTGTAGATACCCACCATGTCCGTCGGCTGGTGTTCCTTCTCAACTACCATGGCGAAGGAGGAGAATGCCTCGGCGGCGCTCCTCCTGACCATTGGGGTCTCGTCCTCCGCTAGGGTCTTGTAGAGAGCACGGAGCTCGTCCTTGACGGCGGGGTCGCTCTTCTCGTAAACGGCACCGAAGACGCCGCAGGCCGAGACGCGGCCAGTGAACCAGTCTGCAGTTGCCATTCTCTTGACCATCTCCAGAAGAGAACCACCAGAGGTTGGGGTTAGGCATGAGATAACAGAGTTGAGTGATTTAACTGCCGCGTTGCGTACCACGGTCTCCTCAACTCCCGCGAGCTGCTCGAGAATGTCGATGATAGGTTGAGACTTGGCACCAGTTATCAGAGAGGGCACCATGGAACCTAGCTCCTCTGCCATCTTTAGAAGCATCTCGTCGTCGTCGTCGATGTGGGTTGCGAGAAAGGGGAGGAGACTGCCAATGGTCTCGTCGGGCCCAAGAGCCTCCCCTACAACCTTCAGCATTCTCATTGCATCCAGGCGGAGAGCACTATCATCAGAAGTGACTTGCTCCTCAAAGAGGGCCATCGGTGAGACAGACATGTTCACTGTCTGGAAGGGGGGGGGGGGGGGGGGGACAGGGAAAGAGTTAGTGTCATGAAAAAGGGACATAGGGAGAGGGTTAAAATGAGTTTTTATCCGACAGCTTCGTTCCAACGCCATTGAGAGGTTGGATTATTGAGCCTCGCAGAGTATTGTTGGTATATATGATTATCTATCTGTATTAATATATGGTATTAACCTACGATTAAAATTATTAAAATATACAAAAGTATGTATGATAATTTCACCTTCACCACTTACCTATTTTTTGGCCGAAACCAAATCCACCTCCACGGCAAACGAAGAGGGTAGTGGAGATTGCTTTGTCACATCTCTATTCTCTACCCTTCGTATCTGTCTATAGTATAATCCTGTATAGTTACCTTAATAGCCTATTATCCCTATAATTATGGATGAGGTGAGGATATAGAAGGGGAGGAATAACCATTTTACCTGCCCTCGATGAACGCTGAGGAGGGGGGGAGAATCAAAATCATTATAAGCCAAATAGAAGTGTAACGAACCTTAAAGTCTTATGTTAAGCTATAAAGTCTGTGCCACCCGCAACCTCAATACCTCTCAAATCCTGTCAATCAATCAAAATGTCAAACACTTTCATGTCATCCCCGGGTACCTTCCCATTTGTCCCGCTTCCGCCCGTCTAACGTTGTCCCTCTCCCCCCTCTCGCAGCCTTCATTTTTCCAGAAGCTCAGTAAATCCATAGGTCTCGGTGCATCCTCCTCAGAAACCCCTCCCTCCCCCCCCTCCTCCCCCATCTCCCGTCGTAACAAGAGGCGGAGGACCAGGGTGTCGTCAACATCGTCCACCTCGACGCTCACCTGCGTCAACTGTAGAAAGTTTAACTACTATGACCCACAGGCGGCGAACATTAGCTGTGAGGGATGCGGGGCTGTGCTTGTTAGGGGGGGAAGGAGGGTCAGCGGAGCAGGTGAGGGAGACTGCAACGAACGAAGCGCTTTCCTAACCCATGTAGCTAACAACCCTATCTCTGCTCGTCGCTTCGATCCTCGCCTCGACTCGACTCGCCTCGCCAAACAACAGAGGAAATACAAGGTGGTGACACCAAGCCTCCAATCCCCACTTCCACGTCCTCCTCTTCCCTTACCCCCCAATTATCTAACAAAAGTACATCCTCCGGTCTGACAATAACCGTCCCCACCTCAGCCTCCAGCAGGTGAGGCTGGAGCGAAGCGACAGCAAAGGCAAGATGCCATCTGTCGCTCAGGCACCGCTAGAGCCACACCTAACATATCTTTCTCTCGCTTCGTTCGCAACCCTCTTGCTCGTCGGTTCGCTCCTCCCCGCTTCGCTCCTCGCAGCCGCAAATCGCAGCAGGACATGGGTAACTCCCCAACAATAGCCTTGTTCCTCGGACCTTCTCAACCTTCAACCCCAAACGTTCCCGACGATTTACTCTCCAGCAACAACCGCGCCAACGGCCAGGCGAACAGCCTGATATCCTCAACCTTCTCCCCCGAAGCCTTCGTGGCCCACGTTATATCCCTCCGTCTTGAACCTCTCCTCCGTCAGTTCCGAACCCTTCTCCAGAAGCTTATGAACCACAGCATAAACAAGAACATGTTCAACAGCCCGGTCGACCCTGTCCTCCTGAGACTGCCGGATTACTTCAACGTTATTACGACACCCATGGACCTCGGGACCATCAAGACCCGTCTATCCTCCTTCCTTTACCCCCCCCTCATGCTACGGGACACAAACGCCTTCCGGAGCGAGGTTATGCTAACATTCTCCAACGCTAAGCGTTACAATCCTCCCCACCACCTCGTTCACCAGGCTGCTGATGGTCTGCTTAAGGAGTTCCTTAACGATTACAAGAAACTCACCGACCCTAAGAAACAGTCAAGGCACAGATGCCCCACGTGCGAGGGGTCAACGTGCGGACTCTGCGGACAGGGGTGCCTCAAATACGACCTGCCCATGATAGTCTGTTCGGGGGTTTGCGGGATGCGGATACGCAAGGGTTCATTCTTCTACGTTACCACTGACGGGAGCATGTGCTGGTGCCAAAAATGCTACGCTGGACTTCACTCTGTTTTGCCGGCGGCGGAGAGCGCGACCAGGAGAAGGTGCGAGGACGTCAGCGACGACGAGTCGGTAGGTAGCATCGAAGATAACGCCAACGACGGGAGGCAAATTTGGTACAAGAGGGACCTGCTGAAGAGAAAGTTTGACGACGAGGTCGCAGAGGGATGGGTAAAGTGCAGGAGCTGCAAGGGTAGGTTCCACAAGGTTTGTGCCCTCTACAATAGCCGGGGCAGCTGTGCCACGCGCAAGACGGGACTCCCCTTCTTGTGTCCTTTTTGTGTGCATGCGGGCATTGTCACGGAGGCAAACACAGCAGCATCGGCAGCGGGTACACCCACGGCTAGAGGATCGCCGATGGGGTCAGCGATCGTGAAGACGGAGTCCACTGGCGGGGGATTTAGTCCCAAGAACGTTCTCAAGCAGGGCGTCAATGCCCTGCTTGGAAACAGCTCACCCTCGACATCCATCATTTTCCAACCTCACCCTCCCCCCGATCCACCGAGCCTGACCGTACCGACGACCACAACCCCTGACGGGGAAAAAATCGTTGAAACACTCCTAGTGGGACCTGCCATCCCTCCCAAACTCGACAAGGACGAGTGCGCTTGGACCCTAATTAGTGGAAGGGAGGACCCGATCTGCCTTCCCACCGCGAACCGGCACCCCCCTCCCCTGCCACCTTCTGCCTCCGGCGCGGGAAACAACGGAGGTCCCGGGCTGGTAGATTCCTCCGGCAACCAAATAGAAACCGACTTCACAGCCGACTCCCTCCCCTCCACCGACCTCTCCGACTTCATCGAAGACAAGGTCAGGGAGCTCGTTTCCCTCGAGTCAGACATGGAAGGGCTCGCCGACACAGTAACGGTCAGGGAGATCAGCTCTACTCGCCAGACCACGGTACCCAGCGACACCATCAAGAAGAACTTTACCGCGGTACCGGCAAAGGTGGAGTATGTTAGCCGCAGCATCATGGTATTCCAGCGCATCGACAACGTCGACATATCGTTGTTTTCTATGTACGTGCAGGAGTACGAGGAGGACTGCCAGCCCAAGAGGGTTTACCTAGCCTACCTAGACTCTGTTGAGTACTTCAGACCCAGGAAAATCAGGACCAAGGTCTACCACGAGGTGGTTGTTAGTTACTTCGGTTTTTGCAAGCTTCGGGGATTCAACCAGGTTCACATCTGGAGCTGTCCCCCCTCCCGGGGTAACAACTTCATATTTTGGGGCCACCCTGCAGCCCAGAAGACCCCCAACCGACAGCGGCTTCAGACCTGGTACCAGAATATGATCCACCGTTGCGTCGAGGCCGGCGTATGCTACAACGTTCACTCCCTCTGCGACGAGTTTGAGAGGTGAGGGTTGGAGCGAACGAAGGCGAAGCGACAGCCAAAGCATTATACTGCCTTCCTGCATAACTAACAACTATCTGCTCGTCGCTTCGCTCCTCACCCCGCTCATCGCAGCTTCGGTAAGCTACCGAGCTCGGAGCTACCTCCTTGCCCGGCAATCCTAGCGGGAGACTATTGGCTGGATGAGGCGTCGAGGATATGGAAACAGCACGAGAAGAGGTCGCAGAACCAGAAGGGCAACGTGAGGAAGAGCAACCATATAATCGAGGACAAGTCCATAGATCTAGCTTGCATGCTGCAAAGCAAGATCATGGGCCTCAACACAGCCATCCCCTTCCTCGTGCCCGTCGACGCCTTGAAGCTCGGGATTCCCGACTATTATAATATCGTCAAGACCCCCATGGACTTGGGAACTGTCCACGATAACCTCATGAAGCACAAGTATCAGAAGCTCTGCGACGCCAACACAGACATTGGGCTGGTATTCTCCAACGCCATGCTCTACAACCCCCCGATGCACCCCATACACATGACGGCGTTGAAGCTGCAGAAACTTTACGACATGGAGCTCGCAAGGCTCTGCGAGAAGTGGCAGCACGAGCTGGTAGGGGGGAGGAGGGTAGAGGCCGGGGAGCTCCTCGTCGACTTCAGCGACGTTAGCCTCCAGAGGAACGTCATGTCCGTAGAGATACCGACGAAGAAGAGGAAGGCCCCCGGCGCGAACGGTGCGAAGGGAGGGTCAGCGAGCGCGGCACCTTCGAGGGCTACCAGCCCGGTACCGGACGCTGTTATTGGGGCGGTCGTTGAGGCGCAGGCGGCGGCGGCGGCTGAGATAGCGGGCATTAATAGCCAACCCGCGGGAGGGATGGGTGGGACGAACGATAAACTAGCCGCCATGGCTGCGGCCCAATTGAAGAACCAGGAGAAAATGATCGAGAGGCAAGAGAGGGAGACGACGGAAAACAACATAACGGCGCTGCTGGGGGAGAGCAACGGGGCGATGACGGTGGCGCAGCTTATGATGGGCCCGGATTACGCGGCTTCTGACCCCATGAAAAAGGGGAAAAAGAACGGAGGTAACGATCCTAAGACCAAGGGAGGGGCACCCTTCCTGGCGCTTACGGTACCGAACGCGGTGTCGCTGACTACGAAATCCGATAAGAGCAGGAGGTCGTGGTTGGGCGTCGAGGTGGGGAAGAGCTTGAGGAAGATGAGGACTGAGTTCTTTGTTGTTATGCTGCAGCCTGAGGACGGACTAGAGGACGAGGACGCCATCAAACTCCAGGATGACAAGGTCATCGTTTGGGAGGGATACGTGGGGAAGAAGTACAGGAACTTAATGGGGAAGGGGGAGGGAGGGAAGGATAAATGGCTCAAGGACGAATTGACTCTCAGAAGGTGAGATTGGGCGAGAGCTAAGCGACGGCTAGAGCGCTGGAGCGAAGCGACAGCAAAAGCATTATACCACCTTCCTACATAACTAACAACCTTCCACTCATTCCACTCGTCGCTTCTCTAATTTTAGCAATCCTTTGGTAGACCTCCGTCACACCTTCCTAGAGCTAAGCCAGATGCGTCACCTCCAATTCTCCACCCTCCGCCTCGCCAAGTACTCCTCCTCGATCCTCCTCTACTACCTCCACCGTCCGAACGCCAACTCCCTAGCCCCCTCGTGCGACTCCTGCAAGGGCTGGATTGTCAAGACTAGATGGCACTGCGCGAAGGACCTTGGGGAGATTAACCTGTGCGTCAGCTGCTATGACAACGTTAAGAAACAGAACAGCAAGAGCGTTTTCACACCGTTTAGGATCACGTTCAATAACAGGAGAGGGAACAGGGAGAGGGACGAAGGACAATTATAATGCTAAATATTTCACGAACAAACAGAAGGTGGGAGGACTTTTTTTCTTCGAAAACTTGAACTATATAGATGATCACTCGAAGAACCACTTCCCAAGCGGTAGTCCCCTAATCCTCTCTTCCATATCCCCTTCCTCCATCCCCTCAATCCCTTGGATTTTCCATTCCTACGTCAATTCGCGAAGCGAATCGCGGGGCGGGCGGGCGAGCGAGCGAAGCGACGAGGAAATAGATTAGCGCGCGAAGAGTGAGGGGGGTGAGGTGTAAGTTACATCCCTATCTGTCCCTTCTTGTAAAGCCTTCCTCCTCTCCTCCTTTACTAACCTCGAAATCCTCCTCCTCCCCACCGTTAAGTCCCTTCATCCCCTTCCGTCCAACTCCCCCACCCTGAATGAACCCATCAGACTTAAAAGCCGCCGCAGGCTGACTGTCCAAAAACTCCATACTAACCTTAACATCCACCCCGATCCTCTCCCTCAACTCCTCGATACCGTCGAATTTCCTCTCCCCCCTAACTCCCCCAACGATCATAATTCGCATAGTACAGCCGTAGAAATCCCCCCCCTCCCAACCTTTAACGTAGACCTCGCATATCGGGTGTGGGTTGGGTGTCGCGAACGTGGGGGATAAACCAACGTTGCAGATTATAGGTAATGGACGACCGTAGGGGGGGGTTATGTCCTTGTTTGAAAGCATTGTCGGGGTCGGTTCGACTACACCCCACCCCGTGTAAACCCCGAAAGTAGGAAGAGATTCCGTGTCTAAATAATCCAGCGGTAGGTTGGCGGTTGGGAAACCTAGTTTCCTGGATCCTCTCCCAAACCCCGGTGTTACAGTGCCGCGGAGGGTTAAGTAGGAGGGGAGGAGGTTGACGGGGGTCCCCAGGAGGGCTGCGTAGGGGGTAGGAAGGGCAGAAGAACCATAGGATACTAAAGTGGACTTGGTGTAACGGAGG
>Ga0115006_10004105_pt1 | contig 10099 bp, 4 predicted proteins | sample ArcOceMetagenome_3_FD_88943 | JGI IMG/M metagenome (GOLD analysis project Ga0115006, IMG submission 88943) | Marine eukaryotic phytoplankton communities from Arctic Ocean - Arctic Ocean- Svalbard ARC20M Metagenome | ecosystem: Environmental > Aquatic > Marine > Oceanic | place: Arctic Ocean...
AATCTCACGCTCACCACTGCTGCCCACATGGGGCGAAGATTGGTCTATGAAGCTCGCTTCAATCTCACAAATCCCGTCAGCGCCCAATCGTCGCCGGCAGTGAGCATCCGTGCTAGCGTCAAGTCGGTATACGGAGATATATCGCCTGTGGTTGCGACGGCGGCAATGAAGAAAGGGCAAGAGCTGCTTGGAGTGCCGAATGGCACCGACCCCTTGGAGGTTCTTGTGCCCGCTTTTGACATCAAGACCATCGAGCAGAGTACGCCGTTGGCTGCCGTGGTCAACACCATCACAGTAACTCTCAAGGCGAATTGCGATCTGCTGCCGGGATCTACGGTCACTCTATCAGATATGACTGGTGCATCAACCCAGGATGGAGCAGTAGACTTACACGTCTTGCCTCCTGAAATTCAGATTCCATCGTTTCAGTCCAAGGGTAGCTGGCTGCAGGAGCCCGGAAATCTCACTCTCACCTCGCTGGGAATCAAGAGACGGGATACGCACACGATTGTTTTCAACATCACCAATCAGAATATTGATCAGGAGTCGCCTTTGGTTGTTGCAATAATTAGTGCAAAATCCGTGTTCGGACACCTGTCTCAGAATGTGGAGGTCCTGGGGAAACCATCAAGTAATTTGCTCGGAGTACCCTTTGGCAGACATCCGCTTAAGCTGATCAGGCCAGACTTCATCACCAAGCAAATTTTACAGAGTCATCCGTTGCCGCTGTCGTCAAATAGGATTTCGTTCATTATTCAAACGAACTGTGATTTTGCGGTAGGATCTGTCATCACTATCGCAGGTCTCACAGGGTCAAATACTCCCGATGAGACCGGCATATCAGTTGCAGGTGGGTACTACGATGATTGGTTCGACCAGACGCTGACCGTCTGGTTGCAGGAGCCAGGCGTGCTAAAGTTGCAGGTGACAACCTTTTTTATCGTTGACAATTGCATCGAGCGCTTGATCGCTTGCCAAACTTAGGTTGGAGTACTGACAGTAGAGGTAGCGATGCATATGCCAATGTTCGTGTTGTAGAAAAGCTCAAGCATCGTCGCTTTCTCTGACTCACTGCACATTACGTACCTACATATCCTCATCAGGTTGCCAACCAACCCCTGAATCGCTCGAAGGCAACATCACTTCATTTTTATCTCCAAAACTCAGACCAACCGCAAGTGGCTCCGACGGTAAATGTCTCCGCTACGGTGATATCACCAGGCCCACGGAATTCGCCGGGAGTTGTCTCGGCCATGACAACACCAGGGCGCCACGTCAAGCTGACGTCACCTCGGCAAGATCCGTTGCTGATCGTTCGTGCACGATTCCTGCAGCAGGATATAGCACAAGAGATGCCGCTGAGATTTGCCAGCAATGAGCTCACCGTCACAATTATTCCCTCGTTCCATGTCACAAGCGGGTCAAATATCACTTTTACTGGACTCTCTGGCACTCTTCAAGCAGATACGCGCTGCCTGCAAATCTCAGGTATGCTAGTTTTAGGAGGTCTCTTTTGCCTTATAATAGGTCTCTTTTGCCTTATCATAGGTCTCTTTTGACACTTACCCATACCTCAGGTCCATGCACTGTGTTGTTGTTTTTCGACAGCAATTCGTCAATAATAACAATAATAATAGGCGGCACAGTGCTGTTGTCGCTAGCAACGCCAAGAGGCACGAGGGTGAGAGTCTTTGACTTGGATCCCCTCTCCACAGTTCTCAAGCAAGATTGCAATGAAAGCTTCTGCACACCAGATTTTCCCGAGCACCTATGCCACGTCAACTGCAGGTGCTGGCTCCACAGACTATGCTTAGCAAACTATCCCCGCATGCGGCCTCGATACAGAACACGAGATACAAATGCAAATACGTCCCTGCCACTGAAATTTGCCTGATCCGGAACACCACAGCGGAAACTTCACGCAGACATTTCCCCCTCCTTTGAGTGCCTGTGGTCACTGGTCCCAGAGCGGTTTACTCGTCCTTGCTTCCGAGGTGCTGTGATTGGGAGGCAAATCAGCGACACGAGTTTGCACGCGGGGGTTATAAGAATTGGAGCAAGATACGAAGGGGCTGGGCATAGGAATGTCTGATTGTAGGCATGAGAGGGTTGCCCGCAGCATGCGCGTCTCACCCCGCCTCTTGGGGTGCATGCGCTGTTTATTGGCACTCATGCATTAATGTCACATTGACTATTTCTATTTGCCTCAAGTCGATGTAGCAATGTGTGCATTTATGCATATGAACATAACCATGTGTGAATGTATGAAAGTATGTATATGTGTATACGATACATTTGAAAGTATGTATGCGTATACGATATGTTCTTGCTACTTTGCCAAGACACGATACACCGTGCATCATCATCAGTCCTGACCCTTTTTCGCGTTCAACAGCATGGAGGCCTCGCTGCATTCACGCGATACGTCGTGAAATTTGCTCTACGCAACGGGGACACTCAGCCAGAGGCAACCGTAAAGATCAGCGCGAGCATCGAGACTGGATTACCGATCGCCAATAAGATTGCAGGGCTGGTGAACGCGACAAAAATGAACGCTGTGGAGGAATTCAGACAGGGCGTAGAACGGGCCTCACGACCTTTGTTTGTGATGGAGCTTGCATTCGAGATCATTCACATCCGGCAGGCAAGCTTTGTCTTCTCCTGCACACAAACATCCATTCTCTTCCTGCTGTGTGTGTATACGTGTTGTGCGTGCGCGCGCGCGCACTTGTTCTCTTCGTCCTGTCCCGACCTCTGTTTCCGTCAGGGCACACTGTGACAAACTGAATGCTCCTTACAGGCACGGTTCTGGCCAAACATGCCCAATCTTCTGAACATCACCTTCAAAAGCAATTGCAATCTCCCGAAAGGCACAAACATGACGATAACGGGCTTGACCCGGACTCAGACGAACTCATCAATTATCAACATTTCGTCATCGTCCTCCAGATTTAATGCTTCGTACGCCTACACGGAACGCTCTTCTTCCCTGGATCCTAACGAGTTTCAATGCGCTCAGTTGTCGGTGAGAAGTGGGCGTGAATCGCAGAATGACGTGATCGATAGGAACGCTGCCTGGAACCAGGCGTCTGGCACCCTTGTCCTTACCGTCGGCGCTTTGGGAGTGGATGTGAATAGAGTATACGAGACAAGTTTCATGGTCGTGCAGCCTGCCAACAATACAGACTTTCCTCGCAAGCTCACCTTTTCCGCTATCGTTGAGGCTGGGGAATTTGATTCGCCATCACCAATATCAAACATGTCGCAGGGGAAGAATGAGCACCTGGGGATCCACCTGGGAACGATGCCTTTGTTCACCAAGCTACCTCAAGTGGACGAGCTAATAGTCTCACAACACTATCCTTTACCGGGATTGCTCAACGTGTTCAACGTTCGACTCGCATTTGACATCCCCCTCTTGCGCCGATCTACCATAACGATCACAGGTATGAATGGCATGCATTACACACCCTAAAACCTGCACTATAAATCCAAATGCTAGATTCTAAGCCCTCGATTCTGCGCCCTAAACCCTAAACTGACCATCTTAATCTATCACAGGTATGAATGGCATGCAATCACCGGAAAATGTCGAGTGCAAATGGGAGGGAAACGCAGCCCCAATATTCCAGCCGCAGTGCATTTACGACCGCGCTCAGGGCCATTTGGTCATTTTGACCTCACCTCAAGGGCCTGCTCCGGCTGATCAGCAGCCGTTGTGTGTCGGATTGGCGGATCTTGCCAACATCTCCGCCAATGTCTCGTACCAGCTCAATTTCACCTTGTTGAATCCACCATCAGAAGCCATACTGCCCCTGCATTATCAAGGCGAAATGCTGATTGACGATGAGCATTCGGTGCCCTTTGTGCCAGGGGCGGTGTCGACTCCGGAAGGCACCATCCTCGGGGTCGTTCAGAGCCCTAATGCGCTCAGCATCGTGAATGCGTCAACATGTGTCGATTTGGGCGATGCCACGTGTGAAGGGCGCACCCAATTTCCAACGGGGTGCAGTCTAGGCCACAAGCTTCACGATTGCGCTGTTCAGAGCGACGAGCAAGTGCTTGTTGCAGTGATAGGGTGTCTCACTGAGTGCAACCAGTCCTCAGGTGTCATCGGAGACGACCACAGGGCTTTGCGATCAGCCTGTTGCGGGCTCAAGTGTCTGGACAGTTGCTGGACGCGAAGGCTCGCTGTACAGCCCTTGGATCTTCACACCACATGCATATCTCCGGCAGGCGGGAGACTACCGGTAGTGAACGTGTCTTTGTGGAGAATGCATCCCGGGGGCAGTGGCGGTGTATACGTCGGCCCACGCGATGGAGGAGCAAGCGTGGTTCCAGACGTTGCAGGGGAAATTGATTTTACGGAAGGCACAGTAATCAATGCCCGTGTCGTTCCCGGGGCGGGAGAAGGCTGCTCCGTCGAGACCCCGTGGTTGTGCACCAACTCTCTGGTCCTCTCTCCGTCTGCGCCGTACCTGAACTCCTCGGGTGCGTCCCTGCCTGTCGATCTGCAGTCAGGTGTCGCCATCTTCACGGACCTTGTACTGCAGAATGCCCCTCCGGGCCCCTACCAAATCGCATTTTTTGCTTCGAATCTTGACCGCGCTGCCTTCCACGGGCGCGTGGGCCGGTTGGAAGCGCCTAAGTTCCTCGCAACTTCAACCTGGCCCATCGGTATTCTGAGGGTCAGGCATACGACAGATCTTTGCCAGTGTCCTGCAAACTGGTACATGAGTTTCAACGCTTCAATCAAGAAAGAAACGTGCGCCGAATGTCCGGCTTTGTCTTCGTCGCCCGCAGGCAGCAGCTCACGCACCCAGTGTGCGTGCGTGCTAGGCTACGTTGACCATCAAAACGCAGACTTTCCGGTCACAGAGCTCGTTGAAATTATGGAAATACCGTACGTCGAAGAAGTAGAATACGTGCACAGGCTCAACTGCAGCAATATCAACGAGTGTTATGACAGTTTCCTGGGAGAGTCCAAACACAATTGCGACATACACGCCCAGTGCCACGACACAGCGGGGAGCTTCTTCTGTCTGTGCGAGCCGGGCTACCACGGCAACGGCACGGCGTGCAGAGAGTGCCCAGCAGCAACCTTTCAATCTGAAGCCGGCCGAGACAACTGCTCTGCGTGTCCTGCCAATTCGACCTCGCTGCCAGCATCTACCTCAATCACTATGTGTGGCTGCGATCCCGGCAACGGCATTTCGGTGCAGGCGCAAGCCTGCGTGACGTGCGAGCGGGGACAGTATTCCGAAGGAGGGAGTATGGGATGCGCCCAATGCGAGCAAGGCAAATTTAGTGACGCAACAGGCGTCAGTGCTTGTCAGTCATGCCCTAATCAGACAGTGTCTGCGCCAGGCAGTGCGTTGGTTACAGACTGCTTTTGTGTTCCGGGGTACAGCGGTAACAGCATCAGCGGGTGCTCTCAATGCAATCCCGGTACGTTCAAGGGCATCAACGGGACGCACGAGTGTGCTTTGTGTGCGGCTAGTGAGTACAGCGTCAAGACTGGCGCCACAGCCTGCATTTCGTGCCCGATAAACACCGTTTCAGACCCCGGATCTGCCAACATCTCTGACTGTGTGTGCGAGAGCGGGTTCGAAGGGGCACATTGGGCGTGCAGCCCTTGCCTGCCTGGCACCTTCAAGGCCGACGCAGGAACAGAGCTGTGCGCTGGGTGTCAAGAGGGGACGTATTCTGACGTCTACGGCGCAGATGTCTGTGCGACGTGCCCAATCAATTCGCTGTCTCCTGCGTCAAGTGCAAATCTCTCAGATTGTGCATGCACGCCAGGGTATCAGCAAGGGTCTGTGACGCAGGAGGCGTGCGTTCCGTGCCCCCTCGGCCATTTCAAGGGCGTCAATATGTCAAACTGCTCTCTTTGCCCGCCCGGACTGTATGGCCCGGTCGAAGGGCTGGATGCATGTCTGGAGTGTGCGCGCGGCAATTACTCCTCGTCATCGGGTCAAACTGAGTGCCATCAGTGCGGCGCCGGAAAATACCTCGATGTCACGGGAGCACGCGCTGAGAGCGAGTGCGAACTCTGCGGTGCTGGCACGTATTCTACAGCAGTCGGTGCGGAGAGTGAGGCTGCCTGCCTCCCGTGTGGGCGCGGCAAGTACTCAACAGGGCGCGGGATTGACAATGAGGACAAGTGCACGCTGTGCGGTGCTGGTTTGTTTTCTGAGCAAGTGGGTGCTAGTGACGGCACGGTTTGCGAGGCGTGCGCGGTGGGAAAGTATTCCCCGGCAAGCGGCAACTCAGCTGCGACAGATTGCACTCCTTGTGGAAGGGGAAAGTACTCGCTTGCGTCTGGTGCCGTCAATGCGTCCTTCTGCCTTCCGTGTGCTGCGGGCAAGTATCTAGATACCCCCGGCAGCTCCGCGTGCACTGAGTGCCCGCAGGGCACCTACTCAACCACGGCCAACGCGACTGACATCAGCTACTGCCGCCCTTGCAGCGCCGGGACTTATCAGCAGGGCACAGGAGTAAGTGCAGCCGGCGACTGCCAGCTTTGTGCAGCAGGCACGTTTTCGCAGCAGCTGGGCGCCATTGACCCTGGCACGTGCGAGAGCTGCGGCACAGGCACATATGCAAACGCTTCCGGTACCATCACTTGTCGCCCATGCCCCAGAGGCCGCTTTGGGGCCTCGTTGGGGTTGACTGCGTGCCAAGCGTGCGTTGCGGGGCAGTTTCAGGCTGTTGAGGGCAGCACCTCGTGTGACGAATGCGCGGAGGGAAAGTACTCGAACACTGTCGGCTTGACCTATGACGGGTGCAAGCCTTGCGAGACCGCCAAGTACATGGCGGCAACCGGGGCGGTAGAGTGCGATCCGTGCCCCGGCTCAGAGGAGGGCAAGACAAGTTCTCCTCCAGGCAGCACTGATGTAAGCCAATGTGGGTGCTCGCCTGGGTACAGCCCGTACGTGAACGGAGTCAGGATTCCCTTCGATGACGCCGACCCCTGTCGCGCGTGTCCGTCAGGCACGTACAAGGCACACGCCGGCGCAGACGCTTGCCTCAATTGCTCGATGAATTCCGGCTCCGAGACGGCGTCAGCATTTTGCGACTGCGATGCCGGATTTGCGGGGTCTCACGGCACGCTGGATGCAGAGTGCTCTTCCGATCTTCCCAGCGCCCCCTTTTGCACTGTCACGACAGTGCTGCCGCAGGGCGATCTCAGCTCCATGTCCCTCTCCATCGATGTAGTGGAGACCGATTTTTCGTCCGTGTCCGAGTACATCACCTTCATCTACGTCGGAAACGATGCCATAGCCTCGAACTTGCTGTTGACTGGCGGCAAGGACGCCTTGCCCCAAGCGTGCTCCTCTTTCACGCGCGTGCTGGACGCGGTCACGGTGCCTGAAGCTGCCATTGAGAGTTCAGGCGACAATCGCTTTCTCCGCTTCCGCATGGAGACCACGGCACAAGTGGGCGGCAATAGTGTCTGCAGCGGAAAGACCCTTTATGCCAGATTGCGCCTCCGCTTTCATTGCCAGGCGTGTCTCAAGGGCGACTACAAAAGTGCGCGCGGGCCCGGGGAGTGCCAAACGTGCGACGCAGATTCATTCTCCAACCAGTTGCGCGCAAGCACAGAGTGCGTTGCGTGCCCTGACCTCTCCTCGGCGCCACCGAGCAGTTTTTCCTATGACAATTGCACGTGCAACGAAGGGCTTGTCGGGCCGCCGTGCTCTGAGTGCGGAGAGGGCAATTACAAAGGACTGGTACAGGGCTTTTACGTCTGCACCGAATGTCCCGGATGCGACAGAGGCAGGTACCGACACGACTGTATCCACAGGTCTGAGGGCGTCTGTCTGGATTGTCCCCTCGGGTTTTTCAAGCCCACCTCGAGCCCAGAGGAGCGAAACACGCTCCCATGCATGCCTTGTCCCGCGGGGAAATTTGGCAAGAGCTCTCAAGCGTACTTGCTCAGGGGGACCAACGAATGCGCAAATTGCGACGCAGGATTCTACAGTGCGGGAGGCGCGTCATCATGTACGGGCTGCGCAGCAGGCAAGTACTCACCGACCAGCCAAGGTCCGTCAGAGAGTGTGTGCATCGCGTGCGATCCTGGGTATTACTCCCCAACCGTCGCCGCCGTCTCCTCTGCCACCTGCATGCCGTGTCCTGCGGGCAGCCACTCGAACACCGCAGGGCTCGGGGCGGAGTCCGGATGTCTCCTCTGTGCTCCGGGAAAGTACTCGGAACTTGCAGGCCAAACAGCAGAGACGGCGTGCCAACCCTGTGGGGCGGGGAAATACTCAGGCGTGGCAGGCGTCAGCGACGCTGCCGACTGTCTGCTGTGTCCCGAGGGCATGTTTTCGCCCATGGCGGTAGCTGTCGGGGAGAGCGCGTCAGATGTGTGCCAGCTGTGTCCTGTGGGCACTTTCAACGACAACGCGGGGGCGAGCATCTGCGTACTCTGCCGAGTGGGCACGTACAATGGCGAAGCGGGCGCCACGAGCCGAGATTTCTGCCTTAATTGCACGGCGGGCACGTACGGCGCGTACGAATCGCAGGATGAGCTGGAGGATTGCATCAAGTGCCCGCCCGGAAAGTTTTCAAAGGTGGAGGGCGCAGCGATGGACGTGTGCCTCTTCTGTCCCGCAGGCACGTATTCGCAATACGCAGGCTGGGGGACTGATTGCCTCGAGTGCGATCGAGGCAAGTACTCGACCTTCTCAGGTCAAACTACTCGGTCCACTTGCGTGCCATGTGGCGTTGGCAAGTACTCGACGTATCGTGGCAGTCCAAGCTCAGCAAACTGCCTCTTGTGCGAGGCAGGCAAGTATTCGCCCGACGTCTGGGCGACGACATGCCGCGACTGCATGTACTTCCCCGTGAATCGTGCCACGTCTCCGCTCGGCAGTGACAGCGAAAGCGATTGCCAGTGCTTGAGAGGATATGAATCCGACACGTGCACACCCTGCGCGGCTGGCAAATACAAGAACCGCCTTGGGTCCTCGCAATGTTTCATGTGCGACAGCGGGACTTACAGCGCACAGAGCGCCGCCACAGTGTGCCAAGTGTGCCCGACAGACGCGACTAGCCCTCGGGGAAGTACATCGCTAGACGCCTGCATCTGCAAGCCCGGATTCACGTTCCCGGACGACAGTCCAACGTGCACGCCTTGTGAACAAGGCAAGTACAAGCCGACGGAAGGCACCGAGCCCTGCCAGGACTGCTCTCCTGCAGGCAGTGGCTTCACGACCGCACCTGGAGCAGATTCTGCAGATTTGTGTCTGTGCCCAGTGGGCAAGATACTGACTGGCGGCACGTGCACCGCGTGCACTGCTGGCAAATACTCGAGCATTCTGAGCCGCAACAGCGCATGCCTCGACTGTCCGAACGGTGCAGAATCTCTTAGCGGTGCAGGCAACTGTGAGTGCCAGGCCAACCAGGCGCTGCAGGGATATCATGGCTTTAGCCAGGGTGTGTGCTCGGACGACAAGGACGGCGCCCCTGCGTGCGTATTGCGGCTGCCCTTGCCTCCAGATTCTGATTATTTCATCACCATTGACGTGACGCAGACGGACTTTGCCGCAGTGTCGGAATCTGTTTCCAAGGTACATGTTGGTGGTGTTGCCTCTTGCGAACTTACAATGATAAAATAATGATATAGATATAAACAACACTCTCTCTCTTTACACGTAGTAGCCACGTATTAGTAGCCGCAGAGTCTTGTAGTATTAAAATGAGTATTAACAGCGCTTTAACATGAGTAGTAATATGAGGAGTAGCCAACTATCGTTGAACGTGTGTGTACACGCGCGAGCACACATAGATACAGGCACACACGCACACGCATGCTTGCGCGCGCACAAATTTGTGTGTATGTATATCAGGTTTCGGTGGGAGGTTTTATCCTGCAGAATACTGTTACTGGGGGCACACATTTCCTGAGCGGACAGGGGGAAGGCAAAGGTGAGAGGGCATCAATTAATTCTAATTTCGTGTTTGAGTGTCGACAGAAATGTTGTGTGTGTGTGTGCGTGTGTGTGTGTGTGTGTGTGTGTGTGTGTGTGTTCATCCTGTGTACATGTATATCTGTATATGAATACATTATGCATGATGTATGTAATAACACACT
>Ga0115006_10004106_pt1 | contig 10098 bp, 7 predicted proteins | sample ArcOceMetagenome_3_FD_88943 | JGI IMG/M metagenome (GOLD analysis project Ga0115006, IMG submission 88943) | Marine eukaryotic phytoplankton communities from Arctic Ocean - Arctic Ocean- Svalbard ARC20M Metagenome | ecosystem: Environmental > Aquatic > Marine > Oceanic | place: Arctic Ocean...
CATCGAAAGATAAGATGGCACATCTTGTGTCGATTTTCCCTTTCTCTCAATGACCAGCATGTTCTAGTCCAGTTCTCTCTCTATTTTGGCCAGAGGAAGTGTGCCCATATCCAACCACGGACAGCAGCACATTTCTTCAACTCCATCCTGTCCAGCCCGAACATGGTGGCGCGAAACCCAGACGTCCAACGTACCGAGGCAGCGGGTTTGGCCTTTCCGAAGGCAGCGGGTTTGGCCTTTCCGACGGCACGGGTGGCCATCATGGGGGCGTTGAAAGCCGAAGCAGTGGCGACGAGGGCGAGGAAGACAGCAGCAGACTTCATGGTTTCAATTCTATTATTGGATGTATTGACGTAGAGTAAGCGGCGTGGTTGGTCGGCAGGTTCGTTCCGGAGCTTCGGAGAGCAGAGCGCGATTTTCCTTGCTTCGCGGCGACACGTACTCGAGGATATCTTCAACAAAAGTCGAGGTCTCAATGGAGGTAAAAATTAGTATACTTACAAATTAGTGGAATTAAGTTTTTGTACACACCTTATTAGCCATTATGTAAGCTTTTTCATCTGGTTAGGGAGGGAGAAATATTTTCATAACGTTTTCAGGGAATTATTTATCGATGCAGCGGTGTGGGCGTCACCGCCAACCTCTCGAAGTCGCTCTCGGCCTCTCGATCATCAATCAACCCAACCTCAAGATCTGGTACATAACCCGCCAATATCGTTATCAAAAACCTGTCAAGATGAAGCTCACTCTCTTTGCCCTCTTCGCTGGCTCTGCCGCTGCCTTCGCTCCTGCCCAGACTGGTGTACGTTTTTATCTAGGACCTAGCGCTGTGTGGTGTGGTTGAAAGAGCGATGGTGGACTGGACTTGAATTGTTGATGAGTCGGTCCTTCTTTCTCCGGTATCGAGCTGCATACTCTACTAGAGTACTGATCGGCGACGTGAATGACCAGATGAAGGCATATTGTGCATTTGATAATTGCCGACTTGCAAGGATTCTCGGGAAAACAATTGAGCCCGTAAAACGTCCGTCATCTCATATGTTTCTTTTGCCCGCCTTTGATTTATGCTTGAAATTTCACAGCGCTCCAGCACCGCCATGAGCATGGAGATGGACCGCCGTGCCGCCTTCGGCCAGATCGCCGCCGCCGGTGCCGCCATGGCCGCCATCCCCTCCGTTGCCAACGCCGATGGTGCCATCTCCGGCGCCTCCATCAACCGTGCCCGTGGCCTCTACGGCGACCGCATCTCCGCTCTCGAGTCCGCCGTTGCCAAGGGTGACTTCGCCGCCGTCGCCGCCGAGAAGAACGCCTTCATCCTCTTCAACTCCGGTGCCTACCCCAGAGTCAAGGACAAGGCCGACAAGGCCGCCGCTATTGACGGCACCAACAAGATCTTCGCCGCAATCCGCTCCAAGGATGCTGGTGCCCTCAAGTCGGCTTACGGCGATTACGTCAAGGCCAACAGTGTCAGCCCCCTCCCCGACGTTGACCCTCAAACCGGCCAGGGTTACTGCAACGACTTCGATTTCCGCGTGAAATCCAGGGCTGCGTAAGTTTTGGGAAGATTTCTCGCTTTGTGTTTGCTTCTGCTTCCATCATTTATGTGTTTATCAATCAATTAATTTATCATGCATATCTAATGCGTTGCGTCTCGTCTTTTACCTACCCTCCCCTCCTCAACAACAACAAAACAGCGCCATCTACCAGCGTTAAATAGCTAGCGGGAAAAGAATTCAGAGCAAACATGCAAAGCTTTGCCATTTATCGTACATTCTCATATAATGTGAATAAAGCGGAAAAGGCTCCAGTACATTACCTTGGATCAGGCGCGGTTGATTCGATTCGATCGGCTTGGTTGGAACAACACATATTGCGGTTCTTCGCGCGGAATCGCTGAGATATCTTAACGTGCACCTACGTACCTTTTGTGGCCATGAGGAATCGCCTCCATGTAATAGCATACTTAGATAGCTAGATTTCTTTGGCAACGAATCGATGTTCATAATTGCTGTTCTTATTTTTTGCAGATCTATTACATGGGGATAACGTTCAAGCCTCAGCAAGCAGCTGTCCCAGCGCTTTATGATATAATCTCAATATATGTAGATCTATGCATGCCAATTGCTTGGTTTGTAGTAAAAGACTTAAATTTCGTTCCATACTACGGGAACTTCCTGCAAAGTTGTTATCAGATACTGCGAAGCTCGGGATAATCGCCCACAATATCTTTCATTGAAAGAGTCTCGATGCGCTCTTCTGGAGTCCACAAAATCTCTGCGCTCTGGAGGCAGTCATCAACCTTGACATCGGCCGCAATCTTGGCGAGAGCCTCTTCAACGTCGCTTTGAGATCGGATGACCGGTAACTTGGTGCTATCTCCTTCAACTGCAACCAGGAGGGTAATGACGGCCATAGTCGCCTTGGGATTATATTCTCCTGATGCCTGGTCTCGCTGGCTCTGACTGTAGTCAACGCCGCCGTACTTACGAGCCTCTCGCTCGAACTTACCACGTTCCTTGACGGCAAGGGAATTGAAGTCCCGAGATGCCTTGTTAGAGTCTCTAAAGTGTTTGCTTCGGGCGGAAGACGCGATAATCTGGTTCTTGCGTCGAAGTAGCTCGAGTGCAACTTGGCTCGTTAAATTGCTCATTCCAACTCTGCTGTCGGTGCGAGCAGTATTGGAAAGCCTGTTGAGAACAGATAGAATGGAGTTTGAATCGTCTCGATTGGGAACGTCAATTGCTACGCTGATTTCAGCGACAGATACGCCAGGTCCAAGGGCGCCTCCAACGGCATTATCGACTCGATCCAATACGCCACTACCGGCACTCCCAACAAAAGAGTTGACGGCATTCAAAGCCACCAGGGCAAATCCCATAAAAGTTACAAGGCCAAAGAGACCAAACCCTCCACCGCTTGAAACGACGACGCCAGGCCTGGAGTAATACGTGGGAGCCCAAAAGGGGGAATAGAAAGGACTGGGCATGATGGGAGCGACGGGATTAACAACGACCGATGGACGAGAGTAGTAGCCACTGGTGAAACCTCGGTTGAAGCCGCTGCCATAGGAAGAGCCGTATGACGGACTGCTGTAGGTTCTAGCTGGCGCAGAATACGACTGCCTCCTACCAGAGGCTCCGAACGATCCGCCCATCGATCCTCCGCTCATGACAGCCTCCGAAGGAAGCGGATTGAACGTCATGGTCAGCATCAGGAGGACCGTTGCCGCGAGTGCCGCATGCTTGGTCTTGGCAAAGTCAAATAATTTGGTCAGGCCCTTGCCCATAAAAATATCAGGAGAGGTGGTACTAGTAGAGTGCTCGGCGGTTTCGATGGGTCGTTCATTGGTAATTGTAGAAGAAAGGTTCTCAACTTCTTTGTGCTCCACGTCGATGACTTGCGCCTCTCGTTGATCAACACCACCTGTTGCCCATCGCACCGGCTTGTACCCTTTGATAGGATCAGGTGCTGGAACCGCTCGGAGCATGGAACGTGGCTTCAGATTCTGCTGATGAGTCAGAGTCGCCGAAGGAATCATGAGCGGGTGGTGATGTGATGTGGACGGGATGAAGGCATGGCTGGACGCGATGAAAGATGAGGCAAGCAGAACGGCAGACGCGGCAGCCGACATGGTTGTCGTAGCTGACTTCATTGGTATTGAAACGCCTCGACGGAGATGGTGGTTGCGTTTGGTCATGTTGTTTGAGATATGGGATGGATATTGACAAGATATTGAGAAGCGAGGTGGAAGTGGGTGGAGGTTGTCAAGACGTGGATGGAGCCGAAGCATGAAGAAGTCTTTCTGCTCTTTAATTATTTGGGGCTCTCAAAAAGCTCGCGAAAGTGATACCGGTAGTTATGCGAATCTGATTATCGTCATGACGGTACATAAGAGCTCGTGCAAATGACTCAGCCGACCGCGAATTTTGGCATCAACTTTTCGTTTTGATGAGGTGGAGGTGGGATCGGGGTGAAAGGGATGTAGAATTTTCTACATGTAGATCAAAGCGCCCTTAGATTCCTGCCAGTATTCGAGTACATGTATGTACAATATGTATTTAGTCGTTAGCATGATATTGTTCGATCTCCGTAGCTATCGTACATGTAGGAATTCCTACGTAGCTGATCTAGAGCTTGTCTCTAGCTAGCTACCGTACATGTAGCTAGCTAGGGCTGAAGCTTTTTAACAACGCGGAGGTTTGCCGTCGTCCTCCTTCCTCGAGCTGCTGCAGCATTGGCTGCTGCCGATACTCTCGCCGGTGAACTTTGGCCAAGCCGCCGGCCTTTCCATTGTGTTCTTCCGCGTTTTTCTCGGACATTGCATTTCCAATCTTCTGGCAGGTCCGAGAACTTGATCACCGTCATTTTGTCTCTATCCACAACAAATTCATCAAGAAGATTCTGATACAAATGCTCCGGGGCGGAGTTCTGGAGCTGCTTGAGAACCAGTTCGCCCACGCAACCATCTCTACGGCATTGCCGGACTACAGGCTCGACAATGCGCTGCCAACGCTCATCGTCGATTGACATTAGATTGGCGCATGCCTTGAGGAACATTCCGTAGGTGACATGGTTCGGTGAGCCGTAGTGCGATTCCTGGAGCTCCTCGAGGGTGAATATGGCAACATCCAGAGCTTTGCGCTTTGACAGGTCGTTCTCGACGAAGGTGAAGGCACATGAATTCAGTACGCTTGTGTACGTCATTTCGTTTGGCCTTGCGTACTTGTAGCCACCCTGATACAATTTGTCCATTCGCCGCAGCACGCGAAGAGCCTTCTCAGCCTTGCCTTCCCTTTCGCTTTTGGAAATAGCATTGATGAGAGTGTTGAAACTGCAATGATCTGGCCTAACATCCGATTTGCCAGATTCGTATCGTTCGAACATTTTGTTGACCAACTCTTCAGCCTTCCAATAGGCGCATTTTGTCCCGCTCCTGGCCCAGGCTGATAGCACGGCGTTGTAGCTGTTTGCTGTTGGCTTGGCACTTTGGTCGCCGGCGGCATAGAGGTCCTCCATCCGGTGCAAAAGCTGTTCTGCACGACGAGCGCCCAGGGTTCCTTCTCCTGACTTGGCCCATGCGTCGATTGCGGCGTTGAAGGAAACCTGTTCGGTGGAAGCATCGCAAACAAAAGTGAAGTGATGAGATGAAATCACTGTGAAGAAGCAAAGAAACATAAAAATAAATGCGCAAACACTGCCAATCCGAAAACCAAAACTCACGCTATTCGGCTTCAAATGAGGCTTGCCAGATTGGGATAGCTGTTCCATTCTCTCCAATATTTGCTCTGCTCTCTTTCCAGCGCCCTGCTTCCCACTACGTGACCAAGCTGAGATCACGGATGAATAGGAATACAAGTCTGGCTGTACATCTGGGATGCCTCTGGCGGTGGCCTTCTCCATAAGCCCAAGAAGTTCTTCGGCACGAACAGCAGCCTCTGGCGCCGAACTTCGAGACAGGGCAAGGATCACAGTATTGAAGCTGAATTTATTCGGATAGACTTCGCTTTTGCCATCTCTCTGTAAAAGGATGAGCCTCCTCAATATGGAGTAGGCCTTCTCGGCGCTGTATGAGACATTGGCCTTGGACCATGCTTCAATGCAGCTGTTCCAGCTGAACAGATTAGGAGATAAGTCGATATTCCCTTCCTCCGCAAACTTTTCCATTCGGCTGAGGATGGCTTCGGCGCGTTGAGCCATCTCGACAGAACCCGCGTTGGCAAATGTATGAATCAATGTGTTGAAGGAAATGCGGTCGGGGCGGACATTCACATTGCCCGCCTTATCCAGCTCCTCCATTCGTCGGACCAAGGCCTCTGCCCTGGCGGGAGCGCGCTCGTCGTGGCTTCTCGCCCAGCACTTGAGACAGCTGTTGAATGTGAAACTATTCGGTACAATACCAGCAGCCTCCATCCGATTCAATGTATCTTCTGCTCGGATAGCGCCATATCCTTTCCGGTCAGCTCTTGCCATGGCGCTGATTGTACTTGAATAGCTAACAACGTCAGGACGGATGGCTTCATCGGATGTTTCCTCATATCGCTGTTCCATCTCGGTCAATATGCGCTCGGCACTATCGAAAACGCCGCCTTGGCGTCCCTGTCGGCTGTATGCATTGATGAGGATGTTGTAACAGAATTTATTCGGGGCGGTCTTGCGGCCTGCTTGCCTCTCCCTTTTGTCATCTTTGCGGGAGGTCGACTCCGTTTCCAACATATATGCCGATTCCAGACGTCGAAATATGGCCTCAGCCTTCCTTCCGGCATCCATGTGCCCGCTCTTCGCATACGCATCCATGGCCAGTGAATACGCCACAGTACCAGGCGCCGCATCTTGATTTTTGCCAGATTTGTCGAGGTCTTCCATCCACAAAAGCAGGCTCTCCGCTTCTTTCGCTGCAGTGGCTCGGTCTCGGGCCGACGACGGAGTTGACGTATAACTTGCCGCCCGAGTGAAAGCTCCCAATGCGTCGAGAAAAGATCGAGAATTGGGTCGCAGAGTCTCGTTCCCGCTGACCTCGTAGGCCGCTTGGAGTGAACGAACAATATCCGCCGCCCTCCTCGCCGCGGCAAGGGTCTGTGAGGTTCCACGGCCAACAGACCCAGTTGCTATTGCATGACGATCGTCTTCGTCATCGGCACCGCCACCACTGCCTTTCCTTCCTGATCTTCCTGCCGCGGCTGCCCAGGCTTCAATAGCCATGTTGTACAAATTCACCGTCACAACGACGTCGGTGTTGCCCGCCTCCTGCTCGTCGATGATGCGCTTCAGCAATCCCTCAATAATGACGGCAGGAGTCAATCTGTTCGTGCCATCCACCGTCAATTGGCCCTGCTTGTCCTGCTGCTTATTTTGCTGCGAGGCTAGCAGCTCCAACACCCGATCGAATGTCCCATCCTTGACAAATCTCGACCAGGCCAGCATCATGGATGATAGTTCATGCCACTTGCCCTTCACGAGGGATCCTGGCGGGAATAGTTCTCCGTCGAGAAGATTCTTCGTCACCCTTCGCAGCCATGTGTATCGCTCGACAACTGTGCGATCAGTTTCCATCATATTATTTGAATGTGTGTTAGGCTGGAGTTTCCTTCTGTTCTTCTTCTTCTTGCTATTGCTTCCTGCCCCGCCCTTCTTTCGGCGATTTCGCCCCTTGTTGTTATCGTTGGCGGCAAAACCAAGTGGAGACAGCGACGATGTCGAAGCATCTACGTTGTTGCTGTCGTCGGCAAAGGAAAGCGGCGCCAAGTGCGACGGTGGTCGACTCGGTCTGGGTAATAATATGTTGTGTTTGTGTTGAAAGGCCGTCGTGGAACACAGAAGAATTGCTGCTGTCATGGTCAGAGCAGCTGGTGTGTTCTTTGGCCGCCGCCGAATTCTCGGTGATCCAGACCGACACATGATATGTGCTGGTTTTGGTGACGCCAAATCAAAAGACGATGTCGCCATACTGGTGGCGAGAGGGAACGAACAAGTCAGGTAGCTGGGTAAATAATGAGTCTTTCTTCAACGGCGAAGCCCTGAATCGACCTGCTCACGCTGAGTGTCAGCGGAATTTGTTCTTTCTATTCTCACTACTTTTGGCGGGTTGAAGTGTGAGATCCGTGTTCGATTGGAAATGATAAATTCGTGTTTCAGTCACCAAATGCAAAACCACGGACAAGCAACAAGCTTCGGCAGCTCAATGGGAGGTTGCGGTGGGCCTATCTATGTTCCTTCCTGGACATTGGTCTCATATCTTTGTGGGATGTTTCATCGAAGAGATTGCAGAAGAGAAAGGCGAACCGCTGGCGCCACGCACGAAATACGAAATGCCCCACCAAACAAACCGGGCGGGCGCCACATTTTTGATTTGTTGGTCGGTACCAATCTCCCGTTTATGGGTGCGAACCGGATCGATCACAAACGGCGGAATTGGCGGAATTGCCAAGGACGGTCGGTGCCTACTACCATGGCAGAGAGGAGGTTCATTCTTTGATCAAGTGATATCACTTTTGCACAATGACGAGGATTGAATCCTTGCCGCTCGGAGCCAGAGGGTCGCAGTCGATTAGCGGTATCCTGTTGCTGCTCCTTGCTGCCTCGTTCGCCGCCATAACAGCGAATGCCGGAGGTGCACCTCAACAACACGATGCATCGGTCGCCAACCTCGTCGAATACTTCACCACCGAGATGGGGGTGTTCTACAGCCCCAAGCAGCAGATCCGGTACGAGAATGGGATGATGGGGGTGTTCGCCACCGAGCGCATCGAGGAGGGTGAGCTGCTGTGCTCTGTCCCCTGGAACGCCACCATCAACGCCGGGCGGAGAATCGTAGACCCTTCCCATTTGGTCTGCGATACGGTCCGCAACCTGGCCAGGGAGATGAGGCTGGGGGGGGAGTCGGAATTTGGCCCCTACGTCGAGTATCTGCTCAACCAGCGAGTCGGGCAGTTGCCCAGTGCCTGGTCACAGCCGGCCAAGGATTTGTTCCACCGTGTGTTGGATGGACCTGTCCTTCCCCCTACGGACGCAACCAATATGTTGGACGTGGATTGGCTTCGCGATTGCCGTGGAACGGATAGTCCATTGGACAACAATGCTGCCATGCTCGTCATTCAAAGAGCCGAAGATGATCTGATGGTGCCCGTGTATGACTTTTACAACCAGTGAGTGGTGCCTACAAACATGCCCAATTCAATTCTTCGCATATATAAAATGACAACGTTTGCTGGGATCGACATTACATATTGTGGACAGTGGACGCTCTATCTCGGGATACTTCGCTCACACTGCTCTCTTCTATTCTTTTCTCTTGTTAAATCTCTACCAGTCGAAACGGTGATTACCTCAACACGGTCAATTATCGCCGCAATATGGAGAGCTTTGATGTCACCGCTGGCAAAACCATCGAGGTTGGTGAACAGATCTACATCAGTTACAACATGTGTAACAATTGCGGTGGCCGGGCCGATAACTTTGGCACACCGGGTAAGTCAATCATTGTCTCGTGGAGTAATGCGTGCCCCGTATAATGTTTTGTGTGTTGGGGATTCTTACTTTACTGCCTGGTTCGTCACAACATGTGAATTGACTCGACTCGACTCGACTCTCGTCATCTTTTCCTCCTCTTTCTCGTTCCTGCCATAGAAATGCTCCGCGACTATGGATTTGTTGAGATGATGCCGCAGCGCTGGCACTTCTTTGACTATGGATTTACTTTCGACTTGCAAGAGAAAATACCTGGATCTGCGGATGGGGATCTCGAAGTGTGGTACATGCAGCGGTCCGAAAGCCGATTCAAGCGAGAATGGTCCCTCGGCGAATTCCGTCGTCAGATAATGCGCCTGAAGAAATTGAAGAAGATGGAGGAAATGAAAAAAGGCTCAGCGTCGGCTTCGTCCGATACTGGAATCTCTGAGTATGAGTGGAATACAATTTGGCAGTACTCCGACGCCATTGTCAATGCCATGCAGCATGTGATTTGGGAAGAGGAAGGGTCCGATGATGATGATGATGATGACTATGAGATGGAAGGTACTAGTACGGCCTTGAATTTTTACGAGTCTTTGGGCGAGATTGAATCTGATTCCTTGTTTTACAAAGTGTCGCCCATCAAGTACACTGCAACGTGCGATAACGTGGGTATGTTGGAGATGAATGGGTGGAATATGCTTGAAGAACCAAAGTCCCTTTACCAGGAAGTGTTGTTCTTTGGTATGCCCGATGGAGATGTTTGCCTGGAGATTGATCTCACTATCCAAACTTGCGCCAAATACAGACCGCATTATCATGAGCTCGTCGTTGACATTCCTGCTCGATACATCGACACTGTCCGGCGAGTTCTTTTCGTTGGGGGGGGCGACTCCATGATCCTCGCCGAGGCCTTCAAATATCCATCACTCGAGCTTGTAGTTGGACTAGAGCTTGATCAGGTCATTGTGAGGAACTCGTTCAAGTACTTCCACACGCAACCTCATTTTGAAGATGAGCGTGTTCAGTGGTGGTTTGGAGATGCCGTAAAGAGTCTGAAACTTTTGCCCGCTGAGTACTTCGGTTCCTTTGACCTTGTACTTGTAGACTTGTCGGAGACTGTTGCGTCCCTGAGCGTATCAGATCATTTGG
>Ga0115006_10004108_pt1 | contig 10097 bp, 6 predicted proteins | sample ArcOceMetagenome_3_FD_88943 | JGI IMG/M metagenome (GOLD analysis project Ga0115006, IMG submission 88943) | Marine eukaryotic phytoplankton communities from Arctic Ocean - Arctic Ocean- Svalbard ARC20M Metagenome | ecosystem: Environmental > Aquatic > Marine > Oceanic | place: Arctic Ocean...
GCCAGAGAGGCGGCGGCGGCGGCGCTCGCGAGGCTTCCCGCCGTCGCGGCTTCCAGGCTCGCGGAGGAGAACGACGCCATCCGCAGGCTGAGAGACGTGGCGGCGCTCGGAGGTGGTGGAACAGGAGCGGGTGTTAACGTGACGTGGTCGCCTTCGAAGCCGCCGGTTGCACCGTCCGCGTCGAGGTCGCAACCAGCGCCGACGCCTCTCGAGGTTGTCGCCGAAGCCCCCGTGGAGCTCTCGCCGCCGCCGCCGCCGTCCAAGACCCTGCCCACGCCGCGCGCGGATCCGAAGACCCGGAGTCAACTCGAGGTGGAGAAGGCGGAACAAGAGAAGGAGCGCAAGCTCGCCAAAAAGAAGTCGAAGGGTAAATAGCAGTAGTGCTTGTCATCGCACGCTCAAGAGGCGGCAGACGATCGTGTCCTCCAGCTCTGAAAAATCGGAAATTTTGGTCCCTCGAACAATTTTTGAAAGTCCGTTGGCAATCGCGCTTCTCGGACGACCCACTTCCTCGAACGCGGACCGCGGACCGAGGCACCAGATCGAGCCCCGTCGATCTCGACCCAACGCGTCGTGTTGGTTGAGGCATCGCCCGCGCCAACTTCTCGTCCCTTGATATCCTAGGCGTCGTATCAGGGACAGGTGGAGCCTCGCGGAGCGTCCGCCAAAACGCGAAGACTTGGCCTCCGTCATGCCCGCTCACTCGCCTGCGCTTCGTGCGCTGCTCGAGCCTTTGACCACCGACACATGGGTCCAGTGCGACTCGTGCGAGGTGTGGCGAAGGGTCCCCAACTACGTCTCCGAGCGCCTCGGCGATAACGACCAATGGTGCGTCCCCCGCACCCGATCGCGCGCCTTCCTTTGAAAGATCCAAACCGCTGTTTCCTCGGCGGCCGTTGGCCACCGATCGCGCGCGCCGCGATCAGTCCCGATCGAGCGGAGCCCCCAGACTCGCCGTCGCGGTCTTCTTACTTTCATCTCAGATCGAATCCACCCGATCGCCTCCCGGCGACCCACCCGAACGCCAACCGCTGACGTCATCACTTCGCGCCCGATCGCGGCCTCCTTTTCTCCCGCGCAGGTTCTGCAAGCTGAACAACGACGAGCGCTTCGCCAACTGCGAGGCTCCCCAGGAGATCGGCAACGACGAAATCGACATCCTTCTCGCCGCGCAAGAGGCCAGGCAGGAGGCTCTCGAGGTGGACAAGTTCGGACGCCCGCAGGGTTCGGACGCCAAGGCTTCCAAGAACATCTGGCACAGGATCCACCGTAACATCTTCACGCACCGCGAACCGAAGAGCGTGACGGAGGACGACGTGCTCATCTGCGCGTGCGTTCCTGACCCGGAGACGGGTAAAGGATGCGGCCCCGACTGCATCAACAGGGACGTGCTCGTCGAGTGCGATCCCGCGTTCTGCCCGTGCGGCGACGGGTGCCAGAACCAAAAGTTTCAGAAGAAGGACTACGCCAAGCTCGACGTCCAGCGCACCGGCCGCAAGGGACACGGCCTGTTCACCAAGCAGGCGCTGCGGAAAGGACAGTTCATCATCGAGTACATAGGCGAGGTGCTGCACGAGGACGAGTACAGGTCACGGAAGGCGAGGTACGACGAGGATGGGCGAAGGCACTATTACTTCATGACGCTGTCGTCCTCGGAGACCATCGACGCGGCGGAGAGAGGCAACGCGGGTCGTTTCCTGAACCACTCCTGCGATCCCAACTGCGAGACGCAAAAGTGGATGGTGAACGGCGAGCTGTGCATCGGCATCTACGCCCTGACCGACATCGACGCCGGGGATGAGCTGACGTTCGACTACAACTTTGAGCGGTACGGCGACAACCCGATCAAATGCTTCTGCGGGACCAGCAGGTGCGGCGGTTGGATCGGGGCTCCCAAGGACGAAGACGGCGGCGCGAACGACGACAGCGACGACGACATCGACGCGTTCGATCCCGACCTGGACCCCGACCCGGTGATGCTCGAGGCTGACGAGGCGGCGATCGAGAAGGAGGAGGAGGAAGGGCGGGAGGCTAAGGCTCGCGCGAGGATGCGCGCTCGCCGCGGATCCGGCGACGACATGTCGCGATGGAAGCCCAAGGACGTGTACGGCAACGACGACGACGATTACGACGGGGACGGTGAGATCGCCAAGCGAAGGCGCGAGAAGGATCGCGAGGAGGCGCGCGCGCGCAAGTCGTCGGGCGGTGGCGGGGGCGGGAGAAGGTCAGGCGGCGGCTCGGGCGTTCGCCGGTCGGGCTCATCCGCCGGGCTCAAGCGCGTGGGATCGAACCAGAGCGGCGGTCTCCTCCCTTCAAACTACGGGAGCTACGCGCACGGTGCGCGCAGGTCCGAGGTGGACGTCAAGATGGAGCGATTACGCGGCAAATCCGGCGCGCTCCGCAACTCTCGATGCGGGAAGGAGTGCATTCACCTCTTCAACCTCGCGTACTTTGTGACCAAAGAGGGCGTCCCGACCGTCTCCCAGCGAGACCTCGGCCTGCTCCTCGAGGCGGTCGCGCTGACCACGAATCCAAAGACGCAGGCGGACCTCGTGGAGTACGGCTTGCTGCAGGCGTTCCAGGTGTGCGTGCACAAGCTCGGCGGCGCGGATGCCGGCCCCGACTACGTTCCCATCCTTCGCAAGATCATCAAGATCATCGACAACATCATGACCAACTCCCCGAAGCTGGTCAAGGACGGGGTGGTCAAGGCGCGCACCGCCAGGGGTACCCTCGCGCAGGCTCTCGTCGACCTCAGGCGATCCCCCGACGGCGCCCTACGCAACCTGTCTGGTGGATTTTGCGCCAAGCTGGACCAGGACGCCGTCGCATCCACCGGCGGGTACGGGCGTCCGGCGGGTGGACCCGGAGGTTTAGGGTTTAGCGGACCCGGTGCAACCCCCGGGCGCGCGTCCCCCGCGTTCGGCGCGCCGGGAAGCGCGGGCGGTCCCCTTCCACCGTACGCGAGCGGACGGGGGTACTACGGCGCGTCCCCCGCGGGATCCACCGCGGCGGGGGGGATGTCCACGCCGAGCCGACCTCCCCTCGCGCCCACCGCGCCCGCGTCCACGCCCGGGAACATCCGCCCGGGGGACTGGCACTGCCCCAAGGGGTGCGGCGTCGTGTTCGCGTCCAAGCCCGCGTGTTTCAGGTGCGGCACGGCCAAGCCCGCGGATGCGGAGTACGCCACGCCGCAGACGCACAGGTCCGGTGGCAGGGGCGACGGGTTCCTGGGCGGGTCGGTCGCCAGCGGCGGGTCGGTCGGTCCCGGAAGCGGCTCCAAGTGGAACGATCGACCGCCGCCGGCGTTCGGGTCGAGCGGTAAGCCCGCGTGTCACGAGTGCGGCGAGGTTGGGCACATGAAGCGGGACTGCCCTCGGCTCGCGGGGGCGCGGGAGCGGATCCAGTGCCACAAGTGCGGCGGGTTCGGTCACTACGCGCGGGACTGCCCGACGGCGTACGGCCGCGGCGGCGGCGGACCGGGGCTTAACGCGAGTGCAAACTCCGGCGTGGGCGGACCCGGCGCATCGCTCTCCTCGATCGCGGGTAAGCGCGACCGGTGGGACGACGCTCCGGGCGCCAAGCGGGCCCGCGTGGACGAACCCCGAGGCGGCTGGGGCGGGGTGGTGCGGGACCGCGACCCGGCCCCGCCGCGCGGCGCACCGCCCGGCGCGGGCGGTGCCGGCGCGCCCCCGGGCATGGGCGTCGGCGGGATGTCCGCACCCCCCGGCATGGGTGTCGGCGGGATGTCCGCGCCGAGGTCGGTTGCGGTGCCGAAGCAGCAGCCGGCTCCGGCTCGAGCGCCGTCGGTGGCGTCGCAGTGGAACACGCCGCTGTCGGAGAATTTCATGGACGACGTGTCCAAGATGATGGCGTGGGCGATGGTGTCCTACCGCACCGAGTCGCACCCGCTGTACATCCCGGGAGCAAACTACGACAGGCTCGTGGCGAAGCTCGCCAACTCCATCGTGGAGAAGGAGAGGGCCCAGTGGCACGAGCGGCAGATGCCCATCTCCAGCGTCGCGCTCGAGAAGCGACTCGGGCAATACGTCGAATCGCAGGTTAAGCACATGCACGCGCAGCACCGCTCGATGCAGTCCCAGAATGGGCGATGAGTTGAGGACGTTCCCGAGGCTGGATTCAAACAGTCCATGGAGCGATTATTACTGAAGTTGAAAACAATTTTCATTCATACGTCGACGGAGACGACGTGAGCGAGCTTCAACGGCGTGTGCATCTTCGCAAACGTCTGGGCCCACGTCGGCATCGCCTCGCGCACTGCTCTCGCGGTCGCCGTCTCCAAGTCTCTATCCGCCCGCGCGACCACCGCGTCGACGCACGCCCCGCTCGATCCCCCCCTCAACTCCAGCCAAATCGTGTAATTCATCTCCGGGTCGGCTCCGCCGGCGCCAAACACCGAGTACCTCGACCTCCCCGTGCCACGTCCCGCCCCGCCGCCGAACATCGTCAGACGCCACGCCTCATCCTTGACCGGAGGCGGCGTCCGGGGGACATCACCCGCGGTGCCTGGGACGACCGCGACCCGCCGCGCGCACGCCCTGTCCACGCCGATCGCCCACCGACCGGCGCCGCCGAGCCTCAGCTCGACAGGGATAGCCGTCCTCAGCTCGACGCCCGCCGAGCCGTCCACGCCGGGAACCTCGACCATAGATCCAACCGTCAGCGTCGGCTCCACGAACGGGTTAGTGCCGAGCCCAACCCCGGCGGTGAGCTCGTCGGAGGTGACCACGCACGCGCCCTGCGACTCCGTGCCGAAGGTGGCAAAGTCAATCGTCATGTCGCCGTCGCACGTCACCTTCAGCCCCGGGACTTTCGCGTTCGCACCCTTCGCGATGACGTCCGCGAGGGGCTGGATAGATCCCGGACCGACGGGAATCATCGCGACTCGAGCGGAGGACGGAACGCCAGCGCGCACGACGGTGGTCAAGACGATCTGCTGCGGGTACGAAGCCGTCCACTGCCCGCCTGGGGAGACGACGACGCCCGTGAACGCCGCGGAGTTCACGAGCGCCATCGCAGCCACCGCGAACATCCAGGTCGCGAGCAAACCGGCGAGTATCGACCTGAACACGTCACTTCGTCTCGCGACCGATGCGAACATCGGGGATAGGAACGTGCACAGGGAGCCGGCGACGAGGCCGCACACCGCATCGTTTGTGTATTCGGAAAATGCGGCGGACACGGCGGATGATTTCGGCACGCGGGTCCGCCCGCTCATGCCGTGCATCACGTTGAGCAGGACGCAATACACCGGGAAGAACACGTACAGCGGGACGGCGAGTGTGGATGCCACCGCCGTCGGCGAAGGGGGCGCGGTGCCCAGGCCGGTCCTCTTTGGCGAGAAGAATACCCCAAACGCGGGCCTCGCGAGCAAAAAGAAAAGAGAGACTGCGGGTAGGAGGACCACGTATACGCTCGCCACCCCCGCGCCGATGCCTTTGGCTGCCATCAACACGAAGACGGCGGTCGTTCCCGCGAGGAGAACCCACTCGCCGGTGTCATCCGCCGTGACCCGTGCGGCGGCTGTGAGCCCGTCGCCGTCCTCGTGTTTGTTCGCGTCGTCGTCCTTCTTCCTCCGCCCGGTTTTTGCATCCGCGATTTCTCGCAGCGCGCCTTTCTTCATGCGTCGGAGAATCGTAAACACCGCCCGGAACCCACAGATGGATGCGATCGCTCCCGGTATCGTCGAGATACACACGAGGAGAGGCAGCGATGACGCCCACGGCGCGGGCGATCCAAAGGTCATCCGCGCCGTCTCCGGGGCGACCACGGCTGCGACAATCGGACCCGCGAAAACGGCTACGCCGCATCCAACCACCGCCACAGGTACCGTCACGCACACGTGCACGATATCCCTGACGGAAGGGACGGTTTTCGTCTGGAACGCGCCCCGGACAATCTGAAACACGAGGAAGATGGCGGCGGCGTACATGGGTCTTTTAACGCCGTCGTCCGGCACGGGCAGCATCACGTACGACGAAGCGTGCGGCGGATTGAACCACATGTACGCGTTGCCTTGCTGCCTCTTACCGTACCGTCCCGGTGCACGCAGCTTGGACACGCCGCCGCCGAGGTGGCCCGTCATCCGGGGCGGATCCCGCGTGAAGCGACGAACGAAGCCGAGGAGATTATCGCCAGACGCCTGTATCGTTCCCGGTCGCACTAGCGCCAGGGTGTCCCGCGGTGTGTGGTACGCCTGGGTGTTCTCCACCCACGCGAAGTCAATCCCTGGGACGTCCCCAAAGTCGCGGAATATCCTGTGATCCGTATCGGACGCGATGAGACCGGCGGCGAAGACGTCGGACGCCACGACGGTCCCGCTGGGTTTGCGCGAGGCTTCAGACCACATCCGCAGGAACCGCGAGGTGAGGACGCCGGGCGTGGCCTGGAACATCCTGTGCGGTCCGCCGTTACCCATCGCCTCGAGGTTTACCGCAAAGCCAACCTGGGGAAACCAAGGGTGAGTGGTCACGAGGCCGTGCGCGCCGAGAAGGCCGTCCTCCTCGCCCGTGGAGAACATCACGATCAACGCGCCGCGGGTGGATGTAGGATCAGGCCTCGACTCCTCCGTCCCTGCCAACCCCGGCTTAACCCTCGACGTCTCCGTCCCTCTCAGCCCGACGCCGAACAACGCGTCAGCATCTGCGACGACGTTTCTCACGAGCTCGACGGCGACCGCCGCGCTCGCCGCGTTGTCGGACCCACCCGGCGATGTGTGAACGGAGTCCACGTGAACGCTCACGAGCATCGCGGATCTCGCCCTGCCCTTGCCCTCGGGCGGGACGTCGTCGTCGCGGCTTCGGATGCGTATCGCGAGGGATGCGAGGTCTCCGTACACCATCAGCTGCTCGTGCCGCGTATCTCCGCCGACGTGCAGCGGGAACTGGCCGCTGTGAGAGTGCTCCACGATGTCGATGTCGAGCCCGTCGTCGCCAACCTTGGATCGCGACGACTCGATCGTCCTCAGCTCTTCGCGGATGAGATCGAATGCCCGGGCCTCCGCGTGGGAACCCGCGGGGCGAGGTCCTCCCGCTTCCATGTCGCGCGCGAGCTTCAGCGCTCGGCCTTCAGAGAAGACCGTCGGAGGCGCATCCTGCGTCGAGGCGGGGCGAGGGGCGTTTTCCGTCAGGGTTCAGGATTCGGGCGAGCGAGAGGGTGGCGGGGCGGGGCGCACCTCGGCGACGGGTGTCGGTAGGCGCCTGTCGAGGTACCATCCCGAGGAGCACGCCAAAACGATGAGCGCCCACGCGATGAGCACGCGGTTGGTATCGTTCATGGCGCGCGCGATTGTGGACAGAACTCCCTCGGGGCTGACGAGTTTCGGTGCTGGCTGCAAATTGTTAAATGTGGCTAGCTAATCATGTTCCCACGGCGCCTGCTTGGTGGGACTCATCCACTCGCTGCTCGTCGGTGTCGTCTTCCATCCGTACCCCAGCTTGGCGTGCCCTAACCCCGCGCCTATCTCCGCCGGCGACGGGGCGCTCACCCCCGGCGACTCGACGACCAAATCGCCCGCGCCGCGGTGCGTCCGAAGCGGCGGCAATAGCTCGCGCCTTCCGTCGTCGATACCCCCATCCGCCCCGACCGCTACGACACCCCCCACGTGACGCCTCTGAAGGTACCTGCGCACTGAGCTCTCGGCGCCGTCCCGGTCTTTCCTCGGGGGCGTGTACACCGCAGTCGCGCCGTCGCCGTGAAGTCTGCGGTACCCGCTCGTCGGTCTCCTCCGAGCCTCCTCCTCCGCCGCCTTCGCCGCCTCCTCCATCGCGCGCGTCACCTCCCACTTCTCCGTCGTCTTCATCGCGACGGAGAACGTCAGCCTGTCCGGGGGACGCGACGCACCGAGGCTCGAGCTCACGCGTTCACGCCGCCGGGTCGCGTAAGGGCTCCGCCGCGGACGCTCCTTAGGATCGTGAAGCCATCGATTGGCTCCGGGCGGTACCCCCGTCGTGGCGCGAATGCGACGCTCGAGCGCTTCCACGATGGGGTCCACGTCGCGCGGTTCGGATAGGACGGAATGGGCCGTGAGGTCCGGTTTCAACCGCGCGGGTCCGCCCGCGTGTCGCCACCCAGGTTTACTTTCGCCGTTCGACGTCCACGAAGCATTCGCGCCGCCGCCGGACTCCCACGTCGATAGGTAGGACTGCGTCGTCCGTCGCAGCAGAGAGGAGAGCACGGGACTCTTCGCTTTCGCCGCTGACTTTTTCCTGCTCTTGCCCTTCCGCGGCGATGGTTTTTGCAAGGCGCGGTCGTCCTGATCGGGACGCGGCGTGATGTCCCAGCGGGGATCCCAGATTTGGCTCGAGCGATTATCCGGCACGACCGGGTCCCTCCCCTCGTGCGAGTGAATCATGGCGCGCGATCCCGGGTCGTGCCATCTCGGCGGCGACGGGTCCTCGTTGAGTCCGCTCCGCCCGGCGAACACGTCACTGCCGGGCAGCGTCGGCGAGCGTGAGGCGGGTGAGCGCGAGTGCCACATCGAATTGGACCGGCTCGTGCTCGAACTTCCCAACGAATCGTCCAGTCCCGCACTCAGCGGCGACGTCGCGGTCCAGCCGCTCGTGCGATGCCCGCCGTCGGGGTAGAAGTCGTATCCGGGTGCTCCGTAGTAGCTGGAACGGGACGGCGAGGTTGGGCTATCGCTAGCCGTCGACGGATGCGGACGAAGTAGTCCCGCGGGAGAGAGGGTTTCTTCGTCCGCGCGACGACGCAGCGTGCGACCGAGCTCCGATTCGCGGTCGAGGCCGAGCCGGTCGAGCCGCGACCTCAGCGCCTCGGCCTCCGCGACGCGATGGCGAAAGTCTTCGACTACTGCGGAGGCACTCATGCTCCCCCCACACCCCCCGAGCCCGACGCGCCGCTCTGTGTGTGGTATCGGGTGCTTCGACTCCGTCATAACTTTACATCAACTCTACTGCTCCGTTCGACCCGGCACCCCCTCATCCCCATCGCCGTCCCCCGCATTCTCCTTCTCTTCGCGAGCCTTCGCGATCCAGTGTTCCTTTTCTTTTCTTTTGTTGCTCTCGATGCGCCACATTGCGTAAGCGCTGATGATGAAAGCTCCTCCCACTCCCACGGCGGCGCTCTGGAGCGGCGGCACGTCCTGGGGAACGATACTGGGTTTCCCGTCCTTGGTCACGTAGCGCAAGTTGCGAGGTGACGGGGATGGCCCGAGCTCGCTGGCGTCGCCCGCCTTATTCGATACGACGCACATTCTGGTGTGTCGAGTGCGCGAGAGCGCGGGAGCGCGGAGCGCGGGGCACGAGATCTTCGTCGCGGTCAGCATGGCGTGCAGTGCGCCACCTTTCACCGGAGGCTCGTTTTAGTCTGACCGAGGAAAAACCTGTAAGAGTTTAGGGTATGAGGTTTAGGGTTTAGGGTAAACAAAACACGACGTCAGTCTAATTGCCCATACGATGGCCCGAGGGCCGACTTTTGGCGTTCAGCTTGGAGTGAACACACTCCGCAGAACACACTCCGCACCGCGCGGTCGTGCCCCGAGACGCGCCCGGGAGTCTCCTGAACGGTCACCAGGGAGATTCGTGGGACCCACGTCCGCCGCGTCGGTTCAAAAATCCAGGCGCGATGACCTCCACGGTGGAGAGTGCGCGGCGACGCATGTCGAACGGGGAGGCTTTTTTTCAAGGGCCGAACGCGGGGGCGAGCGGTAGGTCGCGCCCCCGGGGCCGCCGCACGATCCCCTCGAGGGACGCGCTGCCCCCCAGCTGCCACCTCGTGTCCTCCCCCGCGGTGTGCACCGGCGACGAGCACGACCGGGGCGAGACGCACACCGTCGTGCTCTCCTTGCCCCTTCCCAAGTTACCGAGGGGCGCGAGCGTTGGGTGCGAGATGGACGGCCAGGAGATCGAGTGCTCGCTCCTTCGCGCGGAGACGGGCCGAGGTCCCGGCCACGAGCGCGGGCGCATCATCGCGACGGTCACCGTACGACCCCCTCCCGGTGCGGAGGGCGTCGCGTTCTTCGAACCGAAGGGCGTCGCCCTCCCTCGCGACGACGACGCCATCATCCCCGCGCCCCTCATCCTCTGCGCGGAGCATCAAATCTGCACCGCGGTGAA
>Ga0115006_10004109_pt1 | contig 10096 bp, 3 predicted proteins | sample ArcOceMetagenome_3_FD_88943 | JGI IMG/M metagenome (GOLD analysis project Ga0115006, IMG submission 88943) | Marine eukaryotic phytoplankton communities from Arctic Ocean - Arctic Ocean- Svalbard ARC20M Metagenome | ecosystem: Environmental > Aquatic > Marine > Oceanic | place: Arctic Ocean...
GGGCGGGGCTCGAGGAGGCGACGGCGCCTGCGCTCCGCGGGTCCGCGACTGGCTCCGCTTACGCGCTCATCGTGGGGGCGCTCGACTTGAGCGCCTTCTCAGCCGGTCAGCGCCAGCGCCTGCGGAGGGTCCAGGAGCAGAACTCTGGTCCGGAAAAGCGCTTGGTTTTTCGCGCGGCCATTCAAGGCGAACCGCCAACCGCGAGTACGGCGATCCGCGCGCCCGCTGTTTGGCGGTCTGCCATCGTGCGCGGACGCGCCATCGGCCAACTCCGACCTGATTGCACTCCAAGCTGCCCACCGTTGCCATCGCACTGTCGTTCGTCGTGCAGCAGCCGGTGCCACGCCGTAGCGAGGCGGTGTACGCTTCCTCGCGTGCCGCCGGTACGTATGTCGGAGGAGGTGCCGCCCGAGTGGAAGGGGCCGGCGGTCCAGCCGTCGGCACCCGACGTCACCGAGACCGCGTTGGCGCCGCGAGTCCACGGGCGCTCTTAGACCCTCCCTATCTGCATAGAACTATCCTACGCAAAACACATGTATACCAACACGACGGCACGACGAAGACCATTAGCGCCGTCGGGCACGACGAAGACCATTAGCGGTGCTCCCACGGTGCCGTGCAGCGGACTGACCTTCGCGCTCAGCACGACCGGCGTCAGTCAGAAGGTTCTCGCCGCAACGATAGCGTCCCTCGGTGGCACGGTCTCACGAATCGTGCACCACCGGATCGACTTTCTCGTCGCGACTCCAGCAGCTCTCAACCGGAACACTCAGGCGGTGAGGAAGGCAAGGGCCTGCAGCATCCCGCTTGTCGGCCCAGAGTTCCTGCGCTCCGCAGAGAGGACCGGTGTACTCGGAGAGCCGCGGTCCTTTCCGGCAGAGGCGCCGCTGTTGGAAGCGGACGACACCGGGGCTTCACCTCAGCAGGGCGCCACGCCCCAGGACGTGGGGCTGCTCGTCGGCTCTCGGCTAGAGGTGCTCGTGGAGATGAGCGACGCGCCATTTGAGCAGTGGTGGCCAGCACAGGTCGGGCCAGCTGCGCAGCCGCCGTCCAAAATTCTCAAGCACCGGCTCACCTATCTGGAGCTGCCAGCGCGTGGCTACGGTGAGCCGACGCCGTCTCGGGCAATCTTCGAGACGCGTCGAGAGGGCGCCGAGCTGCGCCTCTTCGACGCCGACGAGGAACTGTGGCGTCCCTGGCGGCTCGTCGAGGAGCTTGGGACTGCAGCGCAGGCCGCCGTAGGGCCGGGTCGTGGGCGTTCAGCAGCAGCAGCCCAACCCCAACCGAGCACGCGTCGACGCAAGGGCCAGAGACGGCGGCGTTGGTGGCCGTATGCATGCTGGTGGTCGTGCGCATTGATGCCACGCCCCAAGCGACGGAAAGCACAGCATGTTATACTTAGTAATACACCCTATAATTTGGTCTAAAAGGCTGTAGCCGACGCTCGCTCCGCACGGATTCACGATCAAAGGTTGGCTTCGCCGTCGCGGAGCACCACCAGCCGCGCGCTCGTGGAGGTGACAAACATGCCGAGGATCGAGGCGACGCTGATCGCGGTGGCCATGGTGGGCCCACCCACCGAGTACGACCAGTCGGTCCACGGCGGCGGCGACGGCGGTGGCGGCGGCGACGGCGGCGGCAGCGGCGGCGCGGGCGGCGACGGCGGCGGCGGCGGCGGCGAGGGGCGCTGCGCGGCGACGATGAGGAAGACGGTGAGCTGCGAGTAGGCGTCGTCGACGTCGGCGGCGTCGGCGCGGCGCAGGCACATCTTGTAGACGCCCTCGCCGAGCGCGACGTCGACCTCGTACACAAAGTCGGTCGTCTCGTTGGCGGCGCGGTGCGAGCGCAGCGCCTCCGCCTCGTGGACGGCCGACGCAAACGTGCGGTGGATGCGCACGCCGCCGCCGACGGCGGAGGCGCCCGCGCAGCCGGCGACGCCGCTCGGCATAAACTTGAGCTCCGAGCTGTCGACGAGCGACGGGCCCGAGAGGCTCAGCACGCTCGGCGTGTCCGCCTCCATGAAGTCGGGGCTGACGCGCACGCCGGGCGGAGGCGGCGGCGGCGACGGCGGCGGCGACGGCGGCTTGTGCACGTACGTGATGGTCGGCTGCGCGTCGACCGACACCTTGGGCAGCCCAAGCGTCGCTTCGAAGTCGCTCGAGCTGGCGAGCATCGTGGCGAGCGCGTCCTGGGCGGCGGTGGCGGACGCGTCGGTGTCGGTGCGGACGGAGGCGACGACGACGACGCTGCCCGCCGTCGCCGTCAGCGAGACGTCGTTCTCGGTGATCGACGGCTGGCCGATGGTCTCCACCAGCCGCGCCCTGGCCGCCCTCTCGTCGAAGTCGGCGTTCGCGCCGCCCATCGTGGCGCTGAACGTGACGAGTCGGTCGAAGAATGCAATCGGCGGCGCCGGCGGCGGCGGCGGCGGCGGCGGCGGCTTCGGCAGCGGCAGGAACGGCGGCGGAGGCGGCGCGCGCGGGATGCCGGCGGGCAGCTCGGGCGGCGGCGCCGGCGAGGGCGACGTCGGCGTGGGCGTGGGCGGCGGCCGCGGCAGCCCGACGACGGCGACGCGCACGGGCGATCGCGAGAAGGAGTCGTCGTAAAACGGCGAGAGCGGCTTGCGGCACGTGCAGAGCCGGTACTGGCCGGCGGGCGGCGTCACCTCGAGCGCGAGCGAGGCGCCGCTCGCGTGCGCGACGGCGTCGGTGCGGTGCTCCTCGTCGGCGGGGCGGTGGCGGTGGCGCACGTGCTCGCTGTCGAGCCGCGCCTCGAGCCGCGCCTCGAGGCCGCGCCGTCGCAGCCAGTACGGCGGCGCCGACGGCGGGTTGCCCGCCGCCTTCCAGTACGGCGGCGGCGCGTGGGGCGGCGAGGGCGGCGGCCACGGCGCGTGCAGCAGCCCGCCGAACTGGTGGCCCGACGCGGCGGCGCCCGAGCAGCCGGCGGCGCCCTCGGGCACGAGCTTGGCGACGTCGCCGGCGTGCAGCACCGTCGCGCTCAGCACGAGCGTCGCGCGCCGCCCCTCGAGCAGAGGCTCCGTCGGCGGCGGCCACAGCAGCAGGATGCCCGGCGGCGACGGCGGCGCGGCGGGCGGCGGCAGCGCGGGCGGCGCGCTCGGCGGCGGCGACGGCGGGCTCGGCGGCGGCGGCATCGGCCGCAGCCACAGCACCGGCGTCAGCTCAAAGGAGTTGAGACGCGACGCGGCGTCCTCGGCGTCGACGCCGAGCGAGATGGCGAGGAACGAGGGCCCCGCCGCGCGCATCGCCGCCAGCGCGCGCTCGGCCGCGACGAGGCCGTCGCCGTCCTCGGCGCACCCCGACCCCCAGATCGACCAGCCCTCGTGCGCGTCGAAGGCCGTCGGCGGCGGCGCCGGCGCGCCCTCGACCGGCCGCGGCCGCGGCGTCGGCACCGCCGCGACGTCGCCCGTGCACAGCCCGGCCGACACGAGGCCGTCGGCGCGCGCCGGCGACGCGGCGACGCCGGCGCCGTCGTCGGCGTCGCGGCCGCGCGACGCCTCGAGCACCTCGACGGCCTCGCGCCCCACGCCGCCCATCGCCGCGAGCACCGCGCCCACCGTCTCGCGCTGCGACGCCTCCTTCGCCTCCTCGAGCTGCAGCGCCCCGGCGTCGGGCGGCGGCGGCGGCGACGGCAGCGACGCGCGCGGCCCGCAGTCGGCGCAGTCCTCGCCGTACGGGCACGCGATCGAGTCGGTCGGGCGGCCGAAGCTGCCCTCGCCGCCGTCGGTGCACAGCCCGTTGTCGGCGCTCTCGCACGTGTCGGCGCACACGGTGGGCACGCCGTAGCCGTAGCCGCCGCCCCGCAGCGCCACCACGCCCGCCGCCGCCGCCGCCGACGAGAGCGGCAGGCCCGCCGCGGAGGGCGTGCGGCTGCGGCGGCGGCCCATCGCCTCCCGGAAGGTGACCTCGATGGCGGCGACGCGCGCGCGGCCCTCGCCGACGGTGAGCACGCGCCGTGGCGAGCAGTCGCCGCAGTCGGTGCCGACGGCGCAGCGGACCAGGTCGACCGACCCCGCGCCGCCGTCCTCGCAGACGCCGTTGAGCGCGCGCGCGCACTTGTTGGAGCACCACGGCCCCTCGTACCCGACCTGCATCACGTCGAGCAGCCACAGCAGCACGATGGCCGCCACCCACGGCCCGACGAAGGCCTGGCCCCACTTCTTGAGCTCGGAGCCCCTCACGCCGTGCCCGCCGTGCAGCCCGAGGAGGGCGATCACACCGTGCTTTCGGTGGCGCGGCTGCGCCTCGTCGCCGCCGTCGCCGCCGTCGCCGCCGCCGCCGCCGCCGCCCGCGCCGCCAGAGGCCTTGACGCTGCGCTCGTACCGCGACGCGAAGCGGCCGTCGCGCCGCGCGGGGTGGTTGGGCGGCCGCGCCGCCATTGGCGCCAGCAGCAGCAGGCACCTTGGCAGCCTCGCGGGGCGCAGCGCGACCGACGCCATCTGGAGCGTCTCGACGGCCTTTGCGGAGAGGAAGCAGTGGCGCAGGTCGAGCGACGTCAGCTCGGGCGCCTTCTGCACAATCGAGAGCAGCGCCGGCAGCGCCTCGTCGTCGATGCCGCTCGCCGCGAGCGACGCCGACCGGACCGGGCAGCCGCTCTCCGCAAGGGCCTCGAGCGTCGCGAGGCGCACGGTGCGCTGCGCGGGCGCGGCGGCGGCGGCGAGCTGGCACGGCGGCGGCGGCGCGGCGTGGTCGGCGCCGAGGTCGTCGAGGCGCAGCTCGCCGAGCGCGAGGTCGTTCGACCTGAGGCGGCGCAGCGCGGCGCCCCACCGCCGCTCGACGGCCTTGTCGGCGTGATGCGACAGCAGCACGCGCGCCTCCTGCATCGCCGCCACCACGCCCACCGCCGTCGCCGCCTGCGGCGTCGCACCCGCCCTCGCTGCGGCGGCGGCCGCCGCGCCGCCGCCGCCGCCGCCGCCGCCGCCGCCGCCGCCGCCGCCGCCGCCGCCGCCGCCGCCGCCGCCGCCGTCGGCCGAGCCCGCCGGCCCGCCGCTGGGGTGGGGCAGTGACGGCGGCACGGGCGCCGCGCGGAGGATGGTGGTGCGCATGCCGGCGCCGTCGCCGCCGAGCAGCAGCAGCTGCGCGGCGCGCGCGCCCTCGCAGCGCGGCAGCGCCGCCGCGCGGTCGCCGAGCGCGACGAGGTGCGCGGGCACGCCGCAGCCGACGCAGAGCCGCAGCATGAGCTGCGCCGCCGAGAGCGGCGCCAGGTGCGCCGCCACCGCGCCGCCGAGCGGCCCGAGCGCCACGTACGGCAGCAGCACCCGCCGCGCGCGCGCCGCGCGCAGCGCAAACTCGACGGCGCCGTAACCGCGCAGCTGGCGCGCCACGGCGCCGCCCTCCCACCGCGCCGCCTCGCCGGCGGCGCGCGGCTTGCCGCCCGCGGGCTGGTCGTTGGGCCGCACGCACACGACGAGCTGGCGGCTCTGCACCGTCTCGAGCTCGCGCAGCGTCGCCACCTCGGACAGCTTGCCCGCGCCCGGGCCGGCGCCGCCGCTGCCGCCCCTGCCGCCACCGGCGGCCGCGAGCCTCCGCATCAGCGGCAGCGCCGCGAGCGCCTTGGCGAGCGGCTCCTCCTCAATCGGAGGGCTCCCCTTGCGCGTGGCCGCCGAGAGGGCGCTCCACCCGCGGCAGTCGTACCGGACGACCTCGCCGATGTGCGAGACGGAGAACTCGAGCGGCGGCTGCCGCGAGCGCCGCCAGCTGTGCAGCGGCGCGGAGGCGCGACCCTCGCCGCCGCCGCCGTCGCCGCCCTTGCCGCCCTTGCCGCCGCCTTCCAGCGCGTCGCCAAAGTCGTCGGCGCCGTCGGCGCCGTCGGCGCCGCCGCCGCCCTCGCCGTCGTCACCGCCCTTCTTCTGCTCGGCAAGGCCGGTGCGATCGCGGAGCAGCCGCATGCCGACAGTCAGCATCACGCCGGTGCGCTTGAGCCCGCCCGCCAGCGCGCCGCCCGCCCTCCACCGAGCGTCGAGCTTCTGCCTCGCGCGCTGCGCCGCCTGCTGCTCGTCGCCCTCGTCGCTCTCGAAGACCTCGCGCAGCTCGCGCCACAGCGCCTCGTCCGCCATCGCCTCGTTGTCTCCCGCCTCGGCCGTCTCGATCAGCCGCAGAGCGCCCGGCGGCTCTCGCGAGCGGAAGCGCCCCATCAGCTGCGACGTGCGCGAGATGGTCGCGGCCGCCGGGCTGTCGAAGCGCCACAGCGCCTCCTTGAGCGCCTCGTCGTCGTCGGCCGACGCAATCCCGCCGCCGCCGCCGCCGCCGCCGCCGCCGCCGTCGCCGCCGCCGCCGCCACCGCCACTGCCGCCTCCATTGAGCCGTCTCAGCGTGTCCCTGTCGGTGTGCGGCGGCGCCTCGCTCATGCGCTGCAGGCAGAAGAGACGCAGCCGCTCGCTGCGGTAATTGTGCGTGAGCTGCTCGAGCGACGCGCGGCACCGCAGCGCCGCGTGCGCCTCGAAGCCGGGCGTGTCGAGCAGCGTCAGCACACCCGGGCCGCCCCCCTCGCCCTCGCCCTCGCCCTCGCCCTCGCCCTCGCCTCCTCCTCCTCCTCCCTCGCCTCCTCCTCCCTCGCCGCCTCCCGCCGCGGCTGGTCTCATCGAGCTCTCGGCGAGGCGGCCGTTGATCCACCCGAGCAGCAGCCGCACGATGCGCTCGTACGCGAGGCCGAGCACCGCATCGCGCGTGCGCACCGCCGCCGTCGCGTCGTGCGCCTGCGAACCGGCCGCGAGCAGCACGAGAACACCACCGCCGCCGCCGCCGCCGCCCTTCCCGCCCTTCCCGCCGCCTGCGCCAAGGAGGATCTCGTCGCACGTCTCGACGAGTCGATTCTCGGCGCGCGCGGCCGCCTCGTCCTGCGCGAAGGCCTCGAGGTCCCGCGGCGCGAGCAGGTGCGCGGGCAGCTGCCCCAGCAGCAGCAGCCCGCGCAGCACGCCGCACAGCGCGTCGACGTCGTCGGCGGCCATCCCGAGCGCGCTCAGCCCGGCGCGCATCGACGCGGCCGACGTGAGCGACGCGGCGGTGGTGCGCGAGGCCTCGGCGTGCTGGATGGTGCGCAGCTGCCGCCACGGCACGCCGCCCAGCTGCGCCGTCGTCGCCGTCTGCGCCAGCGCGTGCAGCACGTGGAAGGAGCACTCGGTCGGCGCGGCCGCCGCGTCGAGCGCGACGAGCCGCCGCGAGAATGCGAGCAGGTCGATCTGCGCGCAGACGACGTTGGCGACCCGGTCGTCCTGCGCCTCGTCGAACCACAGCCGCGTCGCCTGCGTCACGCGCGTCGCGTTGCTGCACGCCGGCGTCGCCGTGTGCGTCAGCGCCTCCAGCACCGGCCGGCTCAGCAGCAGCGCCCGCCGCAACGGCTCGTCCGGGCCGCGGCCGCCCAGGCCGCGCAGCTCGCCCGCGCGGTGGAGCAGGTGGAGCAGCGCGAGCTTGCTCGCCTCGCTCTTGCCCGCGCCGCTCTCGCCCAGCACGCAGACGCACGTGTCCTCGCCGGCGAGCGCCCGGCGGACCGCCGCCTCGGCGACCGCGAAGATGTGCGGCTCGGCGGGCTGTCCGGCGTCGTCGACGGGCGCCGCCGCGTGGCGCGCGACCTGCGTGCGCGAGTGGAGCGGGCCCAGCGCGCGCTGCGGGTTGAGGCTCAGCAGCACGCCGTCGCCCAGCCACGTGTAGGGAAGCCCCGCCAAGTGCCGCACCCTCAGCGCCGAGAGGACGGCCGGCTCGGCCGCCGCGGACTGCGCCGCCCGCGCGTTCGCACCGGCGCCGCCACGCGTCGCAGCAGCGTCGCTGTCTACCGTTGCCAGCTGCACCACGCTGGCCAGGGAAGCCGTGCCGCTGGAGTCAACGACCATCCTTTTTTCAGACCAAACTCGCCACACGCTGCGTCAGAGGGGTCGAAGCACGAAGCAATCATACAGTATACACGAATCGTCTGAGCTTCCTATGAATTCGACCAAGACGGAGTTGGCATTCAAATCGAGAATATTTTCTACACGCGCACGAATCTAAAACTCGAGGGCCGGAGCGACGGGGATCTCCCCCCGTCGCCAAAAAGGCCATAGCGGGACATGGCACATGCGTGCTCGTCGCTGAATCGTCAGTCGTTGCCAGAGTCGGAGTCTCGACCCTCGGCCTCCAATGCGCCGATGTCGAGCTCGCCGCTGGGTCCTGAGCGTCGCCGGGCCCTGACACCGCACGGTGCGACGACTGGCGCCTCCTCCTCCCGCGGCCAGTGCTGCAGGACGTTGCTGTCTGTCTGCGCGCGAGTCCGGCGTCGCCGGTCCTGGCCAGCCTCACGTGACTGCTGCATCTTGGTGAGCATCTGCAGCATGTCGGTACTCACCGGAGATGACGTCGTGCCGACTGGCGACGGCATGGCGACGGCCGGCGATACCGCAGAGGCGGCGGTTGCGCCGGGGACGGCGGCCGGTGAAAGGCGGCCGCGTCTCAAAGGGAAGAGGGAAGAAGGCGCGCTCGACGAGCGCCGTAAGCTTGGTCGTGGCCGCCCCGTGCTGAGCTGCTGTGCCATGGTGCCGTCGTCGACCTGATCTCGCGGCACCGCCCCGCCACCAGAGTGGTAGCTCCGCCTCCGAAATTTCTTCCGGTCGCGGGTCAACGCTGAGTCGCTCGAATTCAACCCAAAGGGCCACGTGTAGCCCAAGAGCCGGGCCATTAGCCCTTTGTGAGGCTGCACGGCGATGGGCGGCGGCCGAATCGCCGAGGGTGGATGTGCCGAGGGTGGAGGCGCGATCGACAAGACGGCCACGCGGGACCGTAGTATGTCGAGGGTCATGATGGAGTCGGGCGTCGCGTCATCTTCTTTCATGGCGGCGGCGGCCCTTTCCTGTCGCGAATGTTCCCTCCGGCGAATGTTCTGCGGCGCAGGATCCTTTCAGACGGACAACGGAGGAGTTGCGGAGATAGATACGGGTTGCATACGTCTAACGCGGGCTATTCACAGTCTGGAGTCCAATTTTGGCATTCCGAGGTTTCTAGTTGAGGGAAGCTAACAGCTTAAAACGCTTAAAACGCAGCGTATACAGCGTAAACAGCGAAACGCCTCGCCACTCGTATTTTTGCACTTCGGAGAATCGTGGGGCATCAATGCGTGCATCAATCACCCCGGACCTTGGGGTTGCCGCCCGGGTTACCGGACGCGTAGTAACGGACTGAGTCCGTCCGGGATGCCGGTCACGTAGTGGCGGACTTGGTCCGGGTTGCCGGACAGGTATGGGTCGCCGGACAGGTAGAGAGAGTGCGATTGAGAAGCAGGTAAATTTTCTTGTCGGGTTCTCGTTGTTCTCGGTCGGGCGTTACTAAGGCTCGAACCTCGAACGAACGTTGACAAAAGCAGAAATCGTTGCTTTCTGAGGGTAACACCAACTCACGCGGCCGTGTGCTGGGACTTTTCTGTAACGGAGTTGAAATTAGAAACGGTAAGAAATTTCCGAGACAAGTAACGGCTAGGTTATTTTAAATTTATGGCTAAGCAGGTAGTAGTACCTTTTAGCTGTCTCGTGTGTGTGTCGACCGAGTCGGTGTGTGTGTCATGGGGTAAGGCCCGGTGCATCAGGAGGGTAATTCCACCTGAAGGGTGTGTGTCGATGTGTATGTGTGTGGTGATTAACGTGCGTCAATCGCACTTGAAGCGGAGAGGGCTATCTAGATGTTTAAAACTACACCTCCCAAAACACTGTGGCCGCCGCTGTGGCCACCACCCCCCAATCTGGCACGACCGCGTGGCCACTCATGGCCACTCACACGAAACGGCATCTAAAGAGTGCGATAGGCTTTGCCCGCCCCCGGGCGCTGCTCACAGTGCTGCAGGCTCATGGGTGCTGCCTGTGGGGCTCAATCTGAGTCCATCTCGATGGACCTGCCGGCTGCTGCTTGCGGTCGTGCTTCTTCGATGGGCCCCACCAGGGGTGCACGTGCAGCTCGGAGGACGAGCTGGCGGCCCAAATGTCCTTTAGGACGCGGCGGTGCGCGGGACGCAGGCACGCTGAGTTGTGTTGAGTCTTGAAGAGCTACGTACCTTAGACTCTGCGGCCACTCACCCGCGGCCACTCGGCCGCCACAGGCGCCAGCGTGTGGCCACCTGGCGCCAA
>Ga0115006_10004111_pt1 | contig 10093 bp, 10 predicted proteins | sample ArcOceMetagenome_3_FD_88943 | JGI IMG/M metagenome (GOLD analysis project Ga0115006, IMG submission 88943) | Marine eukaryotic phytoplankton communities from Arctic Ocean - Arctic Ocean- Svalbard ARC20M Metagenome | ecosystem: Environmental > Aquatic > Marine > Oceanic | place: Arctic Ocean...
GCACATGTGTGGGCCATGCCCGAGGTGAGGGTCACCTGGGGTTTCATAACAATAAAGGTGTCCCCTACTAGAGGTATCACAGTGCAGCCCCAGGGTGGCCCCTCCCCCCCCCGTGCGCGGGCTACCGTACGTACCGCTTACTTACTTACAGGGGGGGGGGTGGTGTTCGAGTTTCCTGGTAATCCCTTGCGAAGTTAAAAGTCGAAACGCTCACTTTTACGGTTTGCAAGTCTCACAGTACATTGGGTTCCAGATATTTGGGGGGTATGGCGGAGAGTGTACCCGGCAATCCCCACCCCCCAAAAATCCGAAACCCCGCTGGTACTATAGACGCACGCCGGCGGCGCAATGGCACCGCTCGAGCTCAGCTTCGGACTCGTGCTCTACGGCAAGCTCGGTGGTTGGAAGATCGCCGCGTCGGATCTCAACCAGCGGGTGCGTGGTGGCTGGCCAGGCCAGGCGTGCAGCCGATGCGGGCGCCGGGGAACGAACGCCAGCGTTGACACGGCGCAGGTGCTGGGTGAGACGCGTGCCTTTGCGCGCTTCACGCACTCGAGCTTGTGGAAGCACGTCGTGCGCCCCAACCGTGCCGCCGGCGCGAAGGTCGTCGTGGTGGTGCACACCTGGAACCCGGAGCTCGGCGCTGACCTCGATGAGCTGTACACGCCCGATGCGAGCAAGCACGAGCCGGCCAACCCCAGCCTGGACAAGCTGGCGTCGCAGCACCTGTCGATCCAGCGCGCGATCGGCATGCTCGATGCGCTGCCCGGCCCGGCGCCGGCGCGCGTCATGGTGGCACGGCTCGACCTGCTCCTCTTCACCGACGTGCTGCTGCGGCAGACGCTCGGCGCGCCGCTCTGGCTGCCTCACTCGTGCGTCAGCTCGGTGCACCTGCACCTGCCCGACGAGGAGGCGCGCGCCGAGGAGCAGCGCATGCGCCTCGCGTGCGGTGGCAAGCTCGGCGGCCGGCGCGTGCAGCCGCCGCAGCTGACTCGCTTCACCGCCAGCCTCAAGCTCGATCGATCTCGCGACTTCGAGAGCTATGTGCTCGACTACTTCTTCATCTCGAGCGTCGAGATCGCGCGCGGCTTTGCCGCCCTCGGCGACTATCCCGTACGCGAGTCCTACCGGCGTGAGATCGAGCGGCGCATCGGGCGCAGCGCGCCGCAGTGGGCGCACGTCTACTGGGCACACCACATCCGCCACCAGCTCGCCGCAGCTGGCGTCCGGCCGCGGTGGTTGCTGCAGCACGAGGTGGACTTCACGCTCGCGCGCTTCTGGCGCAACGCCGCAGACTGTGTCGCACCCGTACCCGACGGCGGCGGCGGCGGCGGCGGCGGCGGCGGCGGCGGCGATGGTGGTGGCGGCGGTCGCGGCATCACGGACGGCCCCGAGGTCTCATCAGGCATCCCCGCCGCCGCTGCCGTCGCGGGCTCGCCCGGCTCGATGGGGCTGAGGGGGAGTACAGGGCTTCTCGAGCTTGCTCGCGCGTCGGCGGTGGTGCTCTCGCGGCTGACACCCAGCCTGTACGACTTCAGTTTACAGTTCCGGCAGGCGCAGGCGAAGGCGCCCAACGGCTCGATGACATCTGGAGGCCCGCGCGCTCCGGACGACTTGCTCGCGCCGCAGTGCCCCGCCCGTTTCGCCACCGGAGAGGCGATCCTGTGCAAGTGGCACAACCCCGCGTGCAGCGGCAGTGGCGGAAGCCGCGTACGCCAGATGCTCCGCATGGCTGACGGTGCCGGCCGATTCCAGCGAGAGGCGGGCCTTGATGCGCGCCAGCTGTTTGGTGCCGAGCAGTGCGCCGGCCGGGAGTGCCTCGAGCACACAGGCACCGCGAATGCCGTGGCACGGCGATCGTTCGCTGGGCGGCGCGGGCGTGGCGAGCGGCGCAAGGGCGGCAGGCGGAGAGGCGCAGAGAAACTCTTGGGCAAGTGAGCCGCACAGATCTGTTAGTGCACGTACGCGCTTTTACAGTATACAGCGTACGTAAGTCCTCCGATGGCCATGCGAATACAACGTTCGTCGTTCCCTCACACTGTGTGTGCCTGCTGCCTCGCCTTTGAGCGACAAGCCGTACGGCCCGGCGATGTGGCCGAAAAGTGACGGATCTTGATTTTCAGCGAGGGAACACAGCGCCATCATCGTGGACCATTCTGTGAAGGTCGGGGCCTCACACACGCCCTCACAGACACCGTTCCCACTGACCTACGCCACTGACCCACGGTCGCCTACGCCTCACCACTGGGTGCCCAGCCACAGTCTGACCGCATCTTGCGCGTTCTGTGCGACAGGTTGGTGCCAGGCGCTCACTTCATGCCCCTCCTCGATGCCCTGAAGCGCACTTGCCGCAGATCCAGCCTGCAGGCGAGCAGGAGCGCTCGAAGTGTGCTATCGGGTTGCTGCGGGCGGTGCTGAGAAAGCACACTCCAGGCAGCGGCACTGGTGCCTGTGGTCGAAACCTGTGAATGTTTAAGTGAATCTGGGGACGTGGGGACTCGTGCCAGACCCCATAGCGATGGCACATGCCTTTGCAGAGCTCGGGTATGGCACAGTGGTACACACTCGCGAAAACGGTTTCAGATGTGGGCACTTTTCGGGCCATACCCTTTAGCCGAAACGGCGAGAAAGCCGTCTCTCGGCTGAGCGTCTAAGCTGAAAAGCCCAAGACTGTATAGAAAAAGTAAAACCGAACGCTTTACTTTAAAGCGTAGAGGGACCGACTTGTTGTCCACCTTAGCACCTAGCTGCGCAGGACGCACGGTCCGGCACGGGCACCGCGAGGATCGAAGTCCGTCGCGTCGCGGCCTGGGGGCAGCGCGTCTAAAGCCGTATAGACTCTATACACGGACACGCCGCCTTCACGACTCGTGCTCGCGGGCGGGCCGCGGGCGCGGTATTTCCTTATTGAAATCGTATATAACGTATAAGCTACGCACTGTAGCTTAGCGCGCACGTATTTTATCAACTGTGTGGATTTGACTTTATATGTGGGAGGAATACAACCGCATGTCATCACGCGGATACGCACATGGCCCACGGTCGGTCCTCACGATCGTGTCACGTCACATGCTGTCTAAGACAGAGCTGTCGCTTCAAGATGTATATAACTCAACAGCTAGGCGATGAGCGCATCGAGGGCGCTCGGCGTAATCTGTCGCTCCTGTATGCGCATTACGGGGCCGTCGCGACCCCAGCGGTAGAGCGTTGGCACGCCTGTAAGCTTGAGCCGCCGGTCCTGCCGGTAACGGTAGCTTTCCTGATAATAATCGCCCCGTACAACGTCGGCTGTCACGAGCACAATCGGCTTACCCTTCGCTCGGTAGAGCGCACTCTCAAGAAGAGGTATCGCCACCCGGGTATCGCCGCACCATGGCACACCATTGATAAGCTCGGACTGCACCCATACCAGCACGCGGTACTTCTCCGGGTCATAGAGCTTGAGCGTGCGCCGCATCGTCGCTTCAAACCCGGATGGGTCGGTGCCAACGTCAATCACATCTTTGACGGCAAGCTGTGGTCGCGGGCTCAGCAAGCCGCCAATGTCTGTGCCAATGGCGGGCGCATCAGCACCAGATTCAATCGTGCTCTTGAGCTTGCAGCTTAAGCACTCGTCGGCGCCTGCTGCTGCTGCCCACGATTGCTGAGGCATGATTGTAGAGCACGTGCCGACACCGTAGAGCAGCACACGTCGGCTGCAAAGCGCTGACGAAGCGCGCGGTGCGAGCGCTTGCGACGCGGCAACGAGTGCGTGTAGCAGCATGAGTGAGCAGCGACGAGTGCAGCACGAGCCCGTCGCGATCGATGTTCCCCACACTTGCGATGGAGGGGGGATTTAATCTTGCCGCTGCCGCCGCCGGCAAACAGATAGATAGATAGATAGATAGATAGATAGATAGGGCAAACAGGGGGGGTCCCAAGATTAAATGGCCCAAAGGCGTCAGAAGAAAGCGGACGCATTCAGCCACCATTATTTGCGAGTACCTGTAAACGCGCGACCTGAAACTAGTTGGCTCCTCACAAGACCTCACACCTCTCGCCACTATCGTGCCTTTGCCGGCTGACGTTTTTTCGCGGCGCCGCGCCCGGCTCGTGCAGGCGCCTTGCCGCGCCCCCGCCCACCCCCTCGCCCGCGCCCCGGCCCGCGCGCCAGTCTGCGCTGGAGCAGCTCGACCGCCTCGTCAAGCGCAATGTCGTAGACGCATGCTTCCTTGGGCAGCGACGCCAGCACGTCCTTGGGCGGCGCGGCCTCCTCGCCGTCGGCATCGGCCTCGGCGGCGGGCGGCGGCTGTACATGCAGCTTGACGTACGGGCCAAACTTACCGACGGCGAGCGTGACGTCGCAGCCGCTGTGCGCGCCGTCCGGCATCGCACCGAGCCGTAGCGGCATCGAGAGCAGCCGCAGCGCCATCGGCAGTGTGACGTTCTCGTGCGCCGTCGCCGCGGGCAGCGAGACGCGCTTCTGCGCCATGAGGTGCCGCAAGTCGGGTGCGAGCAGCAGCCGCGCGGCGAGCTCCGTTTTCCTCCCAGCCGTCTCGAGGCCGCGCTCCTGCAGCGCCTCGCGCAGCTCGACCACCTTGAGCGATTTGACCTCGGGCACCTTGGCCCCGTCGCCCGCGCCCTTGCCGCCCTCGTCGCGGGTGAGGTTGCCACCTAGCTGGACGTAGTGGCCGTACGGCCCTTGGCGCAGCGAAACCTCCAGCCCGGCGAAGACATCCATGAGCACATCGCCCGTCGGCTGCACGCCGAGGACGCGCGCCTTGAATGCGTCCTCGTCGTCGTCGCCCGCCGACGAGAGTTGGCGCGTCCACGAGCAATTGGGGTAGTCGGAGCAGCCGATGAAGGGGCCGAAGCGCGAGAACTTGAGCGCCATCGTCCCCGTGCCGCAGCCGGGGCAGGGCCGCTCCGACGGAGCCACCGCGCTGCCGCTCGCCGCCGCCGCCGCCGCGCCTTCCGCAGCTTGCAGCGTGGGCGCGCTGCCGCCCTGCGTGCGGTCGGGCGCGGCGGAGACATCGATGGGGGCGATGCCGTTGGCGAGGGGCAGCTCTTTCTTCTCGACCGCGGGAAAGAGCCGCTCGGCCAGCTGGTCGGCCACCTGGCACATGGGGTTGCAGGCTCTGGCATATGGTTGCAGGCTCTGGCATATGGTTGCAGACTCTGGCACACTGTGTTGCAGGCTCTGGCACAGGGTGGCAGTCTCTAACGGGAGACGCCGCTCGGCCACCCTAACCCTCACCTGGTTGCGCAGCGTCTGCGTGTCAATTGCGGCGACCGCTGCACAGGCCGGCTCAAAGGTGGACCACCTGGAGAAGTGGGTGTCGCAAGTGAGGGTGCGTCGCTCGGTGAGGGCGCGTGGCTCGAGGGGGATAGCTCACCACCGCGCGAGGAAGCTCGTCGAGTCGAGATCGCCAGCCGAGATCGCGTCGAGGTCGCCCTCGAGGCGCGAGGTGAAGGCGGGCTCGACAAACTGGCCGAGGTGCGTCACGAGCATGGTGGAGAGGAGCTGGCCGCGCTCGAGGGGGCGCAGCGCCTTAGCACGCAGCTCGACGTAGCCGCGGTCCTGCAGCACCTGTAAGGGGCCGGTAGTAGACGAGGTAAGTATGCCTGCTGTGCCGACTTGCCTGGCCGCTTGAGAGTACCTCAAGCTTCAGTAGACCAGGCACGTGCACGTACCTTCATGATGCTCGAGTAGGTCGAGGGGCGGCCGACGCCCAACTCCTCGAGCCGCTTCACGAGCGACCCCTCCGAGAAGCGCGGCGGCGGCTCGGTGAAGTGCTGCGTGGAGAGCACATCGCGCAGCGGCAGCACATCCCCCACGGACAGCGCGGCAAGCTCGGCGGGCAGCGCCGGCGCGGCGCCACCGGCGTCCTCCTCGCCCTTTCGCAGCGAGACGGCGCGGAAGCCGGGCTGGGCGAGCACCGAGGCTGAGGCCGCTGCCTCGTCGTCCTCCGCGGAGGATAGCTTGATGCGCAGCTGGTCGTACACGGAGTTTGCCATCTGCGAGGCGACAGCACGCCGCCACACGAGCTCGTACAGCGCCTGCTCTTTCTCGTCGAGCCCCGGTGCCAGAGTGCGCAGCTCCTGCGGCGTCACGCTGAAATCGACCGGTCGGATGGCTTCGTGCGCCTCCTGCGCGTTCTTCTTCTTGGTGGTGTACTCGCGTGCGCTCGCGGGCAGCGTCTCGAGGCCCGCCCCGTAGGTGGCGCCGATGTACGCGCGCACCGCCTCGACAGCATCCGTGCTCATCTGCGTGCCGTCGGTGCGCATGTACGTGATGAGGCCTCGGCGCTCGCCGCGCAGCTCGACGCCCTCGTACAGCGTCTGCGCCATGCGCATCACAATGCCCACGGGAAGTGAGAGGCGGCGCGACGCGTCCATCTGCAGCGACGCGGTATTGTACGGCGCCAGTGGACCCTTCTGCGACTTCTTGCGCTCCACCTTGCCAACGGTCCACTCGCGCTGTGCGCGCAGCGCCGCCACCGCCGCCTCGGCTGCGTCGGCCGTGACCAGGGAGAAGGCTCTGACGCCCCCCACCTTGGGATCGAAGCTCTGCCCGCGCAGCTTGCTCACGCTAGCGACCAGCCCGGCCTGCAGCTGTCCGTCGCCCGCATCCTTGTCGGCCTTGCCGGCCTGGCCGGCGAGCTCGAGGTTCAGGCTCCAGTGCTCCTGCGGCGTGAAGGCCGCCACCTCCTCCTCGCGATCCGCCACCAGGCGCAGCGCCACCGACTGCACGCGGCCGGCGGAGCGGCAGCCCGGCAGCTTGCGCCACAGCACGGGCGACAGCGTGAAGCCCACCAAGTAGTCCACCGCCTGCCGCGCCTGCTTAGGGTTAGGGCCAGGGTCGGGGTCGAGGTCAGGGCTCGGGTTCGGGTTCGGGCCGCGCCTGCTGCGCGCGCACGAGAGGCATGTCGAGGTCGCGCGGTGCGGCGAGCGCGTCATCCACGGCCCTCTTTGTGATCTCGCTGAAGGAGATGCGCTGCACGGCGCAAGTGGCGGGCAGCGAGCCGTGCGCCTGCAGCAGTTCGAGCACGTGCCACGCGATCGCCTCGCCCTCGCGGTCGGGGTCAGTCGCCAGCAGCAGACGCGACGCCTCGACCCCGCCCGCGCCGCGCATCGCCTTGCGCAGCGGGTTGAGCACCTGCCATATCAGGTATGAGTTGAGCACGGCGTGGGGCGGCCGCCTCGACTGCATGGGTTTGCGGCGTGAAGGGCACAAAGTCACAGCCTCTGCTGCATGGGGTTGCAGCCTCCACCACACGGGGTTGCAGGCTGCGCGCCTTGGGCTGGATCGAGTCCTCGAACGTCATCGCAAAGTTCTGCGCCGGCAGCACGCTGCCCTGCTTCGAGGGCAGCGCCCGCACGTGACCGTAGCAGGCGAGAACGACGAAGTTGGGCCCGAGGAACTTGGAGATCGTCGCGCACTTGGCCGGTGACTCCACGACGACCACCGTCTTCCCCGCCGCCACCGACGTCACACCGCTGCTCACCCGCTTGCTCAGCTTGGTCGTCGTCGCAGAGGTCTTCGCCTTGGCAGGCTTGGGTGTCGCACGCGTCTTCAATAGCTTGAGCTCAGGCGTGAGCCGCGCGACGAGCGCGGCTTTCACGCCGCTCACCGGCAGGCCGCGCTGGCGGAGCTGCTCCTTGAGCTGCGGCACGGTCATGGCGCTGATGTCAGGCACCGAGCTGGCCATGCGCACGGCCGCTCGTCTCAACGACAGCGGCGGGCGTGCATGGAGCAAGTGACACCGCGAGAGGCTGGCGTACATGGTGCCCAGAAGGGTCGACGCCACCATCAACATGCGCACGACGCTCCACGACGCGCTTCTGATGAGATCAACCTCGGAGGGGGGTAAATAGATATCAGATCCGAGTACAAGAGGTAGATAGATAGATAGATAGATAGAGATAGATCGGGTAGCGTCGTGAAACCCAACAATCTTATCTGATCTTATCTAGCTCTACAGCACCTGAGAGATAAGAGAGCTCTCAAAGCTCCGACTTCATCTCGCCCGAAAACTCGTGCCAGTCAATATACCCGTCATTGTTCTTGTCTTCTCTGGCCCACAGCTCCTTGGGTACTGTGAGAGAAGCTCCGTGGGGCGCCCGCCGCCCGCCCCTCAAGGATTTCTCAGCGAAAAAGGCCTTCACCTCGAACGGGTTGAGCCTGCCGTCACCGTCAGCGTCTACCTCCTTGAAGACAGCACTCGGTGGGGCCTCTTGCTTGACGTCCACCAGCTCTACGTCGAAGTTGAGAGTCGCGCCGCCCGGAATACCCTCACTCGGGCTCTGGTCACCGTAGGCAAGCTGCGGTGGTATGATAAGCGTGACCATGGCGCCTTTGCAAAGGCCCATCAGCCCCGTGTCCCAGCCCGCAATTACCTGCCGTTTGCCCAATGTGAACCTCAACGGCTTGCCACGCTCGTGCGACGTGTCGAACTCGCTCCCTGGCGCACCGGTCTTACTCGTGGCGTCAATCGTGCCTATGTAGTGTATCGATACCTCAACGCCCTCCATGGTCATGTCCTCTACTGGGCAATCTGTTGGACCATCGTAGACGTATCTCTTCAGCTCTTCGGTGCTAACTTCTTGTGGGAGGATCTCAAACTCGGCAGCGACGAGGGCCACGATCAACAACAACACCAGGCCTCGCACGGAGTGCATGCTTACACACATAAAGAGACAGACATCTTTACTTGATCACGACGAACGTCTTACCCGAGTATAAGAGGGTACTAGGTGACACAGGACGGCAGGTATAGATAGTTCGAATCCCCGCTCAGCTCAAGCAGGCCGCGGCCCAGATTTCGCAGTGGGTGACGACGGAGGTTGCACCTGCTCAGAACTTGAGGTGTGCCGTCAACTTTAACATGCGAACTTGAGCGCTCAGCTGGCTGCGATGAAGCGGCAACGCGATGCCGCCGAAGCCGAAGCTTCCCACGGCCAGTCACGCCAGGCTCTTCGACTTTGCGGCACGCCGCTACAGGTCGACGAGCTCGAGCCGCAGGCCGATCTCGGTGCAGGCGTGGCTGGCTGCGAAGGTTTCTCGGTGCTGCGCTGTGGCCTGCTGCTGGACACAGTGGCTGATCCCGCCGCCGCTGCCGCCGCCGTGTACGACGAGCTCGGTTCGTTCGCTGCCGACCGACTCTCGTGGACGGCGCTGCGAGACGGCGGCAACGTGCACAGCCTGAGCGACACCGTTAAGGCGTACACGGGTGACTATGATGGCATGATGGCACGCGGTGGGCGATACCGGCAACAGCTCTTGGTGCGAGGGCGCAAGGCGGAGGCCCTGCTCGACTTGCCGCACCTCACGCGCATGCGGCGCGCCGTGCTGGCGGCCATCGTGCGCTTGGTGGCCACACCCATACTCACGGCCGCGGCCGAGCCGGTGCCGCACAAGGTGCCGCACGTCGCCTTGCTGACGGAGCAGCTGATTCGCTACCTGCCCACCGACCGCTGGTTCGCACCGCACTACGACAAGGACCGCCGCGACAAGTCCCACGCCCCGCTCGACCCAAAGGCGCACGACAGCCCCAGAACCTAACCGTAACTAATCGTAGTAGCCCATAACCCCAACCGTAACCGTGAAAGCTGAACCCGAACCCGAACCCGAACCTGAAGCCGAGCCCGAACCCTTTTTACTAACCCAAAGGCGCACGATGGCCCTGGCGATGTGCTGTCGACCATGTGCCTCGGCTGCGCTTGCACGCTGCTCATACTCCCGCGACCAGGGTACGAGGCGCCGGAGCGCCGCCCCTTTTGCGTCGCCCTACGCCCTGGCGACGTGTACGTGCTGCGCGACGCGGCGCGCTGGGAGTGGCTGCACGGCGTAGCGGTGGCCGATGAGGTCCAGGTCGCGCGGCGTGCGGTGGTGTGGCGCGTGCTCGTCGATTAAGAACACAAAGCGCGAAGATAGATATATGGAAATGGATTTGGATATGACAAAAAAAAGTAATAAAAAAAACTGAGCTGAGCTCCCCCCCCCATAGATGCCTCAGTTGAGAGAGCGCCACGCCACGTGGCACATGAGCCAGACACGTCGGCGCGTCGAAAGTAGGCTTTTATGCCTGTATAAGCCTCGTGAGCCAGCCGA
>Ga0115006_10004112_pt1 | contig 10093 bp, 7 predicted proteins | sample ArcOceMetagenome_3_FD_88943 | JGI IMG/M metagenome (GOLD analysis project Ga0115006, IMG submission 88943) | Marine eukaryotic phytoplankton communities from Arctic Ocean - Arctic Ocean- Svalbard ARC20M Metagenome | ecosystem: Environmental > Aquatic > Marine > Oceanic | place: Arctic Ocean...
GGGCGGCTGGGGGGGGGGGGGGCAAGGCGTGGGTGTTACGCTCTTCGTTCGGGGGAGGGCTGGGGGTCCGCCGGGGTAAGGGTGTGGGGAGTGGTTTCCCCCCCCCCCCCCCCCTCTCTCTTCTCTCTCTCTCTCCTCTTTCTCTCCCTCTCTTTTCTCCCACTTGACCTTGACTGTCATGTCCAAGAAGGTGAACAGGCTCGAGGTCTCTTCCCCCCCCCTTCTCTCTCTCTCTCTCTCTCTCTCTCTCCCGCACGCACGCGCAAACACACGCACACCAGATGAGCGGGGCGACGGCGACAGTGGCGCTGCACAAGAACGGCAAACTGCTGGTGGCAGGTGGCGCACCCCCCGCACCTGCTGCATACGGCGGGGCTCAACCCCAGGTCAAGCTGGCAGGCATGCGTGCCATGAGCACGTCCAGACGCTGACGCGTGATGGAGCAGGACTGGGGGACTCGCGGGCGATATTAGGGGGCGCAGCTCCGCGCAGCAAGGTGCAAGTGCTGGCCGCGACGCACAACCCTGCCGACCCCGCCGAGAAGGCGCGCATTCTGCAGCGCGGTGGCGAGGTCGGGGTCTTTGATGGCGAGCCCCCTGTTTCCTCCACTGGCGAGGGGCGAGTGTTCGTGGCTGGCACCCAGTACCCCGGGCTGGCCACCGCGCGGTCCTTTGGAGACAGCGGCGCCAAGGCGGTGGGTGTAATTGCCGAGCCGGCGGTCTCGGTGGCCGCCCTCGGCCGCCAACAGGCCCTCATCATCGCCACAGGTTTCTCGTTTTTTGCCTTTTGCATTTTGTCTTTTGGGTGGTATTGATGTCCTTCTTTTGATCCCGATGTCCTTCTTTTGATCCCCCTTTGTTTTTGCATGGCCTGGAGGCCCTTCTCTTCCGCGCGTGCCTCCTTCTCTTCCGCGCGTGCCTCGCGCTTCGGGCTTAGGCCTCAGGCGTCCTATGCCTTCGCTTTCCCTTTCTATCCCTTCTAACCTACTTACCATAAGGTCTTGAATCCCTTCTAAGCCGTATTCCATACGGCTCAGACCCTGACTGCTCCTGACTGATCCCCACTGCTCCCCACTGCTCCTGACTGCTCCTGACTGCTCTCTCTCTCTCTCTGTGTGCTGAATGGTGTGGCACAATGATGGCAGATGGGGTGTGGGATGTGGTGTCGGATGAGTACGCCCTGGACCTGGTGCGCCCCTTCCAAGACCCTCAGGTTGCTCTCTCTGCGCACCTGGCACGCAGAGGCTCCGAGGCAGAGACAGTGAGACACGCAAAAGACAAACAGAGACAGACACTGAGACAGACACTGAGACAGACACTGAGACAGACACAGACAGACAGACGGAGACCGGCACAAGGAGGAGGGAGACGGACAGGCGTGTTGCATCTGTGCTGAATGCCCGTGTCGTCCGTTCCCTTCTTTCTGCGCGTCTGTCTGCGCACCTCTGTACCTGTTGGCAGCTCTCTCCTCGCGTTCTCGCAGCAAGCACATGCTTTCTCAACTCCTTCTCGGTGTACTCTGACTTGCTTGTGGGCCAACGCCGGCTGATGCGGACCTCCTCTATCCTCGCACACTTGCTCCGTGCCTCCCTCTCTCGTCGGCAGGATGGCGCAGGGGCAGCCAAGGTGGTGGTGCAGGAGGCGCGACGATTGTGGGAGACTCGGGAGGGGAGTGATTTGGTGATCGACGATATCTCCGCTGTCGTCGTCTTCCTGCCGTAAAACCTACGTCACGTCACAAAGATTTTGCTGTCACCCTACGTTGCATCTCTTTTCGCGAGTGTTGGTGATGCAGAGGGTGTACAGAGGGGTGCTAGTGCGTCTAGCGTGCACAGCGGTCGTCTGTGATTGATTGCGTGACAATCGCTTGCAATTAGGGGGGGTGAGACTTGAGGGAAAGGACACAATTTTTTTATTCATGAATATTTTCATTTAAAATACGCTGGTGGGTATGTGTACAAGGCCGAAGCAAGAGCGTTCCACGCGATCGGGCTCGCGTTCTGCATTTGCACGCCCGGCTGCAAAGAATAAGCGCTTCATTCCGCAGGCGCTGAGCCAAAAGGCATGTAGCCCACGATTTCGAGAACTGCATCTCCAACCATGAGATCCTCTTCCATCAATTGTGACTTGCTCACTATTCCGTGGCTTGAGTGCTGCGGGATAGAGAGCAAGGGTAAACGGCAGAATGTTAGATCAGATCGCCGGGCATGTGGAAGCGCATGTGCGATCTCGGCAAATTAGACTTAGACGAGATGCGTGCAGGCTAGGGGGAGATTCGTACCCCGGACTTGACTAAGTGCCCCATAGCTGATACACCGTGGGAAATGCCGTCGGCTGCTTTGTTGGCAACTTTACTTGCCACTTGACTCAGGTCCCTTAACCCCATTTTGGATCCTGCATCGTTCAAGTGATCAGATCAAAGTTTCATGTTTATGTTTCCCACTCATGCACTGACATGCACACACACAGGCACGCATGGCACGGGACTAATAGACTCTTCGACCTAAGGCCTTACCGAGATGTGAGCGAGCCTTCTTATTTGCAAAGACTCGGGCTCGCATTTGGATCTTCTCCGAGCTGTACAGGTGGTTGCCTAGATTGACGCGAATATGGCTAACAGCACGATCAGCCGCTCGCTTAGCAGTGCTTTGCGGATCTTCTATCACGAATGACTGGAAGTCCTCGATAGAACCCAACCGCCGTTGTCGCACCTTGCTCCCCGTTTTTGATTTGAGGTAGAGATCTACGCGGTCCCAATCGACATGGGGAAGAGGCTTCTTGTTACCGTCAACACCGGCCCATGTGGTGGGCTCAAAATATGTCTCGTGTTTGGAGTTGATGGCATGCCACTCTCGCCACGCAATCCGAGTGAAATCCGCGACCACCAAGTCCCCAAGCGGATCCTTGTTGGTAGGATCTACGAGGTTCATGACCACGTAATGTGTCAACGCCTTCTGCCGGAACACTTCAATGCCGGTGATTGGCTGCGGCACACGCATCATATGATACTCACGCGCTGCTCTTTTGTGATCTAAGAAGTTTTCGGGGATCTCGTCAGCAGGCAGCCATTCGAGGACGACGTTACTGGTATCAACGGGCTCGTTGAGCAAATGAAGTATAGGCAACCTGGCTTCAGTTGCCACGTCTTTATGCTCCATGCGCTTGGCAAGGAAGTGGACGTTGTGCCGCTTGCGGTGTGGTTCGTGATCGCACCAGTGCATGAACCGGCTGCGTTTTGCCAGCATCTCGCCAATCTTCCTGCGCTTGCGACGACCCACAAGCATGCGGAAGAATTCGACGCACTGCAAGGCGTGGGCAACGAGGGCGCACTCCTCCACACGCTCCTGCCGCTGCCACTTGACAACCTTGGGCACAAGGCTCGGCACGCGCCAATGGAATAGGGTAACCATCAGCACCTCATAATCGATTGCATTGATGAACACCTTTTTTATCTCAGGCTTCTTGATCCCAAGGAAGCGAGCAAGGCGTTTCGTCCAATGCCTCTCGCGGATTATCACCATCTCCCGCTCATGACGAATTCCCAAATTGAGCTCCCCCCGGACAAGAAGTTCTATCGCAAGATCCCGTGGCTTGATGCGCAACCCGCCGTTCGACTTCCGATAGCCCAGTGGCAACGGCAAATCGCATAACAATGCATGGAGCGACATGATGGGCATGCACCCGGTGCCCTTATCATACATCATAAAGACTTGGGCAAGATTCTGCAGCTGATCTCCTGAGGGGCCGTTGGTCCACGAAGCATCCTCTTCATGCCCAACATCCTCTGTGATATAGCTGAAGTTGTCGAGAATAAGACCGATAAAGAGGTTGAGTAGCATGTACTCGCATAAAACTTTGACAACCAGAAAGTAGATCAGGGAGCCAGCCACTCCCCCGCCGCAGTCCCCCCACGTCCTATCCGGCCCATGGTAGCCAGACACTAATTCGGATGTGAAGCGCATGGTGCAAAAGGGTGGCATGACGGACAAATCTTTCATCAACACCTGCCACTCATCCCCTGTTACGATCTGCCAGATGGTCCGAAAGGCTTCGATGTAGTCATTAAAGTTAGCAGTGGCCCCAAGGCGAACTCCAAATTTGGTGGTTGCGAAAAACGACACTCCCATGACTGCAGCCATGGAGTAGAAGAGAAAAATAAGGACGAGAATGTTTGTCAGCTGAGGCACTGTGTGCACAAATGTTTCCAGGATTACGCGCACTGACTTAATACGAGCGGCCAAGCGCACAACACGCGCCAGCCGAAAGACCTTGGCCGCACGCGTAATCGTGGGGTTTTGCGCAGCTAGACCCACCGTCTGTCCGAGGCATACAAAAAGATCGAAGCCTCGCCAAAGGTCATTGTAAAACCCTCCAAGTCCGTAGCCGAGAGTACACAAAAACACTTCGAAGCAAAGCTCAGAGAAAAAGACAGTGTTTTGTGTGTCCAGGACAAAGCGATAATTGGTTCCAGGCTCGGCATCCGCATTGTCGGCGAGCAAAAAACACACATTGCATACCACACAAATTGTCGAAAAGGTCTGGAAAAAAGGCGATTCGATAAATTTCCGGATTGCCCGACTGTATCTGTTCTGGGGAGGTTTGAATGTGTCGTACTTTGGCGTGCTGCTGTGGAGTTGCCGTCGGAAACGACCATAAATCATTTCTTCATTCGATGATCCCTTGTTGGCATTGAAGCCATCAATGATGAAAGCGACAAAGAGATTCATGACGAAAAGTCCACCCATCAGGATGTATATGATAAAAAATATGGATGATTCAACCTGATTATTCATCTGTGGCGCCTTATCAATCTCTGTCACATCCATGCAGGCGTAAAGGATGGACACGTATTTGAAGGTACTCACTTGAAACAAGGAGATAAGTGAGTCCGTGTAAGTGTCGAAGTTGAAAGTGTAAGGAGTATCCCAAGAGGAGGGCATAACGACGCCCTCTTCTGTCACAAAAATATGCACACAGTCGGCCTTGCCCATGGGATACGCCACTGAGGGGTCATTGCACGAGTGCAACTTGCCTCCAAATAAACCCATCGCCATTAGACTGAAAATGAAAAGCGTGAAAATGAGAAATAAGATGACATACACCAGCGGTTGTAAAGTGCTGATGAGTGCATCGATAACCACGCGCATACTCTGGTTTCTCTTCATAAGTCGCAAGGGCTTGAGCGCACGCCCCATGCGCAGGGCCTTATAGTTGGGTCCATTGAGCATTTCTTCGACCCATGCAAAAACAAGCACCACCGTGTCGACAATGTTCCAACCGGACTTTAGGTACGCATTCTTAGTCAAAATTAGCCCCTGCGCCATCACTCGGCACAAAAACTCAACGGAAAACAACCATGTGCAAAGGGTGTTGACAATGGCCATTGTTTCCGATGTGATAGGCACGAGAGGCTTCAATACGTCTTTCTGCCCAGGAAAATTCACGAGATCCTCGTACGGGCGCTCAACGATCAGGAAGAAGCAGCTGACCAAGATGGCAGCGTAAACCATGGCGTCGAAGGCGGGCTGATTTGAAATCCACAGAAACAGCAGACGGATCGCGCTATTGGGCATTAGGCAAAAAAGTACCCGCTCTGGTTCCTCATGTTCCTCCCCTTCCTTTTTGAACGGCTGAAGCAGCGTGACGCTCTCAACAACTTCGAGGACCTTGGAACTGCGCGCTCCTAGTTCTTTGGCACTATGATCCTTAGGCTGCATGGCACGCAGTTGATCTTGCACGTCGTCGTCGTATGTATAGAGACTGCGGGGCCCTCGCATATTAAGCAGATGGTGCCTGGTTGCTTGAACTGGGTGAGTGATGCCTGTATTGACGTCAATCTCCAAGTTGCCTGCCATGACTGCGTTGCTCTTGTTATACATACCCGAGAATGCGCGCTGAACAAGCCCACGGAAAGCAGCTATTCTGCCCGGCTTTGAAATGTTTTCAATAGTGTCGGATATTTGGAAGTTTTCTATGATGACTGCCACAAATAAGTTGGTGCCAATGAGCGAGGCAAAAACAAACCACGACACAACCAAGAACGCCCCGAAAAATTGCGCGACAAATTGTTGGTCAGGGAAGGCTTGCATGGAGCTGTACATGACGGAAGACCATGAGTCCCCTGTGAGAAGCTGGAACATCGTCAAGGTAGCCAGCGCGAAGGACCCGAAGTTGGAACGCGACAGTCCATCTACTTTGCTGCCAAACATGTAGCGCGCCGCTACCACGAAGCATAACATGACGAGCACAATGAAGACCAAGACGTTGAGAATGGCTTGCACACTCGACACTGCAGATTTGAGCATATCCTGCAGAGTTGGAAAGTACTTCATAAGACGGTACCCTCGAAGGGCTGCAAGAAGCCGGAAGAGTGGACTGCTCGTCAACAGCCCAATCAAACCCATGATCACCAAAAACAGCTCAAACTGGTGGAATATTTTGGCCCAGAATCTGCTCATGCTCCCAGCTGCGATGTAATTGAGTGCCACTTCAAGAACGAAAATGATTGTGCAGACCAGGTTCGCAATGGTTGCAAATTCCTTGGCTTGCGCAGGAGCATCATAAGTGTCGACAGCCATGGCTGACATGTGCGTCACAATAGTCAGGGAAACGAAGGAAACGAATTCATCAGCTTTCACGATGTCTAACGCTGCCCGCTGCATCGCTTCTTCACCACTGATGTCCTCATCCGTCTGTGCTTTCAGCTCCACCTCTGCCTCTATCAGCTCATCCTGTTGCAATTGCGTCAGCATGGCCGTGTGGTTGCCTTGCTTTTCACGAATCCGTTTAAAAGTGCCGGTAACTACTGCAACAAACAGGCCGAGCAGCAGGAACGTGTCAAATACGTTGACGAAAAAGAAGAAAATGTATGTGCTGGGTGCGGCACTCGGCTCGCTCTGTAGAGCTCGGAATAGAATATCATAGTAGGAATCTGGGACCACCACTTGAGCCATGGTGCAGATAGAGCCCCAAAAGTTGTCGAAATGCGAAAACCCCCCGCTTGGATTCACTGTTTCTTCGCACATGACATTGACTGTGCTGTTTATCTGTTCACATTCCCACCCGCACCCAAATCGAGAACAATTTCAGCACATGTTCAGCACATGTTCTCCAGATCAAACACACAAACTGAGCATGCACACTTAGGTTCACAAGAAGTTCAAACACACGAAACAGTACCGCAAGCCACATTGATCGCTGGCATGTGTGCCAGCGCCCGTATTTATCCTTCGGATACGCCCAAAAGGCGTCGTATGCAGCACTTTTGCCTTGCCTGTCGTGGTACCCCGGCACTTCTAGTTTGGCATCAGCTTTGTACTTTTGAAAGAGTGCTTGCATCTTGGGGTCTTCAGACACGGGTGGACTCCAATCGCCTCGGGCCTCGTCATACTCGGCCTCGAAGGCAATTATGTCACAATACTCCTCAAAGGGATAACTCGGCACAATAGCAAATTCACCGACGGGACCCTTCACGGTGTCGTTAATATCAAACGTGAAGTTACAGGTTGGACCAAAATTTCCCGTGCTCTGGTCTGATGCACAAACGGGAAACTCTGTGTCTACTGTGACGCATCTCCTACGGAATGATTTGCTGTACACGGCCATTCCGAAAATTGTCCAGCCACATATCGTGAGCATCATGAACATGAAGATAATGCCTAGCTGTGGGGCGCCTTCACTGATCGTCGCAATTATGCTTTTGACACCAGAAAAGGATTTGATTTTCGTGATGGGCTTGAATGTTCTCAGCATGCGAAAGGGACGCAGAGTCATATTGGGCATGTTAAAGCTCTGTCCGACGTATTCGAGGACTGTGGCAACAAAGCATGCAAAATCCAGCTTGTGAAAGCCAGAATTCCGGAGGAAAGTTGTTTTGGACTGCACGAATCCGTAGGCTATGATGCCAACCATTAATTCGAAACCCATGATCCCAGCGCAAATCACATCGAACCAGAACTCGCCTACTGACATTTGTCCCTTCCCGCCGTCTGCGTTTTCACTCTGGTTGAGCTCAGGCGCTAGCGCAATCCACACGCTATTGGCGATCGTGATACACAGAAACAAGCCCTGCCACCACAGATTCTTTTTGATGTCGAAACACTGCTGGCGAATGGGGCTGCGCCGCGTGAACCCGCCGAAAATGAGAGGACAGCTGACCGCAACCGCATCGTCTATCGTCGCGGGCTCTCTTTCCAAATTTTCAGCCACAGAAGCTCCGCGTTCGTGTTCTGCTTTCGCTGCCTCCGCAGCCTGCAACTGCTCTGGATCCAGCCAACTCGCAAACGCACTGCCACCACCTATCATTTCCCTTCGTCCTGCCGGTACGTCCTTCGAAAATCCAGCGTCGTCTGCAATGCTCGAGTCACCAGCCCTGTTTTTGTCCGCAGTGGAGGCGTTGCTGACTCGGTCGGCGTCCTTGACCGGGTTTGTTTCAAAATCGACTGACTCGTCCGCCGCCGCCGAGAGCTCTTCCCGAATGATCTGGCGGATAACGCTGGGGCTCAGGGGGCGTGCATACATGGGCTTTGCCTCATTCCTGGCGCCGCCATTCACCAAACCTCCATTGTTTGCGCTGACCATCAAACCCGCCTGCATGCTCGCACTGCTGTCCTCCATCCCCGGATTGCTGTAACCGCCCAGGTGTGCCGGTGACCTGCGGGAGGCATGTCAGTCGGATAATGCATGCCTGACGAGGGCAGAGGCAACAACGAGCAAAGCGGAGGGACGGGCGCACCTTGCGAGCTCGTCGGCGGCCCCGTAGCCGTTGTCCGCGGTGCCCGGCAGCGTCCAGTCATCAGGGACAGCGTCGATGGCGTCGTTGGAGCTGGTCTTCAGCCGCTGCATCTTGGTCTCGAGGAGCTGCAGGCGCTGCAGACGCTCCTCCAGGTCCTTCAGGCGCGCCTTTGCCTTTTCTGTCTGCGCTGCCTTCCACTCCTTGAACTCGGCGCGCGTCATCCCTCCAGGCACCATCACCGTCGGCGCCGACATGCCAGCGGCGGCGCTTTGCAGCTCCTCCTGAACGCTCGCCATCTGTGCCCCGATTTCTTTTGCCGCCTGTCCGGACATCACTGGTGCGCGTCCGGTGGGCACCGGCGCTCGGCCTTCGCCGAGGCGAGCGCGGCTCGCACCCCGGTCCTCTCTCCAAGTCAGTTGAAAAAAAATGTACAAAAAAACAAAAAAAGGGCTCAGACCAACGACTTCGGGAACCAACTTCTCGACGCCATGAGGGAGCGGTGATCGGCGGCGCGCCGCAAGGATGGGGGCAGCCTGTTGCACGGGCGCGTCAGCTGTCAGGGTCGCCCCGCACCCGCAAAAGCAGGTGACCTGCTGCTGGCTGTGATTGGGCGGGAGGGCGCGTGTGTTTGTTCCGCGCTGTCCGTGCGTGGGTGCGTCGGGGTGCGCAATACGCGAGTGGCGGGCGACGGCGCGGGCGCAAGTGCTTCGGGCGCTCCGGGATGCTGTGTGCGAGCGATGCGGGCGCAGGTTCTTCCCTGGGAGCGCGGGCACGGCCGATGGCTGCATGCGCGCTCCGCATGCGGTCGCGAGCCCCGGCGGGTGGGTGCAGGAGGGCGTTGAGACAGAGGCTCAGGGCTGGCACAGTCCATGCTGACGTGCATGATTGGGGGCGGCGACAGCTGGACGAATTCGGCAACCTGGAAAAGAGCTCCAGCGCGGCCGAGAACGACCCCAAGACTGGTGCACAGCTCTGCCCCTAGCGTGCGCGCGCCGCGGTTCTTGTGCCTGTCCGCCTTGACTCCGCCTTGGACGGGAACCGGTCGCGCGCCCGCGAGCCAGCGCACACGCTCACGCGTGGGGCAGTCGCGATGGATGTGCGTGTAGATGCGTGCATGTACGCAGAATATGCGCATGGCCGCAACAGTGCAACTCTATCTATGTGCATGTTCACATATTTGTGTCTCTGTGTGCGAGTGAATGTGAATGTATGTATGTATGTAGGTAGGTATGTGTGTATGCATAATACAGGTATGTGCATATGTGACACACACACACACACACACACACACACACACACACACACACACACACACACACACACACACACACACACACACATATATATATATATATGTATA
>Ga0115006_10004115_pt1 | contig 10091 bp, 12 predicted proteins | sample ArcOceMetagenome_3_FD_88943 | JGI IMG/M metagenome (GOLD analysis project Ga0115006, IMG submission 88943) | Marine eukaryotic phytoplankton communities from Arctic Ocean - Arctic Ocean- Svalbard ARC20M Metagenome | ecosystem: Environmental > Aquatic > Marine > Oceanic | place: Arctic Ocean...
CAAGGCAGGGGCGCCGGCAACAACCCCGGGTTGGTCAGCCCCCCCCCGGGCTTTTAAAATTACAACCCGAACACGCCCTTTGGTAGCCCCCCCCCCCCCGTTGTCGGTGCTCGCACGCGTCGTGCACGCTCGCGCGTGCGTGCTCGGTGGTGCTCGCGCGTGCTTGCTCGCGGGAGAAGGAGGACGGCGGGCGGACTTGCACGCTGGACGACCCGACGCGTAGGATTTTTCCGTGGCCATCGAATTGCACGATGGCTGGGGCAAGTAACTTGCGCAAGATTTGCGGTGCGCCGGGAATTCCCCCCCTGGGGCGCCATTCGCCAGGCTCTAGGGGCCCCCAGTTCGCCCAACAGTGCGATGAGGGACGGCACTATTGCATGCGGGCAGCGTTTCCAGGCAGGCGGTGCTTGCTTGCGGATTCGAGTCGCTGTCGCGTGAGCAGTTGCGTGTGTGCCCCCATGTTTCGTCTGACCGCGCGTCGTGGCTGCTCCTGGCTTTTGGCAGAGTGTACGGGGGCACGGTATGTCTCCGATCTCCACGAGCCAGTTGTACACGACGCAGCGGGGCCCGCTCTCTCCGCTGGACCGCACAGGGGCGCCCTCGCCCGTTCCCCTTGCTGCGCTGCAAGGCGACGACATGATGCCTTCTCGAGCAATGGGGATGGGCGGGGCCGGTGCAGGGGGGAGGTGCGCGTGTCCGTGTTGCAGGTGCGGCGGACCGTGCTGCAGTGGGGGCGGGCAAGTGGATCAGGGGCTGTGGGTGACCTTGTTTGGGTTTCCGCAAGGGTACCAAGACGGAATGCTCAAGATTCTGCGCGATCGCGGGGAAATCCTGGAGCACAGCTATTCAGGTACCAACCACATCTCCGTGAAATTCAAGACGCCGGAAGCGGTGGCCGATGCGGTCGGTCTCAATGGCTCCATCTTGCCCGCTGACGGGTTGCCGGGCGAAAACTACATGATCGGCGTCAAGCGCGGGGCGGCGCTCATTGAGCGCGGCGATGCTGCGGCTAGCGCGGCTGAGCCCGCCAAAAGAGTCCAGAGAGAGGGGATTGGACGACTCGGCGGCGGTGCGGGTGCAAGCGCCCGGGGGGGTGGCAGGGAGCCTAAAGCCCCCGAAAGGGGCTTGATGGGACGCATCTGGTCTGAATTGTTGGACATTACGGACCTCTCCATTCGCGACTGAACAAGCTGCTATGTTGTCAATACAAACTTCAAAGGACAATGCCGATCGTTTACAACACATTTTATTCAATTTCAACGTAGTCCTGGTCTCCTATGTACATGCCTCGGTTCCTCGCTCCCCACGATCCCTGTCTCGCACACGACGCGCCACCTCACCGAGGAGATAGCACAAACATTTCGGACACAGGGGGGGCAAAGGGAGTGTCTGGCGCTCCCCAACCTGCAGGTGCCCCGAACCCCTGTCTCTCAAATGGCAGCTGGCCGTCGATGTCCACGGTGCGGACGGTCATTGGCCGCGGCGTGCGTGGAGTGCGAGGCGGGTGTGCAGGGGTGCTAGGTGACACTGGCCAATGCTTGGTATGTGCGGGGTCTTGATGTCCAACCTGTCCCGTCACGGGTTGTTTGTGAGTGAGTGCGCGTGCGTGTGCACTGGCATGCGCACCGGCAACGCGTCAGGGCTGCCCCAATGCCCTCTTATGCACCGAGGATCGCAGAGGCCCGGGTCAGCGTGCGCTGTGCGATTTCTGAGTCAGGGTAAATTGTCACCTCAATGGCGCGTATGCGTGCCTCGTAGTCTTCGATGGGAGTGAGGCGACCCTGAGTGACATGCCCGTGCAGTCCCCATTCTGCCAGCGAGCGAGCGACAACGCGCACACGAGAGAGAGCACGCGCGAGAGAGCGAGAGATCGAGTGCGAGTGCGCGCGCCCGCGCTCCCGCGAGAGGGGGAGCGAGAGACAGCGAATCAGAAAGAACACGCGCGCACAGGCGAGAGGCACCACAAGGCAAGCACATGAAGTATTCTAGGTCAGCACGATTGCACATGGTCAGCTCGACAGGACGCGCACCAGAAGCGAGGGCTTCAGCGTAAGGAATCCCATGCTTCGTCTGTCGCAGGAGATCAATAAAATACAGCGCCATCACCTGCACAACAAAAGGTTGTGTCAGGACTCTTTTGTAATGCCAAACACGAGATATCATTGAGGGAAGCAGGGGAAGACAGCGCTTAGCAGGCAGGGAGGGGTTCAGATGGGCGGGTTGAGAGAGAAGAGGGTGGCGGCTGAGAGAATCGCACCCTCCCGTCTTGCGTATGCTGGAGCCTGAACGCCCTGGCAAACATCGTCTGGTGCAGAAAGAAATTGAAAGTCAGAACAACGTCTGTATAAAGCTTTGGCATCGCACGATGCATCACAAATAAGATATATGTTCCTCACCTGCGCCTGTGCAATGGCAGGCTTGGAGGCGATGACTAGAAAGAGGAAGATGCCGTAAGCGCCGAGCAGATGTGCCTCCGGTTCGCCCAGTTTCAACGCTTCTTCAAAAAGATGCGCTGTGGCGTGGGAGTGGGGGCAAGGCCAGACGCGGAGAGAGAGCAGAGCGAGGGAAGAGGAACGGCGTGCGGCACATGATGAAATCAGTTTCAGCCTCTCTCCTAACCCTTGCTACCAGCCTCCCTTTCTCCGGGAGTAGTCTTCCCAACTCTTTGACACTTTCATAGCATGACAAGGAAAACGAGCAGAAACTCTCTTACTGGCGAGAGCTTGCGCTTGGTCGAAACTGAAGCCTGTCTCGGGAACCTGGATATTTTCGGTTTGCAGAAAACGTCAGACTCATTGAAACAGTCCAGGCAGTAGACTCAGGCTGACTCCAGAGGCCTATCGACAGTCTAGCATGAAGACTATCTATCAATTTTGTCACTGGCTCATCATATCCCTTGCTCTGCGAAATTCAATTGATTCGAGTCTGTCCTCGACAGAAATCGAATTGCACCAGCAGGCACACAGCCTGGCACCCACAGGGCAAATAGACTGACACGGATATTAAACACACACGTAAGCGCACAAGCATCCTCTTAAACATCTGCATCAATCTCCCCAACCAGAGGTTGACAACGTTTCTTGACAATCGCATCTCCCTCCTCCGGCAATCTTAAAACAAAAAACAAGCAGGCAAGTGCCCGTGACGTGTCAGAGATGTGAGAGGCAATCTTCACACCTCTTTCAGTCGCCGAAAACGCAACGCCTTGACAAGCTTGCGCGCTATGTGCCCTCGATAAACGGACTGTCACCCCATGCACATTCAGTCATGCTATCGTCAATGAACCCCGCTCAAATTGATCACTGCTTTATAGTCTCTTCTGGAATGCAGTCCAAAACAGAATAGTACGAATGATCTCCAGGTCACGTGCTCACTTAAGTCTGCAGGACGGTCGGGAACATTTGACAGGGAGGAATATACGCACAATGTAATGATTCATGTGTGTCCCCACGTGTAATTTTGTTGATGTGTGGATAGGCTCAGATAAATTTGTGCTCAAATACACTACTGCTCTAGCAAGCGTGCCGATGATGCGGCAACCTGAATCTTGAGGTGCGCTTCCATATCGAGCGCAGATAGGTGCGAATTCCGCGAGTCGTTGAAGGAGTCTTCTCTTGCTGAATCATCCACCTGGTTGACAAATGCCGTCACCTTGGGGCAAGTTAACTTACCCGGTGCAGACACGGACACACGCACGAATCACTGTCACATCTTCTCACCTGGTTGACAAATGATTCGGGAAGATTATCTTGATGCCGGAATGCTGTGAACCTCTCTGGCCGCCCTGTCGTTGTTGAAATGTTTTTCATGCACTTCGTCGAGCACATACGCACACTCAACAAACGCATGCATCAATAACGAATTTCGTGGAGTATGAAAACCAATTTACCAGTCGGGGTGTTGATGACGACTGCACCCTTGCGGTGTGAGGATACCTTCGCGGAGGCCACTCCTTCTACTTCTTGCCTGCCGCTTGCAGCTTGCAAGCTAGCTGCGGCAACACTACTGACAGCTGTGGTTTGGGACAACCCATTCCAATAGCAGCCATCATTTGTGTCTGAGCTTTCCACGCTGGTCATCTTTTGTGCGCTCTGTCCACGGCCGCATTGAAACAACCATACAGCGTATGACACATATACAAATGGTAATACGTTAGACAAGTCCCCAACAAAGAAAGCACAAAACTGAACTCTCCGGCCTTCCACATCTGCCTTTCTGCATCCTCAAAAATGCATAACACGTCCACGCACCTTCAAGTTATGCAGACGTTCGCGCTCGCGGATTGCAAAACGGGTCTTGTCGAGATCTTGCAACGAGGCGCCCGTGTCGAAAAGCAGCAGTCGCAATTTAATACTTAGCGTGACTGCGAAGCTGTAGATAATCACCTTGTCCTTCGGCGCAAGTTTGAATGCTTTTGTGAACACTGCCTCTGCTTTTGCAAACAGAGCTCGGCTGCACAGACGTGCATGCGCACGATTCGTGAGAAAGCTGCTTTCGAGCAGGGGGCTTAGGACGACAAAAAAGAACGCTACGTTATGAAATCAAGTGATGCAATGGCACGCCATAGCAGAAACTAACTTCGTCAGTGTGGAGAGCCTATGCATATCATCATTTGCTTCATCGCACATGCTTTTTCAACACAGTGTCATTTCTCACTTACTTGTTGAAAGCTTCCTCGGAGAGCAAGACACCGTAAGAACACAGGACTGTCGCATCATTCGGCGACACTACAAGGGCCTTTTCGTAATATTCCATAGCAAGCTGTCGCTTGCCATGATTCTTGCAGAAAAGCGCGTACGAAAATAATGCTGGAGCGTAATCAGGCTGCAAAAAGAAGATTTGCTCATACTTCTTTTCGATGGTTTCATACGTTGTGGTGCGTATATGCTCGAGGCAAACCACATGTCCATGCTTCAACGTAACATCGGTTGGGGATATGCGAGAGGCATATTGAAACTTTTCCATTGCACCATGGTACGCCCCCCGCAAAAACATTGTCATTCCCAAATTTCGGAGAATTCCAAGGTGAGACTTGTTGAACTTGAGGCCCAACTGCAAATAGTGTTCGGCTTTCTCGCTTCGGTCCGTCTGCCACAAAAACGTGGCGTAGGCATACAGGGCGTTGGCGTGCTCGAAGGATTTGCCGTGGAACGGGAGCTCAACCAACTTCAGATACGTATGCTCTGCATCGACGAAGCGCTTCCTCTGGGAGAGGTATATTGCATACCCCAACAGTGCTTGCCTGTCGCTTGGGTTTTTCTCCAGCTTGAACCGATAATAGTTTTCGTCCCTGTCCGGGGGCCGTGTCTGCGCCTCGTCTTCGGCAAGCAGAGCATCAGAATCCGCCCGAATCTGGTGCGAGTGCTGGAGGCCGCGCGCCAGCGGGCCTTTGCCAGGTGGTGCAAGCAGCTTCCTGCTCCCTCGCAGCTGCTGGTATCGCATCTGTTTGATCGCACGTGCGTCTGGCACAAATCGCTCGAGGTCTGAAAAAAGCGGCGCCTCGTCAACGCTGCTCTGCCGCCTGACGAGGTCGCAGTAAGGCGCCTGCTGCTTCGGCAGCACGAGGGGGTTTTCTGGGCTTTCCTCAGCGGCCGGCAGATTGTCTGCAGGCGCGAATGCGTGCACCACCACGTCGATTTGCGTGGCCTGGTTGTCGGGGACCGTGGGCGCGGTATAGGGCGGAGGGACATACCCCGGCTCGTTGGGCTTTGGCCGTGCCGCTTCCACTTTGCCCGCAGCTGTCGCGACCTGCCGCTTCTTTCCTCGCCAGCTCCTGCTGGTCGGCAGCCGCCGCAGAGCACCGGCGGGGGCACTCTGCGGTGGCTCCGAGAGGTGCAGCTGCTTTGCGCGTACCGCCTCCTCGAACAGCGAGCCTCGGCTCGTCAGCGAACGGCCCCAGCGGGGACTCGCTGTGGTCAGGGCGCGCGCGAGACCACGGCTGCTGAGCTCCCGAGGGAGAACGGGGCCCGGCAGGACGCTATGCGCATCGTGCTCCGTTGTGAGAACGTACGCGGTGTGGTGCCGCGCCTCCTGCTCCAGCTGAGGGCGGCTCGGGCGGTCGCGCGTCTGCGGGCGCGAGCGCTGCTGTGTCCGCGAAAAGAGCTCCTGCGGGGCGCTGGGTGCGCCGTGGGGTTGGTGGCCTGCGATGTTCACGCGGCCCGACGCGTGCTCCCTGCTCTCGCTGTGCACGTGGCCGTGACTGCCCAGCAAGAAGGACCCGCCGTGGCGGTGCAGCTGGTCCAAGGTGTGCCAGTTGTGCCCTGCCTTGAAAACCACCTGCACGTGGTCCCGGGGGGGCGCCGGCGTGCTCTCACACATGTCGTTCCACGGCGACAGCCCAGCAGCATGAGCGCCCACATTGTGATGCCGCCCGCCGCCCTCCAGGCCCAGCATCCTGGGCGGCGGCGGCGGCTCGCAAACACCCACTCCTAAGGACGTTCGTGGGAAGCGGCAGTTGGGTCATACGAGGCCAAACTGTCGCCCCACAGTGTGTGAGCCCGGCGCCGCCCGGCCAGTGTGTGAGCCCGGCGCCGCCCGCGCGATGCCCTCACCGCGGACGCCCCGGGGCCCGGCCATGGGCGCCACCAACCAGGCGCGCCCGCCCCACGGCGCCTTCCTGGGCAGCCCTCCCGGCACAGGCGCCCGCGAGCGGCCGGGCACCGTGGGGGCGGCAGCGCCCGAGGGCGAGCCCGCGCGCAGGTTGGCGGGCGCAGGGCCCCATTCCGCGCGTGTCCCGCGCCTCTCGGCGCTGGACCGCGTCCGCGAGACGGACGGCGTGCCACGCGCCGCGACCAGCCGGGCATCCACGGCCCGCAGCAAGCACGACCTCCTGCCGCACGTCGGAGTCTCTCCGCGCACGGCCGGTAGCCGCCGGCACCTGGTGAGGGGCGGTAGCGCAGTGCGCAGTGCGGAAGCGCGTGCTGCGTGTGCCCTGCGTCTGCGGCGGCCAACGCGGCGCCGGCACGCGCCCTCGCCAGGCGCAGGCTGGTTGCTGACGGCGTCTTGCGCGCGCCGCTCCCGGCAGACCCCGATGGAGCCGATTCGTTCCGCGGAAGTCACCGTGGGCCCCGAGTACATGCCGGCTGCTGCTGGCATGCGCGTGCAGGACATCGTGCCCGAGTATGAGAGGAGCAACCCCCTCTGGATCAAGATGGAGGACACGTACGGCGCCCTTAGCGAGCACAAGCATGCCCTGCTGCGGGCCTTCCAGGAGAAAGACCGGGACGGATCGGGGACGCTGTCAAAAAAGGAGTTTTCTCAGGGCCTGCGGGAAGTCGACCAGAGCTGCAAGCTCAGCATGCCGCGCGTCGTCTTGAACGACATGGTCGAGGAGGCATCAAACATGTTTGCGCCCGAGCGCAACCCCTCTGATCCCCAGGACGTCGTGTACTATGAGGACTTTGTGTCCTCACTGCAGCGCCCGACCCCGCGACCGCACCAGACGATGGAGGACATATTCGCCACGTGCCGTCCGGCGGCGCGGTTGGCAGCGCGCACTGCTCGCTTCATCGAGCGGCCGCGGCAGGGCGAGTTCAGCCTGTTCGAGCGCATGAAAGCCCACATCATACAAAATGACCTGCGCACACTCTTGGCCTTGCGCCGGGGACTGGACCCTGGCAGCGGTACCCGTGAAACGTTTTTGTGTATGGACACCGACCGCGATGGGGTCATTGGGAAGGAGGACCTGCGGCAGAAGCTTTTGGATCTGGGCATGCCAATGCGGGACGAGAACATGGAGCTTATTCTCTCCTACTGTGACACGGGCAATAGGGGGGGCATTGACTACCCAGCATTCGTGAAGAGTTTTGAAGCCAACGGCAGGGGTTGGTTCCATCCATTTAATCCACACAAGCGGTTGCCTTCTCCGCCGTTCCGCCCGCGCGCTGATCAAACCTCGCCAGCCTATGCAAAGACCCCGCCGTCGAGAAAGGTGTGAATGTGATAGTATATGCATGTGTGCAGATGTGCGTGTGTGCGTATGTGTCCCCTCGCTGCTACACGCCGAATCCTCCAAAATATCAAATCACGCGGATTGTCAGTGCCGCGCTTCCACGAGTCTCCTAGCCCAACGGCGTCGGGCCCCCGGCGGCGCCGCCGGGGAGGCCGCCGCGAATCCTCCAAAACACGCCGCGTGAGTGTAGTTGTTCATCATCGCGAAACCCTCCTTGGAGGCAGCTGTCCATTTACAACGCTAACAGGGTCCGTGCTATGCGGCTGGCAGCAACGGTTCGGCACGCCGCCGCAAAAAGTAGGAAGCGCGTCTGGACCGAGGGACGCAGGATATATAATACAAGGTCACCAGGTCGGTCCAGACGTCGCCATGACTGACACGTCAATCTTGCAACGGCAGAACCGCACGCATCGACGCCGGGTCAAGGTGCCCTTTGCCATTTGCACCCTCCCTGCCATTCGTACCACCCCGCCCCTCACTTGACCTTGGGCGCTAGTGACCGTGTCGTCTGCATGCCACCATGCGTGCACTGCTCCGCGCAATCCAAACTCTCACCGCCGCACACACTCGGCTGTCACCGAGCAGGCTCGCCGCGAATTCAGCGAGTACGAGGCGGCGCGCAAGGAATTTCACGAACAAGCTCTGGCTCGCTCGCCACCGCGCAAAACTGTGCCGTTGCTTGAGGTGGATTACCACGCTGTTGTAGCAGCCAACGTACAGCGAGAGCGCGATTCCATGGTCCCCGTCATTTGCTGAACTATTGCATGTCTCCTCCATCCGATCTCCCCCCGCCGTACCGCACAGCGTTTGGGGCAGCGTTCACAGTGTGGCGCGATTTGTATAAAAGATTATTCTTCCATTAGAATAAAAGATTATTCTCAGAGAGGAAAGTGCGAAAGTCAACGAATTTAATCACGCTCTGACAGACACAGAAGGAAGGGAGAAAGTTCCCCGCTGTTATGCCGATGTCTATGCACACTACCAGCGTGCTCGTGTGGGATCATGACGGTGATGCGAATGCCGGTGATCCGAATGCCGGTGATGCGAATGACGGCAATGCCCCTAGCGCGTCGTTTGCGCTTACTCTACAGAATCTCCGCCTGGTGTTTTGTCCTTGTTCATTTTCTGAAGAATTTTGCCAACCGGCGAGTTTGTGAAATCCGGGATGCCTGATCCTTTTGCAGCTGCGGCCCCTTCGTAGTCGACACCTGCCCGAACGCGCGCGCGAGAGGGAGAGCGCGCGCGCGCGCGCAGGGGAGCGAGATGCGTGTTCCTGTCAGGTAAAAACTCTTTGTTCCACTCCTGCCCGCTGGCCCGCCTGCACGCCTGCCTTCCGTTCCTTGCCTAGCGCGCGCGCGAGGGAGAGCGCGCGCGCGCGCGCGCAGGGGAGCGAGATGCGTGTTTCTGTCAGGTAAAAACTCTCCTCGATCTTTGAACGCTTTGAGCTTGATGCCGCTGCCCTTCTCAGCCTTCTTCCGCTCCTCTTGCATCTTGCGCGCTTCCTCCCTGGCTGTTGCTCCGTCGCCGCCGGCAACCTGCTCTGACTTCTTCAAGTACTGCTCCGATCCTGGTCAACAGGCGGTCGCATCACTCTTTGGCCGAATTCTCCGCAATACCACCTCGTGTGTGTGTGTGTGTGTGTGTGTGTGTATCGGGATGATGCCCCTAGTTTCATCTAGCAATGGATGCAGGCAGGCCGCACCCGGGATGACGCCGAATTCGAGAGCACACTCCTCGCAGTAGAACTCCTTGGGCGTCCTCGGCTCGCGCGCAAGAGGCTTTAGCCCCTTGCAGTCTCTGATGCAGTACTTTTCACGTATCGAGGCCTCGTTCTTGGCAACATTTTCCTCGGTGCGCTTCTTGAGCAGCCGGCCGAGGTCGCTCTTGCTGAAGGCTTCTGCCTCACCCTCCAGCTGGCTTTCGTATGCGTCCTTGGTCGCCGCTGCCTTTTTTTCAATCTGTTTAGGGTTTAGGGTTTAGGGTTTAAGGTTTAGGATAAACCAGGAAGGCCATTGTCACGGGCAACTGCGCCACCGGCAAGGCTTTCAACGCATCCTGTGGTGTGTGTGTGTGTGTGTGTGTGTGTGTGTGTGTGTGTGTGTGTGTGTGTGTGTGTGTGTGTGTGTGTGTGTGTCCCAGA
>Ga0115006_10004116_pt1 | contig 10090 bp, 6 predicted proteins | sample ArcOceMetagenome_3_FD_88943 | JGI IMG/M metagenome (GOLD analysis project Ga0115006, IMG submission 88943) | Marine eukaryotic phytoplankton communities from Arctic Ocean - Arctic Ocean- Svalbard ARC20M Metagenome | ecosystem: Environmental > Aquatic > Marine > Oceanic | place: Arctic Ocean...
CACGCACACGCACACGCACACGCACACACGACATACACAACCACGACCACACGTGCTCACTTTCAAGCAAGTACACAAATCGTGGCATTCGCACACGTCGTCGCCCATCGTGATCGTGGCATTCTTACACGCTCAAAGTCTCAGACCGAGACGCACATACGGTAGATACGCGCACGACAAACACACACTTGGCGCACGACAAACACACACTTGGCCCACGCACCTCAGACTGCATGGGGTCACCAGCAGAGCCAGCCTTGTCCGTATTAGTCGTCAACGCGGGATCGGGATAAACGTTGGCCGTGTTTTCGGCACCTTCAAATTTGCTCATGTACAATTTTTCGTGGTCGGCCACGTCGGCGGGGCCAGCGACGTGCGACGTGTGGGACAACGGGGCTAGCAACTTGTTTGATCCCAAGCGGCCCGTGGTCGGGCGCCTGGGCGTGGCCGATCGCGCCGCGTCGCACGTTGCGTGATAGGATGCGGCGGCCGCCATTGCATCGCACGAGGCCTGCAGATCCCGCTCGAGCTTGCCCCTGCTTGTCCTTCTCGACGCTGGCGGCGGGGATGTTTGGTCCAGGTCCGTAAGCGGATTCGGAGCCAGCGGGGGCCCGCTTTTGCTTTGGCGCTTGGCGTTGCCTGCCACTGCCACGCGCTCCAGCGACGCAAAGATTTGCGAAAAGGGGATGCGCTGCCGCACGGGCTCCTCCACCGTAGACGGGTACTCGAGTTGCGGGCAGCCTGAAATAGCGGCGATGTCATCCGGCGCGATGCGGCCAAGCATCATAGCGTGCTGCAGCTCGGCAACACACACGCCCCTGCTCTTAGTCTCGCTGAGCTGACAGAAGAGCTGGAAGGCCCTGCGACTGAGCAAGTCCGGCGCCATCATCTCGCAGAAAGAGAGGTAGTCGGTGCCTTCCATGCTGCCAACCACGCTCCCGTGCATCTGCAGTAGGCGCGGGAAATCTCGTCGATGGATCTTGACGAATTGCTTCATGTCCTTGACCGAGTCGGCAGCCGTGATGGCTCGAGCGTGCGCTTCATGCACGACCTGTACGATCTGTTCTTCGGTCAGGAAGCGGCCCTCGGTTTCGCCCAGGGCCACGAAGTCATCGACGATGTGCCCCCACAAAGGCTTCATCGCCTGGCGCGTCTCGGCCAGGAACTCCTCGTCAGTCACTGCATCACTCGCGTGCGATGTCTGCGGCCGCTCTGCTCCAGCTTCGCCGGGAGCACGGGACGAGCTGATGTGGCCATTGATGTCGTCATTGCTGACCAGCTCAGGGGCCGCATCCTGCAGCGTCGGGGCTGCACGCGCACTGGTCTCGTTCGGCACTACCTGCGTCTCCTTCTGCGCAGCTTCTTGGTCCGGTGTCGCTTCTTGGTCCACACCCTTCTCTGGTGCCACGCCCTTGGCCACGCACGTTTCCAGTTTCTTGCGGAAAACACAGCACACGATTATGGACACGCACAGCAGGCCGACAACGACCAGCAATACGACCATGAGCATATTTCCGGCACCGTTGGATACAGGCACCACGACGTTTACCTCCCCGGAGGAGCCGTCACTCTTCACAAACGTGGGCGGCGAGACGGCAGACACCTCGACGTTCAACCCACCGGCTTTGAGACTCTTGGAAAGCGAGCCGTCGGCTGCTGCATTCACGACTGCCTGCGCCACCTTGTCCTTGTCGGCCTCCGGCACTTGCATCTGGAACTCTACCTCGAGCAGTGTCCCGGCCCGGCGCGAACTCACCGTCGTGACCTTTGTGATGACAACATTTGCGACATCCACCTTGACACTGTCGGCAATAGACTGCTTGAAAATCTTTCGTTTATCCCCCACGAAGTCGGCTTCTGTTATACCCTCCATCTTCGCCGTGGCCTTGAGGAAAACAGAGTCCTTCGGCGGGTTTCCCGGAGGTTTGCAGACGTCGTGGCCGCCCGTCTTCGCCGTCGCTTGGTCGAGGGATGGGTCGCACACGAACCCGGCTTCTACGGAGCATTTGTCAGAACAGCCATCCTCGCTTACTGCATTGCCGTCGTCGCAGGTCTCTCCGGCACCTCGCACACCATCACCGCAGGTGAGAGGCTCGATAGTCACAACCGCTTTGTTTGTCGTCATGACAGCGCCGCACAGGAACTGCCCGTCTCCCGCCGCGCACTCGCTTTGCACCTCTTCCAACACGACGTTAAATTGAATCTGCTTGCCGCGTTGGGCGTTGAGAGTCTGGATACTGATGGTGCCTGTCGCCGCACCAGCGCCCAACGTGGCTTCGAGTGCTGCGTTGAGAGCAGCGGCAGAGTAGTCTTCGTTAGCCTTGGCAGTGTCTTCTTGCAGCCGGTACTTGAGCTTGAGAGCACTAGCCATCCAGGCGGTGCGCGAGAACGGGATCTGAGCGACAGCGCCTGCTTGGACCGAGACCTGCCGTGTCAGCGCTACCGAGGCTGGTTCGTCGTTGTCAGTCATTGTTACAGTCACCTTGCTTCGGTCCGCGAGCACGGACGACCCTCCGAGCGGTCGCACCAGTTTGAGCTCAAACCATTTTGGAGCCCTGTTGTAGTTGATAGCAGCGTTGTCGACAATATGGATTTCCAGCGTCTTGTTCACTTGGCCAGGACTAAAGGCCACGAACCCGCTCGTCTTAGACACGTCAGTCGGCGCAGCTACCGCGCCCTGTATCTCCCATTCGACGCTGACCAGATCAGAGCAGCCCTCGTGGCTCGTAGACCCATCGCTTTTGCGCACCAGCTGTAAAGGAAAGACGAGCTTGCCGTGGGATTCCAACACCGTCCTGTCCTTCACGGCGCCGGAGAAGCCGATGGCAAAGTCGGAGCCCCGAGGCACCAGTGCCAAGAGCGCTTGCTCGGCGCGACTGGCCTCTTGTTGCTGTGCGGCGGCAACGGCGGTCTCATTCAGCTCAGCGCTGGGTGGTGGTGCCGCGGGCTCTGGCGGAGGCTTCAGGACGCCAATACTCCCATTCTGCACTTGCACTCCCGACGAGGAGGCGGCCGTGGCAGCCGCGGACCCGACCTTCTCCCCTATTTCCTCGAGCGCAACCACGCGCTTCACGGTTGACAGTGCCGTGGACGGTGTGCTGTAATCAGCGTTGCATCCCTCTGCATTGCAGGCGCGAATACGCGACCTGTACGAGGTGGACGATGTGAGATTACTCATGGTGTACGTCAGAACAGACGAGGGTACGGTGGCAGACGCCGCACGATCCCAGGAGTTGGACGAGGTGTTGAGCCACTGGACCACATAGCTCGAAATCGCCAGTCCGTTGCTGTTGGGAGCGGTCCACCTGACCTGCAGGCTAGTTTCCTGCGCCGATGACAGCACAGGCTGGCTGACACGGGCTGGACCTGCCGAACAAGACGTGCCTGCGCATCTCCACCCGGGTTTGACCCTGGTGCAGTTGAGACAAGCCGAGCTGGCGCCAGCATCATCGCACGTCTCATCGCCTTCCAGCTTGCCGTTACCACAGTTCTTGCACGTCGACTTTCCGCTTGAGTCTTCGCTACAGCTGAACCCGCTCTCGATCTCCATGTGAGCGGAGCATCCATCAGCAGGGTCCTGGTTTCCATCATCACATTGTTCTTTGCCCGAAACACGGAAGCCGTCGCCGGGCGCAGTGTAGCACCAACTTCCGTTGGGAATGATCTCACACTGCCATCCCTGTTCTATCCTGCACGAGCCATCGCATCCATCGTTGACGACAGCGTTGCCATCGTCACAGAACTCGCCAGCCTCCACAGTGCCATTTCCACATCCATTGTTGCATACGTCGACCCCGCCGACAACCGAGCACGCATAGCCAGCCTCCACGCTACACGTCGACGAACAACCGTCTCCTCCGGTAATGCCGCCGTCGTCACACTGCTCTGTGCCATGCCTGTTACCATCACCGCACTCGGAAAGGGTGTACATATCCGAGCTCACAGCACTCCAGTCGCTCCAACCACCTCCAGCCTGAACCCGGATGCGGCATTGGACGCGGCGGTACGTCGAAAGACCGCCAACGAGGGACTGTGTTGCTGACACGAAGGGGACAGCCACGTCGTTGAAGTCTCTAAGCGCTACCTCTGAATCTGGATGGCGGCATTCCAGGTCCCAGCCCAGGGTGGTGTTCAAAGCCTCGGACGGAGCAGCGTGCCAAGACACGGGTGACCATGCGACCATGATGGCGGTTTTGCTTGTGCGTGAGGGCACCATCGTGGGGGCAGCAGGCGCGGGCATGTGTACATTGCGCACAGCGATCACCGTCATTTGGGTGGCACCTAGGGTAGCATTCTCGGCGTCGGAAATCGTGAGGGTAAATTGAAGGTCCTCTGCGCGGTAGCCTGGCTCTGACAGGATCTCGATCGTAATCTCCTGGGTGACCTCCTTGGACTCAAATCTGACCGATCCAGATTTGGCCACGAAGTTGACGCCGGGCACCGCAGTGTCCGACGACATGTTTGTCACGGAGTAGGAAAATCCACACTCACCAAAAATATTGACTGACCTCTTCACCTGGATGGCGACAGTGACAACATTTTCCAGGACCGTGACCGCAGAGGTATCCAGCTGGATTACGGGAGCTGGCTCAACCTCAAAATTGACGATGGTCGACGCCTCGAGCAAGTTGCGGCGGCGGCGGCGAGCGTTGCCAGCCACGACGTCCACGATGGTGATGCGCTTTACGTCAATCCCGAGGACGAACGCAAGATTCGACAGGAAGGAATCCTTGACCTTGTAGAAGTCGGCGACCGACGTCGACACCCCCATGCTTACAGCAACAACAGGCATCGACTGAATCTCGATAAAGGAGCTGGAATCATGCGCCGCCACAACCACTTCGAGCATGCTTTCGGCACGATTGAAGCGATTAGCGCCGTGCACATTAGATGGCGTCATGCACTTGATCGTGTCTGCAGACGAGCCTCCAATAGAGCACGCGTCCGTCAGGTGAATGTGCTGGTCGCTGTAGCCGCCTTGATCGTTGTTGGGAGACAGCCGCCCATCACGAACCAGCTGCGCTTTGCCCTTGCCGTCCAAGCTGTTGACATCTTCGACAAAGGTGGAGCCGACGAACACCTGCAGGCGCATAGAGGACTGATAGTAGATTTTGACGATGATTTTGTCCTGGTCCTGCGCTGTGGGAAGGTGCAGCCGCATACTCTGCGGGTTGGTGCCCGTAAAATGGACAGTATGGGTCGACGCAACCTTGACAACAGCCCAGAAGGTCATGAGGCGCTTCAAGCACGTGTAGCTGAAGCACCAGCCTGCCATTCATGTGCAAACGTGCAGGATTAGCTCGAGTCACAGGGAATGAGACGACAAACGAGCCGTGTGCGCAAGGGAAAGGGGAAACAGGCTGAGGCGCCAATGCGAGCACATTGAGCCACCGTGGTCCATGCAGCCATTGAGCAGATTCGTATATCCATCGCTGGACACTGCGACTGGCGAAATACGGCGGATCTCGTGGTCCTTGTCCATGCTTTCGATGATGAGGCGCGTATACCTTTCGTTCGGACACCTCCAGCCGTTCCAAGCATCCTCGCGGGTGCACCCGGGTGCACGCGCAATGCCAAAGCCCCTCTGGAGCCACGTGTCGGCCATGGACAGCGGCTGACCACTCTTGTCAGACCACATGACAGCTGGCACGTTGGGATACCATGTGTTGCCCCAACCTACCTCGCTGCTGCTGCCGTCCGGCGCGCTGGTGACCCATGAGGGCGTGAAGGTGCTCTGCATGTAAGGAGCGTTCACCTCATCCTTGAACGGGAGGCCAAAGAAGCTGCCCTCGGAGAACTTATCAGCGCGCGGCAGAACCGCGCCAAGCTCTCCGAGCAAAGTCCCGTCACCATCGCTGATAAGCGCTTGGCGCGGGCCGTCACAGTCCATGTCGATGCAATCAGCCTGCCAGGCAATTTTATACATGCACATCAACGAACTCGCGTCTCCACGGGAAGATCGGGCGATCATGAGCGAGCAGCGCGTGTAGGAGCTAGAGGAAGCATCTGCAGGTGCAACACATGAGAGCCCACGCCGTCAGAGCTCAGACACACTTTCTACCTGGTTGATCCACTTTGCAAGAGGATCGGGGAGGAAAAGCAAAGAATCCCGATCGACCTCAACTTTTTGGATACTCTTTGTGTGCACGGGCGGCCAGGCATCAGCATTCTTGTCTGGGATGCCCGAAATCGCGATGTCACGCTTGTTGGCGCGCGGTCCTTGGCTGCAAGGTGTGTTAAACTTGGCAAAGGTCACATCCTCCACTTGCGTGTACCCATAGAGCGCGGGATATGACCCAGCATCCCACCACGGCTTGATTATCGGTGCACTGTTGACTCCGCCCTGAAATGCTGAGATGTGGACCCCAACATGATGCTTGGGCAAATGATGGCACCAGGCCATGTAGAACTTGCACGCATGCAGGCTCGGCTGTGTGGTGCCGCAATGTCCATTGCCACTCTGCCCCACGAACAAGGAGTCGCGAATCCAAGCCTTGGCGTCCAGTACCGTATGAGACAAAGAATTGGCGCCGCTTAGGTGCAGTGAGACTCCGACATTGGCATCTGCCACCTTGGCTCCGATGATGTTGATGTACGGAAGCAAGACTTCGCTGTAGATGCCATACTCCCAGATCTTGAAGGCGGAAAAGTCAGTGAGCTGTACGCACGAGTACAGCTGCGGGGTGTGATAGTGGTCAAACCAATAGCCTGCCAGGGACGAGTGAGCCACATTGCCCACAAATGACGTCGTGTCGCCGCAAGCCACCCCGCTGCCGGAAAAGCCCGCACGCTCACTGCCGGCAGCGATGTTGTGTAGGAGGATGGTCTTTGCGCCCGCGTCATGAAACATGCCAATCATGGCGTTGAGCTTCGGCTTTGCCAGGCCTTTGCCCTGATGGTTGCATGCAACACATGGTTGGTCAGAGGTCAGAGGTCAGAGGTCAGAGGCCAGAGGTCAGAGGTCAGAGAGCCAACCATGCAATCTTGAATGGCCACGGGCAGTCGCGGGGAAATGACACACGGCAGAAGCGCACAGACACGTACCTGAATGGCGCCCCGGTGGGTATTCCAGAAGATGCCAACGGTAGCAAGGTTGTTGGCGATCACGTTGTCGCTGCCGCCCTCGACGCGAAGCGCAGGCAAGTGGGAGCGGAAAATGAGGTTGCCGTCGATGTTGGCGCCGTCGCTGTTTTGGATGTCGATGCCGCGGAAGTAGCCGCGGTTCATGGCGACGTTGGTCACGCTCACGTTGGCGCCGTTGCCGCCCAAATTCACCAGCTCGAGGCCGGCGCGCAGATTGTTTTGCCCGAAATAACGCAGCTCGACGTTGTCGAGCTGCATGCTGCCAGCAAACTCTCGGCGGTAGCCGTCCCGGCACTGCAGATAGGCGTCGCACACGGTGTACTCTTCATTGTACCTGCCCACCAAGATGGAGGCGCCGAACTCGTACGCAGGGCCCACGCAGTCTGGGCACGTGAGCGAATTCTCGCCCACCTCGCACATGCCGTTGCCACAGCGGGCCGAGGCCGAGGCGCTGGGCTGCTGCACGTTCCAAGTATGGTATGTCTGCTCTTCACCTTGCCCGTCACCCTTGATGACAATGTTGCGCGTCAGCAGACCCACGTGCGATTGCATCGCAATGCTGCGCGACCCGTACGTCTCGAGCGCCGAGTAGTGCGAGTGCTGCAAGGGCTCCGCAAAATGGATGATCGACTTGCCAGTGTCCGTATACGACACTTGGGTGATGGTGCGAACTTCGGCAGCATGCATGTCTGCGACGACAGCAGCACAGATTCGGAGGGACATGCGCAAACAGGGCACAGACACCGCGCATGGTCAAGGCAAGACGGCCTTCTGCGGTCACAATTATCGCACACGCCTTTGAAGGATGCACCGCACGCAAACCACCACGTGGGGTTCCAAAGACAGGCAAGAAAAACAATTCACCGTAATCCGTCGGTGTGATGACAACCTCGGCGGCAACAGCCCATTTAACGCGCGAAGCTACCTGCACCGAGGTGGCGCCCTTGCCTGCAGTCATCTCCAGCGGCAGGAAATTGTGGCTCACAGGCTTCCCCTGCAGCGCAGATGTTGCCAGGCGAGGTCAGACGAGAATCGGGGGCGTGCAGCCTCTCACGCGTTGCATCGCACGCGTTGCATCCCACTGTACTCAAGACGCGCGCACAGCTTGTGCGCATGGGGGAAAAGCCGCGATTGATGCTGATGCAAACCCTCTTCGAGGTTTACGTTGCAAGCGGCACAGGGCATCATGTCTTGGGATTAGACTTACTTGGGATCAGCTTATAGGGTCTAGCTAGCGCCGCACGCGTTTAGGGTCACTTTTATCTCATCCCACACGCAGCGTACCTTGGCAATGAAAGTTCCCATGACGCCCAGCACGGCCGGACCCATCGGTAGCGCTTGCTTGCCCAGGGTGAGCTCCGGCGTTTCACGCGGATCGCTTCCGTGCACTGCAGCCAGCTTTGCGTTGGTCCCGAGCAGAGTGATGTGCGTACGGCCTTCGAATGGCCCTAGGATATTACCGACGCTGTCGCACCTGGCAATAATGAGGCTGCCACCCTTGATTTCGATCCACGTCGCCGTCAGATCAACGGAGGTGGAGGCGTTGATGAGGAGCGTGCCTTCGATCACAAGATGGCCCAGGACGGGAGAGCTCACATCCAGCACCACCTTGCGCCATTTTGGGATCCACACGTTGTCAAAGTCTGAAGGAGTGTCGGCGGCCCACTCTTGCTTCTCGGTAATCTTGTAGACGGTCTGACCAACGGTGCTCTTGGCAGCGTCAATCTCAATCTTGTTGAGCGGGTTTCTGGTATCATACGTGGTGTTGAACCAAGTCCGGCGGTGCGACCAGCGAGAAAACTCTTTGTCCGCCTCGGCCTCGGACGGCTGCGGGGGCGGCCAGCATCCTCCATGCGGGCATCTCATGACCTCGACGCTGGATCGTTGGTGCGCAGGCGTGCCTTGGCGAGTGATGTAAAGCGTGTGGAGTGCCCCGCTCTCATCATCGTCCAGTTTGATCGCGTAGTCGCCCATTTGCGCGTTTTTCAAGATGGGAACATTGCCTCCCGTGCCCATGCCCAGCAGGTAGGTCCCTTTATAGTCAAATTGCTCGCTGCCTTTTTCCGTGTTCTCCCAGTCGGGCACCTTCGTCATCTTCCCGCAGTACCCCACTGTTCACACGCGGACACACGCGCACACACACAAGTGTGAAAACACCGCAGTCGTCTGTGTCAGCTTTGAAATCACACGACACGCTGTGCAAGAGACACCGTCAAGATTCAATGGCTGCGAAAGCACTGTCACTCACCGGCAAGAGAGCACGCAGACATGTTCATGAAGTAATTCTGCGGCCAGCCCGCTGGGGTCTGGGTGTTGCCAACTTTTGTCCAATAGAGAGGGCGCCCGAACTCATCGGCGATTTTCCACTGGAGGAAACGTTGGGTTAGCATGACTACTTCGTGCGGGTGCTGGTCCCATAGTTGGAAGTCCCATTTTTGAGGATCAGCCATCTCGTGTTGCATCAAGTCCTGCCAGGAGGCCAAGATTCAGAGACTCGTCAGCTTTGGGGGGGCACAGCAGCACAGGTGCCTCAGAATACGCGTGCAGCTCTGCGAGCGCGCACACGATGTACACAGAACCTGCTGCACGTTGTAGCGATAGCCGTCAGCAGCCAGCCAGACGTTACCCATCCACGCCTTCTTGAGAAACGGCAGGCAATTGCATTCGGCTTGGAGGTTTTGGCAAGTGTTGATGTTGGCGGTCCAAGGCGGGCGCACGCACAACGCCTTGCCCACCCACTCGCTGGGCTGCCTAATGTGATACCACATGCGCCGAAACGTGAGCCCCGTGCACACGGATCCGCCCGTTCCTGTCGTCGACAAGGAAGACGGCGCGCATTTGTCGGGCGGCAGGAGCGGCGAAGTGCCGACGAAAGACGAGCCCTTCTGAGAGCCGCCACGCAGCCAGTCCTCCCGCACGCCGCTCCCGGTCAGGGAGCCATCGAGATCGTAGAAGAAGGCTGGGAGAAAGACAGAGAGGGGAGAGAGGAGAGAGAGGAGAGAGAATG
>Ga0115006_10004117_pt1 | contig 10089 bp, 8 predicted proteins | sample ArcOceMetagenome_3_FD_88943 | JGI IMG/M metagenome (GOLD analysis project Ga0115006, IMG submission 88943) | Marine eukaryotic phytoplankton communities from Arctic Ocean - Arctic Ocean- Svalbard ARC20M Metagenome | ecosystem: Environmental > Aquatic > Marine > Oceanic | place: Arctic Ocean...
TCAAGGCAAGGGCAACAACATTCGCAAGGGGTTGGAAGAAGCAAGAAGACTCATGTTGGAAGCTAAAGTATGAGTGGGGTAAGCGTTTTGCGTAATTATTTAGCAAACCCCTATTTACCAAAACGGTTATCATATATAATTACAACCCAATGTGGTCGAGAGTTGCGGGCAAATCTTCGTCCAGCATATCATCAGAATCTTTTTGGGAAGCTAAAGCTTCTTCGTTGATAATGTAGTCCTGAGCTTTCTGGCGATATGCAGTTTGTTCAACGTTGGTTTGTTGGGGCTTTAACCGGCAGTTCAAGAACTCCCGGCACGCCATTTTACGGGGGCCTGTAGCGCAATAAATGTAGGAAGTATCCCTGAAGGGAAAATTGGGGTTTGGATGAAAGTGAAAGTAGCTCGGGCAAAGTTGGGCGTCAGCTAAAGGCGTCGGAATACTGCTCGTGCCACAATCAATCCGTAATCATTATTGGTCGACGGGGAAGAGTAGCCCACCTATTCTGCCTCATAAATTGAAGAAACGAACCAAACACTGCAACACAAATAATATTCCCGAACAAATCGCAAATCAAAACAGCAATGGGAACCGCCTTCACACGTGCCTTCAACATCACCGACAAAATCACAAGGGATCCGCCTTCGAAAAGTAGCAACCACAACAACAAGGCCGAGGCCCGAAAGCGGATGGAAGAAGATTCTCTCTCCAAGCAGTTCGCCGACCAAAGTCCAAAGGAATATGCACTGACAAAAAAGAGGCCTGGCTGCACCGGCATGTTCTGGCGGGCCGATCCGCGCCCGGGCGGCCCTCGCCTGGCATCCAACAATCATTGGCCTCGCGATGGTGCTACGCTCAAGGGTTACAGGATCGAGCACAAGGGGCAGAGCTGGTTGTTGGCAACCCACGTGAAACAAGAACGAGGCGAGTGGAAGGAGGCACCCAAGGGAGCAGCTATGCCCTTCGAGTACGATAATCATTACTGCCTGCGCCAGGTCTAAAGAAGGAATGGATGATAAGAGCATGAGAGACACACGTCAATTTTCACAGAAACCGTACTACGTAGTAGTGTACTGCCTAATATAAGAAGGCATTTTGTAACATGTAAGGCGCGCTCTTGCTACATGTACAATTTTACTGAATGGCTCTTATAATATTCCTATTCCCACAAAACATATATATGCCAAAAGAGCTGTTTAGACAAAGTAATCTCCTTCGAGGTTCTTTGCATATCCCGACCCTGGCTTGCCGTAGATGATGCGACTACTACATACGCCATTGAGCATGGTAATCTTTTCTTGCACATCATTGAAGCAGACAGTGTCGCTCTCGCAGTCGCCGCACTCAGTAGTGTCGACATCGAGGACGGTGTACGAGATGGGACCACGGGTCTTGGCAATTTCTTGTACAATGTTGAGGCCGGCCTCACCGAAAACCTCGTTGATGTGTCCGAGAATACCGGGGGCATCGTGGCTCACGACGGTAAATCGGACGGTGTGCTGAGCCCGGTCGGGAAGATCGATGGCTGGGAAGTTGACAGAATTTCTGACGGCGCCGGTTTCGAGGAAGTCTCGGACCTGCTCGGCGGCCATGGAGGCGGCACAGTCCTCGGCCTCCTCGGTGGGGGCACCGAGATGGGGGAGGATAATCATATTGTCGTGGTCCCAGAGAAGGTCATCGGGGAAGTCGGAAATATACCGCCCGTTGCCTCGGTCGAGGAACTCCTTCATGGCCTCTGAATCGACAAGCTCACCACGAGCGAAATTGAGAAGGACAGCATCATCCTTCATGGCATCGGTGATCTCCTTGTTGATCACACCATGCGTACCGCCCTCGCCAGTGATGTACGGGATGTTCAACGAGATGTAATCTGCGGTAGCGACGGCTTCCTTGATGGAGTCAGCAAGGAAGATGTCGCTGGGCAGCTTCATGGCATTCTCGACCGAAAGGTAGGGGTCGTATCCGACAGTCTTCATACCGAGGGCAAGGGCCGCATCGCGGGCGGTCTGAGCGCCGATATTTCCGAGGCCAATAACAGCGAGAGTCTTTCCCTTGAGCTCCCTGCCGCCAAACATGGCCTTATCCTTCTCAACGCGCTCCTTGGCGATTCCCTGACGAGCGAGCTCCTTCATGTGGTTGACTCCGTCGATGATGCGACGGGAACCCATTAGCATGCCGCAGAACACAAGCTCCTTGACGGCATTGGCGTTGGCACCAGGGGTATTGAAGACGGGAATACCGAGCTCGGTCATACGAGCTACGGGAATGTTGTTTACACCGGATCCGCAGCGAGCGATGGCGCGGCACGTCGTTGGAACGTCCTCCTCCTTGAGCTTGTGGGAACGGAGGAGAATGGCATGGGCGTTGGCACCCTCGATACCGTCGGGACGGACATCGTACTTTTCATCGCCAGTCAGTCCCTCAAGACCCTTGAGGCTGATCTTGTTGAAGCACTTGACCTGGTACTTGCCAGGCTGAAGAACGAAAACAAGACGTATTGAAAGAAAGATATATATCATCAGTGAGAGATAGAAACAAAGAGGAAAATGAATAACAAGAGCGCTGTATCCGTGTATGGAACTTACCGTAAACGTCTCGAGATCGCCGTAGTATTCCCACTGACCTCGGCCGTGCTCAACTTCCACATTCTTGGCAGCGAGGCGCCTGGCGTAATCCATTTCGAGGCTATCACCGGCGGCACCACCAGCTGATCCGTTGGCGGATGCGGTTTCCGATACCTCCATCACCTGCGAAACTCCCTGGTAGGGGGGCATCCTGACGCCATACTTCTTGGACAGGGTGGGGCTGAGGAAGCGACCACCGACGAAATGCCTACCACTGAAGTCCTTGGCGCAGAGCTTGGGGGCGGTCAAACTAATGAGGGCATCGGGCACGAAACCAGTGCCGAGGATATCACCGCCATCGACGTCCCAGCTCGAGGGGACGTCAACGCTAACAATCTTGGTATCCTGATCACCATTTTGAGTAGAAATGAGATCCGATAGGATGGCATCATATGGAGAAGACATACCACGCTCCGACGAAAAAGAGAAGCCAAACATGGCATCAACGATGACGGAATAATCCCCCTCCATGGCCGACTGGCTGGGGAACTCATCAAGGAGCTTCACACCAACATCACCGGCCTGCTGGGCAAGCTTGGCAGAGTAGGCCATCTCGGTGGGGGTATCAGCGGCGGGGTAGACGACGGAAACATCGAAACCGATCAAAGCCAAATGACGAGCAGCGACCAAACCATCTCCGCCGTTGTTACCAGGACCAGCGACGAGGAGAATCTTCTTGCGACCGATGATGATGGGAGACGATACGTCGAGGATGGTGTAAACGGCCTCGGCAACGGCAGAGCCCGTCATCTCCATGAGCTGCTCGCGTGAGAAGCCGGTGGTCGACATGAGCTCGGAATCGAGCTTGGCGGCATCGTGAGAGGCCAGATATCCCGTGGGCGACGAAATGCCGGCGGGGATGGTGTGGAATCCATCGCCGGTGTCTTGCTTCTTCCTGTGGGCAATTATTGCCGAAAATTGTAATTTGCAATTGCAATTGCATTTGCATCCGAGCAATTTGTGTGTTAAAAATTGTAGAACGAGAAAAGTACGATCGTAGGCGCAACTTGCACACGAAAGGTTGCAACTCAAGCATATAAAACTCACTCCTCAGAAGCCTCCTTGGCAGTCTTGCCGTTAATTTCAATGGGCTGAGCGACCATTTGCCTGGCAGTCAAGTAGGGCATGTTGCTATTGGATGTCTGTGGGATGAAGCCGGTGACACCTATTGTTGGTCGGTGCTGATGGAAGCTGCTGCTGCTCAAAGCGACCAAGACAGCCAGACGAGTGAATGATACCATTATAGAATGATTGAGGTTGAAATCTTGAGAGCCTGTGCCGAGAGATTCTTCCAATGGACTTCCTCGGCTCTGTATCGGCTTTGTGCTGTTGCCGTCGTCGCAGATTCGGACACTGTGACACTGTGACGCTGTTGTTGCATTAGCGCGCGCTTTTTCGTGGCTGGAAGATACGGTATCAGGAAAAGGGGCCAACTTCCCGTGTGCAAGTGATTTGTACCCCGCGATAGAACTGGTAAGTTCTAATGTTTCGCCTGCTTATCAATGTCAGAATGAGAGGAGACGTCAAGTTCGGGATAACCTCTATTCTAATTTGTCAACGCCTGTCCGTCGTCTGCATACCTGCTTCATTTATTTGACTTTTCGATTTCATTTTGCCAGCAACAAAGGCAAAGGGGACAAGGGGGGCGGAGGCTTCTAGCTAGCTCTAGTTAGGTGCCTTGAAGCTCTCGTGCGTCGTAAACATGACCAAACTCATCATGATACTAGCCGCGATCTTATCAACGAGCCCCAGATCAGTCGCAGCATTTGCCTCGGGGAGATCCGCTGCGTCCATCCGACGATCCTTTTCCTCCTCCATTGCGTCGTCGGCGCTATCCGCCGCCCTCTCTGGCAACCTCGTATCCGTCGACGATTGCCTCGCGGCGTTTGGCGATGACAATGTAAAATTCATCGATGGGAGCTGGCATCTTGCGGCCGATCGAGACGGTCGGTCCGACTACGAGGCCGGTCCGCGCATATCTGGAGCCAAGTTCTTTGACATTGATGACATATCGACCAAGGGAGAGGCGAATCCCAAGGGCTTGCCTCATATGATGCCCCCGAAGAATCTCTTCGCTGCGGCGATGGATGCATTAGACGTGTCAAATGAGAATCATCTAGTGGTCTACGGCACGGAGGGGTGTATGTTTACTGCCCGGTGCTTTTACACAATTCGAGGTATGGGCCATGATGCGGACAAGGTCCATCTCATGCAGGGATCACTAGCGGAATGGATTGATAAGAAAGGGTCAATCGACACAGATCCAGTCAAGGCTATATCTGCTGACGATTTGGATCTTTCGGCGGAAGCAAAATATCAAGCAAAAGATGCAACATCGATGGTTGATATGCAAACAGTGCTGGACGTCGTGAATGCGGAGGACAGTGCTGATTCCATTGTCGTCGACGCCCGGGGTGCCGCGCGATTCAAAGCCGAAGCACCAGAACCGAGAGACGGTATGAGAGGTGGACACATGCCGGGAAGCTCCAATGTTCCATTTGCCGATCTCCTGGATCCAGATGACCCCACCAAATTCAAGAGCGCGGATGAGTTGAAGGCTGCATTTGAGAAGGGCGGTGTCGATATTTCAACTGACAAGGAGATTATTTGCTCATGCGGAAGTGGTGTTACAGCTTGCACAGTCGCTATGGCGCTGGAGGAATGTGGACGGGATCCAAGTAAAACCGTGATATACGATGGCAGTTGGGCCGAGTGGGGAAGTGATCAAACAACGCCTATTGTTTCATAATTGAATGTGATATTCTGAAGATTACAATTGTATACATGTATATTTTACATGCAGAGCTCTAGTCTAGTTTCACTTCCTCGCCCTATCATTCGTTCATTGCAACTCCTCGATGGTCCCTATCAAAAAATTCAGCTTCGTCGCTGTCAGTCAGGCCAATATCAATGTTGGATACGTCTGGAATCGCCGTCTTGGCTTCCACCGCAAGAAAAGTTCCAAGAACGAGGGCGAGGACGGCGAGGGCTCGTGCCAAAGCTTTATCGGGCATGTTTTGTAGTATTGTTTCGGTATTGTTCTTGTTTGTTGGATTCGTTGGTAATGTCGTGAGAGATGTGTTCGTCGTTTTATGAGGTTTGGTATCGACGGCTCTTTATTATTTGGTCTGTCGTGCCAGAAGCAGAGTGGTGACCTTTGGTGACCTTCGACGTCGTTCGAGGACGATCTCTGAAATGTATCCCCGAAATCGACTTAGGAATACCGGTACGTACGTCACGCCACTTGCCTTGATGCCTTGATTGATGAAGTGTCGAAGTGTCGAAGTGCCGAAGTGCCGATGCCTGTTCTATTCTCAAGGATTCGATTCGATTGTCTTCAAGAGAGAGATCTGTATCGATAAGAGCAAGGATTCCTTCAAACCCTTCCAGTAATGGCATCCGCTGCTATAATCGCCGGTCGGAGACTTTTGTGCCGGCCTCGCCCATCCGTTGTTGACAGAACGAGTCAATTTCCAGCGCAAGCATGCACCAACAGCTTCATCGCCAACCAAATAACGGCCCAACGAAGGGAGGTCTCCACGCTCATTCTTCTTCGCCATGGCCAATCGGTATGGAATGGTCCGAGTGCTCGCTTCACGGGCTGGTGTGACATTCCGCTCACTGTGAGAGGACGCGTGGAGGCCGTAGCGGCTGGTCAGTTGATGCGCTCGCGGGGGATCAAGGCTTCTTCCGTTTGCGTTGCCTTCTCCTCGGAACTGCAGCGAGCTCATGAAACGTGCGAATTGGCCCTGGCCTCAATGGCCGGCCACGAACAAGAGACGTGGTGCAGCGATCGGATCCGTCGAGATTGGAGACTCAATGAGCGTCACTACGGGGCAGTTCAAGGTTTATTTAAGAACGATACGGCGCTGAGGAACGAGTACGGTGCCGACACGGTGATGGAATGGCGCCGGTCGCTTCACAGCCGACCGCCGCCGATGGAGAAAGATCACGAGTACTACCGGCCACCGCCGGCACCACTCACGGAGAGTTTGGCCGATTGTCAAACGCGTGTCTTAGGTTGTTTCGATGATACCATCGCCCCGGCACTGTTCGATGAGAAAGGGCTGCCGGTACCACCGGACGATAGAACAATCATTGTTGTCGCGCATTCAAATACCATCAGAAGTCTGATTGCCTATTTCGACGAGGTACCGGAAGATCACGTAAGCCAAATATATATACCCAACTCCGTCCCGATTCTGTACCATTTTGAACGCTCCACAAGGAAACCGGTTAGCACCAAGCTTCAATCCTCGCATGGTGGCTCACATGCCAGATGGATGATTTCTTCGGAGAATCACCAAATTGTTCGAGACGCTGTAAGTACCGGAGGTATGCTGACCCGTGCCTTGTTTGATGCCATGGATGTGACGCAGGACAGGGCGCTTTGCCGAGCAGAAATTGAGGCCGGCGTGAGAGAGCTCATGAAGGACTCTGAGCATGAAACACAGAGCGATTGCGTTGTGATTGGACTGGCAAAGAAGCTTGCGCGTGAGCTTGGTGATGATGAAACGATCACGTTGCAGGAGTTCGAGCGAAGAACTGCTGTGGCATATGAGGGCCTCCAATACAACAAAAGTGATTTCGCGGGTGAGGAGCCATTTCCTTAGTTAGCAGCTGTATGTGCAACGGCACATAAATAAATATAGATTTAGGAATCAAATTACATTGGCTTTAGCTATCGTTAGGAGGGTATAAGTCGCATCGCGATATATTCTCGACGGACTTCTTTCTACTTTTCTCCTGCGGGGGGCGGGGTTGCACCAGTGGAGACCGAGCCCACACCCTTCATCATCATCATGGCGTCAACGGCCTCTGAGCCGTGGCCAGAAGTGTCGCGAATGGGGGCTCGCACAGGACCCTTCCCACCCGCTCGGCCTCGACTTGAAACCGGAAAGTTGGCTCTAGTAGCAGCCGGCGCCGGAGCGCGGTGTTCTGTCTCGTCACGACGGTCAAAGGCGGGGCGCTGCGCCATCTGCAGAGAAGTCATCGGGACCGCGACTCCTCGGCTCCTGCCACGCATGCTCACCCTTCCTCCGGGGGCAATACCACCAGCTGCAGCACCACGGAAAACGGCGCCAGGTGCGGCTGCTCCGGGTTGCTGCTGGAGCAGTTGCGCGTCGGATATCTTGCGCAGATGAACACCTTGAGCTCCTGCAATGGCAAATGAAGGGTTGTATGATGCAAACATGGGCAACGATGACGGAGGAGCCATCTGCATGGCACCAGCGCCAACATACATCTGCCCCAGCATTCCGTTCTGGAGCAGCGGGAACATAGGCTGGTGCTGGACGGGCATAGTAGCGAATCGACCGCGCTTGCTGGTCGATGGCGATCCACCGCAGCTTGCCGCGGAGTCTCTCGACACGGTTTGGCCGATCTTGCGCTTGTCGGTCATGGATCCAGAGGAGGCCGAGCTCAGAAGCGATGGTACCTGTAAAGATACTGGGGGTGCGAGAGCGTCCAGACCAAAAGGCCGCTGGACATTCCTGAGGCGCATCTGAAGGGTTAGGTTGGGGTTGCCTCGAAGGAAGAGCTGCAAGTAATTTCATAATGAATTTGTTGGAAAAGTAAGTGCAGATAAGATGGGGAAAGATAGTACGTATCGGTGAGCCAAGATGATATCAAGAAAGCATATGGTACTGCATGCGATGAGTATGAAATATGTCCCAACCAAATAAATATATAGAGCAAACTCACCGCATGTCGATACGAGCCCATGTCCGGCCCAGCATCTCGAACCTCCTGAAATCCCCAGGCCCGAACGTAAGCGAGGAAGGCATTGACGTCCGCATAGGTACTGGTGCTGGTGGCATCCGTATCCTCCGCCTTGGGCGTCACCTTGGCCTTCGAGGTAGTATCCTCTGAACCATCATGTTCCGACTTGGATGCAGCGCCATCGACTTCATTCTTCTCAACAACGGCAGGGTTGCCGGTGGTAGTGCTAGTTGCAGTAGCAGTGACAGTACCGGATGTGCAAAACTGGGGAAAGTGCTCGGGCAGGACCGTCCGGGCCATCTCGTCCCACCGCAAGACCCTCCACCCCTGCCCGTGGGGGAGCCACTCCAGGACCGATCCGGCGTGGCGCGAATTGGTGAGGACGTCGTGGAGGAGGGAGGGGAAGTGTGGCACCGGTTTGGCGGCGGCGGTGGCAGTAGGTGCTGATGAGGCAGCAGCAGTGCCAGTACCGGTATGAGCATGCCCATCCTCCTGCTTGATACTGGTGCCGGCTTGCGGGGTTGCCCCGGAACTTCCAACGGTGGCAACGGTGGAGGCGGGCGAGATGTGCGCGGCGTCAGTGGTCTTCTGCTCGGTTGTTGGATCTGTCATGGTCGTCTTGTTGGTCTCCTCAAAGCTGGGCGAACCCTCCACCGGCACACCTTCGCTCTTTTCTCCCTTGCTCTGTTCCTGTTCTTTCGTACCGGTAGTAGCTGTAGCCTCCTCCGTATTGGCATCGGCCGGCTTAGCAGTGTCCCCCAGTGCGGCCCCGCACAGCATCGACAGGGCGCTGACGGCAATGTCCTCGGCGCTGCTACTGTTGCCGTCACTGTTCTCTCGCTTGCTGGTGCCCGGGGAGACGGTCACCGAGCCAGCTCCGGCAGCCGCCTGTTGGTGACGATTCTGCGATGCGGCCGTGGCGGCCGACGGAGACGGGCGGTACGGTAGAACATGCTGCTTGTTGCTGCCGCTGTTGCTGTTGCCGTACATGGCTTGCATCTGGGCCGCGCGCTGCATCTGGGCCTGCTGCATCTGGTGGGCCTGGGCCTGCGCCTGCGCCTGGGCCGCCTGGATCTGCATCTGGGCGGCGGCCACGTGGTGCTGGTGCTGGGCCGAGGCGAAGCCGGCCTGGTAAATCGCCGCGGCGGCGTGGGGGCTGGGCTGCTGCGGGTGGCCGGGAGGCAGGACACCGGCTACCATTGCGCCGTACGGGGCCGAGTACGGATGGGGCGGGGTGATCTGCGGACCGACCAAAGCGTGGGATGGCGGTGGGAGCATGTGTGCCGGCGGCGGTGGGAGGGTCTGGGTATGTGCCTGAGCGCCAGCGGCGCCAACGGTCTGGGGCGGGACGCCGTGTCCAGCAGCACCGGGCTGGCCCTGATGCTGCTGCTGGGGCGGTTGCTGGTACAGGTGCGGCATGGTTCGGTTTGTGCTTGCTTCTAATAATGTTCGTTGGTTTCTTCTTCTGTTCGGTTCGTTTGGCTGGGGTGTCGTTTGGGTTTGGTAGAAAGATATGCCCGTGCCAAGACCGATGACTCGTGCCTTGACTTTTCTGTTCGTTCGTCTGAAGATATCTAAACGAACGACGTATTATATACGTGGGGAGTAAACAAGATGGTTATCCGGTCCGTTCAACTCCACGCTCGTCTTCGCTGGGATTCAATCGAATCTGGTGTCTTTTTACTCTCTTTCAAGATTCGATTCTTTCTGTACTCTACGAACACAAGATGTGCCAGAAGAAGCAAA
>Ga0115006_10004119_pt1 | contig 10085 bp, 7 predicted proteins | sample ArcOceMetagenome_3_FD_88943 | JGI IMG/M metagenome (GOLD analysis project Ga0115006, IMG submission 88943) | Marine eukaryotic phytoplankton communities from Arctic Ocean - Arctic Ocean- Svalbard ARC20M Metagenome | ecosystem: Environmental > Aquatic > Marine > Oceanic | place: Arctic Ocean...
ATAGATACATGGATAGATAACAGACAGACAGACAGACAGACAGACAGACAGACAGACAGACAGACACATACACCTGCAAGGCCTCAGAGTTAACACCCGGGCGCATCTGCCGTGATGACGTCATCTTTTCAAAATTTGAATTCGCAACGTACGACGGGGCCTGGCGCCCCTGATCACTAGTCAAGCGTTGCACAACCTTGCGCGCCTGCGCGCCTTTCCTGCGCCCGGCCTTGCCTAACGAGCTGCACTTTGCGAAAAGGAAGGCATAGAGTGCCTGCAGCTTGTCAGCGTACTGGCAGGCCAGGTAGAGGACGAAAATGAAGGCCAGAAGCCCTATCAAGATGCTGATTATCAGTACCACCGACACTGCCTCGGCCGTGGCGCCGTCGTCTGACGTCTCCAGCAGGCTCTCAGGGAGGGGACAGGCATATATGATATTGTCACAGAGGTGCTTGCCCGTGTTGTCAAAGGTCATGGGAAGGAAGGTGTTGACCACAGACTTTTGCTGGCGGCGCGCGCCGGCTACCAAGCCTGTGTCCACCAGCCTGATCTGCAGCTCCGTTGGCTTGGCAAGCATCTGCGCAATGCGCAGCCCCGCGCGCTCCGTCTCCACCAAGACGCGGAATCGCACAATCGTCGCCGCCCCAACCTCAATCTGCCGCCGCCCCCCGCGCGCCTCCTCCTCCTCCTCCTCCTCCTCCTCCTCCTCCTCCTTCGGCGCAGCTACGTCAGGGCCAGCATCATCATCAGCATTTGCACGCCGCGCGTTCTCCACCCAGTCGCCGCCGGGATCGAAGGAGGCGCCTTCGGGAAGGGGTGGAACCCCGTCGGCCGAGTCTTGGAAAAAGTCTATCTCCACCTTTTATTAAGTGCATATTCGTGTCATGTATGTACGTATGATAAGTGTGTGTGTGTGTGTGCCCCGCGCGCGCGCGCGCGCGCGCGTATGCATTTTATGTAGATACATAAAATGCACATGAAACACACGTACACATATGATACATACATGTATGCTTATATTCTCTCGTTGCACGGATTCTACGGGCGCCACGCAATCGATTAGCATGTCTATACGTAAAATGCATGTATACCATACGCATATATGTATGTATATTATACGCTTACCTTCTCTCGTTGCACGGATACTACGGGCGCCACACCGTCGATTAGCAAGTCCTGCTTGCCCTTTTTCTCGAAGGACCGGGCGCTGATGCCTGTGAGCTGCACTTTTTGTTTTGCATTCCCGCCAGCGCGTGCGTCAATGTATACATATGCACGCACACACAGACACAGGCAATACATCTATACACACAGACAGACATACACAGACACAGACAAAGACACACGTGACACCAAACACAGACACATACAGACACAGGCAGACAGGCAGGCAGACAGACAGACTCGACACCTGCATTTCCACCAGCACGTGCGTCATCGTGATATTGCAAAACTCGCCCACGAACCCGGCAGGGCAGATGCAAGTACAAGCATAGGGAAAGCTCTTGGTCGCGCCGCCCGGACATTGCATACGGCAACAAGGCTGCGGGTAGTCTGCCCAGCCCTGCCACGCTGGGTCCTTCCCCGCGGCGCTGTGCTGGCATTTTGGCAAGGCGCAATCGATATACGCACGTGCGCTGGTGGCGCACGTATCCTCCTCCACAGACGAGGCTGGGGCGCTGAATATTTCTGTGACCGAGGGTTGCCATTCGACGAGGAAAGTCCTAAATGTCGAATGCTGCAAGCGCTGCCACCACTCTGTCTTGGCGTTACGGTCTGTGGCCGCGCAGCACCCGTAGATGTCGATCAAGGCATCCAGGCCCTTGTGGCATGCGGCAGAGCAGTTGTTGCTCACGCTCAATGTGAAGGGCGCGTTCATCACCTGCTGCTGCATGCCCTTGAAACATCCTGAGACGCCTCCTTGCATGTATTCCTGCACCTGGCACGCGCCGAGCTGAGGGATTTTGGCGACCAACTCGGGGAAGGTAAGCCCACAGCGCTGGCCCCTCTTGCTGCCATAGGCTGCCGTGGTCAAGTAGAAGATAGCATCAGCGAGATGCACCAGCTTTCTAAGGAGTTCGCGCACGAGACTGACCGTCGCCGAAACGCGGGGAACCATGCGGGTAGCCCCTTGGGGGGTTTGTGCTTGGTACCCCAGGCCGCCACAATCTGGCTCCCGTTCGACACACCCTTCGTCGCATCCTTGCCACAGGGCGCTGCAAATGTCAGCAGCCTTGCGCAGACGCAAGAGCATAGGCTCGTAGCACTCATTATTCGGTGCCTCGGCCAGTTTTTCCGAAGTCAACCCAGAGGGGTTGGTGACTTTGGAAGACGGAAAGAGAAGCTTGACCAACGCAGCACACGCCGTTGACTGCCCGGGGGCCAGGAGAGCTGCCACAGAGGCGTTGCACTGTTGATAGTTTGCAAACTGCCCCGGATACTCTAACATTTGCTTGCTGAGCTCCCGCGAAGTCACGTGCAGCTCGACATCGCGCCGTTTCAGATTGAGTACCTGTGCCCTGCTGGGCTGCTTCACCATTGGCTCAGTGCTGTCTAGTATCTGTGGGTACGTGCCGGTGTCTCGCTCCGGTAGGTAGACCTGCATGTGTGTGTGTGTGTGTGTGTGTGTGTGTGTGTGTACATGAAATATACATACATATAATATATATGTAGAAAAGCATAGATGTATATATCTGTGTGTACATACATATATGTATGTATTCACAAATATTTATATACATACACATACACGAACTTGTGTGTTTGTATATATATTTATCATATTCACAGCTCTCTCTCTCTCTCTCTCTCTCTCTCACACACACACACACACACATATGGCACACATGCATGTACATCAAGCACAAAGAACTCCGTACTCGGTGCGCTGCCATGCGGCAGTGCCTCGGGACCCGCCACTCCGCACGGCTGGCGACGAATACGATCGCGACACCACTTGCAATATCATGCGCGCGTAGTATGCCTATGTGTAATTAGCGTGTATGTCTGTGTATGTCTGTGTATGTTTTAATGTGTGCACATGGTAGTAAAGAAGAGCCTGACAGACCTGCAGGGTACCCCTCATCTCGAGATTCAGCCCCTCGTACAAAAAACCATTGCCTACCACCGAAAAGGAATAGAGACCCCGATTCATCCCCGCCGCGCGGTCTGGGGCTCGTGTAGTCCACGTCATGGTGAACGGGTAGTACTGGAAATAGACGTAGCTCGTCGTAGGGTCCTTGTAAAGACACGGGAATGTCTGCGGGTCAGTGCATGCGCGATCTGTTTTACAGGCGAAGTGTGCGGTGCCGTGGTTGAAACCCTCCTGGAAGCTGCGACGGATGCCGTCGGCGCTGCCTCCGCAGGCATAGATGTGGGCGGAGATTTGTGTCTCTCGCACCATCATGCGCACGTTGCATGTCAGCGTCACAAAGCGATGGTGCGGCACTTCCCACGTAAAGAACTCGCTCGCAGCGTTTGGGGGCTTGCGCAGGCTGCCGGGGCACGCGGAGAAGAGCTGGCAGGTGCCGGTGCCCTCTGCAAAGCTGAAGAAGGTGCACTTGCTGTCGGAGAAGGAGCCACAGATTTCCAAGCACGCATCGCGGCTCGTCGCAATGTTGTTCGATTCCGCCGCTAGGATCGAGTTTTCAGGCCCGCAGCGCCCGTTGCCCACGAACTCGGCCACGCCAGAGGCCAGCCCTTGAGCGAAGGTCTCGCCCTCCCATTCTCCTTGAAGCTGATCCTGCTCGCCGTCGGCACACTGTTCAACCTCTTGCCGCACGAAGCGCACCGTAGCGGGACTAAAGGCCTTGGGTAGGTTCTTCTTCCACGCCCAGTCATCTCCAAATTCCAGCTCCAAGGATTCCGGGAACTCGCACTGTTGCCGGCTGCTTGACGCCCCCGGCGCTTTGTCTGCGTGCAAGCTGTGCTCGTTGTGTTTGTGCAGTTTGCCTCCGCCGATGTGCTTGCTGCTCACCGTGTGGCTGCCTTGAGCTGATGTTGCCGCTGCGCCCGGAGGTGCTTCTCGATGCTGCGCTGCCCCGAGCTCCTGGCTGCTTGCCGTGGCGGCGGAATCGCCGGTGGAAGGGGAGGAAGAGCGGCGGGTTGGGGTTGCAGAAGGAGGCAAGTACATTTCGGGGCTCGCCTGGTAGCGAAGCCTGAAGGCGTTTGGCCCCAGGGTCTCAGAGAGCTCGGCAAACGGGATGCCGTCGTCAGCGGCCGAGCTGTCGGAGTAAAACATGATCTCGGCTGACGGGCCCACGCGCAGGCTCACGGACGCGGTCAAGCTGGGCTCAACATGGCCTTTGAAGTTGGAGGTCAGCATGTATGGAACCATGCTGTCGGGGATAAAGTCATCGTTCTGCATAGGAAATGCGCAAGGATTGCACTCCCCGAGGGCCATTTCATAGCCTTCCTCGCCCATGAAAACATACTGCCCGTAGTCCCATATCTCGATGCGGTCCTTGTGTCGCCGGAAATTGTAGTCGATGTCTATGGTGATAGAGCCAGCTGCATAGGGCTTCAGGCTCCACTTGCACACCTGCGTGTGCGACCTGTCTCGTCCATACGCCACAATTTCCCCCTCCAGTTGACTCAGAATCCGATCGTCCTCATTGCTGCCAGAGCAGGCTGCTGTGAAGGGGTTGAGGTGCAGGGTGTCATAGGTGTTGATGCGCGACGTCGCCGCGTCCTCGGCCATCTTGTAGAGCCCCGGCAGGCGGGCTGTGTCGAACTTGTCAATGAGGCTGTAGAGTTCGACGAAGGGCTGCCCAGAGCGGAAATTTGTGTGTGGCAGGTGAGGATGTGTACGTACTGTACATGTCTATTTACATCTATCTATCTGCCTATGCGTATATGTATCTACATATGTATGATATACATATGCATGCACACATATGTATGTGCATATGAATGCAAATGCGTACACATATGTATGCACATGCATCTACATATGTGTACACATGCATCTGTATATGCATGCATATGCGTATATATGCATGCACACATACGTAAGTGCATATGAATGCAAATGCATACACATATGTATGCACATGCACACATAAACACATAAACCTACATTCACACACACCTGTCCAGAGCGGAATTTGTTGCCGGTGGCCGCCAGATGCGCCTGAAACCACCCGCTCTCCCGCGGACAGTGCGAGCCCGGGATTTTGTACTTCTCCAGCTGCAGCAACCCATCAACCCCTGTCATTTGCGAATACCAGTCTAGTGCGTCCCCTGCGTCCCCTGCCCCTCCCGCATTGCCCTGCCCAACCCCGCCGCCCTCTTCAAGCGGCGCCAAGCTTCGAAAGAATTCCACAGAGGGCTCGTCGATCGGCGAGCACCTATCCGAGACCACGGAGCCATCCGTCACGATTTTGGCGGGCGCGCATTTCCAGTGGGCCTCGACGAAGCACTTGGAACTGCAGCCGTCGCCATCATACGGATTGCCGTCATCGCACTCTTCCGGCATGTGGTATCGCCCGTCTCCGCCCGTGCTTTCTGCCGCGAAGAAGACGCCCTCCATCTCAGACACTGCATCCGAAGGGCATTGCGTCATAGCAGACGCAGAGATAGAGACTTGGAGGCCGGAGAAGGCGGAGGTCCAACAGCCATTGTCAAGCGCGACGTTTCGCTCGCCATCGCCACATGATCCATCGCGCTGGGGGGGCGGTGTGGTTTCGACGATGGCCTGCGTCGTTTCCACCTTTGCGATGGTCTGCGCTGCTGTGGTGGTTGGCGCAGGGGTGGTAGTGGCTGCGGGTGTCGTCGTCGGTGTGCCGGTAGTCTCGTCTTCCAGGGCGCACTGGGGCAGGTTGCGCGTGTCTTCTGAGCAAGGAATGCAGCACGCCTCTCCGTCGCAGAAGGTGCCGTTCTTATTGGCTACCCAGCCGCGCTTGCACTCCTTGCACTCGGGCAGCCCTACCTCGTCCGCGTACGTCGCGATGCCGCACGGCGCACAGACCACGCTGCCTGCCTCCCCGCGCGGGCACGGAGGGCACTTGGTGAAGTCCCACTGGCGGGCGATGGCGCCGTTGGCGCACAGCAGGCCGTCCTCCAGGATCTGCTGCCCAGTATCCTCGGGGATGCACAGCTCGTTGTCCTCCCCGTCTGCACACGCCCCGGCGGTGAGCCAGGCGTCATTCGCGTGGCCCTCGAGGCGGAAGGCCAGGCTGGCGAAGAGCACCTTGCTGTTGATGTACTGGTCGGCCCAGTGCAGGGACGAGAAGCGCAAATGGTAGGTTTGCGCCCCCGCCGACTCAAAGTACAAGGTGTGGCTGCCAATGCTCACGGCGTTGCTGCCTTGCGTCTTGTGCTCCTGCTGGCTCGGGCCCCCAGACGGAGCCGACGTGTAGGCCCAGGCCAGCTGCCGCCGCCCAAGCGCGCCCGAGTGAATGGCCACCATGTCATCGGTGCGCGCCAGCTGAGGTGGGTACACACGCCACTCAAACTGCACCGCGACGTCCTGACCCATGCGCCAAATACGCTCCACATGCAGCTCGGCGCGGTAGCAATACCATGCAAACGTTGCCCCCAGGTCCGGCGTCGTGTAGCCCTCGGTACACGCGGTACACTCGCTCTGACCCGCATCTGCGGCGAAGGCGCCCAGGCGGCAGGTGAGACAGAGGCTTTGCTCGGGGCGCAGGCCCCTATGTCTCTGAAACAGGCTCTGAGAGCCTATGGAGCACTGCAGCATGCACGCGTCCTTGTCCAGCGAGCTCGCGACGTGCGCGGTCTGCGCGAACTCCCCCGCGCACGGCGTGCAAGAGTAGCGGACTGAGGTCAGCTGGTAGTCGCCGTGCGGATGTTTGGTGAGGTTGCTGATAGCCTCTGTGCCTGGCCAAAAGCTTTCAAATGGGTCTAGTGCATCGATGATGCCGTAGGGCGAAGTGCCGAGTGAGTTGATCGCGCACACGGCCGAGGACGCGTACGCTGACATGGCCATCTGTACTCGGCAACCCGCGGTGAAGCAGGACCCCCTGATGAGGACACCCATGGAGGCGTCCGCACTCATCTTCCACGTCGCTCGTACTGTCATTGTCACCTCCACCCATGAACACCCGTTTCCATACCGCAGCGACACGCGATGGCCTGTGTGTGTGTGTGTGTGTGTGTGTGTATTTGTGTGTATGTATATTTGTGTGTGTCTGTGTGTGTGTGTCTGTGAGTTTGTGTGTGTGTGTGTGTGTGTGTGTGTGTGTGTGTGTGTGTGTGTGTGCGTGCGTGTGTAGTGCTATGTTATGAAGTACACATGCGGTGCGGATATATACGGTAGTGCATCACCATGCAATGGTATTTGCTGCGCATGCACGCATGCATGCATGCACGCATGTATGCACAAGATATCAGTGCGAAACCGCGATTTACTGTAATAAAATGCCCTGCAGTAAAAATACACTTGAGTACAAGGTCCTGCAGTAATACGCTGTAACACTTAGGTCCTGTAGGATTAAACATGAATGCATGAGGACAGCGCCCCACTATCACGGCAACGTGCGGTGGCGTAGGTACACATGTCAACACCCTCAACTGTTAGCACCATCTTCTTCGGGTTCACGTGCCCTCACAAACTATGTCAAATGTCAGCAACGCATGCCAAGTGTCAGCACCTAGGGCAGGCAACTCGCCCAAGGCGCGTTCGCACGAAGCCTTGCTCAATATGACCAGAAGCTCTTCATCGCTGCGCTCCGACGTTTGCGTCTGCGAAGTGGCCATGTGCGAAAACGCCGCGATACTGATCTTGTCTGTGCGGGCAAACCCGGAGAAGGTGACCTTGGTTACCAGCAGGCGCGCGCTCCTCGGAGCGATGAGCCACTCTTTGTTGCCAACGTCTACCTGCTGGACACTGCAGCGATGCACGCAGTCCTCATTGCCAGCTGGGCATACGTCTTGATCATCCTCAAAACGCGGACATCTAGCGCACGACGTCCCGTCGCCACTGAACCGAGGGCGGCAGTACCGCCCCGCCGGGCATGCTGCTGATGAAATAGCAGGCAGATGCAGCGGGAACGTTGCGTCGCAGTCTCCGTCCCCCTCCTCCGAGTCTGCTGGCGGCGGCGGCAACACAGAGGCGTCCCAAACAAAGTCGACATGCGACGGACCGGCCGTTACAGTTTTTCTTCCAACCTCAGTCTCGGGCACCACAGACACGTACTGCTCCTGTTTTTCAGCAGTTGATTGCGTGTTTGTCTCGTCATCCCTGCGGGTTTGCCTCCTCATCCCCCCCTCGCCCCCCCCCCCCTTCACATCTGTGACCACCTTCTCCTTTCCACCCGTCCAGTTGATGAATTCCTCTACTGGCGCCTCGGCCTCCTCAGCATGCGTCCCAGCGGCGGTTGAAACAGCGGCGGCTGCAACAGTTGCGCGCAACCACTCCGCCGCACCTCCCCCCCCAGCAGACACCTTCTCTGAGTTGACCACTGCGGCCTTCTGCGAGGACTCTGCTGCCTGCTTTAAGTTATCGTGGGCAGGTGTCAGTGTCGCATCTTCTGCTGGCATCATACGATGCTCTGCAGCGGCAGTGAGATGCGCTGCGGCGCGAGGCGTGCGTCTGGCGTCCGCTGACGGGGGAGACGGAGGAGGATTCATGGAGTCTTCCATTGCCGACTGTTGGTTCACGTGCCGACACTCTCGAAAATTGAGCGAAAAGCGGTATTGGTTGCCAGTACCGCGGTAGGTAGGGATGTTTCCCAGCGCGCCTTCGATCATTAACTGCATCTTGCACAGCATGTTCCACTCGAGCGCAACTAGTCCTTCCCAGCGCCCGATGAGGGGCGCTTCGTCCGAACGCCGAGCAAATATGTCGGGCTGCCTTACGCCCCCGTGCCACTCTGCCTTGGCGTCCGGCGCGGCTTGCAGCAACCGATCACCAACATCGTCATTCCGGTTGAGAATCAACCCGTTGGGACAGACCGTGTCCATCGTCATCCTCTTGCGTGTGTTGACAGGAGTTCCGAGAGTGTGGAACGTGTACGTCACGTCGATGTCGCTGGGGGGCGCGGCCCGGAGAGGCTCAAAGAGACCCGCACTCATAAAGCTCGGGCAACTTGATGCCCCGAAGTTGGCGTAGTTGTAGTGCCCCCCTCCCAGGACTGTGGTGGGGGGCATGTCCCCGTAGCCTGCCGCGACCATGGCGGCGATTGGGGCCTTTGGCGCAGGCCGGAAGTTGTGGTGTTCGAAGGCGACCTGTGTCTCTCGGAAGAGCGAGCCTTGCACGTCGAGGGTGTACACGCAGATGACGCTCGCAGAGATGTTGCGGAAGTGCGTGAAGGAGCCTTGCAGGTAGCGGACCTCGCGAGTGGGCTGCAGAGGACACCTGTCTCGGGGGCAGCCAGCATCCACAGCGTCGCCACTGCTCCGTTCCCAGGTTGACACACGTATGAGTTCAGTGACGGCACAAAGCAACGCGTACATGTACAGTGCCGCCCACAGCAACCGCATGCGCACTCACTTGCACTCGCACTCGGAGCAGGGGGCGCAGGTGCCTCCCACAAACCACCATCCTTCCCAGGAGTCTGCCCACGTCCACTTGCAGAATTTGCCCGCACCGCACTGCGAGTGCTTCTCGCACTCGGACGCGCCAATCCAGCCATTCTCAGGAGGCTGATCGCGGATCAGCTGGCTGAATTCCGTTGGCACGTGCTGTCCGACGGCCGCGCCCGGCGCAGAGCGCACCAGCAGCAGCACCGCAGTGAGGGCGCATGCACTGAGATTCCTTCGCCGCCCCATCAGGCTAGGACGTCCATTCGCTGTCTAAGGCTGTCCACGAACTAGGGGTACGTGAGAGTGCTGTTTTAAGCCTAACAAGGAGGGGGAGTAACGGTACAGCTGTCCTGTTTAAATGAGCACCCATGGATCGGAAAATCGTAACTGTTGAGAAGAGAGACGCAAAAATGCCGATCGTCAGGGCCGCGCGAGTACGCCAAGGCCACCGCAACGAGTCCACGCTAAATCTGGCGGGGCTGCCCCCTTCACGTGTGGTGGGGAGCGCAGATACTAGTCTGGCGTCGACGAAGGTGCATCCTGCAGATTACGTGCTCGCGGCGGAGCTCCAAAGGCAGGTGCTGAGCGCTGCTGGCACC
>Ga0115006_10004120_pt1 | contig 10084 bp, 3 predicted proteins | sample ArcOceMetagenome_3_FD_88943 | JGI IMG/M metagenome (GOLD analysis project Ga0115006, IMG submission 88943) | Marine eukaryotic phytoplankton communities from Arctic Ocean - Arctic Ocean- Svalbard ARC20M Metagenome | ecosystem: Environmental > Aquatic > Marine > Oceanic | place: Arctic Ocean...
AGGAGCCGGGCACTGGCGGCGGCGGCGGCAGCGACGCCCCCGTCGTCATGGCGGTGGCGGCGGTGGTGATTGCCGCCGTCCTCCTCTTCCCCGGAAAACAGCAGGCGGCTCATCGCATCGTCGCTGCTGCCGCCACGGCCGTCGCTGCGGTACTCGAATTCCTCAGCCCTGGTCAGGAGGACGTCCAGGAACTCCTCCCGAACGATGGCCCGGGCATCGCCGGGAGACGCGCGCGCTACGACGGACAGCTTGGCTGACAGGTTGGTCAGCAATCCGTCCAAAACGGCCAGCTGCTGCTGCTGCATCATATTGCCCCCGACCGCCCCGACCGACGACGATGCCGCCAGCTGATGATTGTAGGCGATCGGACCGCGGCGACCGGCGGCGCCGATGCCAATACCAAGGACGTCGTTCCCGAGGGGGAGGGCCGTGCGGATGGCCAGCCGGACCAGGTGGCTGACGTGCGACTTGTCGGTGATGGGCTGGCCGGGCAGAGCCAGCGGCGTCAAAGCCGAAGTGTACTCGTAAGTAGGGGCATTCTCACGGGATCGCTTCTTCTTCTTCCGGCCCAAGGCGCTGGCGGTGGCGCTGGCAGCAGCGGCGGCGGCCTTGGCGGCCAGCCGGCGGCGGAGGACGACGAAGGCCAGGGCCGACCGGAGGGTGGCATCCTGGCCGAGGGCCGGCGGCGGATATGGATGCGGAGCCCGAGGTTGCTGGTATCGGTAGGGGATGATGATGGGAGCCGACGTAGAAGCGGACGAGGCGGACGAGGCGCGCTGGTGCTGGTGCTGCTTCTGCTGGGCGGCGGCGGCAGCGCGACGATTGGCGACCCCGTTGCGAGCCGCGGACCGAGAGCCGCCGGCACTGCTGCTGCCGTTGCGAGCTGCTGCGATGGCCATGGCGGGCGGAAGAATGCTGGAATGCAAAATGCAAAATGGCCGAATTGAATTCGAACGCATCAACGCATCGCATCGAGCTATCGCATCGGCATCATAGAATCAGCAGGGCTTTGTACCCAACAAATACCCAACAAATACCCATACAAATTTGGTTAGATTCACGCATATTTTCCATGAGTAAAAAGACCTAAAAATATCGGCACACTGGCGGCCATCGGAATGGCCGGCTCGCTCGAATCACAAATCACCGTTATTTTTGTCTCCTTGAATTTTTCCAGGCATCGGCATTGACGGCAGGCAGGGGAGCAACCATGGAGCGGTACGTACCCCCCCCCGATGACGGCAGCGGCGCTTCGGAGACGGACCCAATACGGCGACGGTTGGGATGCCCTTCCCAGTTGACCATTTGGCGAACATGCGGTGATATTCCATCGTTCGGCGGCGGCGAAAAAGTCAAGAGCCAAAAAGGGTCTGCCCCCTTCAACTTTTCCCTCCTGTTTGTGCCCTGTGGTCGTTCCCGGCAATCGGGCACCTCGGTCGGGTTGCAGCAGCAGCTGGAATCGGATGCATTGCCGGTGTGGCATCGCTGTTCGGACGCCAAAGCAATGGCATTGCATCGGATCGGTATCTGCCCCCGTCATTTTTCGCTCATCGGATGTGCTGGCCCTGTGCTGGGTGGGCCCAATCGGTGGCGTATCGGCATAATTGTTTTTGACACAGGGGGTCGCTCGGTGGTCGGTCTGCCGTCGCGTTGGTCGGTCCCACGCGAGCTTTTGGATGAATAGTTCACTTCACCGGACATGATCGCATAATCTCACCCCAATTCCACCACATATCTCTCTCACACACCTCCCAACACGCGACAGCTACCAAAAAATCGAAAAGCCAGGCTCGAACCTCGGCGAGGGCACGTACGGCGTGGTCTACAAGGCCAAGGACCGGACCAACGACGAGATCGTCGCCCTGAAGCGGATCCGCCTCGAGGTCGAGGACGAGGGCATCCCCTCCACGGCCCTCCGCGAGATCAGCCTCCTCCGCGAGCTCAAGCACGACAACATCGTCGAGCTCAAGGACTGCGTCCAGTCCGACGGCAAGCTCTACCTCGTCTTCGAGTTCCTCGACAAGGACCTCAAGAAGTACATGGAGTCCGTCAACGGCATGCTCAAGCCGGAGCTCGTCAAGTCCTACCTCTTCCAGTGCGTGAGGGGCCTGGCCTTCTGCCACGCCCGCGGCGTCATGCACCGCGACCTCAAGCCGCAGAACCTCCTCGTATCGCGCGACGGGCGGCTCAAGCTGGCCGATTTCGGCCTGGCCCGGGCCTTCTGCCCCCCCATCCGGCCCCTCACCCACGAGGTCGTCACCCTCTGGTACCGTCCCCCCGAGATCCTCCTCGGATCGCAAACCTACGCCCCCCCCGTCGACGTCTGGGCCATCGGCACCATCTTCGTCGAGATGGTCACCAAGCGCCCCCTCTTCCCCGGCGATTCCGAGATCGACCAGCTCTTCAAGATCTTCCGCCAGCTCGGCACCCCCTCCGAGGACACCTGGCCCGGCTGCACCCAGCTCCAGGACTGGAACGGTGCCTTCCCCCGCTGGGTCCGGTCGGACTACACCAAGAACTGCGTGGACAACCTCGACCACAACGGCATCGACCTCCTCGACCGCCTCCTGGCCTACAGCCCCAAGGACCGCATCACCGCCAAGGATTCCATCAACCACCCGTATTTCGACGATTTGGACAAGGACAACATCTAAAGGAACGGCAAGTCAGTCAGCTTGCACTCTTTTTTGCCTGTGGCCAAAATGTTTTAAAGATGGGGGGGTTGAACCAGACCAGATGATGGATTTCCCACCACTCGATTTGATTTGCGCCATAATTTTCATCGGGGATTCCGATTTTATAATTTCCCGCACCGCAGTGGATGCGGCACTTGCAGGAAAAAAACGGACCCGAGGAGAGGCATTCGATGTTGGGGATCCTTTTGTTTTTGAAAGGGTATATGTAGCTCTACTAATTCGTAGTAGCACCAAATGAAGTATCAAAATGGTACACATACCGATACACAGGCATTCTGTCTTGCCAGTTACGGTGGTACCTACTCCTAGCTACGTACTAGCTCTAGATAGAGTAGCTAGCCTACGTAGCTAGTCTAGATCTACTTGTACGTAGGAATTAGGCACACAACGCATACATGTATGCTACCGTTTTTGTTATTACCTTTTTCTTTTCTAATCCAAATATCTTCCATCTTGATCTAATAGTATGGAATTTTACAAACACATATTTTCGCTCTTTGCTCTTTTCTACACGGGCTTGGTCTGCGACGGCTCACCAGTAGAATATGTCAGCCTCCGTCTCTTGACGGGAGACGAGAGAAGAGGAGGGCCGCGCATGTAGGCCTCGGGACTGTACTCATACGGGGTGTAGTCGTACGGTTCGTAGGAAGCGCTACTGGTAGGATCTGATGATCGCGGATGGTCTTGACCGCTCACTGAGTCGGGAGAATAATACTGAAAGTCGTGAGGAGGGATGCGATAGTACTCTGGCCCCTGCGGACGGGCGGACGACGACGAGGGCTCCCCAGCAGGCGCAGGCGCAGGCGCAGAAGGAGGCCGGCGAGAAGCCGATGCTTGGTGGGAAGCCGAGGTACCGCTACTTTCAGCATATGCAGCTCTCATCTTGGCCGCCAGTCCCTCTCGTAGAGCTTGCGAGGTCTTCTCCCCGGCCTTTTGATCGCCAATGTCGCGCCACCCATAGCCTTCCTTCTTGAGGAATCGCCCACCGTTCGACCGGATCGAGGCGACGATGTTCCGGGCAATCTCGCGCTTGGCCCACTTCTTGCTGAGGACGTACTCAGAGCGGTACTGATCGACGAGGGAACGGAATTCTTTGTTTCCGAAATGGTTGTTCGTGCCACCGCCTCGTCCGCTGAGGACGTCCTTGTCGCTGATATCACTATCAGGGATGAGCACCTCGCTGCTGGGCACTGCTGGAGGAGGCGTATTAGAACCGGCGTCGTCGCGTCGCTGAGGCTGATTTAGAGGGGTGGGATCATCGTCTCGTGGAGTGATGGGCGTAGGATCAGTAGCAGCAGATGTGGCAGTAGCGGCAGTCACATCGGATGCATCCTTGCGACTATCGGTGGTGGGATGATATCCAGCTGGGTGACGATGACCGTAATTGTAGCCCGCATGATAGTAGCCCTGGTGATGTCCACCATGCGCGTAGTATCCAGGATTGCAGTAGGATTGACGGGAGATGGATGGAGGCATCGGCGGCCGAGGAGATGTAGCAGTGGCAGTGACCGCAGCCGCCGCGTCAGCGTACCGGTAGACGGGAGGCGTCCGGCGTTCGATCGTGTTTGATGATGGCGGCGGCGGGAGGAAGGAGTGGTCGATGACATCGTTGGCGCCATCGCCATCGGCAGGAGAAGACGAGGAAGGGCGAGGGACATCATCGGCGGAGGATTTCACTTCGTCGACGGAAGCTTGCGGGAAGTCGTTGGGGGCACGCATGTTGTTGCTGCTGCTATCGTTCGTAAATGGGGTTCGAAGATATGTGTGGCAAATAATGATTTCGAATTCAACACGAGATGCGTTGCTTGATGCGTTCTCGTTGCGTTGCGCAAAACACGAGCAGATCATTCGTGTTTGCTGCTCTTGCTCGATCGGACACTCAGATACAGGCTGCATGACAATGGTACTTACTTTAAGTTAAGACGTCTGATCGTCGTCCGGCCGATGACTCGACTCCTCACTCGGTCGGTCGGAGCAAAAACAATCTGATGAAATCCCCCGGCGGATATCGCTACCGCGGCACATCATATATGCCCCTTCCGCCGCAGTTGATCCAAACCGGACCTTCCAACCCTTCGTCCGAAGGTAGGGCATTGATATTATATCGCTGTTGATCCCTATTTGACGGAGGACTGATAGTCGTATCTTTTCATTATACCGGCCTGGTGTTTCCGCACTGGAGGACACATCCCTCTCACCTCTCGCTGTTTTTTCATTTGAATTGATTTGTGCGTGTGTGCAAAGGCGCTGACCCAGCCAGGGAAAGATACCGTGCCTTGTGATTATAACCACACCGACTCATTCGAGCGCGGCACTTGTGGGTTGAGACGAGAAAATAATGGATCGGCAGCTGCCCACAGATTGGCCTCCGGCGGACCCGAGGGCTCCGCCGCCTCCGGCTGCAATTGCAGGTGGTCAACCGCCGGCGAATGGAAAGGGCAATGACGATTTGTTCAGCGACGATGACGCACCGGCGAAAGGTGGGACCACCGGCGACACTAAGGCCCCGCCGCAGGACGCATCGGACCCGTCGTACGAGACCATGGGCAAGGAGATTGGGCTGCCGACCGACGTGGAACACATCGAGGAGGTGGAATGGGCCAACCGGGAGGATTTGCAGCCCGGCCGCTACACCGACCGGGCCGCCCGTCCTCCGCTCGATCGCAACTCCGACCCCTGCGGATGCTTCCCGGACGGCACCGGCTCTGCTTGCTGCCTTGACATGTCCTGCGTCCTCTTCGCCTGTCAGGAGGAGTGCCGATCGAACTGCGAGGCCGGCGACCTGTGCAGCAACAAGCGCATCCAGCGCAAGGAGTGGAAGAAGCTGCAGGTGTTCGACGCCGGGCCGAAGGGCCGCGGCCTGCGGATCATGGAGCCCGTGAAGAAGGGGGAGTTCATCTGCGAGTACGTCGGTGTTGCCATCAAGAAGGAGCACCTCGAATCCCTCTTCGCCCGCTACCAGGCCGAGCGGATGCTCTACATCATGGCCCTCGACAACGACGTGTACATCGACGCGCGGAAGAAGGGCGGAATCGCCCGCTACATCAACCACTCCTGCGATCCCAACTGCATGGTCGACCGGTGGAAGGTCCGCGGCGTTTCTCGCGCCTGCGTCTTCGCCATGAGCGACCTCGACGCCGGGACGGAGCTGTCCTTCGACTACAAGTGGACCCGCAAGCGCGGCCGGGCCCCGACCAAGTGCCACTGCGGCGCCGCCGTCTGCCGCGGAACGTTGGAGATGCCCAAGGACGTGTCCCTCGAGGACGAGGAGCTCGATCTCAAGCTCAGCGGCCACTGGAAGGTCCCCATCACGCAGAATCCCGGCAACGAGATCATCAATCGCGTCATCAAGGTCTACTTCGACGGCGATCGTGAGTACTACGCCGCCGACGTCGCGCAGTATGACGAGCGGACGGGGAAGCACCAGATCATCTACAAGTCGGATCTGTCCGATGCGTGGGAGGACCTGTCGAAGCTGCAGTGGATGATCCTGGATCAGGAGTTCGAGCAGTTCATCATCTCCAAAAAGAGCGCCAAGACGGGAGGTACCGCCAGCGCTCCGTTCGGGACGCCGGTCGGACCGTCGGTGACGCAGCAGTCCATGGCCAAGAATTATCTTCTGGTTCAGAACTACGTCAAGGAGGCGCTCGAGGCTCGCAATATGATCATCCGTTGTCAGAATCATTGCCGCGTCCAGGTTGCCGTTGTGCCTTGCGATGCCACCGAGATTGCCAGTCCGGAGGGAGTCGAGGCCGTCAAGGGATCGGCCGATGGGAAGCTCTGGAAGCTCGTGATTACCGGTATGGACCCCATCAAGGCGCGCAAGTATTTGGAGAACAACGTTCAGACTATCAAGACGAAGACCGCCGAGCAGCAGGCCAAGGAGGCCGCAAGGGGCGCCCTCGGCAGTGCCGGCACTGGCGTGGTGCACAGTCGGGGCGTGGTCATCCCGAGGACTGTCGTGGACGATGTCAAGCGGAAGCTCCATACCATCCGATTCGGTGCCGGACGGAACGTCGAGGTGAATTTCATCCATTCCGAAAGCAAAAGCAAGCAGTTTGCCAAGATGACGATCCTGGCCGAGACCGAACACGATCTGAGGATTGCCCTTCGGAATGTTTGGGCGGCTCTGTTCAAGATCTGCAGCGACAGTGGCAGTGTCGGGTACACTCACCAAGGACACATCAAGGATGCCGGTATCTATGCCGGCGAACTATCCAGCAAGGAGTTCGATTTGCTCTTCCAGGGTTCGGGTCCAAGCTTGAGCCAGGATTGCAGCGAGAATCTGCGGCAGGAGTCATTCTTTGCTGCCTTCGAGGACGAGCACAGGTGCTCCATTTGGATCCAGTCGGCCTTTGATATGGGCAGGATCAACTCCCAAAACCGCATCGTCGGCGAAGCTGGCGAGGACGTACCTCGAAAAGTATACATTGCCGTTCTCGTCACGGACCCAGACAAGGTCGATGTGCTATGGGGACACATCCGTGGCCGCGTGAATGCATTGAAGCGGGGCGTCAAATTCCTCAATTTGGGTACCGATCGAGTCTACTTCCCTTTCCTTGCACCAAGAAGTGAGAGCAAGACCAATGGCAATGGTCCTAATAGTACCACGTTGGCTGGTGGAGATTTCTTTGGCTACATCAAGCGCACATCAGGTGCTACGGTTTCCGTCGATGGGCTTACTCGCAACCACTTGCGCATTGACGGCGGTGACAAGACCAATGGTGATGACAAGGCCGAGGAGGTCGACCGTCGTATCGCTCTTGCCGAAGACCTGATTCGACTCCAGATCGAGCTCCTACGTGACCACTTTGTCCGAAAGCAGAGCTGGGCTTTCGGCAGAGACTGGTCACTGCTCATGGACGTCGATCCCGAAGTGAAAAAGAAGGATCTCTCGGCATCTGCTCCCTCGAGGGCGAGTCCTACCCCTAGCTCATTTTCGGCGGTTCGACACGCGGCAGATGGTCGAGCGCGAGCTAGTTCATGCATGGAGATTGCCGAAATTAGCTCGTTGCTGGAGCTTGACCGTGAGGTTGCAGCTCATGCCTGCATTATTTTCTATCGCTTCCTGAACCAGCTGACAGATGCCTCCACCACATCTGCCACAAACGTCAAACTTCGCGAGGCGGCTCTGGCGTGCCTGTTTCTCGCCAACAAAGCCCAAAAGATGCACAAGTGGAAACGTCTTGAGGTAGTTCTGGCAGCTGCATACAAGTCCTTCTATGCAGGCTCTCCGTTTGACGAGAAAAGCGAAGAGGCAAAAAATTGGGAGAAACGAGTCATCTCCGCCGAAGCGGAGATCCTTGCGACTCTACAATACGATGTGTTTTGGCCGGGGGTTGATTGGATCCTTGCATCGGTGGTGGAATCTGGCAAGATAGCGGAGCCCCCGGCCAATAATGCCATGGAGCTCACCCTGAGTGGTCCTGTCCTTGCAGCTGGGGAGGCTGTTTGGCTCAAGCATGGTCCCGAATACGCCTTCGTCGCAATTGCGGGCCTTCTCTCTATCAACATGGAATTAGTTCTCGGTGCTTTGCCGCTCGACCTCGAGAAGGTGAAGGAGGTCATCCAATTAATTGTGGATTCCATCAAGCAAAACGAGGCGGTCGCGAAGAAGTATTCCAAGGCCGCCAGTGCCCAACGCTTTCAAAGCACCCAAGCGTCTTTACTAACGAATGTCTCCAAGGTGTTGGCCAAAGTCGAAGAAATGAATACAGCGGGTATTCAACGATCGATCCCCACGTCTTGGCAGCAGACCCATGATGCCATCGGGAAGCAATCTCGCCTGTCTCGGATTTTTCGGAATGTGAGTCTGAACCTAATTCAAGAGCGCATCGCGCCGGTGCTCGATGGCATTGGCGCAGAAAGCAGATGCGATATCTACTTTCAGCAAACCAACCGGCCTGGCACCGAGAACATCGTTTTGAAAGGTAGCTGGAGGGCCCTTGCCATAGCAGAATTTCTTCTCCAATCCGCTGCGACTGAACCTCTTGACCGTATGGCTTCGGAACAGTCTCGGTCACTGGGACTTACTCCTTGGACAGACTCTTCCATTGATCTCAAGGCATCATCGAAGCCATCAGCTTCTTTGGGTTCTTCCAAGGTGCCTATTTTGTCACTGGCTCCCGGGCCTACTTTTCCCAATGCTTCTGCTGCGCATCCATCACAGTCAACTTCACCATCCCTCCCGCCCGCCGAGAATTTAGATGTTACTGTCGAAAGTCTTGACAAGACGCAGGCAAAGCTCAAGCCAGGAGTGATGAATATGAGTGATATTGAGATCGGTGATGGTTGGGTCCGTTCTGGCGATGGAATCGGGGAAGAACCACGGCATCGGGGTAAGCCTCCCAAGATTGGCGGAAAGACCTGTCTCCCTGCGGTCGCATCCGAGTCTTCCTTCAAGACAGCTGGGCTGCGTTGGTGGATACCACCGCAGTACGGATCGAGCCTATCGGGTTCTCTCTGTGATATTCTATCGATCCGGAAACCGTCCAAATCATCGAACGAAGCCTCCCGAATGCAGGAGCTTGCCAAGCTCGCATCTTCCTTAGATGTGGACGATTCCAATCACAGCAGTGCCTCTTTCTCGGCCCTGAAGACTCATCTGTCGAACGCCGACGCCAATGCCATCAGAGATCGTACCGTCGCCATTTCGGTGCAGCAGTGGCCCCCTGAGAAGATCGGGCAGAAGGAACAGGCCAAGAAAGGAACGATGCGAGTTGGCTTCTCGCCGTCAGCCCTTCAGGAGATGCAGCTGTTACAACAGCTGCACCATATGATTCCTGCTCCTCAAGGCCATCCGAATTTTATTCTTCCGGTTGCCGTTGCCATCGGGGAATCTGCACAAGAGAAAGATGATGCAGCTCCCGGCAGGATTGGTGGCGTTGGCGGCCTATCTCCTTCCGCATCATCTTCCAACAACGACGTAATGTCGTTTCTCACCATGATCAAGAATAATCCGCTTGACGAAAGAAGTAAACGGAAGTCAGGCTCGGTATCTCATCTTGTATTCCAACCGACTCCTCTCATCCTTCAGAAGGTTGTTTCGCGGACCATCAAGAAACGCGGCTCCTCGGGCGATGGGAAGCGAGGGTCGAGACTCGTTACCCCCTCGATCTTTGCATGCTGGTTTCATGACCTGCTGACTGCCATGGCTATGTGCCATTCCAACCACATTGTCATCCGCAACATCAACCCCGACCAAATCCTGGTCGACTACAGCGGCGTTGCCATGCTGAGCGGATTCAATCGATCCATTGTGCTCCATCCGGATGACCGGAGACGCCAAATCAATCCGCTCAAAAGTGCTCGAGGCGCTAAGGACCATGATGAGATCCCCACCGATCCATTCATCGCCCCGGAGATTCTCCTTGGATCATCCAGATATA
>Ga0115006_10004121_pt1 | contig 10084 bp, 3 predicted proteins | sample ArcOceMetagenome_3_FD_88943 | JGI IMG/M metagenome (GOLD analysis project Ga0115006, IMG submission 88943) | Marine eukaryotic phytoplankton communities from Arctic Ocean - Arctic Ocean- Svalbard ARC20M Metagenome | ecosystem: Environmental > Aquatic > Marine > Oceanic | place: Arctic Ocean...
ATGACGCTCGCGATGCAGGTGACGCCGTGCGAGCGGCCCGAGGAGAAGCCGCCGCCCGAGGCGGAGGTGCTGCCGTACTTCCCCGGAAAGTACGTCGAGCACGCGACGCACGTGACGCTCAAGCTCGAGCTGGCGCGGCCGCTGCCCTTTTTGCCGCAGGGGCGGATGACGACGGAGGCGACCGACCACGCGCAGAGCGACGAGCTGCAGCGCATCGTGACGATGCTAAAGTACAACGACACGCCGAGCCTCGTCGCGCTGCAGCGTGTGCTCGAGATGGTCAACGAGGCGGCGGGGATGCAGAGCGCCTCGGCGTGGGAGACGTACAAGGACGAGTGGCGCGAGGAGCTCGACATTGTCTCGGGCGTGCAGCTCGTCGATTCGGAGGTGCGACTCTTCCTGCTCGAGGGGCAGGCGGCCATCTACGACGACGACGGCACGGCGCGCAACGCGATGGCCAAGCTGGGGGCGCTGCTCGCGCGCACGGCGCCCAACGAGGGCATGTCGTTCACGCTGGCCGACACGCACCTGCTCTTCCCAAACCGGCTGTACAACTCGTTCGAGACGCCGGTCAAGCTGATTAAGATCCGCGCGGCGCTGCCGGCGCTGCTCAAGAAGCCCGAGGTCTACCAGCACATGCGCGTCAAGCCGGGCTGCCAGGCGGCGCTGCTCTCGCTGGGCGGGCTGCTCCGCACGACCTCGATCCGCCTCGCGCACAAGAACTCGTGCTTCCCGCTGGCGGACGACCTGCTCCAGATGGAGAAGAAGTACGCCGCCGTCATCCTGCCGCACGACCGCGAGGGCGTCCCTATGGAGAGGGACGAGAGCGACGAGAGCGTCTTCGACGGCCCCGCCGGCACGCACCGCTCGCACAAAAAGGGCCACCGCGAGTCGCGGCACGGGCCGCTCGACCAGACCAACCCGCTCTTCGTCGAGGGGCTGCGCGCGCGCGAGGCGGGCGAGGTGCCGGTCCCCGACTACATTGGGATGAACAAGGTCATCCCGCCGCCGCCGCCGCGCGCGCCGCTGCCCGAGTGGTACATGGTTGCGGTGCGCGAGGCCGAGGCGGCCGCGCAGGCCAACGGGATGGTCTACGGCTACTCGGGGCAGCGGCTCAACCAGACCGAGGTGCAGAAGGCGGCGCTGCGCACGCAGCTCTACGCAATGGACACGCTGCCGTCGTACTCGGGCGAGTACCTGTGGGCCGACGGCATGGGCGAGCGCGAGCTGCCGCAGATGGAGCGCGGCGGCAAGGAGGAGGGCATCCGGCCGTGGGACAACACCGAGCCGATCAAGTACCTGCGGCCCGGCCTGGGCGGGATGCGGTCGCGCTTCCGGATGCTGCAGCCGTCGGAGGCGCGGTGCGAGGAGCTGCAAGAGCAGTTCGTGCCGCCCGAGAACGTGCTGCCCGGCTGCCTGCCGCCCGACAAGCCGCCGCCGGGCAAGCCGCGCTTCGACGCGCTGCCGAGCAAGAAGCCGTACCTCGACGAGAACCCGGAGCGGCTCTTCAAGTCGGTCTTCCAGCAGACCGAGGAGCAGATCGCCGCCGAGCACGCCGCGCGCATCGACAACGTCATCGACGAGTGGAAGTCGAAGCTCGTCGTCGACGACCCCGTGCTCAAGATCTCGCTCAAGAGCCGCGACCAGGTCTGCCAGCAGGACCGCCTCACGGGGCTGCTGCAGGACCATGCCCAGAAGCGCTCGCTCAAGGCGCTCTACCGCGGCAAGCACAAGCTCACCGGCGGCGACCACCGGCAGGTCGAGCCGTCGGCCTTCATGCACGAGTCGACCATCGACCAGCTCATGAAGTTTGAGGAGTCGCTGCGCGACGTCGAACCGCAGAAGTGGTATTCGACCAAGAAGCTCGGCAAGTCGGTCGACTTCAACGCCGGCTACGTCAACCCGAAGGAGAGCCTGCTGCCCGTCTCCAAGGAGACCAAGCGGCCGATCCGCCCGATGGAGCAGCACGAGAAGACGGGCCTCGGCTGGGGCTCCGCCTCGTTTGCCCACCTCTCGCAGAGCAAGCCGCGCGCCGCCGGCACATCTTTCGATCACCTCTCCTGATGGTGATGGTGGTCGTGCGTGAATTTTCACGCGCCGCATAGAGTCGGGGAGTGAGAGAGAGACAGTCGTTAACCAAGACACGATTATTCAGATGAACACTGGCTCTCTGGCGCTCGCGACACGGACGGACGCGCCCTTGGTTGGGCGCGTCGGCGCTGGAGGGTCCACAGGCATGCGCTCGCCGACGTCGCCGGCGGCGAGGACGCCATCTGACGCCCGTGAGGCGACTGCACGGCGCCGGCTGCAGGGACCACTAGCAGCTTGGCTGCCTCGGCGTGCTGCTGCTGACCGCAAGGGCGCACGCCCTCCCGTGACGGCACGCCAGCCCATGGAGGGACGCATACAGTGTTCATGGCTCCTTTTCGCCTCCGTTTATCTCGACGTCGACTTTGGTGAGGGGCATCAAGACCTCTCGTCCGTCGCCTGGCTCGTCGATCATGCAGAACAGCTGGCAGCAGAAGAACCCGAAGCCGATGAGCAGCGAGAACAGGATGCAAAAGACGAGCTTGAAGCCGAGCATCGAGAAGAGGAAGAACGGGCCGAGCGTGCCGCCGATGCACGCGAGGCCCAGGCGGATGAGCCGCGTCATCACCGCGCGTACCATCGGCGTCACTGGTCCTGGCATGCGTGCTCTTACGCGTAGAGTAGCTATCCGCTGTCTCGATTAGCGTTGCCAAACTTGCTTGGCTGTGCGGTGCTTTTGCCCCTTCGCGATGACGGGTGCTTGCCACTGATCGCACGCTTGCTAGACTATTCAGACCAGTCGATTGAACGTCTTTGAGCTGATATGCATGCGGAATGCAACACTTGTCAAAGCACGCCGACAATGAGCGCGATTCGCGGCAAGGGCGTCGGCGTCGGCAAGGCCAGCGGCGTGGGCAAGGGCAACGGCGGCGCAAAGGGCAACGGCGTCGGCAAGAGCAGCGGCGCCGCTGGCGCACGAGGCGTGAGCCGCGGTGGCGCTGGCGGCAGGCACTCAGCCAGGGGGCAGGCGTCGCCATCGGATGAGGAGTGCGCTCGCGGCCCAAGCGCCGGGCATTCGGGCCGGCCCAGCGCCTGGTGCAAGGGCGCGGACGGCGGCTTCTCGGCGGCGGCGGCGGCGGTCACGTCGGCCGTCGCGGTGTCGGCCTCGTCGCTCTGCATGCTCTCGCCCGTCCACCCTCCCCACTTTGGCCTCCTGGCGCAACGCGTCGAGCTCACCTACAAGCTGGTCGACGACGCGCCACCGACGTTGGTGGCCGTGTACGACGACGCGGCCGGTGCCGCGCAGTTCTGCCGACGGCACGCGACGGCGTGCAAGTATCCGCACTTCCATCAGCTCAACCTGCAGGAGCTCGTCGGGCCCGACGCCTGGCCCGCCGCGCAGGGCATGCTGCGCACGGGCGGCTGGCGCGAGCGCGAGAAGCTGCGCGACCGGCTGTGGCCGGGCGACCCGCTGGCGCGGGAGTGCGCGGCCAAGTTCTCGGGGCAGTGCTACCAGACGCTCAAGAAGTTCTACGGCGCCGCCGCTGGCCCCGCGCACTGCACCCACTACTGGGTGACGGACGCCGAGTCGTTCCCATTCCGACGGTACAACTTCTCCGAAGTGGCGCGGCACTCGTTCGAGGCCGACGGCCGTCTCTTCCGCCACCTGCTCTCGTGGTACCCGAGCCGGTGGGGCTGCCCGCACACGCAGAACCTCTACTCCGACGCCTCGTGCGGCGAGTGGGTCGCGAACACGCTGCGTATGACCCAATACCCCGAGGCGGGGTTTGACGCGCAGACAGCGCTGAGCAGCGGTGGCGCTGCGACGGTGGAGGCGAGGGCCGCGGAGTCGGTTGCAGACGTGGCGACGCGGCTCAACTTCAGCCTCGGCGCGAAGATGCGGCAGACGATGTTCGACCTCAACAACTGGTGGTGGTACGACCGTCGCATGGTGCGCGCGATGATCGACCGCGTCGAGCAGGTGCGAGACGGGCAGCACTTCGTGCGCTACTTTGCATCGCTGCAGACGACGGACGTGGCCTTCTGGGACTACAACTTTGAGCACCTCGTGACGCTGCCGAGCGCACCGATGGCGGCGCGCTCCTTCCTCGCCGACATTGAGACCCACCTTCCCGCCGCCTTCGCCGCCTGCTGCGCGTGCCGCGGCGACCCGTCGCGCCGCCCGTGCTACACGATCGACGACCTTTGGGGCGAGTGCTTCCGCCGCCACGCGTCGCTCCGCCGCATCGGCCGTTTCATCGTCGAGCGCCTCGGCATCTTCGGCCTCTTTGGCAACCTGATGGCCGAGGCGCCGCGCGCCGTGCTGGCGGAGCTGCTCGCCGCCGAGCCGCGCCTCTCGTGGGCGATCAGCAACGCGCACAAGTGGCGGCCACCGCCGCAGTACAGCCCGACCAAGCTGCTTGGCAAGGCCGCGTGAAACAATACTGCGTTCAAAAGAATTCATGTAGCGTAAGGGTCACTACTTTAATCGGCGGGTCACATGCAGGCGGGTAGATACACGATGCACATGCTGATGAGAGGCGCTATTAAAACTAGTCGTGTGGCTACGGCCGCACGTCGCCGCGGGGCGCAGGATCGCGCAGCATTGCGATGTATGTAGGGGTTGGGAGGGTGGGTGGGTTGTGGCGTGGGTTGTGCGGGTTCGGGTTGGGCGGGCAGGGAGACAGTGCTGGTCCTCGTGACCCATAGACGGTAGCGCCGTCGATGCACCCGTAGTTGGTGCGTCCAAAATTCTGTCTGTCAGAGATGCAAGTCTGTTTACTGTTTACGCACGCACGGTCTCGAGTCATGCCGGCGGGGATACTGGTACTACTGTAGCTTTCATACCGCCTGTTTCACGCTCGGACGACCTGAGAGGATCGCAGCCTATTCAGCACCTCGAGCGTCCCCTAGTTGGTCATGGTCCTCCTCCGGCCACCCTCGCCTCCGCGCACGCCGAGCTACATCGGATTCTACAAGGTCACCACTTCTCGGGCCCGAGAGCAGAACAGCTGGCACGCCAGCTCCGAGATGCACGAGGCCGCGGCGGCGGCGCTGCTGGGCAGCAGCTCGGAGGCGATGCTGCCCATCGTTGAGCCCCGACTTGGTGAGGCGGTGGCCCTCGAGGACGCCCTCGGCCTCGTGCGCTCCTCATCTGCCAGCTTGATTCCGCCGCCGCACACCAAGCCTCGCACGTCGGGGCATGTCTTCTACCACGATAAGCGGAACAGCGCGGTTCGCGACCAGATGCTGGTCGGGCTCTTCGACACGCCGATGCCGAAGAAGTCGCTGCCCGTGTACATCCCGCCGTCGCGCCAGCGGCGCGTCTCGGAGGATCTCCGTCGCCAGCGGCTGGCCAGCGCGGCGACGCCCGACCGGCCGTCGTCGCTGCCGCCGCTGCAGCTGCAGCCGCCGGGGCCGCCTGCGGACATCGGCGAGGGCGGCACTGCTGTAGCCGACGGCAGCACCGCGCCTGCGACCGCCGACGGCCCCGCCGCCGCCGCCCCTGGTCAAGCCGCCCCGTGGAGTGGCAGTGGCGCGCTCCCGACGGACGACGAGGAGGAGCAGCTGCTGCCGCCGTCGCGCTCGACGTCGCCGTCGTGCTCGGCGGGGCGGCCGGCGCCGGTGGTGCCGCAGAAGCGTCTGTCGCGCCGTCTCGAGCTCGAGCGGCAGCAGAAGGCAAAGGACGAGGCGGAGCGGCTGAGCCGGATGCGCAGTCGGTGGGTGGACGCGCACGCGCGGATGCTCGAGGGCGGCGTGCTGACGCGGCGCGGCGCCAAGGCGAGCTTGCTCCAGGTGGCGCGCGAGGCGATCCAGAACGCGCACACGATGGCGGCGCTGCGCGAGCTGCCCGTCTTCCGCGGCCTCGGAGAGACGAAGCTGTCGATGCTCGCGACGGGAGGCGTCTTCCGGACGGTGCCGCGCTACACGGCCATCTACCGGCAGGAGGCGGAGGCGCGCTCCTTCTTCATCCTCGCCCAGGGCTCGGTCTGCCTCTCGCGCGAGAAGGACACGCACGCCGAGTTGCCCGCGATGCTCTCGATCAAGCCGGGAGCCGTCGGCAGGTGCTTCGGCCTCGAGAGCCTCTCGTCGATGCGTCGGCAGACGACGGCGACCGCCTTGGACGACTGCACGCTGATCGTCTTCTCGATGGCCAACATCAGCGTCGGCGAGGGAGGCGCGGCGGCGATCGCCCACAAAGTCTTCGAGCACTTTCTCGACTCGGAGCTCGCGGCGATGTCGCTCTTCCAAGGCATCCCCGCCACCACGCTGCGCGCGATCACGCACCTCTTCGAGCTCGAGGAGTACCCCGTCTCCGCGCCCATCTTCGCCGAGGGCGCGAGCGGCGACGCCTTCTTCATCCTCCTGCACGGGCAGGTGCGCGTCAGCAAGGACGGCCTCACGCTGGCGGTGCTGCAGGCGGGGCAGGAGACGGTCTCCAAGCAGGAGCGCAACCCATTCTTCGGCGAGATGGCGCTGCTCGACAACAAGCCGCGCATGGCGTCGGTCGTGACGGCGTCGCCGTCGAAGCTTCTCAAACTCACGAAGGCCAAGTTCTCCAAGTTTCTGCAGGAGGTGCCCGACTTTGCGAAGCGGCTCAAGCGCATCAAAGACATCCGGATGGCGCAATCCAAGATCAACATCCGCAACCGCACCGAGGGCGTGCCGACGATGCGAGCCGCCATGAAGCTCGTGGCCGTCAAGAGCATCGGCGGCGGCCTCGTCGCGGGCGGCGACGGCGCGGACGGCGACGGCGACGGCGCGCAGGGCGCAGGCGGCGCCGTGCTGACGAGTGGCAAGATCATGACCTCGGTCACGTCGATTCAGAGCGCGATGCGACGTGAGCGCCGCCTCCGCAGCACACGCGCGCGCGCACGCGCGCGCGCACGGCGGCTGCGATCGCCGCCTCCCCACTCGAGAGAACCCCGCTCCCACCCCACCTCACCGCAGGACTCTCCGCCCAGAGGGTGGCCGAGAGTGCGCTGCCCCTCACGCCACCCGCCCCGGCGCCGCTCTCGCGCCCACCTCACCTGTTTCTCCAATGTCGCCCTCGCAGGCCGGCGCGCCTCGTCGCTCGAGCAACAACGACGCAGCGAGGTGCACGTGGGCGACGATGGCCGCCGCGACACGCTCACCGCAGACTTCAATCTGCCGGGCTTTGACGACGAGCTGGCCGATCAGACGCCCGGTAGCAGGCGCGTGTCGGCAGCCGACGGCGCCAGCGCAGAGCGCAAGTCATCGGCGGCCTCGAGGAAAGCGTCGGGCGCGGGCGGCGGCGCGCCCCCGCAGTCGCTGGGCCTTGTTCGGATGTCCAGCCGCACTCGGAGGCAGATGGTGGCGCCAACGGTGCCCGCGCCGCCCCACGCCCAATGCCGGCTCCCTACCCCACTCCCATCACACGCCGCAGCTGGCCATTTGTTTGCCCGCCTGCGTTGTCTGCTCTGCTCCGCACAGGTGGCGTCGGAGGAGACGATATCGGAGGCGATTGAGGAGGAGGGGGAGACGGCGGCCGCGGCGACGACGCCGGCAGCGACGCCGCCGGTGGTGGTTCTGTCGGAGGCTCTTCCCGACTATCCGTTTGCGGAGGCGGCCGAGGCGAGACGCGCATCGTCCGGCGGCCGCTCCGATCGGCAGGGCCTGCCGCCTCCGCCCACCGTCAAGCCGGGCACGCCAGCGAGCCACAGCGAGTCCGGCAAGCTGATCGCGCCCAAGGCCGAGCCGCGTCTCATCGGCGGCTTTGTGGGCGGCGCTGGGTGGGGCGGCGGCGGCGAGGGCAGCCCGCCGCGGCGGTGCGGCAGCCCACTGAGCGGCTTACGGCGCTGCAGCAGCCCGAACACGGGGCAGCGGCGCAGCAGCAGCCCAGGCCTCGGCAGCCACCCTGGCAGCCGCGCCAGCAGCCGGCGCAGCAACAGCCCAGGCCTCAACCGCGCGGCGGCGGCGCTCTCGTCGGGGCAGGCGCGTGCGGAGCTCGAGCTCGCCGTGGCGAGGCTGCGCCGGGCCGAGGAGGCGCGCGAGGCGGCCAAGAGGGCCGCCGAGGAGGCCGAGGAGGCGGCGGCCGCGGCCGACGCGCGCGCCACGGCGGCGCAGGCGGCGGCCGAGGCGACGGCGGTCGGCAAGGCGATCCGCGAGCGCGCCGAGGCCGACGCGTCGGCGGCGCTCATCAAGGCGGAGATCGAGGAGCGCCGCGCCGCCGCGAGGGCCATAGCGGCCGCCAAGGCAAAGGCCGAGGCCGAGGCTGAAGCCCAGGGTGGGGGCGGTGGTGGGGGCGAGATGGCGGCGAGCCAGGGGCAACCTGTGATACATTCAGTTTAGTTATTACAGTAGTCTGAGGACCCTGACTCAGTGATCGAGAAATTGGACCGATCTCACTCGTGGTGCGTGTTGAACGACATTTCGGCGGTTCACACATCAACTTTGCCAGATCTCTTCCCCAGGTCTTAGCTAAGACCCACCCCGCCATCATGACTTTACCACCCACAGATAGTGTAGCCGCTGCTAACGCGCTCGGTAGACGTCAGCGGAAGTCTTTCAGATCTACATGCTGTTTACGCTGTTTACGCTGTTTACGCTGTTTACGCTGTTTACGCTGTTAGCTTACCTCAACTACGCGATTGCCACCGGACGGGGCGAATATGAGGGGCTACCAGTCTACCACTCTCCGACTTCTTTCTCGCTGCAATTAAGGGCGGTAGCGCGCCGCCCTTACTGTACTGCAATCAATCCGTTCACACCACGCGCTGTATTTGCGCGGAGTCTGCGCATGTCCGGTGGTGGCTCCAGAGCTCAGGGCCACTTCGAGCGACAGCAGAGCCGCGGTGTCTCCATGGCGGACATGGGTCGGATCTCGGCCGACATGGACGAGCGCTCTCGGCGCGACCGCATCGGCTTCGAGGCGGCCGTCGGCCTTGAGCGGCTGTCGTCTCGTGAAAAGGTGCGACGAGGGCTCAATAGCCTGCACTGGCAGGCAGTGATCATGATCGCGGTGGTGGTCGACCTGTCGATGATCGTCGTCGACGTGGCGGGCGGCCCGCTCATCCCGGTGCAGGTCGTGACCGGGCTGGTGCTGCTGGTCTTCACGCTCGACCTCGCGCTGCGCTTCTACGCGCTGCGCTGCCGGCTCTTCTTCAAGCGGTGGGAGAGCTGGTTCGACCTGGTCATCGTCGTCGCGTCGGCTGCGCTGCTCGGCGTCGAGATCGTGCAGGAGATGAAGACGGGCGTCGCGTCGAGCGCGGCGGCGCTCGCGCGGGCGTCGCGGGCGGCCAAGTCGATCATCATCTCGCTGCGCGTGGCGCGGGTCGTGCGCGGCATCCGCATGGCGACGCGCGTGGGGCGCGGGACGCAGGCGGCGGCGCGGCAGCTGACGGGCGAGAACAAGAAGCGCTTCATCGACCTCGAGCACGACTTTGACCTCGACCTGGTCTACCTGCGGCCCGAGCTGATCGTGATGTCGGTGCCCGCCACCGGCCGCACGGCGCTGTACCGCAACCCGCTCGGCGAGGTGGTGCGCTTCTTCGAGACGCGGCACGGCCGGAGCGGCTACCGGATCGTCAACTGCTGCCCCGAGAAGGATTACCCGGCGCAGCGCTTCGGCTCGGGCGAGGTGGTGCGCTTCGACATCCAGGACCACACGCCGCCGACGATGGCGCAGTTTGTCGAGTTCCTCAACACGGCGGCGCCGTACGTGCTGCAGCAGCCGGGGCGCGTGCTGGCGGTGCACTGCCGCGGCGGCAAGGGGCGCTCCGGCTCGATGTGCTGCGCGTGGCTCCTCTTCACGAGGGCGTGCGAGGACGCGGCGGACGTGCTGCAGATGTTTGCGCTCGAGCGCACCGAGCTGCGCCTCGGCTGGGCCAAGCTGCAGGGCGTCGACACGCCGTCGCAGCGGCGCTACGTCATGCAGCTCGACGTGCTGCTGAGGGCGCAGCAGACCTACTGCAACCTCGAGGCGCCGCTCGGCGCGCCGCCGCCGCCGCTCATCGCGCCGCCGCCGCGGCCCCTGCTGACGATCCGCGCGCTCGAGCTGCGCCGCTGGTTTGTGGCGATGCCGCCTGGCGCCCTC
>Ga0115006_10004123_pt1 | contig 10082 bp, 7 predicted proteins | sample ArcOceMetagenome_3_FD_88943 | JGI IMG/M metagenome (GOLD analysis project Ga0115006, IMG submission 88943) | Marine eukaryotic phytoplankton communities from Arctic Ocean - Arctic Ocean- Svalbard ARC20M Metagenome | ecosystem: Environmental > Aquatic > Marine > Oceanic | place: Arctic Ocean...
CTCTCTCTCTCTCTCTCTCTCTCTCTCTCTTGTCTGTCTGTCTTTCACTCACTCTCCTTTTCTCTCTCTAAAGTCGCCAGTATATCGCAATAGGCGCATGAACGCATGCACGCTCACGGCACGCACCTGCAGCCAGAGCGTCGACCTTAGACATTATAGTATTCAACTTGAGCATCTCGCCACTCATTCGTTGGACCTCTGCCATAGTCTGAGCTGTATGATCGATATCGTCGCCTTTAGAAATAGTGAAGGTAACCTCGCGAGGCAGCCATCGGAAGTCACGCGCGCCGGACCCCGCGGCAGGCCAGACCTTGTCGAGGACGTAATGCTCCTGCCCTGTCATGCTCGACTGAGGACTACTCTGCAGGTAGAGGAGAAAGAAGAGATACCACCTGCGGCATTGTGTGTGTGTGTGTGTGTGTGTGTGTGTGTGTGTGTGTGTGTGTTCCAGCGTTGTGCTCTCAGGCACGGGGCAGGAGGTAGGAGCACGTGCACGTGCGCTCAAGTTGCCTAGTCTGACAGACACTGCCGCGAGCACACACACAAGCATTGAAGCTCACTTGGGATTGTGCTCTATGCGAACATGCTTGTCAAACCCGATCCCCGATTGGTCTGCAGTAAAACGGTCGATGTTGCAAACGAAGCAGATGGACTGCAAGTTCTCCTCGGCAGCCTCCTTCTTCTCCTTGAGCGCGCCGAACGCATCGATGACTATGCCAGTGATGATGGCTAAAAGGATGTAGATGAAAATGACTTGGAAGGCCAGGTCCCAGCACACGCGCCAGATGAACTCATCCGAACCGACGAGCGCATCCCAGAGGTTATGAGGAAACTTGAAGTCCTGCCGTGATGGGCACCCGCGTGTCACGGACCACATGCTATGTAACCACATGCTATGTAACCACATGCTATGTTTCCCGCACAGCATGTCAGACGCGCCAGGCACGTGCAGCACGCTAGATGCTCATCTCTCGTGGGCACGAGAGCGAGAGCGAGAGAGAGAGAGAGAGAGAGAGAGAGAGCACCTCGCCCGGCTCCGTGAGCACCGCGCGTGCCCCATCAACAGTGGTCCTAAACAGGTAGGTGAAGAAGCACTGGAACTATTTTGTTTTCAAAAGTTGTCGTCAAGCAGCAGCATATATACATACATAGATGCATAGATACATAGATACATACATACGTACATACGTACATACATACATACATACACATACATACATACATACATACATACATACATACATACATACATACATACATACATACATACATACATACATACATACATACATACACACACACACACAGTCAAGCATTGACTGACATGCAAAACAAGATCGCCGCGTTCGCCTTCGCAGGATATTGTTCTGAGACTCTTCCCCGTTATGCAGACAGTTCTTAATAAAGCTCTCTCTCTCTCTCTCTCTCTCTCTTCTTAGTCTTCTCGAGGTTTTGCAGATTGTTTCTGAATGTTTTCTGCATAATTTCTCGCGCTTTGTTTTGTCTGTGTTGCTCAAATAAATCCACCATGTTGCTGCACAGATCGGTGGAGTGCTGTGGTCGCAGCGTGACTAACCCCAGCACCATCCACGAATACATAAAGAGCAGGCCGAGCAGAAGCGCTTGCCCCATCTTGGCGAAGTTGATGACGATCGCATCTGATGATTTCGGTCACGTGACCCACAAGTTGTCAGAACGTTGCTTGGGTCTCTCGGATTGAGCTCAAATCAAATGCAAAGCTTCGCATTAAGCACGCCTTCAATCTGCACATTGGCTTTGAATGTCTACATCTCCGAGATTATCAATCGCGTCTCTTTCCTGTTTAATTTCCCTATGGCTTTCATTTTCGCACATAAAGCGTTATAAAGAAACGACGTTAGCAATTTGAGTCTGGTCTTGCGTCTTGAATAACGGCTACTCAGTCTGACTCATAGTCATACCTATCACCGTCTTTGATCCCTTCCAGCTGCAGATCTCAAACAGCGCATAGATCGACCACAGCGGCTCATCCATCACGACAGCAAGCACGGGGGAGAGGCAGAAAGCGATTTCATATGCAACGGTGGAAGATGTCATTGCTGCCCTGAACGACCGCCACCTCTGAGACTTGACCGGCTTTTCGTCGACCTCGCTATCCGCGCCACTCGCTGTTTGCACTACTTCCGCTGCACCCGCTTTTTGATGTGAGTGCTCGATGAACACGACATCCAGATGCTCTTCTTCCTCCTGCGACGGTTGCTCCTCTTCCACAACGTCCTCCTCCGCCTCCTCCGCCTCTTCTTCAAGCTTGCGCCGTACGATAATCGGCATTTCGCTGTGAATGAAAGCGATGAAGCGAACGCTACACGTCAGAAGATTTACCCAAGACATTATGCGCGCTATCCACTCCACCCTCGGGGCGACGTTTTCAAAAAAGAAGACATCATATTCTGTGAGGCCAAATCCTGCGTCTGCATCCACGCTTCCTTCGCGCCATTTCTTGACGCTGTCCGCGTAGTCCACCTTGGAGTAGTACGGCATATATCCCCCGAAAATTAAAAGGAAATGGAGAGCGCAAGTCCACAGAAAATTAATCTGTCTGATAAGGTCCCAGCGCGTAACGGTCCAAGAGAGGCGGGTCTGACGTATTTTGTCATGGAACTGGATTTTGTCCACAATAGATACCATCTGCCAAACATCGCACGTGTCAGTTCGTCGGTCACGACAGGAAAATAGACGCAGTTGTTGTGAAAGAATGGCAAAGCTGGTTGACTATCTGAAAAGGGTACGTTTTCGACAAAGTCGCGATTCTTCTTGTCGAATTCTTCGCACTGATCGATAGCATACATTTCATCGAAGGGCTTCAAATCAAAGGGTTGGCCTGATACGCACTTTGCCGGCAGCTTGAAGAAGACTCTTTCCAAATGTCCTGAGCAAGGAGAAGAAAGATGAGGGGATGACGAGGAGGAGGAGGAGGAGAAAGAGAAGGAAAAAATAGGCAAAGTGATGTCATTTTTAGTCAGTCGCTTAATCTGCTTAATTATCGCGTACCAATGCGCGCCAATCACCTGCGCGAGCAATCTCGACGTAACCCGTCCTGCACTCGTAGAATTTCACGACTTTTGCGGACGCATAAGAGAGAGCCCTTGTGATGCAGGCATCTTTGTCGTAATGCTGCAGGTGCTTGAGGAGGAAGTAGTAGGAGATGCCTTCTCGTTCGCACTGCTCCTTGGGCAGATCATTGCCACGCTCGTAGGTCTCGTGGCAGTGCTTCATTTGATCCACCAATCCGTGCCAGTTGAGGAGGGAAAGCATCTGCCCCATGATTGTCTCATCTTGGACTCCCTCTACCAGGGCTGCAAGGACAGAGGTGACCGCACATTTTAAAGAACTCCGGTACTCGTTCATGCTGTACAACTTGACATCGAGCTCACTTTTCTTGGAATTCCTGTCAATGCAGTCGAACCGGATGCGCGCAAAAATGCGATCGCATATGTCGAAGATGCCCGTCTGCGAAATAGCACGCTGATTATCTACGTTGGGTCCTCGCATCGAGTCTGCCAGCATCAAAAAGCCGCGGATGGCTCCATCGACTATCTCAAAGTCGTTGTCGAGAATTGCGGACTTCAGTTCGGGTTCTAAGTTCTTCAAATACTCAACAGCCTCGTTGAAAAAGTCAAACGACGAGTGGTTCAAGGGCTGCGTCCGAAGCACGTCCTGCAAGGGCCTGAACTGCTCCATGCACATACGGCGCATTGTCTTCATAACTTCCACCATGTGCATCTGCGTGCTTGACAGCGATAACGAGGATTCTTGACACTTCTTGGTGATTCCAGCCTTGAGAAGCGCAGCATTCTCCACTGCTGCCCGCTTTGCCTTTCGCTTCTGCTCGCGAATCGCTCTGACCGACTCCTGGAACAGACCCCGAAGCTTAACAAAGAAGGACTGGCTTGCGGAGTGATGCAGGACTTCCGCAAATTGACGCTGAACCATGACGTTGCCACCCTCCAAAAGAGAAACGGCAAGCTGCAATGTTGCCATGATGACCTGGGGGTTTTGGCTCTCTATGCACTTGGCGATTACGTCCACTCCTCCCATCTTGGCCATGCGGGCCTGTTGGTGCGCAAAGAAGCTGTTGCCGACCAGGGAAGACGGTTTATTCTGCAGCATCAGCTCAAACTCGGAGTTGCGGCCGTGTGCAGAGAGGCTGTCCTGGTCTGGATTCATGTAAACAATTGCTCGAATCGCTTTGAGCCCTGTTAACCGGATGTTGTCCTCGCACTCCTTGTCGCACAGCATACGCATAAGCTCCTTCAGCGACTGCAGCTGCTCGTTTGCGTGCGTCCTTTTCGAGCCAAACATTAGGGCAATATCCTTGATTGCGTTGTTCATTGACTCGCTTCCTCTCACATCTATTCCCTGGGTACGAGCAAAATGAATCCGAAAATGACTCCAACCCTCACGGAAGGCGTCTTCTCGTCCTGCTACCCGAGGCAGAGCTACTTTTGCAACCTCGTTCAATATCAACCGCTCACCCTCAATACCCAAGCTGGTCATGCATGTGACGAGCTCCACTATTGACGCGATGATCCTATCGAAATGAAAGGGCAGTACAGCCCCATAAAGCTTTACTGCGGAATTTCTGATCCGTTGTGAATGAACCTGGGCAGACTTTGCCCTCTCGGGTACTGCAAACACATCATAGTGGACGTAAAAGGCAGTGCATGCCCTGAGAATCTCCACCACGTGCGTAAAATGACTGCCAATGTCGTCACCCTCCTCATCTCGAAGCCCGTTCAAGAGCTCAGGATTCCCAGCGAAATGCTTCGTGTTCAGTTTTTTGAGCCTCGTCACGAGTATGTCCATGGAACTCGCAAACAGCGCCATCAGGGATCTGTTGGCGCTCAAAGCGATTCCCTCCTCCGCCTGATCAAAGATTAAATCGCAATCTTGCACCTGTCGGATGGAGTGGGAGTCGTTGTTATTCAAAAAAGTGTCGGCCATGATTCCAATCCACGGTGCTTGGACGAAGCGGAGCGCATCAGCCTCCGCACGCGCGTCTATTCGACCTCCTGTCCCAACGTCTGTGAACAATGCATTTTTGACCATGTCGGAGAAAGGGATCAGCGCGCCAACTTTGCCCTGGTTTTGGGCATTCTTGCCTGACGCACACAGAGCTAGCAGGTTCACCGAGGCCTTGTGATACTTGATCAAGGAATAGATTGGCCGCTGGTGATCTTTATCAACAATCAACTCGAGCCTCGATTTTCCATAGCGTGCATCATTCTTCGACAGACAGCACGCGGGGTGGGAGTAATCACACGTGAGGTCTATTACAGTATCCTGCTCCTCCAGCAGCAGCCGCAAAATTAAATCTTGGTTTCTCTTCAGCGGCTGGCCATTCACCAAGATGAAGACTTCCAGAAACGAAAGCCAGCGAGCCCTTCGTCCCCAGGTTTTGATTGCATTAATGAACAGACGTAGAAAGGATTCAGAGATCCGTGCGCAAAGACCTGTGTTGTTCCGTACGATTTCAGATACGGTGTCAGCGACATTGAGCTTTTCTAATCCCATGTGCTCAATCACGAAAAAATTTATGTGCTCAAACAACTTCTCCTGCGCCTTGGGGTTTTTGTGGGCCAGAACCTTCAAAAATGTGTAGCATGCTTGATGGAGGTCCCTGCGAGGCACATTCACGGGGATATCTGCCTCCAATTCGCCTTGATCCCGTCTTGAAGTGTCTCGCTCGAGATACAGGCTGAGAATATTCCGCACTGATCTGTCAACGTCGAGATTCAACATAATCAGGGCGTTTTTCATGACGATTTCACGGGTGTTTGTGATGGACTCAACTAGGTACTTGGTCATTCGAGCCAGCAGACCAATCGCCTCTTGATACGCCTCCGCTTTGTCCGCATTGAGTTGCTTGTGCAAACTGCCAAGCGTCTTGATAATAAATAATGTCTCATGATAGACCTTGACGGCTGTCGGGAACACAAGGATCTGCACGTCGTCTAATGCTCTTGTCAAGGCAACTCTTTGCGACATATTCCGAATGGCCAGAGTCAAGCACGACTTCGTCATTGCTGCGTGCTTGAATGAGCAAAGGTCCAGCATGACTTTGATAGTGCTGTCGCCCGCCGCGCATGAAGAGTACACGTCCGTGCCGATTTCGGGGGGACTCACGATGTTTTCCCTAAAGCAGGCTTGATTCAATTGATCAATGAGCTGATCGAAGCCAGGGAAATGTTCCCGTATAACGCGAATTGGATCCTCCTCGAGATGTTGGCCCCCTTCCCAAACTGTTTTGCTGCTGAATGCGCGTGTGATTGAAGAATGCGCGTTCACGTGCTTGATATTGAACGGATTGCTTTCAATTGTTTCAAAGACAGCTTCCCATGCTCTTATAACTCGACACATTCGAACATTTAGTCGCATATCGAAGAACCGAGACAAGACATTCAACGCATCACTTCTCAGCTTATTTCTCAATCTCGCTTCCACACTCGCATCCGTAGACCGGCTTTTCTCCAAATTTGACTCATCTCGCGTGTCAAGAGCTGCAAATAGACTTGAAAATAAGCTCGAAATCTGGGACAAATCTGCCTCTTCACTCTCTTCGCTGGCTTCTACGAAAAAACCGAAGCTGACCATCTGGTCAACGAGTAAGATTTGAGCATTGAGCATCTCCAACTGCCCGATTTTGGGATCATGATTCAGTGACGGCCTCCCTGTTTTGGGATTCCTGCAGTCTGCTAACTTCGGGAGTAATTTGAGCAGTAATGCCTCTAGATCTTTGAAACCGGTTGTGCAGACAGGAACTATGGACATGTGATGCTGTGGCGTCATGTCGAGATCACTCTCTTCCATAATTACCTTGCTCCAAACCCTGGTGTATGCCACCAGGGGTTTCGTGGCTTGCGGGTCGCGATCAACGTACAGCTTACTCATAAGCCTAATGTAGCGTGCTCGAAGCAAGTAAGGCAGCGTCTCTTCTTGTATCACAGCCAGCACCTGCGGGTAAGACATTGCCAACGATTGACAACCTATCACAGCCTGAAGCGATTCCTGGCATCGGCCAGCCGTGAGCATCGCGCATAGATTCAAGCAACGAATGAAGTATCGCACATTTTTTTCTGTTTCTGTTAGCTCTGACAACGTTGCAGTTGTAATCCAGCCAAGATAGTCCTGCTCCCGTCCGCGCACTTCCTTGCTGGTCTTAAAACGGGCAAGATCTATCCACAACTCTTCCCTTGTTGCCAGATCCTTGCTGCCCATTACATGTATGCGCATTACAATCGTTCCGTCCCGTGATTCAAGCCGCACATTGGGCATGAGATTCTCATTCCGGATAAACAGACGATCAGTAATCATGCTTTGGATTTTTGGGAGCGGCCCAGAGCTATCGACACAGATGGACATCAGAAAGTCGATATACTGAGGAGCCTTATCCTCTTTCAAGAGGAGAACAAATTGATCAATGATGTCTACGGTAATGAGATTTAGGAGCTCTCGTTCGCCCGCAAAAATTTCCTTGATTGTAGGAGTACAAAGGATACCTTTGCCCAAGTGGGAACGATAAACGGCCAGATGCCCGTACAAAGCCTTGGAATTTACCGAGTTCTCTTTTGCCATCTGTTTCAACAGGCGGTACTGCAAATTGAGGAGAGTGACCAGGGGGGCGAAACGTGCTCTATTTTTTCCCATGAGCTCATCAATCAACACGCCCTTGGTAAAAGGGAGCTGGACATTCGCCACCAGCAGATCACCAGTGCTGTGTGGTGTGGCACGCAAGGGGGCGGAGTCAGGTCGGTTGCAGGGATACGCTTATGTCTGCGCTCTGCAGTCTTGGTGTGTTGTGGCTCGCACAACAAAACACGAGCATGCAATTCCAGATGCACACTCGCACACAATTGCACACCTTAGTTCTCTCAGCAACTTTTGAAGATAAGCGTTCGGAACGCCATCCCTCGACATAGGGTCCGGGTCTTCGCCCCAGGAGCAGTTGACAACCAGGGTTCTCAAGGCAGCGCGGACGCGATCATAGTTTTCCGCAACAACTTTGACCACAGCATCTGCACCGGATCGACAATCTGGCAGCTCTTTGAGCTGCTTTGAAAAGTCTTCCAAAACAAGCACCAAACGGCGGACCTGCAATACGGCCTGGAGGGCAGAATGGCGCACCGGCATAATGGTGAGCCCGTCGCTGTCTGGCGCAAGGTCGAATCTCTGCAGCTTGATGGGCATGGTCCGGTGATTGCCGTCATCAACGTTGGCTGCTGTCATCCACTCGCCCCGGGCGCCCTTGATGTAGATCATGTCACTGGTCGAGATGCGCTCACCCACGTGCTGCTTGACAAAGTGCTTGAATGCAAAGAGTGTCTCCCTTTGCTTGTAGTCCTTGGTGACCGTCATGCCAGAGCCTTTTTGCATGAGATAAACATTTGTCACCAGGTGTTTGATTCTGAAGAATTCGGACTCGCTTGCCGTGACGTCAGCACCAGGCCCCTGCAGATTGCATTTCTCAAGTTTCCACAGCCACGCGCATTTTTTGCGGGATTTCACGTTCACCCGTTGGCTCTTGTAGAACATGGGCTTGCGCGATAGGCAAGGATCGAAGGAGAGATATGCCTCGTGGTGCTTATGATAAAAGGCTACCACGTCCTCACACTTGAGAATTCCGCTGGCTGCTGCGTCGACGGATTCCAATGCTGAGAAAAGCATGGCGCGAAACAGTGTCGGGCGATCATCGCCAGCCACACCGTTGATCTCCTGGCCGCCTTCAATGTACGGGTGATCCACTTTGAGAGCGCGCGCGATCCTCTTGCCGTCTCTTTCGAGGTCCTCGCTTGCACTCATGTGCAGCGAGTAGTGTGATGCTGCAATTGCCTTCTTCGTTTGGAAGCTGACGAGGTCCCCGGACGCGACAGAGGTTCCCAGGGCATGGGTCTTGAACGCGGGGCGTATGACAAGGACAGAGCAGTTGTTACCCTCGGGAATGACCTCTACCTTTTTTGCCGTGCGCTCTAGGGCTCGATGCTTGGTCAGAGACAAGATGTTTCCAGTGCTCTCGTGGATGAGGATCAGCGCGCTGCCGAAGCGCAAGGCGGTGCCGCGCTGGCGGGCTTGCTCCACGAGGTTTCCGTCCTGCTCCTCCTTGACCATGCGCAACGCAATGAGCACGTCCCGCACGGCGTCGGCCTTGGAAGCATGCAGCCTATGTTTGGCCACCACTGTGTTGGCTAACACGTCTAGATCCTCGCCAGGGCGCGGGACAGGAGGGAGGGGAAGCTTCTTGCCGTCATCCCAATCACTGCTTTTGAGCAGCTTCTGCAGGTTCCGTGCCTGCTCGTACTCGCGCGGGGGTTGCAGCCGCCACTGGCAGTCCCTTAAATTAGGCGGGTTTCCGACTTGGTGGTTGAGGTACTCGATCCTGCTCCACACTACATCATCAGACGGTGCGTCTGTTTGTGGTGCTATGTGCGCGTATTCCTACTTTTGGGGGGTTGCCGCACCATGGTCGAGTGTCGTCATCGGCGCCGGCATATGCCATGATCCCGTTGCGCCCTGCGCGTGTCCGAGTTTGTGCGCGTTTATGTGTGCATGTGTATGTGTGTGTGTGTGCTTGTTGCGTTTTGTGTGTGTGTGTGTGTGCGCGCGCGCGCGCGTGTGTGTGTGTGTGTTTATGTATGCATGTGTGTGCGCGCGCTCGTGAGCTCATACGTGTGTGTGTGTGAGTGTGCGTATGTGTGTATGTGTCATACTGTAGACTTATCACATCACATCACATCACATCACATCACACTCACTCACTCACTCACACACACACACACACACACACACACACACCTTCAGGCAGCAGGTAGATAGAATCGCCGTAGCGCAGACGAGGCTGCACAGCATCCGCGTCATAGCCCTGCGCAAAATATAGAGAAAGAGACAAACGGGGCGGGAGGAGAGGGAAGAGAGTTTAGTAATTACACAAGGGTGGCGGGATGGGGGGGGGAGTATTTGAGGTATTTTATGTATTTTAGAACGTGACTGCTTTATGGAGGGTCCAAGGGCTTCGCCCGTAGAGAGACTGAGAGGGAGGGAGGGAGAGA
>Ga0115006_10004124_pt1 | contig 10082 bp, 11 predicted proteins | sample ArcOceMetagenome_3_FD_88943 | JGI IMG/M metagenome (GOLD analysis project Ga0115006, IMG submission 88943) | Marine eukaryotic phytoplankton communities from Arctic Ocean - Arctic Ocean- Svalbard ARC20M Metagenome | ecosystem: Environmental > Aquatic > Marine > Oceanic | place: Arctic Ocean...
AACTCTTCTTCTTTCTACTCCTTCCTACTAACTACTACAAACCCATCATCTTCATCGCCTTCATTCCGTGCTCTCCTTGCATATTCTTCCTCTGACTTCTAACTTCAAGCATGGCCTCGTGGCTTCTCGCTCTCCTCACCAACAGAGTAATCCAAAGGTTGTAGAGAATGTAAAGACCCGGATTGGCGATGCTACAGACGTAGTCCAGAAATTCGCCGTAATTACCATCAACCCACTCGTCGATATTACTAACTAGGGTTGTTTGGGCTGTCTGGAAGGCCATGCTGAAGATGCCTGAAATCATGAGCTTGTCAATGAAGGTCAAGAAAGGAAGCTTGGGCAGGTCCGCCTGGATCGAGAACATGAAGGCGAAGAGGGCCGCGGCGCTCGTACTGATAACCTCCATCCTCTCGAGAAATTTGTAGTGGGGCGACGCGCAGACCGCCCAACTCATGGCAATAATGAGATTGAAGACCAGAATGATCTTGTAAATGTAGTACTCGAACCGTCGCCTGACATGTATCACAGCCTCGACTCCCTGCATGCTCCTCGCGACAGCGGACTCCCTAGGGGCAAGCAGGGCGTCCGAAGATCCCCCGCTTTTCACCTTTTCAGCCTTGCTCTCTTGATCAACCTTGTTTTTACCCCCAAATGCCCCTCTAAAATTCTTGGACTCCAAATGTGTACCCCTCCTCTTGCTCTTGTCACTGATGTACCTGTGCTTGTAGAGCTCTTGGTTCCAGATCCCAATGGCACTCATATCCGTGACTACCTCCCACTCCTGGACGCTCTTCTCCACGAAGTAGGGGATCATATTCTTGGCAGTCCAGCCTTCTTCCGGCTCCAAAATGTACCTTTTCATCGGCTTTCTCTGGCTGAGATCGCTGGTACAGATAATTCTTAGGTCATCCCAGTCAAAAGGAAAGAGCCGAATCTGAGATAGTTCATTCGTCACTGTCCCGTTAAAGTAAACCTGCGACGAGCGAGGCGACGAGCAGGAGATTGTTAGTTACAGGGCGAACGAAGCGAGTACTAACGAGGATTGAGACAAGCAGTCGTCGCTTCGCTCCTCCTGTAACACTTTTGCTGTCGCTTCTCTCCAGCCTTGCTCACCTTCCTCGTTATGTCTCCCTCCTTCCAATCTATTATGGGATCATTCAACGTTTCGGTCAAGACATCGGCATTCAAAACGAGCAGAGGCGGGTGCCAGGCCCCCTCAACCGAGTTCAAGGTTGGAAGGTCAGCATCTTTCACGTCATTGAACATGGTTTTGATCTCAGGAATATGCCATGTTTGCGTGGCAGAAAATACGAGGTCGGCAATGTTGTCAGCCCTGTAATTTTTGAGCGAGTGACGGGCCGGTGTGTAAGTCCTTTCCCTCTTTCAAGCCATTTCTTTCCCCTCTTTTCATCATCTCCTGTCCCTCACCTGATCTCTCGCAACTTGATTATCTCTATCCTAAACGCGATACTAAGCGTGGCACCCTTGAACTCTGGAGCATGTGTCAAGACCTTCAGCGCCTGCTCCGGAACAGGATTTGGATTAAATTGATCCTTCTTCGTGGGATCATCGAAGATCACACTCCCATCAGAGTCTGAATCTGAATTGTAGTGTCGGTGGTGCTTATGATGCTTGTAACTGTTCGGTTTACGACCATGATTCCACTCCTTAACCATCTTTAATGAAGTATAAGAAGCTAATCTGCCCTAAACTCTGCGCAATTAGTTGAGGAACAGTTGGAAGAAAAAATGTCCACGCAAAATATGCCGCTCCTAATCGGTTCAAAGCTCGTCTTTAACTAGAATATGCCACAAGCGAACAGCTCAGAAATATGATTAGACCTTTAAATATATCAGAAACTAGGTAACAGTTTCTTTAGCTTTCACTCTCCATTTCCCCCCAAACACCTACATTCTGCTCAACGAATGGCGTCGTCAAAAATTGACACCCAATGTACCCCGCCTATCATTTTGGCAAAGAAGGCCAAAGCGTATCCAGGAAAAGTGCGAATAAACCATGGACTTAACCTGCAAATTTCGGGAGTCTTGTCGCCGGGATACCAGCATTTAAACAGCTTTGAACTTGGGTTTCAAAGGCGTCAACACAAGATTGACCTCATAGGACCTTGGGATGCTGGATTAAATACCGGGATGCGCGCCCTTGCCACTACATTCCTCCCCCTAAAGGCGAGGGTACATGTTTCCAAATTAAATAACAAGGATTTGAAAGTCTCTTTGACCTTAGGCGCAAAGAAATTGTCTATTAGGAGGGTAAAGGCGCTCCTCGAAGACCTCATTTCCAAGGGAGACCCTCTTTTCCTTGTTGAAATTACTTACTATTCTGATGCGAGGCAGGTGAGGTGATAAGAAGCGACGAACCAACCGAATATTTCTCATCCCTCATCCTCATCCCTCATCCTCACCCCTCATCCTTTGCTCATCGCTTCGCTTATCGTAGACACTTCCTCTCATTCAAGTTCCCACGAGGGCATCAAGCATTAAAGAGTCGCTCATGAACGATGTGTCATGTCTGGAACCTGAAATTCCTCTCAAGCTCAAAATACTTGCGGAAAGAAGGCGATTCCAGACTAAACTTAAAGTTCTATCCCTCACCTTACGTTGGTGGTTTCTCCCTCTCCTCTTTACCGTGATATGCTGGACGCTTACGACGTCCCCGCAACTTCTTCCTTCGGGACCTATCATTTTTCGATGGCGCAAGGAAGTTTCTGATCGAAACTTGTCAAAAATAGCACGTGCGCTACCGCCGATTCCCACCACTATGCATGACGCGTTCAGCCTCGGCTCGATCCTTGAAAAGGTGAAGTCAAGGCCACAAGACGAGGCAGCGCTCCTTTGCGAGGCTGCTGTTCTTGTTAGTCGAAAATGTGACGACCCTCTTACTGCGAACGACTTACTTCGGATGGAAGATCACCTCAAATCGCTTTCTCAGCACCAAGGTGTTATTGCAAGAGTAACCGGCTTTTTCACCTTAGTGAATCTCATGTGGCTATTTGCCATTGCAGGAATTACTATATCGTTAGGCCCCTCAGTTTACCACATCCTCAAACCTCTTCGCGAATATCTTCGTCGCCTTTGGCGCTGGCTTTTTGACGACGTCATTGTCCCCATGACAATACGCTTTCACAATTGGGGAGTCATAGAGGTTGTCTTGTGGCTTTTACTCTGCGGTTTACAAGTTGACTCAGAGTCCGCATTTGTTAAAGAGACCGGAAAATTCATCGCCATCACCTCTCTCGCACTATCGATCCCATGTTTCCTATATTCCACATTTATATGGACAGCTAGTCTACCGGATCCAGAGAATGAAAAGACTTTACCCAGACTGTTGGCGCTCTGGATTTTCACGACCACTGCACCTTTAGCTGTCTTGTTCGATTCAGGGCTTCTGGCGTATGCCTCAGTAATATCCTTTTATGCCGTACTTGGTTTTAGTGTCTGTTTCTTTGGACTCGGCGTGGCCATAGGTTTCGATGGCAAGTCTTCAATGAGTAGGGTGTCATTCACATCAGCGGTACTCTTAGTTTTCCACACAATCGTAAGGGAAGTTGCAAAGTTTGGAATCCTCGGGCAGGAGGATATTGACCACATTCGTATCTTTGAGTCACCAATCGCTGTCATGGGGTGCTTGACGCTCTACCTTGCACTGCTCATAATGAGCTCCAAATTTTATCACTACAAGGGGAAGTGGAGCGATTCCAAGGAGAAGCGCCAACAGCGTCACTTCAAACAAAACATGTTGATGATTGTTTCGTTGTTTCTAGGAATTCTAACGGGAGCTCTCACTGGCTCAAAGGGAATGCTCAACACTGCAATCACATTCTTTGTGCTGTATGTTGGCGAGCGCTACGCCGAATTTCACCTCGAGAACAAGTGGAACGGATGGATACTGGTTTTCTGTGGGTCAGTATGTATGTACGAAATCGCGCTGTGGCTTCACAACAATCCTGAGTTTCTGGTGTCAGTCTTTGGCGGCTAGTTTGGTTGGTTGCAAGGGGTCGCGTTTGGTGCAATGGGAAAATAAATAAATTGATCTGAACAGAAATGAATTCTCAAAATTGAACCAGATTAAATTTTCTCCCCCTCTGTAGGCCATGGACGCATCATCAATTGTGTCAGGCCACGATGCCCGGCCAACCCTCGGAAAAGTGTCGGTGGGACCTTTGGGAAGCACTCATGAGGAGATGTTGGATGCTATCCTTCGCAAGCAGCGAAGAGCAAACCCTCTGAAGGTGGTCCATGACGCGATTGCCGAATTTTTCGGGTGCCTCCTCAAATGTTGCGACACAATAATTCCCACCAAGGTCAGCCCGGAGGTGGGGGCAGACGACCGAAATACAGTTAGGCCAATGAGGTCCGAGACCCTGGCCGTTTTTACTTGCATGGGTGAGTGTTTCTCTCCCTTTCCGTCCGATCTCCTCATATTTCCAAACACTTGTTCCCCAACTAATCCCCCACCCGTATCCTCGAACCCAGGAACAATCTTGATCATTGCCGTACTCTTCCTGTGGCAGGTTGCTTGGACAGCAGACACCTCCTCTAATTGGGAAATAGGAGCCACCTGTGTCGGTGAGTGCGCCATTTCGCAGCGATTTTAGCTCTCTCAACGAATCCCTCACCCTCACCCTAACCCTCACCCTAATCCTAACCCTTACATTCCCCCATTTGCATCCAGTCCTGGATAAAATAAAGTCATCAAGCCTTAACACACAATACAAGTTGATCATGAAAATACAGGACGGAACATCGTCAGCAGTAGATTTCGAGCTGGAAAGGCGGTCCGTTGACTTCGTTGGTCATCATGGCTTGATCGACGAAAACGGAAATGGACCCCCCCGCCTATGACCCAATTGCAGATAATCCATTTTCTTGTCACATTGACAAGGACCACGTGGAGACAGGGCCTTGTTGCCATAGTTCCTACCGAGACTACACAGACATCAATACCGGCGACACAATTGAGAATTGTTTTATAACATTCAAAACGGAATTTTGCAACACAGTTTCGGAGCTTATAAGTGACGATGATTTCAGGTGAGGCATGTCGAAGAGCGAAGGATTGCCGGGGCGAAGCGACATATTGAGTACAGCCTAACCTGAACATCACCCCATTCTCTTGTTGCAGGGGCTTTGGTGAAAATGCCCCAGCAGACGATGATAGGTACACGCCGGCTGGTGGTGAACCCGATCACATCAATCAGGTCTGCTGCGAGCCCGAGTTACCTGTAAATATACCTGGGTTGACAATTCTCTTTGCTATCGGCTGTTCTTTGGTTGCGATTCTACTTTGGTGCCTGTTTTTCCGAGCAAGGCACGGGGTCTGGTCAAGGCTTTGTCCATTTGAGACCCATCCAGTGAACGCTCATATTTATGATGTCGCCAAGAGGGCTAAAGAAGAGAAGATAATGAAAAACCTAAGATAAATCATGATGACGTCGACGTCGACCCATGAGGACCGCAAAGATTTTTATCGAGAATCACAAATTGTTTGTTTAATCCCCCCCCCAACTTCAACGCCTGCGTCACTCCATACAACCCCTTAAATGCCCAGCACTTTCTCGAAAACGAAAGGGGCAAACAGGGTGCACCCAACACCATACCCAACTCCGTACTGCAAGATCCTGCTCATGCAGTCTCCAAGGCCAAACTTGTATTCGTTAAGGTTCTTGTCCTTGCCGATGTCGCTTCTCATAAAAACAGTCAGCTCCTTGACCAACGCCTTCGCGGGAAGAACGACCCCGTAGCCCACAATAATCCTCACGATCCTCATCATCAATCCAGTTTCCTGGTCGCACAGAGTGCTAAGTCCAAGGGACTTGCTCCCGTAACTTCCAATGAGGAAACCCATAGTGTAGCTGATGATGCAAACTGACTCCTCAAACGTGTAGTTCAGGGGCCTCACGCGAGGGTGGCAGGCAATCATGGCCAGGCTGCCAAGGACAACAAAGAGAATGCTGGCCTCGTCCATGTACCTTCCGATTTCGTGGTGGTAGCTGAGCCAGAGGCGCAAATTAATGACGCCGTAAAGCATTCCAGCGTGGACATCAGCAGCAGAATGAACACCAAGGACAAGCCTTGAAAATGGGACGAGGGTGGCATAAAGGAACGCAATGGTGTAAGCAGTGGCGGCTCCTAGCCCTCCTCCAACAGCAATAGAGGGGTAAATGATGCTTCCGTACGCAGTTCGGAGAACGGCGAAGGGCAAACTAACAGCATTGCAGCTATGGGTGCTAGGCCAACCGAAACCCAAAGCATCGACGTAAACCTTCCTGTCCACCTGACCGGTCTCAACGGACCGGCCAACTCCCATTCGATACCTTAAGGGGGGCCTAGGCAGACAGAAGAGATGCTTGCAGACATTACCCACGTAAAGGTTGATGCAGAGCAAGAGCACCATGGCCCTACTCAATTCGTAAGACGCGATGCACCAAGTCATAATAGGGATCGCCACACAGTAGAACTCCTCACTCCCCGCAGCAGAAGTAAACGTGGCAAGGTACTGGGCCTTTGGTCCCTGCGGCACAAACTTGAACAAATCACAAGTAAACTTTACCTGATTAGCCAAGTGTGAGCGGGTGAACTTCCAAGCGCCGCCTAACGCCCTCTTGACCATTGTCACCAAGGGAAAATCAATGGAGTACTTCATAGAAGTAAAGTAAGCATCAGACTGAGTGACGGCTGGTTTAGTTAGGCCCTTGCCATCATGTTTAGAGGGCGAGCTAGCTTCTGACATTTCGCTAACAGCTTTTCTAGGCGTGGAGGAAGTGCTACGAATATGTGGCGCCATTGCTAACTAGGAATATTCGTGCTTAAATGAAGCAGGGAAAAATTGGTTGGTGTGTGGGGAAAGGTTGACAAAAGTTGAGAAAACTTGAAGCTCCTTTTGGTTGCAAAACGAAGCTACGTGTCTACGTGTGGCTATTTATCCGAACCTGATGATAAACTATTATGGTCCGGGAATGAGCACGACGAATGGTGCCTATCAGCAATTTTATAGACATATATATTTTCTTTCCCCCTTTCCCTTTACCCTCACGCCTTAATTAGCGACCTAATAGCACCAGAACCTCATTCAGTCCTATAAACATTTTTTTTAAAGGCCGTAAAGTTCATTGGAAAGGAAAATAAGATCAGCATTCCATCCAAATGAGGGAAGAGACCTCAACTTTTTAAACAGTGTAACTCCTATTGCAACCGAAATATTATACACTTTCGATTAGGAGGGTAATCAAGCACGGTTGAGCTTCAATAATTCCGAAGCGTCCCTTCAGAAATAATGGAAAGCCCTGGTGACTCCCCAATGCCAGCTTCCCCCCACACCCCGAGCAATGTCGATGACACTATTCTCGAGTCAATGGAAGGTGGAGGGGTAACATCGGCCAGCCCGACATCATCAAGAGATATCGCTGTCGGAACACCGACTAGTGATGGCACAAAAGCTTGTGGTAGTGGTTTTGAGACCCCAAGGTCGGATGCTGATAGGTGAGAAAGGGGTCTTGAGGCTCACTGTGACTTCTTCACAGTGGACGGAGGAAAGTGAACGTCTAGAAAACACCCCTTACGCCTCTAATTCGTATGTTCTTATCTGATTGTGATCATCTTCCCCCCCTTCACTCCCCCTCCCCCCCCTGCCCTCCAGGTCCTCCTTCTACAGAGTTGACGAGTCTGCTCCGTCTGAGCGACCCTCAACTGTCCAGTCATCGCAGATTTCAGAGGCCGAGTCGACGCCCGAAAGGAAACAGCCGGTTACCATAAGGCCAAAAAAAACCAAGAAAAGTGGAGCCATGGGCGACTTCGTCAAATGGGGCAAGGTAAGCAAATGCTCTAATCGAAACTCAATGACTATGCCCTCAAGCCTGAACTAAACCCAATATCGTATGCCTTCCAACTTTGCGTCCCAGCGAAAAAAAAATAGCGTGGCCCCCACGATTTCCGGCCCATCCCAACAGGCTGAAAGTTCTAGAGAGGGTGGCGGCAACAGTGCCGTAAACACGGCAACCAACTCAGAAGCATCAAGTGACTCCGATGCTGACTCAATTGATGGAGAGTCAAGACGGGCAAATCGCATTAACGAAATGTTTGACTCGCTTGAAGATGACAATCCTCCAATCGAGTTAGATACGGTTAACACAGCAATCAGATCAGTCTTTGACGACGGACAGCTAGCACGTCAATTAATCTTTGCACACAGGGACAGGATAGACAAGATCAAAGATGTTGTCTTTAACGTGTCAATGGTATTACTGGTGCTCTTTATCTACCTTGTACTCAACTCCTTTGTATTCCGGGAAATCATTAGCAATCTCTACAGCATTAATCATAAAACTTGGAGCACATCTGCGACCCTTGAGATCCACGAAGGCGTCCTTGGGGTTGCAGAAATAGGAAGCGTTTTGGTTAATGTGGACGAGACAAACGCAAAGTACCCAATGGAAGTTGTGAACAAAGTAACAGGTGGAGATACTGTGCTAAGGTACGTGACACGATTCTCCAAGAACATACGAACCATAGCACGTGCCCCTTGCACCTTAGGAACTTACTTTTACTCCCCATAATCAAACATCCCCAATTTCATCAACCCCCCCAGACTTAATTCGTACGATCCAGGTTCAACAGCAACAAATACGAGAACAGGATTCATTTTCGGAAATCAGGATATTGACCAGTACGATGTACAGCAGGGAGGACAAATAATGACCGACTGGACGGGCAACATGGACATAAACACAAAAGGAAATGTCTCAATAAACAGTGTTAGCGGGGACATTTTCCTCGGTTTAGAAGTAGAGACGAGCAATATAGGAGTTGGAACTAGTAATCCTCAGCACAAACTCGACGTCACGGGCGATTCTCGAGTCACTGGAAGATTCATTCTTCAAGAAAAGGAAAATGGGGCCAACTCGTCCATGACAGTCGATTCTCGTGGGCTTTCACTCTCGTCAGACCTAATCGTAAATGGGATGATTAAAAAAGGTAGCGTCGGAGGGAGTTTCGGAGACATTATAATTCCAAATCAAACAATTGGTGCCAGGTCAATCCAGGCGAATACTGCCACAATAAATCAAACCTTGACAACCAAAACTCTAAAGGTCACTGATACCATAGATCTTACAGGGACCAACATATACGTCAATCAGACACTAAACGAGGCGAGTAACAGCATAAAGTACGTCCAAGTGGCTAATATGAACGTAACAACGCTCTGGTTCAAGACAATGCACATGCAACAAGCATCATCAGTTCAATATGGATGCGTCGACATCGACCCAAGCACAATGGAAGTGTCAGGCGAGTTGAAACAATCGGGAAAGTCCACTTTTACTAACGAGGTCATTCTAAAGGACCAGGACTTTGATGTCACAAATACAGAATTCAAGGGAGAATTCAAGGTGACTGGGGGTGTCGATTTTACTGGACAGACCTTAAAAATGCCAGGAGCAACGCTCAACGGAGGATTTACTGTCGGGGGAGTGACAACTTTTGGCTCGGCTGTCAGCTTGTCTGGACAGGTCGTGACAGTTGGGGCAGGTGCAACGATGAAAGGGGGACTGAGCTTCGATGGAGCCGTGACATTTGCAAGCGGAACGATCAATGCTCAAGGAAGGGATATGAATTTAGACGCAGCGACTCTGTCTGGAGGCTTTACCGTTGGTGGCTTGACAACTTTCACTAACGCAATCGATGCAAGTGGTCAAGTTGTAACAGTTGCTGGTGGCACATTCAAGGGGGGGTTGACTGTAGATGGCCTCGTAAGTTTCGTTAACGGTGTAAACTTTGCAGGTCAAACTGTGGACATGGCAGGGACCTCAACACTATGGGGAGGATACACAAGTACCGGTGTGGTAAGCTTCACAGGATCGGTAGATGCGAAAGGTAGAACATTGACAATGACTGGAAGTTCCTTGGAGGGTGCATTCACAGCAACTACTGGATTCACGTCCACCGGCGTAACTTCTTTCACTGCTGGTGTCACAAACAGCGGTACAACGTCTTTCACTGGTGCTGTATCTCTTGCATCGCAGACTGTGACTGTCGGATCTACTACCTTTGAGGGGGCAAGTACTT
>Ga0115006_10004127_pt1 | contig 10080 bp, 7 predicted proteins | sample ArcOceMetagenome_3_FD_88943 | JGI IMG/M metagenome (GOLD analysis project Ga0115006, IMG submission 88943) | Marine eukaryotic phytoplankton communities from Arctic Ocean - Arctic Ocean- Svalbard ARC20M Metagenome | ecosystem: Environmental > Aquatic > Marine > Oceanic | place: Arctic Ocean...
AAGAACAACACTCAGGATTCCAACGTGGTCCCCCACCGTAGTACTAACTGAGCCCGATGATGCTTAACTTCGCAGAGCGAACGGGATGCGGTGCTGTCATCATGGTGTGGTCGTTCTCATGAGAGGGAAAAACATCAAAATACATAAACTAACACAATAAACATAATATCAAAGGGCCGGCATCGGCAGCCAGCCAAGCAGCCACGCCACAGCGGCCACAGCTTTCGCCTTTGCGTTAGTTGCAATAATAACTGCAATAAGATACCGCGGCCATAGAGAAGATATGCACCGTTTACCTCAGCTTTAATTTGGTTCACGCCAGCAGACCTCAGCTTGAATTTCTAGTTCGCACCAACAGCATGCGAATCGGCCGGCGTGGCATCCCCAACGTTGTGCTGCTGTTTGTTTTCTGCCCTGGTTTGTTCCGTGCCGCCCACTCGATTCCAGCTGTTCCAATCGCCTTCACGAGTACTCGTACTTGGAGACGGACATGGAGAATACGCACCGGTGCAAGTAGCGAGACTGATTGTGACACAAACGACATTACATGTACCAGCGATGATGAATGCGATCAATCGACTCGGCAGGCGCGTATCATTGGGCCAATATCGGCGGCAATAGCGACATTCTTGCCATCTAATGCCACCCCCGCTGCAAATGCGGAAGCAGTATCCCCATCATATGCACCAAAAATTGCCGCCGATGGCACATATCAGTCGTCGCTTTCCCAGTACTTTCCATCATCACTTACAGTATCCACACTGACAGATAAAGTGGCTGCGACCCTTGTTCAGCATCATTTCACAAACTCCAACCTGGAATTTCTGACAAGTCTTTGCAGTGACGAGGATAACGAGGCACCTAAAACGTTGGTGAATGAGCTGCGGAGTAAGCTAGGGGGTGATCTATTAGATCCTACCCGACGTCTTGGTGCGCTGGGCGGCCTCCCCTTGTATGCCAAATCATCGTTGGATTTTGTTCTCAACCGGGATTATCAGGTCGAAAGCAAAAGGAATAAGATTTTGATTATTTATGGGCCTCACGTTGGCATCAGCGCTTCCGATGGCACCATTGGAAAGAAGGGAACAGGGGCCTGCGGCTCTGTTCTGGGAGCATACTCAGAGATCCGTCAGAAGATGGAATTAGAACGCCTGGCCGCCGAGGGGAAAATATCGCCTCCTCAGGATGATGTGTTATCATTGGTCGACACGCCCGGTCCGCGAAGGGATACACTGCGAGAAGTTCAACAGAATTATATCATACAGGCTTTGCAGAACCGATTGACTGCGGCGGAACTTACCAATCCAAATCAAAACGCTGGAGTTCGCAGGGTCATGGAAACTATTTATGGCACAATCGACGAACTCTTTCGCACCGAGCTTGATGCTTCCATGAAACGAAATGCCCCGTTGGATAAGGACTTGGAAATTATATTACTCGGTGGAATAATTATCCGAGGCGAAGTCAAAGGCTCGGAAGATCTCTTCCAGCCATTTGCATTTGATTCGATTACGGTGAATAATGGTGAAATGTACAAGATCAGGACGGAAGATCTTTTGCCGACACTTCTGATTGAGGAAGAAAAAGATCTTAGAAGATTAGAGAAAGAGGCATCGCGATTGGAAGAAGAAGCGGAACTTCTTCGGCTAGAGGCTGAAGGCGCCGGGAAAACGCGTCTTGAACCGAGACATAGAGCTGCATTAGAGTCAGCTACCCCTACGGAAAGATCGGTAAGCATCATGCAGGACAAAATGGACATACTGTTTGCCATTAATTTTGAAGATTGTGCATTCCAATATTTTATAACTTTTATTTCGTTTGTTCTCTTTTTCTTCGAATGTATGTGTGTAGAATGTGCCACCTGGATTTGCGGCAGTCTCGCTTTTTGCTTTGTCAATCGGAGGCATTGTGGCAGCAACTTCAATTTCGGCGGATGAGGAGTCAAGCTCGGCCTCAATCTCTGCCAACCAGAAATTATCTCCGAATGTTTCTTCTGAGCCGTCCCCGACAGCTTCGGCGCCAATTGAAAAGAGCAAGCCCCCACTAATTTCCTCTGAGCCCTCAAACCCATTTTCCAAGGTAGATCAAGATACTACTACTATGAAGCCTCCACAACAAGATTCTGGTACCGCGCCAGTGGACAATATGTTCTCTGGTCTCAAATCCACGGACAATTCCACTCCATTGAATGATGACTATCAATCGTCAAGCTCTGAGAGATATACAAAAGGCTTTCCCTCGTCCTACATAGAGAAACTAGATGAAGCTTGCGACGCGGAAGAAGCTTCGGCCGCCGTGGAGGACTGTGCACCGGCGGTCAAGAATTCTTTTGATGCTCTCTCAAAAGGTGAGGAAAAACCAAATGCCGACGTTTCTGACACCATAAGCAACTATTTGGATGCTCTTTCAAGTCAAAATAATCGATGGAGCCAGGCTCGAGTTGTGTTCCCTCCCGCCTCTGGACCTGCCGTTGAATCCTATCTGGCAAAACTTGCCACCGGTGAAGTTACGTCTCCACCAGCAGCGGGAGTTTCATCTTACCTCGAAGCTGTGTCATTGGGAGAAGCAGATATCCCAGAGAGTGCAGAGCAAATCAATGCCGAGATCAATGCCTTGATGTACAGTATATTGGAAACTATGCGGGGACCAAAGCTACAGGCTTTAGAGGAGGCTTGCGATCCGGATGAACCCGCTGAGACGGTAATGGATGAATGCGCCCCAGCTATCTCAGACTACATAGAAGCAGTAAGTGGAGGTGACGAGGAGCTTTCACCAGACGGACCGCAAGTGATTGGAAACTATCTGGATGAGATATCTACTGCAGCCAGGGAGGATGCCACTGAGCTGGAGCAACGAACGAAATCCAATGAAGCTTCGGAAGCTGTGCAAACATATCTGACGGAAGTATCTTTGGGCGGAGTAGATCCTCCAGCCGAATCGGGAGTGTCCTCCTACCTTGAAGCATTGTCATCCGGTCAAACAAAACTGCCTAAGAGCGGCGAAGAATTATACATGGCATTACAAGAACCTGATGATTCATATCTCGATAATTTGAATACTCCCAGGAGTACAAACGTTTCCCCCGATGGCACGTTGAATGATCCCCAGGCTCCTTCGCCGAGATCGTACGCGAAGGCTATCTACGAGGAGTGTACCTTGACGGATGGGCCACGAGAAAGCTGCATAGCTGCGATATCCAGCTACTTGGACTATGTCGCTCTGATGGGCTCATCGGTTAGAGATCTTGAAGCTGACAGAGTCTTTGTTGCATACTTTGAACGAACAGCTAATAGCTTATGTGGCAATGCTGTGCGAGAGTACATACACGAAGTTGCTTCCTCTGGGAAAGCACCATCTGCAGCTTCACTATGGCTGTACTTCAATTCCTTGGCCGGGGGCAGAATTAGGGCCCCGGAATCCGGTAGGCGCATATCTATCAATCTCAACGAGTTTGAGAACGAGGATTACAGTGAGTAAAGGTGAAAAATGATTGAAATTTGCTGTATCGAATTTTATTTTAAAATGCTATCCTTCAAGTCATAGAGAGAAGTCTGTGTATATTTATTCGATTCCAAATTCGGAGACACTTCCGCCGATCGCTATATGTACTTCTTATGCAGTGGTGCAATTGTAATAAAAAGAGAAACCGAGCACACCATGAAAAAACTCGCCTTGGATAGGTGAAGACAAGAGATCGCTTCAAGAATGCAAATTTGGAAAAGTTGTTTGTGGACTTGAGCTTTTTGTAAAGGTTGGTCTGAAGTAATCTAAGTTTTAAGAGAATATAGATTCGAGGCGCCGCCTGCCGTTCTCTTTGCGTCCGGGCGAGGCGATGTTCTGTCGAGAAGAGGGTCTACAATTCATCGACCGTGCAAATTGCGAACGAGTACATGTAGCCTCGATCCATTATCCTTTGACAACGTACTAGTAGCTAGACCATTTCGAGGGATGGCGGCTGATATTTGCCATCTGTGGGCACCGTGGAGCGAACTCTTTTGAATTCGGGATCAGAGACGATGTCTTCGAGCTCTTCGCGAAGCTTCAAAATGGACTTCTGGTGGGCCTCTTCCATGCACTTCAAGGACAGAATGAATGGTTCAATCTTAGAGCGAATCTTGGAGGCGCGTCTAGCAGTAAAAGCTTCGGAAGCATTGACTCCGGTAGGACTTCCTTTGTTGATGATCTCGAAGCCATTCCCGTAGTTGTCGTGCACGAGATCGACTTCGTTATCTTTCGTGCCAGATGCAAGATTCTCAATAGGAATGTTCACTGCTTCGATGGCAGTGTTAGCTTGGTCGGTCTTGAAAAGGGGGAAACGAACGACGCGTTTGCTGCTATCGATCTTCTTGTCGCCTGAAGGATAGGAAACTTCGACATCATATTGGTACTCCTCGTTGGACACCAAGGTAGACTGAGTCCGAGTGACTTTGACGCCGAATTTGCTTTTGTCGTGAAGCCAGATACAGCCAAGCTCGTTGTCACTGACGTTGATAGAGCTTTCGCTGATACCGAACGCACTTGCAAGGCCCTGATCAAAATCGACAACTTCGGTAGATTCCTTGGAAGCGAACGCTTTCTCAATCGTTGGTATGGTTGGCTTAGGCTGGAAAGTTGGAATGAAGAAAAAGAAAGCCTTGACGATGGCCAAAGATCGGATGATGTGAACCAAGAACCTATATACAAAGAACGTCAGCATTGCAGAGACGGGTAGCTTGAGATCTGGGCGATTCCAGTATGCATGAATATTCCAAATAGGCAGCGCCAGAAAGCTGACTCCAATGTACCCTGCAATGATGATGTACAATGTGGGCGACGCCAGACCCATCAGCACGGCGGGAACTCGAATCCAGTCAATCATAATCGAAATGAGAATGTAGAGCTCGGAGAACTTGATGTAAACTGTACCACCGAAAGTGGATGTGGACGTCGTGAAGAACATCTTCAGATACCTGAAGAAGTAAAGATGCTCTGCCATCTCCCAGGATAGCGTGCGCTGCGAAAAGAAATTCGGCATCGGCCCTGTTATATAAAATAAATACGTTAGAATTCGAACGGACAAAAGTCATGAGGATTTTTCGCTATCACATCAAAGTTTTCAGAAAAAAAGTACACGCAGAGGATCCTTTTTAAAGATGAGCTCACCGAAAATAGTCTCTGGTGCCAGGGTATCGACAAGGGCGAGCGGGGCCATTCTGAGATCATACCCCTTGGTCCTGAGCCACATTCCCAGTTTGGCGTCTTCCGCGTAAAATACAGTGTCATGCCCTCTGAGAGCTTCTACGAGGATAGTTCGATCCCACAGACATGCCGCTCCGTGCGGATAGGACACCGATGCAAATATTTCCTGGCCAAGCTTGATGTAGTCCGACATCTGGTACTCAAGGCGCTGCCACGCCATGAGAAAAGTGCGACAACATCCTTCTGAGTCAACTGGCAGAAGAGGGTACATCACCGCTTTGGAGTTTCCCTCGATAAGATGGGTAGACAGATCGAACTTCTCGGTCAGGGCGACATCATCATCGATGACAAGGACGTACTTGTACATCCAGGCGGCCTGAGCGCCTGCGTAGCACGCAAGCGTCTTGTTACCCACAGGGTTCCAAATCTATGCATTCCACATACATGTATATGGACGAGAGATGTAATAACGAGCAAAAGGGTGAAGGGCATTTTCGTCAGAGATAGAAAGTATCGTAGAACTTGCTACGTAGTAAAAATAAATAAAAGAACAAGAAGAACTTACGTAGTGAGCCGATGGGGCCAGTCCGTGGAGAACCTCCTTTGTCTGATCGGTCGGGCTGGGAGAATTCCCATTGTCCACCACGAAGATCTGATTTTCATTGAAATGATTCAGGCAGGCATTGATGGTTGCCGCAATGATGTCCTGGCTGTTGTGGCAAGGAATAACAACGCATGCCTCTGAATTCTTGGAAATGCGGGCGGCGGCGGTTTTGGGTGGGTTACTCGATTCCTTGGGATATCTTCCGATCGTCAGCGTTGAAAAGAGCAAGGCAATTGGCTCAATACAAAACATCAGAAGAAAGAAATACGTCGACATGATGTGGCTAAGATCACTGGCTAAGAAAGCGCTAATCCAATGGAAACTGAGCTCGGTGGAGAGCAAGACAATGGCAACAATGCCATAAAAGACCCACACGTATACCGTTCGCGTAGTCCATTCCCCTGCCTGCATCTTTACGCGATGATTATACTAAAAGAGGTACGGAGTGTGAGGCGCGGGGGGTGGTCCTTGGGGGTGGTGGAATGGAGGTGCACGCTGGAAAATGGTCGAATGAGGCAAGAAAGGCGGAGACAAAAGAACAGATATAGCCAAGATGAGCTTGGTTGCGCGCGACATCGCGCACGCGTCCGACCACGCATCCGACCGCAACCGACTGACGTATGCGAGTCAGTCGAGCCGGCTCGACTGGGTGTGGGTGCATCGGCGACTGTATCGACAAAGAAGACCGGCTGCGCGCTTTTTCTTCTCTCCGAGATGAGACTGAACGGCAACGAAACAAATAAATGCTTTTGATGGACATATCATCAAGCTTTTTAATTAAATTTATTCAGTCATGAATACTTTTTAATATTCCTCGTCAAATGCATCGGACGAGGTCCTTTGCTCAATTTCATCGCTTTCGCGCTCTCCACTCTCACCACGAACAAACTCATTGTACGGATTTTTCTCTCTCATCCACTCGGTCAGGACCTAGGTACACATTGCTCGCTCACTCGCTCGCTTGCTCGGCCTCGATGTCAATGCCGATGCGATGACCGACACAATCCTTTCCGACCTCGCTCCAGTGCCAACAATGTCATCACCATCTCCAATTCCGACTCAAGCCCCAACTTCGGCTTCGGGTCCACCCAGTTGCCCAGCTCCCGGACCTTTCTACGAGGACTTTTCGAATGGATTCGATTCAAACAAATGGCTCAAGGCCCACAAGTCCTGGGGAAGTAGTGGTAGCTTCAAAAATGGTGGCGTGGTGGAAGAAGCCGTAGTGTTCAATGCTAGCGCTGGGAAAGTCATGTTGAACGCTCACGGATCATTGTACACGGGTGATGTCATGGGGGTGGAGCGAGTCGATGGTCAATGGGTTCGAATGAATACGGGCGTGAGGACGGGTGCTGCCATTGCTACGCGAAACTATTTTGGCGCGGGTTCGTTTGAGGCTCGGTTGAAGGTGGCGGGCGAGCTTGGCGTCTGCTCTGCCATGTGGACCTATTACTACAGTGATGAGGGGTACTCCGACGGGATACCGATCGCCAATCATGAAATAGACATTGAACTTCCCGGAAGACCAGGATCGGCCCTGAATGACATTGGCTTTGATAAGGCCCTGATGGTAAACTGGATAGGCGAGTTGGGTTCTCTGCACACCACGAACTACACGGCTCTGGATAGTGTCATAAACGATGGCAACTTTCATACCTGGCGATTTGATTGGCACACGGAAGAGTCCAATCGTAGGATTGAATTCTATGTCGACGGCAACCTCTATGCTGTGAATGATAAGCACGTCCCCTTTTACGCAGGAAGGCTTTGGCTGGGCGTGTGGTTTCCCAACCGATGGGCCGGCGATCCAAATTTTGCCGAATCACAAATGGAGGTGGATTACATGCGGTTTACCCCGTTTTTGGATGAGCAATACGAATGCCCCGTGGAATCCTACCCAAACAGTGGCTGGGCACCTGGTACTGCCTTTAACTGAGTGATAGTCCTGAGGTGGCAGTTCTGGGCAGCCACCAGTGGCTGATATTCTTATACCGATTCTCTGAGTCTAAGTCTAACTAATCAGTGCGTTTATGACCGATCGAGCTCCAGTTCTTGTCTATAAAGTTGTGGCGAGCAATACTAGCTAGAGTAATGTTTTGAGTATCTAAATACGGATTATTTTTTTGTGTTTTCAATGCAATTTGTTTGCCCTCCATGCATTGGTGGACGGGAGGTCCAACGTCCGAGTTGAGTTGTTTCCTCCATATATCGTAATGTTATTTTTTGGCACCCTGGTGATATGCTCATCAATGATTCTCGTATAGTAACCAAGCTGTCTCTGGACCATTTATTTAATAGCTGGCCCAAGGACTAGAATTACCACTGTACTGAAGCTGCTGCTGCTGATGCTGCTGCTGCTGAGGAGGAACGGGCTGCGCATATCCCTGTCCATACGAAATCTCTTGCGGGGCAGGCTGCTGATAAGGCTGCTGCTGATAAGGCTGCTGCTGATAAGGCTGCTCCTGCTGTTGCTGCGAATAGATGTCGGTACCTCCGCAACAGTAAGCATCATATGATGGAGCAGGTGCAGAGGCCTGCATCGAAGCGGCGTACTCCTGCGCCTCTTTGCGATCGGCGATGTCTTGAAGCCTGTACAGCTCCTGGGCATTAACGATGCCCGCCTTAATCTTTTCCAGACGCTCATGCTTGGTGGCGGCAATCTTGATCGGATTGCCATGCTCGGGGACGATGCAGAGGTAATGCCAAGTCTCTCTATACTCGATGGTACGAGTCTGACCGTTCTGGTCGCTGACGAGCGTCGCGTTGTGAAGACCGAACTGCTTCACCTTCACCGACACTTGAGTCTGACCGGACTGGACCTCCATGACGGCCGTATCATAGTCGGCCTACGGTATATAGGTTCAAAGGAATGGATGCAGCAAAGGACGAATACAATGAGACAATGCTTTGAGTCCATATATATGGACTTTCACATCTGAAGAAATTTGTTTCCATGAAATCGTCAAGCATCATCGAATCTTCGCTCATATTACTCACCTTGGAATAGTACATGTTCATCTGGAGGGGATCGGAAATGACGCCACCGATGACGACGTACTTGGGCTTCCACTCCCACATACTCTGAGGAGCGTATTTGCCCTTGTCGTCGTATTTCACCATGTGCTTCGAAGCGAAGACGACGGCCCGGCAGTGCTCCTTGGGAGGGGCGTAGCACTCGAGGTGGAGGGGGCGGGGGGCCGTCTTGATCAGGTGGGCGGCCTCGTCGGCGGACTGGACCTCGGTGCCGTTGACCTTGAGCAGGACGTGGCCCAGCCCGATGCCGGAGGATTCGGCGGCGGACCCGTCGAAGACATGGCCGACGGTGGCGCGCTTGCCGATGGCGTTGACGGCCTCGGGGTTGGCGTCCATGAAGAGGGACTTGGTGAGGTCGGTCGCCTTGAAGAAGAGGACGCCCAGCTTGGCGACGTGGATGCGGCAGTTGAAGTACTCTCCGCCCGCGGGGAGGCCGTTCTCGTCGAAGGTGAGGGGGCCCGCGGGCTTCTGCTGCTGGGCTGGGGCAGCACCGGCAGCGGGGGTGGGGGAGGGGGCAGCGAAGTCACCCCAGAAGTCCTCGTTGGCCTGCGCGATGGGCGAGGTGGGAGCCGCTCCTGGGACGGGCGACTGCTGGGCCAGCTGCAGAGGCTGAGGCTGGGGAGGGGACGGCTGCTGCTGGTTGAAAACGCCAAAGAGATCGCAAGCAGCGGGAGCCTGGACGGGGGAGGCGACCATCTGCTGCTGCTGGACGGGCGAGGCCGGGACGACGTGCTGGGCGGCGCCAAAGGGCGAGGCCGGGGCCTGGGCCTGCTGCTCGGGAACAGGATTAGGAGCCGGGGCGTATCCCGTGCCGAGGTTGTAGTTGGCGTAGGCCTGCTGCTGCTGGCCCTGCTGGGCAGCGGCAGCGGGCTGGACGACGAGGGCGCCAATCTGCTCCTGCTGAACAGGAGGAGTCGGAGGGGCCTCCATGGGAGCGGCCGGAGGAGCGGCGACGGGAGCCTCGGCGGGAGGGGGGCCGTACGAATTGATGTTCCAGGGATCCTCGGCCGGAGCTGGAGCCTGCGCCGGAGCCTGCACCAGAGCAGCGACGGGAGTAGCCGCAGGCGGCTGAGCCTGGACCTGAGGCTGGAGCTGCGGCTGCTGGGGGGCGCCGGCCATCCCGAACGGGTCGGCAAGGGCCGGGGCCGGGACCTGAACCGGAGCCGGGGCCTGAACGGGAGCCGGAGCGGGGGACTGCTGCATCTCGGCAGTACCGAGGGAGGGCTGGCGGAGGCTCATGGCCGGAGGCTGGCCCTGCATCAGCGCCG
>Ga0115006_10004128_pt1 | contig 10080 bp, 8 predicted proteins | sample ArcOceMetagenome_3_FD_88943 | JGI IMG/M metagenome (GOLD analysis project Ga0115006, IMG submission 88943) | Marine eukaryotic phytoplankton communities from Arctic Ocean - Arctic Ocean- Svalbard ARC20M Metagenome | ecosystem: Environmental > Aquatic > Marine > Oceanic | place: Arctic Ocean...
GTCCCAAAAGCGCTGTTTTGGAACGATGTATTTCTCGACCTCAAACCTGAGAACTCCAGGTATTACGGATAATACGTATTAATATATTAAATATTCTGCCGTATTTTGTATTGTCCAACCCTGCTTTATTCTCATCAGTAAAAACTACTTTCGCAACAACAACAAAACAGCTTTACGCAATTACGCCGTGTGGTGTGTACTGCTCTGGACAGACAGAGACAGACAGATGTTCTGCGTGCCGTCACTTCGCCAGCACGACGCCATGCGCGCCACTGCGCGCGCTTGGCAGCCTACCACTGCCGCGGAGCAGCCTGCCACTGCCGTGGCCACCAAGCAGCTGTCGCCTGCAGCCCCGGCCTTTCGCCCGGCCTTTCGCGCTGCTGCCGCACACGCCGCCACGTCGGCCGCCTGCTGCGCTCGGCTGCACGGAGGAGGGCGTGCATCAGCGGCAGCCGTGCTGATGCCGTGGCTTGGATTTGGTACCTACAAGCTGGGAGCCAGCCAGGCGCGGCAGGCCGTGCTCGCGGCGCTGTATGCGGGCTACAGGATGATCGACACGGCGTACATCTACAGTAACGAAAAGACCGAGGCCGAGGTGGGCGAGGCCCTCTCGCAGGCGATGGCGGAAGGCGTCGTGGAGCGCGCCGACGTCTTCGTCACCACCAAGCACTGGCGCAAGTACCACGGCTTCGAGCCCGCGCTCGGCTGCCTGCAGCGCAGCCTGGAGCGGCTACAGCTGGAGTTCGTCGACTGCTGGATGATGCACTGGCCCGGGCCTGCGTGGGAGCGCGAAGCCCGCAGCCGCCCCGGGCGACGGTGCTCCAAGGTCCGAGGAGCTCACTCTCAAGACTTGCTCGACGAGCCCGCGGCGCACGGCCTGTGGCACTACGCGGCCGACGGGCACGGCAGAGAGTTGATGGCCGCGCTGCGCGCCGAGACGTGGCGAGCGATGGAGCATGCGCTGCGCGAGGGCAAGGCACGCCTTGATCCAGAGTAGCTAGGCGGGCATTCACCTGCTCCGTAGTCCGTACGCGGGACATTCCCATGAGCATGTGTATCCCTCGTCAAAGGCGCGCTCTATTGGCGTCTCCAACTTCACGGTGGCGCACCTGGAGGCACTCAAGCGGACGGCGGTCGTCTGGCCGCCCAGCGTCAACCAGGTCGAGTGCCACCCGCTCTACCAGCAGGCGGCGCTGCGGGAGTACTGTGCCAAGGAGGGCATCGTGCTGCAGGCCTATGCATCGCTCGGCGGTCAGGACGCCTCCAAGGCCACGTGGGCGGCGCTCGGTGGGAGGCTGCTCGACGCGCCGCCCGTGCTCGCCGCCGCCGCGCGCGCGCAGGGGCGGGCGGCGACCGAGGGGGGCGAGGGGGGCGAGGGGGGCGAGGGGGCGGCCGTGACTCCCGCGCAGGTACTGCTGCGGTGGGCGCTCCAAAAGGGCGCGGCGGTGGTGCCCAAGACGGGCTCGGCGGCGCGTATGGCCGAGAACGCCGCCATCTTTCACTTCGAGCTCTCGGCCGCCGAGGTCGCCGCAATCGATGCCCTCGCAGCCAACGCGCCCGATGGCTCCGGCCGCCTCTGCTGGGTCAACGACCCGCTGCGTATGCTGGAGTTTGAGTGATACTAAGCTCATAGTATACTGTATAGTTTTTTTTTTGCTTACGAGCGTTACCGTGCGCCGGTGCGCGTACGCCGTGTACCGCGTACGGTATGGGTAACGTAAAGCTATCGCGAGTTTTACTCAGTTGCACGCCGGACGCGACGGGTGTGATGTTACGTGTTGCGGCACCTGTGAGCTGTGTGCGCGCCGTGTGTATATCCTATACACTCTGTATTACGGTCGAGTGGAAACAAAGCGCTCCCAAGCTCCCTACAAGCTCCCAAGCTACCAAGCCCGCTCAGTTGGTGGCACTGTGCGAAACACCGGACACAACGCACGCAGGAAAACAGCGGACGAGCGAAGGCCGCCGTAAAACCCAGAGTTCAGAGTTCAGAGTTTATTCGAGCTTACCAACAGCAAACCGACTAAGCTGGCCCTATAAGCCGTGCCTAGCGAGCAGCAAAACCCCCAACATGTCTAGAGTACTCCCTACGTTGCCTCCTTTAAAATCATCGACCCGTCGTTCGTTGGACCAATGGGCCGTACCTCGTTCGAGGCCATGTTATCACCCTTGGTCTCCGTGGACTGGCAAGCATACGATTTCTGCGCTGTTGCTCTGGGCCGCAGAAATCGTTTGCTTACTAGTCCTGCGGACCGGCGTCTCCACGCCACGGCCCAAACTGTGTTCATTTTGCGCCTTTGTTTCTCATCAGCAGCTTCAATGCCCGTCATGAGCATCCTGCGTACCTCCTTGTCGAACGCTCTGATGTCCCCAAATGATGACTCGATCACGGCAAGGATCTTTTGGCGGTCCTCCTCCTTGAAGCACTCTGCCTCGGCGGCGTTGAAGCTCTTTCTGCAAAATTGGTCTGTAAGTAGCGGGCTGGCGTCGCCGATCATTCTCACCTCCATGCACTCCTGAGTGCCACCCATGTGCATGAACGTGAAGACCTGTATGTAAAGAAGCACACGTCGGATATGACAAGCGTGATGGATCGTTGTCAGGCGGGCATGTGGCGTGCCTCCATGATACACCAGAGACGCGAGCAATACGTCGGCCCTAACAAAACGAGTAGAACCTGGCAGCCCGAGACGAAGACGGGCAGGCAGGCGAGAGACCGATCGATGTCTCCGTCCACTCCGTCCTGGGGTATGCATGCCTTATCCTGCAGCGAGGGGCCATGCAGCCCTCAGTCAGAGCAGGCGCGTGTTTGCATGTGGGGTGCTGAGGCCAGCGTACCAGCCAGAGCGTGGGCTCCTCGCCTGTGTCCACCTGGCGCTGCCGTGCCCACCTTTGGATGGCCTCGTGCTTTTGGCCAGGCGCACAGTCTTCATCTCGCCAGCTGTGGCTCAAAAAAGCTGTAACTTTGCCTAGCGAGGCTGGCTTGGTCTTAGCAGCTAGTACGCCCGCGTCAATCTTTGCCTTGTTGGGCTCTGCCGCGTCTCCCTTGAGTCCCGAGCCTTTCATGTCATCTTCCGTCAGCTCTCTGACGGGCAGGCAGCTGAAGAGCTTTTGAGCGTCGCGGAGCACCTTTGTAGGGTCAGCACCCATAAGAGCCGAGATTGCTGCTGCCTTCTCCTCCTCCTCCGTGTGTTTCCGGCGGCCGAGCCGACCAAGAAATCTGCGAAATCGGCCGCGGTTGGTCGGTCTGCAGACGACAGAGCATGCGATAAAGACTGCAGCAGCAGCGAGCCGGCTGGCGACGAGTGGGTGGCGGATGAGGTTGGGGCGGAGCAAGAGCATGCCAACGGTGGAGCTGAAGAGGAGCACGCCCATACCAAAACTGAAAAAGCGCTGGAGGAGCCAGAGCCGGCGGAGCCCTAGGCGTGCCGGCATGGCGTAGGCTTCCTCCGTGGGCGCGTCCTTGGGCCGTGCCGGCATGGCGTCGGCTTCCTCCGTGGGCGCGTCCGTGGGCCTCCTGAGCAGAAGTCGTAACCAAGTAACCAGAAGTTCGAGCAGAAGTCGTTCGAATCGCGCGGCCCGCGGCTTAAAGATTGGGACACAACCAGCTGTGGTCACAAAGATCAGCGTAATCTTACAGACTTCCACAATGTCTTCGAGTCCAAGTTGTTGGGTCGGCTTAAGGATGATGAGTACAATGTACCCAGTAGAGACGAAGACGTGCACGGCAGCAATTCTCTTGATGCTACGCGCATCAGTGGGTTGCATGGCAAGGAGCATCAGATACACGCCCGGGTGCCACATGACGGTATAGAAGTACCAGAACCCGATGACTGCGTCCATTGGGCCAATCGAACTGTTCAGAATCGTGGGAGCTAACCCAAAGACAAACAATAGCCAGCCAATCTGCAGCATGACTCCGCTCACTCGCAGTCGTCGCTGTGCGGCCAAACGACTCATTGCATGCAACCATTTTTCGCTGCCGGGTTTCAAGTGTTCCTCGGCGGCGCCAACCTTCGCGGATGAATGCGACGCCCTGCGTCTGAGCTCGCCGAAACAGAGCAGTACGGCGGGTAGCAAAGCGATGACAGAGCAGATACCGTAGACCGGGACCATCCTCGCCTGCTGATTGTCCACGTCGGCCTGGACCGCTGCCTCCAGTACCACCAAATCTTGCGCGAACGAGTCCGAGGCGCTGGAAGGGCCCTTGCATAGGCAGCGAAACGTGAGTCCGATCATCGCAGGCACGACGCACGGGCCGTCATACCAGCCCCCATTCCCAGCGATGCCTGCGCAGTCGGAGTGCAGCCCCCAGTGCTCGCCGTTGGGCTGGCCCAGCACTTTGTCCCAGTTGGCGAAGCCAGACGCCTCGCCGGCCACGCACCGTCCCCAGCCCTCTGCAGGCTCCGGATTGTTGCCAATCTGATAGTGGCCAATCCACGCCCCATCATAATCCGGCACGAGGCTTGCGGCGAAATCATTCTCCTCGGCCGAGCCAATGCACGCGGGCGTCATGCCCTTCTTGCGACACCACTCGACGCATTGCCCAATCGACGATGCTCTCTGGTCTGTGAGGCTGAAGCACGCGGCCCAGGTGGCGTTGGGCGACACAGTAGCCCCAGGAATTTGGCAGCCATGCGCTGCGGCGAGGGTTGCTGCGGGGCAGTCGGGCGACGCAGCGAAGGATGCAGCGGGTAGGCCGACCACGAACACGACGGGCAACCACCGTCTGGACGACATCGCTGGAGAAACGGATACCGCTGCTGCGTTGTTTATCTCACTATCTAGCTTGCCTTCCCACATATAACATGCGAACTTGATCAACAAGCATCTATCTAACTTGATCAACAATCATCTTAATCATCTTAATCTCCCCCTCCCCACCCCCTCCCCATCTTCCCACCAATCCTTGCTGTGTGTGTTGTCTAGGCACCACCACCTGTTGTGGGGTGTGTCTAACTCCTCACATGCTGCGAGATCTCTAAGATGCACGCGATAAAATTTGAAATACTCAAAAGGGATAAAGGCTAGATACAGGCTTATTTAAAGGGCACGTGACCACATAAAGCCGTAAAGTAGGGTAATATACAGCTAACACTCACCTGAGCGAATCACGTCAATCACCCTCGACTCCTGCCGCGACCGCGCGACCTCTTGGACGGGGGCAGCTCGGAGCCGCTCATCGCGGCCAGGCGCTGCCGCTCCGCCCGCCCCGCGCGCGTCAGCACGGCCGCCTCCTGCCGCACGTCGGCGCTGCGGACCAGCGGCGCGATGTCCACGTTCTTCTCGCACGCGGCCGAGCGGTTGGAGCGTAGGACGCAGTGCGACGCCGCGTGGCACGCGCTGCTGTCGGCCCGTGCGGCAACACTAGCGCGGTCGTGGATGCGGATGCCGAGCGCGGCGCATCCGCGCTCGCAGTCGGCCGAGACGGGCGGCGTGCAGTGCTCGGCGCCGCCCATGTGGCGGCGGAGCGCGAGCAGCGTGCGCGGCTCCTTGCTGCGCACGTGCACCAGCAGGGCGGAGCGCATGAGCACCTGCTTAGGGTCAGGGCTAGGGCTAGGGTTAGGGTTAGGGTCAGGGTCAGGGGCAGGGGCAGGGGCAGGGTTAGGGTCAGGGTAAGGGTCAGGGTCGGGGTCAGGGTCGGGGTCAGGGTCAGGGTCAGGGTTAGGAAGGAGGGCATGAGCACCGACTGCCACTGCCTCTGCTCGAGGTCGTTGACGAGGCCGCTGCCGCCCGTCGTCACGTAGCTGAGCGGCTCCTGCGGCGGGAAGCGGTGCAGGAAGGAGCCGAGCCAGATGTCCTCGAAGATGCGCGAGTGCTGGTAGCCGCCGTTGGTAATGAGGCTGCGCTCGGTGTGCGGCGCGAGCCGCGCCACCTCGGCAGGGAGCGCGCCGGCCATGTGCACGGCCAGCGGCGCCGACAGTACGATCAGGTAGCCCGCCATGAACGGGAAGGGGCCGGAGCACGTGCCGCACCCGTCGCCGCAGCGGGTGGCCACCCACGTCGCGTTGCGGCACCGCCGCGCCGACCGCAGAGCGTCGCGGTGGGTCCAACCGAAGCCGAAGCGGTCCCACTTCTCCGGGAACCAGCTGTTCCACGTGAGCATGCCGACGTACTGCATCCGATCCGGCACCGCCGCGCCCAGTCGGCGCGTCAGCGCGAGCAGGTCGGCCACGTGCACGAACGCGTCGTCGTCCACCTTGGCGATGTAGCGGGCTGCAGCCCTGCGCGCCTCGTGAGTGATGAACGCGGCCAGGGTGAGCAGCGGCCCCTTGAGGCGGCTCTCGTCCCACGGCACCGGGACCCGTAGTATGTCACCGTGATGCGCCTCCTCCGAGCGGAGCTGCTCATCGAGCCACGGCGGCGCGCCTGCACTGCGAATCACAAAGTGGGCCGCCACCGGCCCGCCATCGCCGGCCCACGGCTTGTGGAGCCAGGCCGCGCGGAGCAGCATGCGACGGTCGATCTGGTCGGAAACGGTTATCACTCCGATCGACAGCACGGTCGCGGGTGGCGGCGAGGTGGCGAGCATTTTGGCGTACGCCAGCACGGCGCGTCCTAGTTTGGGTTTGTTTAATTCTAAACCTTCTACTCACACTCTGCCACTCTCACTTTCACCGATTGAGGTGTGGCTAGAGCCGCAGATGCAAGCACAGCACGCACACCGATCTGAACCGAGCAGAAAGGACGGATGGACTGCGCACTGTACTTGGGCTCGCCGTTGACTACGATTTATTCGTGCGGTCCTCTGGCAGCCGCATTGTGAGCCGGGGCAATCCCTGCAGAGAGCTCCCGCGAGGCCGCGTGTCCGTCCCTGCGCCAACGTTCGTGCCGCGCTTTCTAACAGAGGGGCCAATGAAGGAACGACCCTGAAGCATGTGCATGCACAAGGACATGTGCATGTGCATCGCACCGGCCTTGTGTTGGCTGCCCGCGCTCGAGATTATCAATCTCATGGGCAACCCTAAGAACGACAACAGGGAGGGCCTGGCATCCAGAGATTGATCGGAAAGCGCAAGTAACTGATGCCCTGTCTGACAAAAGATCGTGAGGGGTGTGAAATGGAAGAATTTTGATTAAAATTTGATCAAATTTGATCAAGGTCAAATTTGGTCAAATTTGAGCAAATTTTTTATCCAAATTCTTCTCCCCAAAAAAAACAATCCGCTGGAATAACACCCCACCGCCATCATGGCGATCGGGCGCGCGCTCAACGGAGGCCGAGCTCGCCGCTGTGCCCAGCAGCGAGACGCGCAGTAGCAATGAGTTTCACCCCGTATTCGCGAATCGCCACCGGCACCAAGCCCGCGTCCGAGGTCCGCAGCGTGTGCGTCATCGGTGCCGGCAGCTCCGGCTTGGTCGCTTGCAAGCACCTTCGGGATGCGGGGTTTGAAGTTGAAGTGCTCGAGAAGGGCAGCGGCATCGGCGGCGCCTTCGTGAGCAAGACGTACGATGATGGCGGGCTGGTCTCGTCCAAATACCTCACCGCGTTCTCGGACCTGCGCTCGCCCTCCACCGACCCTCCGCATCTGTCCATTGACCAGTACACCCAGTACCTGCGCTCGTATGCTGACCAGGAGGCGCTGTGGCCAATGATCCGCTTCGGCGTGAGCGTCGTCTCGGTCGAGCGGCATGGCGATGGCTACGAGGTGCGTGTCGAGGGCTCCGCCACACGGCGCGTCGACGCGGTGTGTGTCTGCTCTGGGCTGCACGAGACGCCGTACGTGCCTGATATCGACGGCCTCGACGGGTTCTCCGGCACGGTGCTGCACTCGTCCGACTACAAGGACAAGTCTCTCTTCGCGGGCAAGCGCGTGCTGATCGTCGGCTGCGGCGAGACCGGGATGGACCTCGCGTACCGCGCCGTGCAGGTGGTGTCGCAATCCGAACCCGAACCCGAACCCGAACCCGAACCCAAACCCAAACCCAAACCCTCCCGAGCCCGAACCCGAGCCCGAGCCCGAGCCCGAACCCGAACCCGAACCCTGACCCCAGCCCGAACCCTAACCCTAACCCTAACCCTAACCCTAACCCTAACCCTAACCCTAACCCTAGCCCTAGCCCTAGCCCTAACCCTAACCGCGCCGTGCAGGTGGCGTCGCAGGCGGCCCTGTCGATCCGCAACGGCTTCCTGTCTGTGCCGCACGAGGGGTGGGGCGGCATGCCCCTCGACACATACATCACCAACCTCTTCGAGCACAGCTACGAGCACTGGTTCTGCCACCGGCACCACCTCAAGTGGCGCGTGACCACGCTCGTCATCCGCACGCTCTTCCTACTACTCACGGGCTGCACGCAGGGGTGCGTTGGTCAGGGTTAGGGGTAGGGTTAGGGTTTGGGTTAGGGTTAGGGTTAGGGTTAGGGTTAGGGTTGGGGGTCGGGGCTAGGGCTAGGGCTAGGGCTAGGGCTAGGGCTAGGGCTAGGGTTCCTGCTGCTCACAGGCTGCAGGCAAGGGTGCGCCCACCCACGCACTGGTGGAGGCGCGCGGCAGCCCTTGCTCGCACCGCAGGGAGCCGCTGCCCCTGGCCTCGAGGCGCAGGGCGCCCCCTTGCCACCCTCCCAGCAAGCCGGCACGGGCAGCTCCGAAGCGCCAGCCGCCGCCGTGATGATGTCAGGTAAGGGGGTAGTAGGTCAGGTCGGAAGCTGCCCGTGGCCGAGGAGAGGCACCTGCCCTCACCGGCCCTCCCTCGCTGCACACACCTAGGTACAACCAGTGGGTGGGCGGCGTGCGCGAGATCAAGCGAGGCCACCACATCCTGTGCAAGTCGACGGCCGCGATGCCCTACCTCAACCGGCCGCACAAGCAGCGCACTTGGCGCTCGAGGCTGTGGGCGCGCCTCTTCTTCCTCTCGAGGTGCGTTAGGGTGAGGGTGAGGGTGGGGGTGAGGGTGAGGGTGAGGGCGCGCCCCCGTGTAGTTGCTACGCTACTGGCTCGCTCACCTGCGCTCGCTCCAGGCACGGTGGCCCGGCGTCGCTGACTGACCGTCTTGCGTATCGTGCTCCCTTGCGTACGTGCTTACTTACTGCCTGGCTTGCTTTGCCAGGTACGTCGACCCGGCGTGCGGCGACGTCGACAAGTCGATCCTCTCGTACCGCGCGCCGACCACGGTGCGCGGCCGCACGGTCACCTTTGCCGGCGGCGGCACCTTCGACGCCGACATCATCGTGCTCGCCACGGGGTACCGGCAGACCTTCCCCTTCCTGCACGCCAAGATGGCCGCGCCCGCCGCACCGCCCGCCGCACCGCCCGCCGCCGCGCCTGCCGCGCCCGCTGTCGCGCCTGCCGCGCCCGCCGCGCCGCCGCCGAGCGGCGCTCGAGAGCGCGGCGGCGCTCGGTCCCCGGCGCGCGCTTCTCGCTCGCCGCCTCGCTCGCGCCCGGCCGCGACGGCCGCGACGGCCGCGACGGCAGCGGCAGGCACGCCTGGCGCCGGCGGGCGCGCGGCAGAGGGCGGTGGCAGTACGGAGGCAGAGGGCAGCAGCTACTACAGCTACTACGCCTCGTGGCGTGCGGGCAGCGGCGCGCGCGGGGCGGAGGACCCGCTGCCACCGGAGCACTTCATCTTGTCGCCGGACGAGCCCACGCTCGCATTCATCGGCTTTGTGCGGCCCAACGTCGGCGCGATACCGCCCATGAGCGAGCTGCAGGTCATGTGGTGGATCCAATGGCTGCGCTGGTTAGGGGTCACCCTAGCCCTAAACCTAGCCCTCACCCCAACCCTGACCCTCACCCTAACCCAGGTCATGTGGTGGATACAGCGGCTGCGCGGCAAGGTGGCGCGCACGAGCACACCTCCGAGCTACGGCCTGCTCGGGCGCAAGCTCACGTACGGCGTCGACTACGGCAACTACATGCACCAGCTGGCGGCGGAGTTCGGCGGCGCGCCCTCCCTGCGGACGCTGGCCCTGCGCTCTCCGCGCGTGCTGGTCGCGTACTGCCTCGGCCAGGCCTACATCTCCTTCTTAGGCTTAGGGTTGCTAACCCTAACCCTAACCCTAACCCTAACCCTAATACCCTAACCCTAACCCTAACCCTAACCCTAACCCTAATACCCTAACCCTAACCCTAACCCTAACCCTAAC
>Ga0115006_10004129_pt1 | contig 10080 bp, 9 predicted proteins | sample ArcOceMetagenome_3_FD_88943 | JGI IMG/M metagenome (GOLD analysis project Ga0115006, IMG submission 88943) | Marine eukaryotic phytoplankton communities from Arctic Ocean - Arctic Ocean- Svalbard ARC20M Metagenome | ecosystem: Environmental > Aquatic > Marine > Oceanic | place: Arctic Ocean...
GGCCGTGAGGTCGTCGACGGCCACCCCCCGGTCGTCCTTGTCTTTGCCCCGTCCCGGTCCGGCCCTTCCCCGGCCACTAGCACTGCCGGCATTGGTCATCCGCGGCGTCTTGCCGACGTCCAAGTGGTGCTGCGACTGCCGCGTCCGGGGAGGCGAGGCGAAGACAACGCCGGCGGTACCGCCACCATGGCCATCGTCGCCGACCCCGCCACCTCCGCCTCCCTCGCGGAGCGAGGTCATCATCGTCACGTCGGTTTCGTGGCAAGGGAGCAAGGGAATGATGTGCCAAAATCAAGCATGCCAATGCCAAGGAAAAAGCAGAAAACATAACAGCGCGTACTTACGTACGTACTCAGGCATTCGTACGTACGTCGCGTCGTGGCATGGCAGTAACCCGGATAATGACGTTCGATGCCACGTAAACAACGGAAAGCAAAATTTTCAAGATCCAGCACAAACAGGAAACAACTGGAAACAAATGCAGCTTTCTTGGACCCGTTTTCGTCAACATCGTTGTATGAAAGAAATCGAGGTGCAAACTGCCAAACTCTCTCCACGAATTGACGATGCAAGGTCAGGTGCGCAAAGCAAGAAAGCAAGCTCGAAATACTGCCAATCCCAACTGTATCGGCACATAATTCCAATACATTGTACCGGAACAATTACAATTTAATCCCTTTGATTGCAACGATGAAGCTCTTTTCGATCATCCCCCTTAGCCTTGCTCTCCTCGCCGCCGTCGCACCTGTCGATGCCGTCTTCGGTTCCCACAGGAAGCCGACCAAGGCAGCGCGCCGAGAGGCCCGAGCCCGGTACGCGGCGGAGAGCGGCCGCCGCCGCCTCGTCATGGAGGACTGCCAAGGCGAAGTCCCAGCCTACTTGAAGTTCTTCGATCAGTTGACCAACAAGCAGAAACTTGCCGCCGCCAACCTGGGGTACTCCTGGCAGATGTGGAACAACGACAACGATCCCGGAAAGTTCGACGGCATGACTTGGGAGGACCTTGCCAACCCCATTCTCTTTCCCACTGAACTTGGTTCCCCCCGCGGCACCAGTTTCCTGCAGGACAACTTCGAAAACATTGACATTGACAAGGACGTCTACAATGGGTTCTACAGCAGCCTTTTCTGGGGGAAGCTCGATAAAATTGAAGAGGGCCTCAATGCCGCCGCCGCCGTCCTGGATTTCGACAAAGAACTCTGGAACACTTGCTACCATACCATCTGCACGGATGTGCAGGCTCGTAAGTGAACATGCCGTGTATGAAACGTTTGGGTATTTTAATTTCATTCTGCAAGAATTTCTATCTCATCCTAACTCTAATCATCGTTCCTTCCTCTCTCGTCTCCTTTCCTACGCAGTCTCCTGGTTTGACCTTTCAGGGGATCAGAAAGAGGCCGCCAAAGAGTTCGGTTACACCTGCCACACCTGGGAGTACAATTTGGGCCCCAGCAACGTCGTCCTTGACGAATGTGTCGCTCCCTTCTACAAGAGGCAGTGGAAAGGTCTCCCGAACGCGCAGAAGATTGCCGCGAAGAAACTCAAGTACAACGAGACGATCTGGGACGGTCTCATTGACGACCCTTACTACGACACAACCTGGGAAGTTCTCACCGATTACCAGCAGGATCTCTTCAAAGAGCTTGGATACAACAAGTTTATTTACAACGACTACTTCGAATACGAGTACATCGCCCTCCCCCAAGCCGTGCAGAACGCAGTCCAGAAGCTGCTCCTGAACGGTCAGACTTGGGATAATTGTTATTCGAATAACCTGCTTGGTTGCACTCAGATGTCCTGGGGATCTCTCTCCACGGAACAGCAGCAGGCCGCAGGTATGATTGGTGTTTCTTGCTGGGATTATGGTAACTAAAAATGGATCCACGGATTCACGTCGATAATTTGCTCGAAATCTATCTTGGAATTATCTCCAAAAACTAATTTAATGATTATTATTGCATATTATCGCCACGTCGTGTATATATATATATATATACGTGTAGAGAGGGCACATCCGATAATACCATTCTACTTCTTAGAGACTCTCATCCTTCATTCTACAGTTGAGCATGAGTACGGAGCTTGCAATACTCGAACAAATGGTCCGGTAACCACGTTGCTGCCACCTCATAAACGCACGGCATGGGCACAATCTGCTGCGCCTGCTCGACCAGGGCTTGGAGCAGCCGATCCTCCTCCAAATGGACCAGCGATTCCAATGCCTTGTCCATGCTCATCTGAGCATTCCGATCGGTCGCGCAAAAGTACGCCACCTCCATTGTGGGGACGGACGCTTCCGGGTACGGGGTGGGGAGGGATACTTGTAGCAGCACGGTGGCCACCAGGTCCACCCCTTGCTCTGTCCCCATGACATTTGCTTCGTCTTCCACCACAAGTTGCAACCAAAAGCGTGTTGGCGGATGCTGGACAATGGACGACACTAAGTCGTCACCAACCCCGCCCTCATCATGCACTTGCCACTGCTCAATTCGTTCTCGCAGCCCATCAATATCAGCATCGTCGGCCACAACATATTCGTCCGACTCGGCGTATATTGCCTCCAGCGCGGCGAGCTCATCCAGCTGCATCTCTCGGCATTGCGCGATCTGCGTGGCGTCCAGACGGTCGTCGCCCTCCGAGTTGCCAATGGTGGCAGCCGTCGTCGGCGTCGGCATCGCCCTTTTCCTCCTCTTGGTCGTCTCGGCCGTCATCCGCTCCTGGGCCAGATCAGTGGGACACACCGTCCTCCCCTCCCGCTCCCTCCGCTGGGCCTCCCGCTCCTCCGCCATCTTGGCCGCCAGCGCCACGGCCTTCTCCTCCTGCTTCTTGGCCCGGCGCAGCTCGGCCTTGGTGAAGTCCGACGGGGCGGAGTTTTTTCGCACAATTTTGGCCGTTAATGCGTCGGCGTGCGTCACCTGGATGACCTGCTTCTTCTTCCGTTTGCTGACATCGTGATTGGCACCGGCGGACTTGCTCTTGGCCTCGGCCCAGGTCATGTGCGTGCATGATTTGCGAGCCGCCATCGTTGGCAAAACAAGAAATAAATGACAAAATGAATGAATGAAGGAGTTACTAGGAGCTAGCTCGTACGTAGGATTCCTACATGTAGATCTACTAGCTAGTAGAGTACGTACATGTAGCAATCGGCGGAGTGATCGTGAGCGTCCCTGGAGCGTCCGCGGAAACGAAAAGCGGAAAAGAGAACACAAAAGCCTCGCGCCTCATTCTTGTATCGCCGCGGCACATCGTGAGTATCGAGTATCGCCGAAGAGGAGCTCACCACCATGCTGGGCCCCGCAACCACCAGCGCCGACGACGGCGGTGGGGTCGACAACGCCTCTCCTTCACCGAGAGCAGTGCAGATGGGATCCACCGACTCCAGCGACGGCCATCTTCGGTCGTCCTCCGACTTCGAGGCCGCCATTGCTGCCGCCGCCAATGCCGGAGGACCCGCTACTGCCACTGCTGTCACTACCGCCACTGCTGATACAACTGCCACTTCCGATCGATCGGGCGATGAGGAAGATCCCAATGGACAACATTCGCTCCCATCTCCCGAGGCCGCGGCAGCGGACAATGCATTGAGGAGCAGAATTGTGCTCATTGGCGCCACCGACGATTCAGTGCCGCAACAGCAGCCGCAACACACACAACAGCACCACCAGCATCAGCATGTCCCGCTGGCGCCACCGCGACTGATCACCATCGTCTCACCGATAGCCACGTCCTCGGACGTCGACCCAGAACACACGCCGGGCGCCGCAGCAGCACCGGACACAACCGCCCACCTCAACAAGGACTTTATCATGGAGCTCCTCGCCTGGTACCGCAACCGCTCGTGGCAGAAGAAACTCATCACCGCCGCCTTCTTCGTCGTGGCGTGCGTCGTGTATGCCGACCTGTTCGGGCTGTTCTGGGAGGACAGCAAGATCCACGCCGGGCTGGAGCTGTTCCTGGAGTGGATGGACTACCACAGCGTCGCCGCCTCCTTCGCCTTCGTGGGGATGTTCGTGCTGACGACCCTCCTTATGGTCCCGCCGTTCCTAATGACGTTCGGGGCCGGCTTCGTCTTCGTGGAGGTCTACGGCTTCGCGTGGGGCGTGGCCCTGGCGATGGTCACGTGCTTCCTGGGCAGCTGCGTCGGGGGCATCATCGCCTTCGCCAGGGCGCGGTACATCTCTCGGGACCTGGTCAAGCTGTTCGCCAAGCGATATCCGATCATCCGCGCCGTCGACCGGGCCCTCAAGCGGAAGGGGTTCAAGGTGATGGTCCTGCTGCGATTGTGCTCCATCATCCCGTTCAGTGCGTTGAATTACATCGGCGGCGTGACGGGCGTCCAGCTTTCTGGCTTCGTTTGTTCGATGGTGGGCATACTGCCCTCTCAGCTCTTGACCGTCTTCTTCGGGGCCACGGCCGGCTCGCTCAAGAACAGCTCCATAGCGGAAGCCGAAGGGTGGACGGCCTCGAACATAGTATGGTTGTCCGTTACCGGGGCGTGCGGCGTTCTTGCGATCTTTATAACGATCTACTTTGCCAGGAAGGAAATCAAGAAAGAATTGGAAAGGGAAGATACGCAATCGCTGAATCCTGATTCTGTAAGGAGCATGATGTCGTTATCGCAGGCTGGGGATGATTTTGAAAGCGAAGGGACAGCTGGTGGTAGATCTAGCGAGAGGGAACAAGGTAAATCGGAGGAGTGGTGGTGGGTGTGGGCATAACTCACACCAAATTCCAGCCAACCAACCAGCCAGCACATTGAAACAGAATAAGGTTGTGACATACATAATAGAGAACATGTATACCAGTAACAACACCTGCGTCATCGACATTGGATGATGGTGACGATGGAGATCGAGAAGGAAGAGAGGAAAGGAGAGGGACCTATAAACTAGCCTTTATGTATTTTATTTGCACTCACAGAAATGAGTGAATTGGTTGACTTCAGTCGATCGAGTCTGATCCGTGCCAGTGGTTTAGTGGTAAAATCCAACGTTGCCATCGTTGGGCCCCGTGTTCGATTCACGGCTGGCGCATTTATCTTTTGTTTTGCTTGCCAAGAGTGTCCTTTTGGCATCGGGATGGGTTGATTAGCTGTTGTTGTCTAAAATCAATGTGTTTTTATGCGTGTAGATCTCTAGTACCAACTCTAAACACGCACAACCTGTCCAGGTACATGTAACCCTCCAGAAACCTTGGGCCGCCTCGGGGAAAAGTCCGTTCTCAATCTTTACCGACTCTTCGTCGAATTTGATTGTGCGCCTCTTATCTTTTGCAAAAACATATAGTGATGCCTTCATCACCAGCAATGTCAGCTGATATCCGAAGCAAAGGTGCCTTCCAGTACCGAAGGGCTTGAAGGCCAATTCGGCGGCAGCGCTTGCCTCCTTCGTGCTTGCTCCTCCTTTGTGATCCAACGCTGGTTCTGTGAGTCAGCGTTGCGGCAGCGACCAGTTACGTTGCGGGCAAAACGCCACGTACGAGGACCTTCCCTGCTGCTCCCTGCCGACCTGCCGATGCCCCTGCCGCTGCCGCTACCACCACCACTCTTTAGTCCTCGTGTCATATTCCACTCCAATACAACAACAACTATCATGAAGTTTGCCATTGCTGCCCTCCTCGCCACATCGGCTGCCGCTTTTGCTCCCGTAAGTTTTCTCGAAGTGCGACAGAAAACGGGTTCTGAAAGATGAAAGGACCACCGGTCGATTTCATTGTTCCGTGGTGGGAATATGCAATACGTGTATTTGTCAATGTCCACTGCCTCTCCACTCCAATGCATCTACTATCTCTTTGGTTTCTAACATCTTTCTTCTTTTCTCTGTGTATCATACGTTCATACGCTTCGATGTCACAACAGGTCTCCCAGGGACCGGCCCGCGCCTCCACCTCCCTCAACGTTTGGGGAGACAAGGACTACCTCATCGCCCCCTCCATCCTCTCCGCCGACTTTGCCAAGCTCGGCGAGGAGGTCGACAACGTCCTCGAGGCCGGTGCCGACGTCGTCCACTTCGACGTCATGGACAACCACTACGTTCCCAACCTGACCATCGGCCCCATGGTCTGCAAGGCCCTCCGTGACCACGGTGTTACCGCCCCCATCGACGTCCACCTCATGGTCAGCCCCGTTGACGCCGCCATCTCCGACTTCATCGACGCCGGCGCCTCCTACATCACCTTCCACCCCGAGGCCACCAACCACGTCGACCGCTCCCTCCAGCTCATCAAGAACGGTGGCTGCAAGGCCGGCCTCGTCTTCAACCCCGCCACCTCCCTGGACATCACCCAGTTCGTTCTGGACAAGCTCGACATCATCCTCCTCATGAGCGTCAACCCCGGTTTCGGTGGACAGGCCTTCATCCCCGGCACTCTTGACAAGGCCCGCGAGGCTCGCAAGATAATCGATGACGCTGGCATCGACTGCCGTCTCGAGATCGATGGCGGTGTCAAGGTCGACAACATCAAGGAGGTCTGCGAGGCCGGTGTTGATATGTTCGTTGCTGGAAGTGCCATCCTCAAGGAGCCCCGCACTGTCGAGGCCTACAAGGAGACCATCGATGAAATGCGAAAGGAGCTCGCCTCGGCCAAGAAATAAATAGATTGACCGCATAGAGAGAAAGAAAAAAAATACACATAGCTTTTTGACACGCAAATAAATGTTGACTGGATATGGATTTTGGACAAGAAATGGAAAATGGGTTCTGCCGGAGAAGGATGGAAAGAGTCTGGACTTGCAGGTAGATTGATTGCATGAGGTGAAAATAGCATGCAAAGGAAAAACTGAGCATCATGGTCGCAGTTGGAAGTTGAGTTGCATGGCTGAGGTTGGCCTCTTCCAGTGCCATCTCCGCCGCCGCTGCTCTCATTAGTGCCTGTGATACGAGCGTATCGTTAGGGCCTTAAGAGTGACAAGCTTTACCGTAAACGTGTTGAGATGATTTATGATATACTGTGATATGCTTACTTATATACCGGTAGTAGAGAGAAATCCAAGCAGTTTTGGTCCAATACGCTGCAATCCCAGAAAGCCACTGAGGTTACAAATACCATGCTGAGGAATACACAGGAACCTCACTTTCTGCTCACAAGCCTCTCTCGATTTTGTTGAATACTCGTACGTCATACCAATCTAAACCACGTCGCCACTCTGGGTCACACCGAGCATCTTGTCCTTCTGAATGATATTCATGATCACCAGTAGGATGAAATGAAGAGTCAAGTCCGCTCCCTTGGCAATCGAAAAATCCATGCTGTTTGCAAAGGGATGGGCCCATTTCCAGGCAGCAATGGGGCTGCTGGTTTCCGACGATTCGCCATCTAGCAGGGTATAGTAATGGAGCGCAATAAGTTCGCTCATGCCAATGGGCTTCTCCAACTTGAGCAGAATATCCGACGATAGTACCCCCGTGTCTTCCTTGGGGTTGGAATGAGCCTCGAAGCGCTTGACGACGGCCGAGTACCGTCCCTCAGACACTTGAATCTCGCACTTTCTGTACAGCTTGGAGCCGGATGCCTTGGATGCCTCGGCATCCTCTGCCTGGGACGAGTATGTGGGTTTGTCTACCCAGTATACCGTCCATATTCTGTGAGATTCGTCCGCTGCAACTCGGGCGACGAGGGAGGGAGTTCCATCGTCCATAAGACCATCGTTTTGAGTTGCCGATGCATAGATGCTGGGTGTGGATGTGTTATGGACCGACATCACATCAAACCCCAACGGTAGGTCATCGAATGGCGTGGAGGATATTTCGACGGGAACATCATCTCCGGTTATTTTGAGTTGGTACTCCACCTCGGAATGGCCTCTCTTTACTGTGTAGGTGCGCGCCTCCGTCGTCGGAGCTGAGCCATCGACCGTCGTCGTGGGATCGGCCAGACCGGCGTCATCCCGCAGCTTGGACTTGACTTGTCCCATCGTCGGCTAACTTTAAGTTCACGGTCCAAAGTGATGATGGCTATGGATCAATGATGGATTGATGGATTGATTCGATGGATTTCCTTCGCGCGCGCGAGCAAAAAAGCGCGCCGAGAATTTTACCCGCCACGCACACCATACCAGCACAACTGTTTGCACAACACCTCAACGCGAGCTCAAACCGCTCGACAACCAACGAATTGGGAACAATATGTGTCTTCTTTGCTTCTCCAGCAAGCCGCTTTCCCCAGATGAAGCCAAAGGCAAATATGGATCGGCCTTTGGCCCTTATGCGAGCAACCCCGACAAGTTCGACATCAGCATGTGCCAAGCCCCGTTCAAAGCCTGCCCTTGCTGGATTACCTCTATGCTGTGTTTCCCTTGCGCGCAAACGCATATGCGAAAGAAGGCTCTGAATCATATTGAGCCGGGCAGTGGGTGGTCAAACTACGAGTGCTGCCAGGGCTATTTTGGAGGATGCTGCTGTCTGCAGCCGGGAAAATGCGGCGAAAGCGCTTGTCCGGTCCCTTGCATGTGCCTCGAGGCGTGTTGCTGTCCTGGCCTGGCTGCAAGTACCAACTCGATGCTCATTCGCGACAAGTACGGTCTTGGGTTAGACGAGGACGATGTGCGTCTCATCAGGTGCTCAAACTGCTTGATGTGCTTTGCCGTCATTCTCAGCTGCATCGGCATCTGTTTCGACTGGGACGGAGAACAAGCCTGCATAAGTATCGTCAACGGCATTGCGGACGTCACCTTTTGTTGCGTGAGCGGTTGCATGACAGCTCAGGCCAACCACGAAATTGACCTTCGCGAGAAGCAGCAGGCGCCTCAAAGGGAGGCGATGGAGCGTTGAATTTTCATGTTGCAATGTATCAAAAAGTAGCAGCACATAGCATATATTAGTTTAGAAGCAAAAGTAGTCATCCTCGGTATAGCCCAACTCCTTCAGTGCAGGAATGCAGGCAAATTTGAGCATCGGCGGCGGCCCGCACATGAGTACCTGCGACGATCCGTCCTTGGCATGAGCCGGGAGGTGCGCCTCAATCATCTCCTTGTTGATGAAGCCCTCCGAATAGGCCCATCCCTTGGGAGCCTTGTCCAATGTGTAGTGGACCTTGAACCGACCGGGATACTTCTTGGCCGTCTCCTCCAGCTCCTCCCGCAGGAGAATGTCGTCCTCGCTGACATTGGCGTACAGCAGGCTGAGCGTGGTGGTGCTGTCCTTGGGATCGGCCAAGACTGCATGGATGACTTGGAGGCAGGGCGTAATGCCGGTACCGCCAGCGATCAGGCCAAAGTGCTTGGCGGTGCGGGACTGGAGCGGCTTCCGCATCAGCTTGACAGTGAAGTTGCCCTGACCGAGGTAGGTCAGGTGGCCCTTGGGCCCTTTCATTTCAATGCTGTCCCCAATGCTGAGCGAATCGAGATGCTGACTCATCTTGCCACCCTCGGGAAACTTGGGGTGGACCCCGGCCTTGTAGATTTTGATCACAAAGGTGACCGATCCAGGCGTCTCGTCTCCGGTCACGGGCGTGTAGCTGCGCTGGTGATTCTTCCCGCTGGCGTCCGCAAAGCGGAGGGTAATGTGCTGCCCAATGGGCAGTCCCAATCGCGTGGTGGGGGTCTGCAATGCGAAGGTGAACCGTCGCGTGTTGTGACTAACGATCTCCTTCTTGACGAGCTTGAAGTCCTGGAACTCATCGGCCTTCATGGCCGATTTGGGACTGCCGAGGACAAGACCCTTGAGTGCCATGGCCAGAGCAACGGCAAAGACGGCCGAGAGCAATGCCATGACGATGGCCTCCGGTTCGCCGGCGAGAGCGGCCTCCATTGTGCTTTGTACAGCAGTAGCAGCGGACATGTTGTGGTAGTGGTAATAAATGAAATAAGGTGTCGCAAAAAAGTATGTGTGCGACTGAAACGTGTGGCGGTCAGGTAGGGGAGCCAGGAGCGGGGCTGCGAGTCGAGTCGAGTCGAGACGAGTCCACCAAGTGCGGAGGCGAGTGTTACAACGACGTCTGTATGGATGAGGTGGGAAAGTGCCGTGCCATGGTATGGTGCGTGCATGCAGCGTGCAATGCGATGACGTGGTTTCTCAGGGTGTCTTTTCTTCGGCTTCGTGCGTGTCTTTTTCGCGCAAAAGGCTCCCCGCCCAGCCAGAGCCA
>Ga0115006_10004130_pt1 | contig 10080 bp, 2 predicted proteins | sample ArcOceMetagenome_3_FD_88943 | JGI IMG/M metagenome (GOLD analysis project Ga0115006, IMG submission 88943) | Marine eukaryotic phytoplankton communities from Arctic Ocean - Arctic Ocean- Svalbard ARC20M Metagenome | ecosystem: Environmental > Aquatic > Marine > Oceanic | place: Arctic Ocean...
GAGGGGTGGGACAGGGTTTTACTCGTTTTTGTTTTTGAATGGAAGTTTGATCAAAGCGGGTATCAAGGTTATGATTATGGGTGGGCCGAAACAGCAGGGAGAGGGGGGGGGGCGGGGCGGGAAAGAGAGAGCAGGGAAGGTGGTGCAAAACCCGCTCATTGGGCGCTGCATCAGTCCGGACGGATGATTGGGCGCTGCATCAGACGCGCTCGACACACTCCACACACCTATACACATAGGCTATTCGTATAGCCTAAGCGGTGTCTATGTAGACATAGGCTGTACACATACATATACACTACATATACAAGGCTATACATATAGGCTATACTTGTATATGTAGCCTATATATAGCCTATATATATATAGCCTATATATAGGCTATACTTGTATATGTATGTGTGACATAGGCTATACATAGCAAATGCGCTCGACACATTCCACACATCAAGTCAGCAGTCACAGCTGTACAATGAGAGCCCTTAACACGTTCACTTTAACAAATCAATAACAGACACCCAGCTCGTCCTGGCTTGCATCAAACACTATGGCATGCCCGGCGGGCACCCTTGCATCCGCGCGCGGGCCACATCTCGCCGCACGGCGGCCGCTTCGATTTTCCCCTTCAGTGCAGGTTGAAGGTCGAGGCGCGCGGCGCCCCCACCGGGGCCCTCCGCGCCGGGTTCCAGAGCTCGCCAATCTCCTCGCCGTTCCCCGGCCCATACCAGCCAGGACCCGAAACGCCAAACCTGGCGTAGCGTGCCGCGGGCGCAGGCGCGCAGTAAGGGGTGCGCGCAAGCCTTGCATCGGGGCTGTCGCGTGCGTGCACAATGCCCCGTACCCATGCCCGTACAGCGGGATGCACGACCCCACACAGAAGCACATCACGCCCACAAATCGGCGCAAAAAGACGCTTGCGTCCCCGCGCCCGCGCGTGCGTGGGTGCGTGCGTGGGTGCGTGCGTGGGTGCGTGGGTGCGTGCGTGTATTCCATACATGTCATGGTCATCGGCGCTGCCAAAGAGCGCGTCGGCGTTGTTCTGTCCGCCGTTGATGCCGGCGCCGCCGAGGAACCCCAGGGCGGACGCCCCTTGGCGCCCGGCGGAGATCGGGACCACGGCGAAGAGCTGAGGCGCGGCGCGCGTCGTGAGAGGGCACCGCGCGCGGAGTATATATATATACACACACACACACCGCCCGCGCCCACGCATGCCCGCGCGTGGGCGCCGCGGCTCAATAGCGTGTCGTACCATTAGTTCCGAACTGGCACCAATTTTTTTTTCCCTGTGCCCCACGAACTTGCACACAAACTCTAAACTAAACCTATCTAAATACCTATACTGCGCTGTCCAGCAGCCGCCGCGGAAGGAGGGAACTGTGGGCGCCGGGAGGGCGGGATCGCTGCCGGGCCGTCGAGGCGCGAGGCGCGTGGGCTGCGGGTCGCCCGGGTCTGTGCGCGGGCGCTGCCGGCACCGCGCCATGGCCGCGGCGTGCATGCCACGTCAACGCAAATTCGCTGTGCTTGCGAATCTGACTATCGCAAACATTTGGTGCGGTGTGGGTTGAGCAGGCGGCGCGGGCGCCCGCGGCGCACCGCGTCCACGAGCAGCACGCAATTCCGGTGCTGCACCGTGGCGCCGCGCGCGTTGCGTAGGGCGCCGCCATGGATCACGACAGAGGCCACGGCGACCCGTCGGGCGCGCAGCGCGGGATGCCGTCGTCACCTGGCTCCGCAGGTGTGCTCTTTGTGCATCGCACCGCCCCACACACGTGCAGCCGCGCGCCGGGTGGTCACGGCTGTAAAACTGAGTGGGGTGTGGCACGGCCATCGCAACGCGGGTTCAAATCTGCCGCTGCGTCCTTCGTTGCGCGCCCGCAACACACCGTATCCCGGGCGTTTGCTCTGTGCCGTCGTCGTCTGTCGGCTGGGGCCATGTGCAAACCCGTGGGAATCAGACAGTCGCGCGTCTCCCACGCGCCGACGTGTGACGCAGGGCGAGTGCGTACAGCTTGGCACGGGTTCCGAATCTGTTTGCTTTTGAACGCGTCCTGAGCGCGCGGGTGCTTGGGTTGCAGGGGAGGGCGAGCACGGGGACGGCTCCGTGGTCCCGAACGGGGACTCCACCTATGTCATGACCAAGGAGCATGCGGCGGCCTTCAAGAAGGTGCTGCTCCCGCTGCTCGTAATGCGCGCGCGACGTGCGAGCTGGTTTCTAGGGCGGGCAGCCATTTCTGTTCCCGTTTGCTGCTGTGCGCGATGTCGTCCTGCACGGTCTGCAGACTGGCTGCTGTGTGAGCGCGCTGCGGTGCACGGGCTGTGCGGCTGTCCGTGCTGCGTCCCCCAACGATGGGCGGGAGGCGGTGGGTGATGGGAACCCGCGCTTGTGCGGGATCGGGACAGGTGATGATGGAGAGGAGGTGCATCTTAGATACTAAACCGTAAACCGGGACAGGTCATGGAGAAGAAGCGCATCATCTGGTGCGACTATGCCGCAGCATTTCAGGCAGCGCTCGAGTGTGTGAACACGAAGCAGTCGCAGGATTTTGCGATCAAATTCGTGCCCAAGGCCCTGCCGTACCTGACGGGCGAGGGCGACCCCCCGCCTGCTGCCTTCAGCAACCAGCCCGCGCAGGCTGGCTCTGCCTGGGATGACTGGTGTGGCGAGTATCGGAGGAAGGGCAATCATCCTGCAGGTAGTTGCACTGCTGCGCACGTGGCAACAAAGGCGGCAAGGCGGCTGCCTGTGTGCGCGTCTCGGACGGGTACATGTTGCGCGTTGGGTTGTTCACTCGCAGGCGCAGGCCGCGCGCATGCTGCTCTCCCCAATGTAACGATTCTGGGTATGGTTGGCGTCCGCGTGAGCAGAAGATCAGACCAAGTACTTTCAGACCGCGCTGCGTTGTTCAGTCAAGCTCGTGCTGCACTCCTTGGACAGGTCCTGTGCACGCCTGCGGCAGAGCGGGAGCACGGCGCTCGCACGCAACTCTGCTGCGTGACGCGCGTGCACGGAAAGTATGAAGTAACGTGCATGGTGTCGGTGTGGGCAGGGGCTGCGCGGAACTCATCGTTGCGCTGGACACAGTGTTGGACAAGAACTCAGCAATTTATTCATTTCGTCGGGAGCCGAATTTAGCAGCCCACGATCTGGCGATGACGCTGCATGCGGAATGCATGATGCTATGGAGGGAAGGCGGCGGCCCTCAGAAGCGTCTGAATCTGCTTGACAAGGCGCCCTGGCATTGCTTGTTGGCGGTGGTGAAGACAATGGATAGTACTGGTGAGGGGGGCGAGAGCTCAGACATCCTGAACAGGGTGGCAGTGCGCATTGAGAAGGCGAACAACAAGGACATCTCCGACGCCTGCAGTGCGTGCCAGCAGCTAATTACACACTTCAAAAAGGAGAATCAGCCTGCCGGCCAGTCGACCTTGCTGATGGGTGTTTCCAAGAGTCTGGGATTCCCAAAGGCTGACCCCCGGAAGCAGTTCAGACAGCGGCTGAAGGCGGCTCTCAAGCAACTTGCATTGCGCGGCAGCAAAAGCAGCGTGTGGGCGCAGCGGCGCGAGGCGTTGGAGTCTTTGGCGTATGTCATCAAGAATGAGAAGGAATTCAAGCAGTCCCAAGGACCGGCGATGTGTTCATGGTTGGAGGACCAACAGGTCCTCGAAGACCTCTTCGGCGAGAGGGCGCACGCAACAATCGTCTCTGAGACGGTGCCTCTGCTGGGTCTCATTGAGCTGACAGATTCCCGCATGCACGTGCTCCTCGACTCGGCGCTCATGCACGTCGGCAGTGTGCGCGCTGAGGTGCACAAGGTGATTCTTGCGGTCTTGTCCAAGTGCAACAGGAGGGCTGCGGGCATCGTGCTGGATCGTATCATGGGCGTGTTTGACGTGCCGGACGTTCTGAAGAACCCGGATAAAGAGGGGTACGGACTGGGCACCAAGCCCTCGTCTCTTGCCTTTGCAGCGCTGGCGGCGCTTCACAGCAACGAGGTGCTGCAAGCGGCATTCGAGCTGGTGACAGCCATCTTTGACACTTCGAAACTGCACGGGCTCTTCACTACCGTGGACATCATGCAGAAGGGTAACGAGGTGTCGTTCAGGGCCATGGATGTGTTGGTGGCCGCGCTGTTGACGCCATTCTGCGAAGATCAGGAGGTGTTCAACAGGCTGGTGCAGGACTCGCTCTTCCATTGCCTGCAGTCCACATGGGGAGAGGTGGACAGCAGCGGCATGAGTGGACAGGGCAAACAGTGCAAAGAGTACGTGGCGCACCTGTGCTGCAAGATCGTGCAGAACAAAGGCGGCAATACGTCGCAGATGGCCATGAAAGGTGCCTTCGCCGTATTGATGGAGGTGATCAGGCTGTTCCCGCGGTCCAACTTCGCGTCACCGCGTGATACCACACGCGAAGCCTGCATCCACGGGTTGCAGACAACCTTTGATGTGCTCCAGGCGTGCATGTTGAATTCACGCAGCCTGAGCCAAAGTCTTGACGGGCGGGTGATGGAAAGCGACGATGTACTCAACACCGAGCTGTGGACTCGGCTTGGGCAGCTGCGGTATCTCCTCGAGAACACGTCCGCGGACCAGAAGGAATACAACCTCATGCTGGAGGGCCGGCAGGTAGATCACCTGTGGGAGGCTTTGGGTGGCAGCACCGAGTGCTGTCTCCGTTGGCTTCGCTTGGCAGCGGATTCAGGTGGCATTTTTGACGGAACTACACAGGCGCATCTGTTTCGTAAATACATTTGCAAGATGGATCCTGCGACCATTCGGCCGCACGGCTTCAACTGCTTCCAGGCGTTGTTTGCGGACGTTAACAACGCGTCACAGGCATGGGAGACATCGGGAAGGAGCGGGCAGAAGTCCGGTTGTAAAATCAACGGGCCTGCCTTCGTTGGCAGACGCGTACGAGTTCTGTGGAAGGATGAGAAGATGCACAATGGCACTATCTGCAGCTACAGTCCACCAACACAACGGGATCCCAAGGTGCAACGCCACACAGTGAGATGGGATGACACCGGGAAGGAGGACACACACGACTGGACTGACCTTCACGACTGGCACTTACTAGAAGATGAGCTCTCCGTCAATATTCTGGCATATGAGATTATCAACATCCAGCAGCCTGATTCGCTGGAGGGCTTGGACTTCTTGTGGGAGGCCTGTCTGCTGGCGAACGATGACATCGTTGCAAAGAAGGCGCATGACATGATGTTGGACATGTCCCGTCATATGCCATTTGTCTTCCAACAGAGGGTACTTGCGCGGCTTGCAGACGAACTGCAGAAGGCGCTCCAGGCGATGGATTTAGATTCTTCCAATCGCGTGCGGCGTGTGCGCCGATGCCTACAACTGATCCGGACTTTGATACGTGGCCAAATTCGCATATGTGATTCCATCTTCTCCTTCACGCAGCACGCCAAAAGTAGATCGCACGGGTTCCGTGGCCGCGGGAAAACGATCACCATTACGGTGGTGTGGCGCGATGACCCGTACAAGGCCTCCAGCCATCCGCCGAGCCGCACAGAACAGGTTGGGAGCAGACAGGCGCTGGATGACGTTTTGTCAAAGATCTTTCCGCAGCAACAGTCGCCAGGCCGCCTAGCAGTCCACTTGAATGGCAATTTGCTGGTGCGGGGTCCGACCACGACGTTGGAGGAACTGGGAGTGACAGACGGCGCAGAGCTCAAGGTGGAGTACGACGGCAGGTCAAATGCCCTTGAGGCTCTGCCGTTTGGGCACATCGGGGAGACCATCTCCAAGGATCCGAGCCTTTTCAAGACGTTTTTTGAAATCATGGATGATCATGGGCTGCAAGAAGTACAGGGGCTGGTGTGGGAGGTGCTGATGACGCTCCCAACTCAGCACAACGACGAGCAAGCCGTGACCGCGAACCGCACACAGTGGCGGTCGGTCTTGGTGAGTGAAGAGCAGAAGATCTGGCGTTCGCTCTACCTGCTGCAGATTGTGGAGTCGGAGCTCGAGAGGCCTGAGTGGAGAGGCGAGTTCCTGTCCAACAACGGGTTTGCAGTGGTTGTGGAACTCATGGAGGAGCTGCACAAGCTGCAGGTGCAGCAGGCTAAGCGCGGTCTGCCGGCGCAGGCCGAGATGCTGGCAGTAACGGGCGTTCCCATCACCCTGCGCGTGCTGCGACTGTGCACACGAGAAGTCCAGGGCGACACGCAACAACTCTCGCAAGTCATCATGTTCTCTCCCGCGATGCCGACGGGCCTCGTCAAGGCGTGCGAGCTTGTGATTCTTCTGGGCAACAGAGAGCCGGTGCCCAACATAGTGAACGCGATCATCGACGGCGCCCAGGCCCTGTCCTTGTTCCTCCTCAACGCAGCGGCCCCGGAGTACAACCGGGACCAGCAAATCTTCTCGCGCTTCTTCATCCCGCGCTCGGCAAACAGTCTTGCTGAACTCCAGCTCGGGCCCACAGAGGTGCAGGAAAGCAGCAAAATGGCGTCGGATGCCGGTATTCTCGTGCACAAGCTGCTGCTCCAGTACCCGGACGAGAAAGTGCGCGAGGAGGTCGGAGAAGTGCTGCTGCAGCTCGCCACGAGCTCACACGAGCTGGGCACGCAGTTGGTCGACCTCATGAGCGAGTGCCTCAGCGTGCAGCACAAAGAGTGCACGCGGTGCAAGCACTTCTTCGTGTTGCTCACCAAGCTGCTCACGAGCACCAACCCGGTGTACATCAAAGACCAGCCGCAAAAGATGTACAAGGCGGCGGAGCTGTCGACCACGATGCTGCTCTCCGCCGACAAGCTGCCGGTCTCGAACGAAATGCTGCTCGAGGTGATGGGGGTGCTGACGCACACAATGGAGCGTCCGGACCCGAGCACGGAGGCGCAGCTCACAAGGTTGGCCAGCCGCCTGTTCCCCAAGCTGTCCAAGGAGTATCTGATGCGTGTGCCCGGGAACAAGCGCACGACCAACGTGGCGCGGACCATGGCGCGCCGCTCCAACCTCGGGCAGAACTCGCACCTGCAGGTGGCGCCGCTGTGCGACTCGCCCGAGACGAGAGAGGCCGCGTGGGGCCTTCTCTACACCATACTGACGCGTTACTGTACCGATCTCATGGTGGGCCTGATCGAGTACATCGCAGAGTTCGCGCACGCCACGCGCCTGCCCGTCAAGATCCACTGGAACCGCATGAGCTCCAACCCCAAGGAGGATTGGGAGCACAGGGCCACGGTGGAGCGGCGCAAGCTTGCATGCGTGGGTCTGAAGAATCAGGGCGCGACGTGCTACATGAACGCGATGATGCAGCAGCTCTTCCTGGACGACAGCTTGCGCAAGACGGTGCTCACCGCGCCGCTCGCTGCGCCACCGCAAGAGAAGGACGAGGAGCTCTGGAAATGCCCCATCTGCACGCTGGAAAACGACTGGGGCTCGCGCCTGTGCATGGCGTGCGAGCAGGGCGAGCGGCCAGAGAAGGTGGACCCTGTGCCGCACGGCGACCTGTTGCGGCAGATGCAGCGCACATTCCGCTTCATGGTGGACAGCGAGCTGCAGGCGTTTGACCCCATTCAGCTGGTCGATGCGTGCCGCGATCTTGGCCTGCACTTCCGCGTCACCTCACAGAACGACTCGTCCGAGTTCCTCGACAAGCTGCTCGAGAGGCTTGAGCGCGAGGTGGGCGGCAAGGAGCACGCCGAGTGCCTCAAGTCGTGCTTCCGCGTGCGCGTCAGCAGCCAGCTCGTGTCGGTAGAGTGCCCGCACCGCAAGCCCATCAACGCGGGGGTGTTTGAAAAGTCGTTCAAGGTAAACGTGGAGAGGATGGGGACGCTGGAGCGCGCGATCGAAGACGCGCTGGCCGGCGAGCTCATGACCGGCGACAGCCGCGTCGATTGTGAAAAGTGTACTCTGGCAGCGCACACGGCCGCCCTGCAAAACGGCACGCAGCCCGACGGCCCGACCAAGCGCGCCATGAAGCGCACGCTCTTCCTCGACGGCGAGAATCTGCCTTCGACGCTGTGCGTGCAGCTCAACCGCTTCCAGTTTCAGGGCAACGGCTTTGTCAAGCTCAACGACAGACTGGCGTTCAACACCGTCCTCGATCTCGCGCCGTACACCAAGCCGCCTAAGGGGCAGGAGGGCGACTCGGACGAGGAGATGTCGGTCGAGCGCGACGCCGAAGAGGGCGCGAAAAAGGAGCCCACGAGCAAGAGGCGCATGGACACGGACGAGCCGCTCCTGTACGAGCTCAAGGGCATCGTCGTGCACAGCGGGCAGTTTAGCTTCGGCCATTATTATTCGTTTGCCAAGGACCCGATCACGGGCAAGTGGCTCAAGCTGGACGACGACCAGGTGTCCGAGTTCGACCTCGCTGACCTCGAGAGCGAGTGCTTCGGGGGCATCCAGACAACAGTGAACAAGTGGACCAACTGCGTGTACAAGACGGAGAAGACGGCCAGCGCCTACATGCTCTTCTACCAGCGCTGCGACACCCCGCCGATTTCGACGCCGAAAAAGGAGCGCACCACGGGGCCGCGCGAGGCGGCGACGCCAGATTCGATGAGCGACACCGGGATGGACGACCTGCAAATCGAGTCGCCCGCCGCCACCGTGGAGAGCGCCGCGGGCGTGGATGAGATTTTGGACACGAATGAGCAGATGCTGCGGCGATCGCTCTTCTTCGACGATGGGTTCAGCGGGTTTGTGCTCGACTTGGTCGACGCCATGAAGAAGAAGCACAAGGTGGAGCGCCAGGTGATCCAGGTCGCGCTCACCGTCTTCTACAAGTCGGTGCTGCATGCCGAGGGCCACCCGCGCCTGCAGGTGCCGGGCGGTTACAGCAGCACAGACTGGATGTCGACGCTGTCGGGGCTGCTGGAGGGCAACGAGGAGGCGTGCGCGTCCTTCCTGGAAACGAGCATCAAGCGCGACGACGGCCCGGATCACCTGTCGAGCTGGCTCGAGGGCGGGCTGGTGACGTGTCCGGTCGACGAGGTGCGCCAGGGGTTCGCGCAGCTGCTGTGCGTCGCCATCAAAAAGCTGGGCACGCGGGCCGAGGCCGACACGCAGTTCAGGAACGACTACAAGGAAGTGTTCGACGAGATGGTGCAGGCGCTGCGCGAGGTGGTCCTGGTGGTCTCGCAGCACTGGCGCCACCTGCCGCAGTTCGGCCTCGTCATCGAGACGGCCGCCGCCCTGCCCGTGTGGCGCGAGGTGATGATCCAGCGGGACATGTTGGCGGTGATGCTGCACCTCTACCTGGGGCAGATGTCGCCGGGGAAATCTTCACCACAGCTGCCCAAGCTGGCCAACATGGGCTCCTCCAGCCCCTGGCCCAACGGCCGCCTGGAGCCCGACTGCGACGCGCTGCTGCGCGGGGTGGAGCTGCTCTACAGCTCCAAGTCCCAGACCAGCGTGCGCTGGCCGCAGCTGACGCAGCAGATGGTCAAGCAGTCGGAGCAGTACCTGGCGTCCAAGCTGTGCACGACAGACCCGATGGGCGGCGCGAGCGCCGACAGCGAGGCGCTCATCATTCAGATGATGCTCGTCGCGCTCAGGCACGACGGCTACAAGTCGGCCCTCGTGGAGCAGATCCGGCCCAACTTGATGGAGCACCTGGAGAAGCAGACCGTGGACGCCGCGATGCGCGCGCGCCAGTCGCAAAGTGCGCAGGTGCTCGTGCGCTTCCTGCGCTGCACCGGGCAGGATGGCGCCGAGCCCGGGCACGACTCGCAGCAGCTGGCCAGAGACCTCTTCACCGCCAAGGAGCTGCTGCTGCGCGAGCTCGTCGGCCTCGAGTGCTACAAGCAGAACTCGCGCAACCTCAACCTGCACCCGGCCTTGCGCATGGCGCAGGTGATTGTCATGGCGGGGCAGGACACCACCGTCGTGGCGATGCTCGAGCACATGCCCCAAGAGCTGCAGCGCATGGTCAAGGGCATCTACTCAGAGCAGCACAGCTGGAGCATGTCGGAGAGCCCGGTCCTGCACGTGCCCAGCGGCGGCGGCGTGCGCGGGCTGCTGCAGGTGCTCGAAGAGATACTCACGCGTGCCAGGCCCAACTACTTGCCCAGCGAACTGTACGTGTCGGTGTCGGTGTCGCGCGCGGAC
>Ga0115006_10004131_pt1 | contig 10080 bp, 8 predicted proteins | sample ArcOceMetagenome_3_FD_88943 | JGI IMG/M metagenome (GOLD analysis project Ga0115006, IMG submission 88943) | Marine eukaryotic phytoplankton communities from Arctic Ocean - Arctic Ocean- Svalbard ARC20M Metagenome | ecosystem: Environmental > Aquatic > Marine > Oceanic | place: Arctic Ocean...
GGGGGCGCGACAAATCAAACCCCCGGGGGGCCCCCCGGGGGCCTCCCACCCTTTTTTATTTTTTTTATGTTTTCCCCCCTCCCCCCCCCCCCCCCCCCTCCTGATAATACACACACACCTCAGGACATGGGAGGCAGAAGGAACCGGTCGGAGGCTTGAAAGTACCCGCGTTGCACTCCTCGCAGACACCCGGATCATCGCCCGTGCACCCGTGGCGCTCTTGCCCTTCAGGACACGGTCTACATGGCACACACTCACCTTCTACTACTTGTTGTTCTCCTTCTTCCCGGCTTGCGTCTACACACGCACACCAAGGGAGCGAGGTGGGGGAAAGCGGCAAGGCGAAACCGAGAAAGGCGGCACGGGAATAGCGTGAGATGAAATGCAACCCAGACAAAACACACACGCATAAGCTGTGCGCCATGCACAAGACCCATACCTTGAAGTTCGGAGGGGAAACCAGGGAGAGTGATATTGAAGAAGCACCCTGACTGTGTTTCATTCGAGCTGCAGGTCTGGCATGGCGGCGTCTCTACAACCGGTTCCTGTACTTCAGCCTGGGCGGTGGTAGCGTTAGACGTGTTGGCACCGAGAAGTGGCGAACCCTGCTGCGGCTCAATCTTGTCCATCAGATTGGTGTTCTTGCCGCCGTCCGATATAACGAGAAAGGAAATGACGACAACGATAGCGACTATCATCACCCTGTTCGACAAAAAAATTGTCACGACGCACAGCATGAGTGCCAGCAGAGGAAGAGAAATCGGTAGTTGTCTATTTTATCGTTATACGTGCTTCGTACCGCTGCAAGACGCACGCGTGCACAAAAGTAGGGATACCCCAGCCCGATGCTGCGTGCACCCGACGAATGGTGTGAGGCTTGATGGTCCTGAGCTCCATTCGCCTGCTCCTCGTCAAAGAGGTCGCTTTTCTGGAAACCCCGTCGAAACGAATTGGTGTGGGAGTTTTGCGCCGATCCGCCTGTTCCCACGCACGAATACATGCGCGTAAATCCAGCATATGCTCGCGCAGCGGTCATGAGAGTCTAGAGTATATGCGACGAGGTTTGCTATCGTGTTTTTTCACTCAGAATGCGCGTTCAAACACAAGTCGCCACATATAAGCAACTGTCTTTGCACCCCGCATGCACGCCTGCGCCTTTCTATCTTGCGGATCTTGCGGACATGTACTCACTCAGCCATTTTTCAAGATCGTCCGGCGCAATCTCGAGGAGTGTCGAGGGATGGGGGGGCGGATCGTCGAGATCAATTGGAGGAGGAACACCCGTAGGTTTTCTCTCAGCCCTGCGACGCCTCCTTCTGCGTTCATCTCTGTCTTCGTCGTCATACTCGCCTTGCCTGTCCACGTCGATTTCATAATCTCGCCGCCTGTCTCTCCGGTCCCTGTTGGAGCCGTGTGTGTGTGTGGTTGTGTGTGCGTGCGCGCGCGCGTGCTTGTGAGACCGTGGGCGCATACTAATTCTCATTAAGGAAACGCGCGGGCACATCCGCTGTCCTGCCTTTCATATACTGAAATGTCCAGTGCAATAGGAGTGCAAAAAGAACCTTGCACGGTATCCCTCATCGACGTCACTGCCAGCGACGTCGTCAACATCACGCGGCTTTCGTCGTGAGGGCGAAGGTGTGCCCTCTTGTATGTACCTTGTTCTTGCTTGCCTGGCTTCTCTTGCGGCTGCTCTGTCTGCTTCACCCGCGATGGTGCGCGGCACACAAGTGTGAGTACACCAGGTAATTCTGCACATAGACCTGCCCCCCCCACCCCCCATTCCAGCAGCCACCATTCACACACCTTGCTTGGCGTTGCCTCGCGAGACACCCTTCAATGACTTGATGGATTTGCGCAGTTTGTTCATGCTGAATGTTGCAACGGCCCTGGACATCCCGGATTCCGTCCGCAAGAAACTCATCACGCTGAAGATGGATCAATCATTTGTTGACAATCAGCTCTGACATCAGGGTAATCCTTGCGCAACATGGAAGGTTGCTGGACTTCGGTAGGCTCAATCATCATACGCCAGCAATCAAGTGCTAAGTCACGCAAACATTAGGACATGCAGCATGCATGACACAAATGAGCAGAAACTAGGAAGCGTAATTTGTTGAACACCAGGTTCATTCGGAACCATTTGCCAAATGTATACATAGGAAAGAGTCAGGATCCGGTGCTGACAAACGCTATGAACATGCGCCGGCAATGAGCCAGGAGGGAGACGATTCTCGCCATGTAACATGTGCAAACATCAGCAGTGAGATTTGCGCACAAATCAAACACCAAATACCAACGCACAAAATTTGACACAGAAAGCAGGCTGCAGTGTTTGTACTTAATCTGCACAGCAATATGAGACACGTGGCCAGTTTCTTTCTCTCACACGCTACTGATTTGGAGGAGTGATCGTGGTTTCACTCATTTGCTCACATGTATGTGTCGTCGCGCTCGCAGTCTATATGCACATGTGTGTGTTTTTTATGTGCGTGGTCCTTCCTTACCTGCCACAGCTTGCGAGTCTCTCTATTCCCGCATCTGGCGCTCCTGCACGTGCTTGCGGCGTGTTAGATAGCAACGGACAAGCTGCACTGCAAGGTAGGCACAATGACGACCACGAAGCCAATCCATGCGTTCTCGCAGCGCGCGCTCATCACCGGCGTGATTTTGCATCGCTTGTAATACAGGGTGATCGGGTCCTGCTTGCTTCAAATATTCATCAGCCCGTTCGAGCGCAGTGGTCACGATAAGATCCAATGGTTCGCAGTCGCATGTCGCTGGGTTGAAATCCTTGGCTACCCCCTGTGCCAAACCGATCATTGCCTCATTACGGGGCAGAGATGTAAGCGTGGGCGATCACAAGCCGCCCGCACCACCGTTCTGGATCTTTGCGCACCGATCCCAGTCGGCTTTTCGTGCGTGCATGGCCGGGCAGTCACCTTGCACTCGATGATGTGCATGGCGGCAACGACATCCTTGCACAGGCGCAGCAGTTCACCATACCACCGTCCGACGTCGGTCTGCCACACGCGGAACCACGTTATAGCGTGGGGGACAGCATCCCAGAGATGCGACACGAGATGATTAGCACGTGTGGGAGGGTGTCGTGGGCCCACCAGTGGGACCACGCGCGTTTAGGGGTGCGGCAAATGGCAGAAGCACTACCTGGAAAATTTCCATGACCATCCCGCCCGCATCCGCTAACGCTGCAGTCGCCAGGAGACGCGACACGGGATAGGGCCCACGGCCGGGCCCGCACCGACAGGCGGATCGGACCGTAAAGGGGGGGGGGGCACAGCTTCAGCGCTGAGTATTACTGAGCGGTCTTCAAGGGCACGGCTGCGGACACGAAGCCACGGGCAGAGCGCACGGCTGCAAGTATGCAGGCAGGCAACACGGGGACTCACGCTCGTATGTGTCGGCTGCTTCGAGCAGATCCACCCAGTGGTCCATGAACTCCTCGAGCTCCTCCTGCGTTGCCACGCAGACCTCCTCGTCCACCGAAGCCATCATCTCAGCCACCGTCGCGGCTGTCTCCTCCATGTGTTTACGCGTTTCCGCCACCCGGGGCCGCAGGGTTCCCGCTTGCTCGGAGCCTCCGAGGCTCGAGGCACGGCCGGTGTGGGCCAGGGCAGTGGGAAGTTCCTGGGGAACAAATAACTTAAGAATTCCTATTTACTACAGCGCAGGTACAGTAACGTTAGGACGTAAGCGAGTACACCCTGGCTCCACTTTGACCGGGGGGGGGCGGAGCGCGCAACCGGATGCCTGCGTCCGTCAAGACGCTGGTGCAGAAGCTCGAGTCCGGCGGGCCCGACGCGGGCGCGTCCACCCAGATGCCCGCGCCAGGGCTTGCCCTGGCCGAGCAGCGCGCACACGGCCGGGCCCCCGAGCCCGCCCAGTCCGCAGAGCGCGCTGGCGTACTCGTCACGGTGCTGCGCGGCCGGGACTTTGCCGCGAGCGCAGAAGTGGGCTCGTACGTCTGCCTGTCCACCCTGAGCAACGACGAAGACGTGGCCGAGCTTGCCATCGGTCTACCCCCCCACCCCTGCTGCTGCACCTTCGCGCGCCCGCGCTCTTCGGGTTGCCGCCCTGCTGTGCAGTGGCATGGCTGCAGAGCAGCGCGCCGGACGTCCTTGCTGCTCACGGGCTCTGTGTGCGCGCTGCGGCATGTGCTCAGACCACAACACCAGCAAGGCGAGGCCGCACACCTTTTACTGCAAAGACCGGGAGACGCTTTTCATCCTGCCATCCTTCCGCACGCGGATTTCAAAGGAATGGCCGCACCCCACGTTTGCTGCGTCGACCGTATTCAAGGAGGTCTCACGCCCACACAAACTATTTACACTCCAGCCACCCGTGTCTCGCAAAGCCTGCCAGTCCGCCCGGCGCTGACATGCCCTCGGCCGCAGGCTCACGGCGCAGAGCGGCGTCAAGTGCAAGGCCAGGATGTGATCCTTTTCATCACCGTCCATAGCGCGCAAGAGGTAGGAGAAGACAGATCGATTGGCAGCCTTCGGGTGCCACTCAGTGCTGGATTCCAGACGCACAATTGGTTCGAGCTGTCACCGTCCGACCCGAATGCGAAGGGGGGGTCGCTCGAGCTGTCCATTTTATACTCGGGAGTCGGGGATCCTGACAATGGAGCAGAGCCCAGGCTGACCAAGATGACGCGCGGGTCGGGCGTCGGGGCGGCAGATGGACCGATCGGGGATATCAAGAGCCACGCCAATCTTGTCTGGCCGATGGATACGGAAAGCTTTCCAGAGCTGTCAGATTTGTCTGCGGAGTCGCCCTTGCCCTCGTTGCCGTCCACGTGCAGACCAAGTCCCGTTCATGAGAACCATTCTTGCGACATGTCTCCAATCACAGACACCATGTCAAACCCCTGGGCTGAGCCCGACACGTGCAAGACAGCTTTAGGAACAGACAAAGAACGGCCCAGTACTTGGAGGTCGGATGAGACCGAAGGAGCGCTGCAGAACGCCCAGCCCAAGGTTCCTGATGAGCAGCAAGCACATGAAGTCACTGCGGGAGAGCATCCTGTTTGTCGGCTGTCTGTACTTTGCCCAACGAATGGCGTCCCAAATGACACGAAGACTTTTACCGATGACTCGAACAGGCAGTGCGAGACAGCTGCCATTCCTGCTTCATCATTCAACACGGGTTCATTGAGTGTCAACATGGGTTCATTGAGTGCTCCGACCCACGTAAATGCATCAACATATGATGCAAGAGCACCAGAAAAGATTACACTGACACACGAGACCATGCAATGGCAACAAAATGAAGGCGCAGAAAGCATTCGGGCTTCATCAAGTCAATCTAATGCTGGGACCCTTAAAGAAAATAAGCAGGAAGAGCGAAGGAAGGACTGGGAGGAAATGTTCGAAATGAGAGCAGAGATGGATGGCATCTTTTCCAATTCCAGGCAGTGGACATCGAAAGGGCGGCCCTGGAGTGAAAAGAAAATAAGCCACCATTCTCGAACCGCCCCGCATCAGCAGCTGGTGATAGATAATCTGACAGCGAAACTGCGCCAGACAGAGCTAGACCTGATGGTAACCAAGGAGGAGCTTTTAGTGGAGCAAGGTGCTCGCATCAAAGCGAATGAAGCATGCAGCAAACATCTTGACCAAATAGCACAGATGACTGACAAATTGAAAGAGGAAGAAAAGACAATTTCGACTCTCAAAAAACGAGTCATCGAGCTGGAACAATGCACTACATCTGAAGCATTGGCCCAAGAACGACGACAGCTGCGATTCTCTAGGATCCTTTCCGAGTTCGTGCTTACTTGCCTGCTCGACAAGCTCCGTTTGTACTGCTACAGCAAAGCGACGCTCTCGGAATCTTGCGATGAGCTGTCTGGCTCATTCACAGCTGGCCAAAGATTGGGCACTGCCGAGTTGATGAAATTGAGGCATGAGTGTGCCAAAGACTTGAAGGCGTTGACAGACATCGTGGACGTGATGAATGGCCTGGTGTCAACACGGGACAACGCGGCGCGCTACTGTATTGACAGGGCTCAGCAATCCATTGTGGCAAGTAGACATGCAATTTCTTCACTGGAGCATGCACTCGTGGGTCCGGAAAGAGAAAGGGAAGGCATCCGCCAGGATTTGCAAGCATTGCATGACGATGAGCAGCAACACGACAGCCTGGAAGGAGTTTCACATATACAGCACCTAAACCTGACGTCCATTATGAATAATAGTGGACAAGCGCACGCAGGGATCAATGGCGCATGTCTAGATAGACCGTGCCGAGAAATAGTTTCCATGCAGGAACAAATATCAAGCGCAGCCGATAGTATGGGCAAGACCGAGCACGAGCTGCGAGTGCTGAGTAGATTCTTCGAGCAGAAGGATCGCACCAGCAACGGTGTCTTGGCCTCCTTCATCCACTCCAAACACGCCGGCGAGGCTGGATGGAGCATCCATGCATCCGAGCCCTGGGGTGGTATGCCGGCCTCGCATGATGATGAATTATCGGTGAAGGATCATCATGCACTTGTTCGAGAACTGGATAATGCGCTGTTGGCCGAGTTATGCTCCTCGCGGCGCTTACCACAGCCTCAAGACACGGCGCAAGAAGTCGATCGGCGGATCACACCCCGTCCTGTTATGCCTCCAGTACAAGAAGCCTTGCCATTCAAACCGACACGGTCGTGGACAAATATCAGCGAAGCTCAGATGGCTGTAAGCGAGAACAACCTGGTGGACGATGATCTCCCACTTCTGTCTGTACCTCGGAGTGATGATCATGTGACGCACGTTCTGCTGAAGACCGGCGATCAGGCACTCCATGCGCAGGAGCCACAGCAAGGGCCCGCCTCATCCAGCGCAGCCAGGATGTATTGCCCCGCGCTCGAGGCTGCTGACGAAATAGGGACAGGCGATCTTGAGCGCCAGAGGTTCTTTTTCGGGAATTCGGTAACGAGGACGGACATGTTGGACGCACTCTCACAAAGATACGTTGAAAGTTTGAGCACGGCACCCAAAGTCTACACAGAAATTGCGGCAAGTTCAGGGAGCATGCATGCACAATTTCAATATGCCTGAAAGAAAGAGTAAGGTAGGCCCGCTTCACCAAGAAGACAACTCTGTTGACAGAATTACGTCATCATTTTTTAATGCGCGGATTACATCATGAATTATTAAATGCTCACCATACAACTGTAAATCTGGCATTGCCACACCATCTACAACTACCTCTAGGACTTGATTTGATATACAATATACACGAGCTGCTGGAACTCCTGGAGCTGGATGCCCTTTTCTGGGTCTTCGACGTTGCCTTCCATGATGGATTTTACAGCTCTGGTTGTCAAATTCGCACCGAGACTGCGACCCAGCAAAGCAAAGTTATTCGAAACCAGATCGTAATCGCATAAGCTAGAAGACCGGCAATAGCGGATGCGATAAATGAGCACTAGGCACGGGGGCGTTCATGAAACCATCAACCAAACACGCGCGCACATGCACGCACAGTTCACACATGCACGCAAAATTCACTACTAGCACCTGGAAAACCACTCTTGGAGCTCATCCGGAGTAAGACCCCCAGAACCATCCTTATCAAGCTCGTAGAATATCGCTTTGGCGCGTGCACGCACCAGATTGCCTGTAAGCCCTGGCCCCATGAGCCCGTATATGATGGAACCGGCCAAGTCGCGCTCTGCGATAATCTGTCATGACACACCCAAAAAGAGTTACCGAACAAGCAAAGCGAATGAAATGACATATAAAAAAAGCTACAAGAGCAGACATGCATCATCCAAACTAGGACCTACAGCCTTATATACACACTTGCGCGTGCCTGTGTAGTGTGGCCAGGTGAAGGAGGCACAACGCACACAGTAAGAAAAACGCGTTCGTACACGCACCTGCACGTCACGTAACATATCTTCGTCCAGAATAACAGCACCCGAACCCTCAGTTCGATCTTCGCCCACCCTCTTGTTGTAAGCAATCTCTACTGCGTTGTAGCCGCCGACGTTCTTGTATTCGGATTCGAGGCGCGAGGCGTGCAAACGGTGAGCCTCATGCGCGTAAGAGTTGATATGCGCATCGATCTGACGACGCTGTTCCATGGGATCCGGGACGAAGTTGCGATCTGGGATATCGTAGTTGTGGTTGTATGACAGGAATTCAACCACCTCTTTGGGTCCCTCCATGAGCACACCCGTTTCTACTGCCGTTAATGGATTTCCATCGATAGTAAGGATGCTAAGCTTCAGGAAAGTCAGAGGATAGGGGATAAATTGCAGGCGATTGTTCCCCAGAGAGAGATGCTGCAACTTTGTCAATCTGCCAACCCAGTCGGGTACATTCGATATCTTGTTGTCGTTGAGCTTGAGCCGCACAAGATTGGTCAACGCATGCATGGGCCCTGGCAGTTCCTCCACTTCATTCGCATCGAACTGCAGATCAGTGAGCGCAGTACAGGTCCCGATTTCTTGCGGTAGACTACCCACCATGTTGAAGTTGAATGTGAGCACCTTGAGCTGCAGGAACACTCCAATAGCCCCGGAAATTTTGCCCAGATTATTATGATCCAGTGTCAGCGCCTGCAATCGCGACGCCGAACCCGTGGGTAGTTCTTCCGGGATGCAATTGGACTCTAGCTTATTGTGCGTGAGTCCCAAGACGATGAGAGGCAGGTGAGTGTACAGCGATTCGGGAACCTTCGCCAGGCGGTTGTAATCCAGGTGGAGTTTCTGAAGCTGCTTACAGCGTTTGATCTCAGAGGGAATTTTTTCGATGAGGTTATGACGAGCTGAGAGGCGCGTAAGTGATTTCAGCGTGCCTAGCTCTTTGGGCAGCCGGTGGACACTGTTGTCATCCAGATTCAAATCGGTGATCCAATTCATCGAAAAGAGAACTTCTGGGACTTCCCTCAACTTGGTCACCTTCAACTTGTTCAACTCAGCCCAATCGACCACCCCGTCATTCGAACCAGTGTATATCCCTTTTAGGAATAGCTTCAACGTGGGCGTCCCAGCATTTTGGACTTCACGCGGGACGGAGAGGGCTTTGTTGCCCACCACATGCACGATACGCAACCTGTCCATTGTGCACATGACTGCTGGCAGATGAACCAGAGCATTCGATTGCATATCGAGTTCTTCAAGTTTGCGGAGCTTCCCGATTGTCGCAGGCAACATTTTGATGCGGTTGTAGCTAAGGTCACAGAACCTCAGTTGTTGCAAAGCCTCGATTTCCGCACCCACAATCTTGACGCTGTTACCGCTCATGTGCAGCTCTGTCAAGCTTGCGAGTTCAAACACTTCCTTCGGCATCACATTGATGATGAAACCATTCAGCTCCAATTTGTTCGAGATGCACGCCTCATGAAATTGGCGCAAATACCTTGTTAAAATCGTTGCGTCTGCATCACATGATCTCAGAATGTCATCACACGGAATGATGACCATATGCGGCTCATCCAGAATGAGGCTTTTCAGTGCAGTGCAAAATCCAAGACCATACGGCAGGCGTGTAAGTTTGTTGCGGCTAATGTTCAAAACTTCCAAATTTTTCAAATCACCAATGCCTTGCGCGTCTCGTTTACCCTTGTAGATGTTGTTGACCATCCTGGACCACTCATCCATGTCAACTTCGTCATCGCCGTCATTGCTGACTTCCATAACCATCATATGAAGCACCTCTCTGCTCACTTTGCACCCCATTCTTCGGAAACAAATATCCAACTCTTCTAACCCCAGAGTTCCTCCTCCATCATAATCAATCTGTGAGAAAATTTTCTCTGCACGTGCCGCCAGCTGCCGATTGTTCAGACCCTCTCCCAAAAAATTTAACATGGCGTCTTTTGCCATCTGTTTCTCCTGAAACATAATATCTGCGCGTGTTTTTTTGCAAGTGCGTGTTGTGCGTATGGGGGCGATCGCAGGTTAGCTCACTTTCAAGAAGCAGATGGCAATTATATATGCCTATGCGTGCAGTCGACAGGGAGAGAGAGAGAAGGAGAGAGAGAGAGAAGGAGAGAGAGAGAGAAGGAGAGAAAGAGGAGGAGAGTGAGTGAGAGAGTGAGAGAGAGAGACAGAGAGAGAGA
>Ga0115006_10004132_pt1 | contig 10080 bp, 6 predicted proteins | sample ArcOceMetagenome_3_FD_88943 | JGI IMG/M metagenome (GOLD analysis project Ga0115006, IMG submission 88943) | Marine eukaryotic phytoplankton communities from Arctic Ocean - Arctic Ocean- Svalbard ARC20M Metagenome | ecosystem: Environmental > Aquatic > Marine > Oceanic | place: Arctic Ocean...
CCACTCGCTTGCCCGCATCGCGTCCTTCTCCGCATAACCCTAGATCAGACTGACCGCCGCACCGGCCCTAAACGACCTGACATAGCGCCGATCCCAAGCCGACGCGAACAGCCGCGCACACTTTTTTTAGAGCCTCGCTCGCCGTCGTTCTCCTTTATATAACTCTCATTATAAGCGCACCGCGCGCGCCCAAAAGCTCAGTCTCAGGCGCACGACCAGCTCGACGGCGGAATCATGGGTACGTTCAGAATGTCTCTTGACATCGTCGTCCCAACCGTGCGTGCTAATGCGAGCAGCCTGCGGCGTGTTGCCGAGCTGTCGGTGCCTCCCGCGTTCGCGAGCCTGCGTATATTGATCGTCGTGGATGGCCCGCAGTCTGAGGTGGCCTGGCTTGACCTGCGCCGGCTGAAGGCGCAGCACGCCAGCATCGAGCTGCTGTCGACGCGCCCAGGTCCGCACGGCTGGCCGGCGGGCGCGTCCGCCGCGCGCAACGTCGGCATCGAGGCCTCCGCCGCCGACTGGATCCTCTTCTTGGATGACGACACCACGCCGTCCAAGGGGCTGCTGCACCGGTACGCCGAGGCGGCCGAGGCAAGCCTCGGTGGTGCCCTCGCCGGCACCTTCAGCGGCGATCTTGATGGCGATCTCGGAGGTGGCGGCGCGCGGCGCGTGTACGGCTTCGCCGGCGCGACCGTCTTCGTCGCTCCGCCGGCGTCGCCGTGGGCAGTCGCGGCGCGCTGCTCGGGCATGTGCGATGCCTTCACGGCGAGCTGCCGCGCCGCGCACCCTCCGTGGAGCCCGACGGCCAACCTGATGCTGCGGCGCACGGCGGCGCCGGCCCACGCCGGCGTCGCCGCCGCCGAAGCTGCCGGCGGCGTCTCTGCACAAGACGTGGCGACGGCGGCCGTGGCGCAAGCCGAGGCGCAGGGCGTGGCGGAGGCGGAGGCGGAGGCGGAAGAGGTGGAAGCAGAGGCAGATACGCTTAGCGAGTGCTGCAAATTGCTGCCTCCGCCGCAGCCGCCGCTCATAACAGCAGCGCCGCGCAGCACGCCGCCGCCACGGTCATCGAAGGCAGAGCAGCCGCAGCCGCAGCCGCAGCAGCGGAGGGCGCGGCTGCCATGGTGCCACTTTGACGAGACGCTACCTGCCAACGGTGGCGCCGAGGACGTCGACATCTGCTTCCGAGCCAGCGTGTGGCGCGAGAGCGCGCCGCACGCCACGGTGCCGCTCGAGATGGTCTCGAGATCCAACGGCTTCGACTGCGACGACAACCCGAACTGGAGCGCGCCCGCCGCGACGCAACAGCTGGTCGCCGTGCCCCTGGCCGTGACGACGCACCGGCTGTGGGACGCGCGCGCGATGCTGGCGCGCGGGCTGCGCTGGGGCTACGCGGGCGGGCTTATCGCCGCCAAGTTTCCCGCGCTCGCACGCCGCCGCCCGCTCAACGGCGCAGAGAGCCTCGTGCTCGCGCCGCCTGCCGCCGCGCTGCTCGCGCTGCTCGCCGCACCGCTGCTGCGACGGCCGTGCCGGCCGTGGCGCGCTGCGCTGCTCTGTGCGGCGGCGTGGTTCGCCGACGCAGTCTTCCTGCGCGCGATACGACTGCCGCGCCTCATCGCGCTCGCTGGCTACGACTTGCCGCACGCGCGCGTGACGCTCGACGAGCCTGCGCTCGAGGCGTGCTGTGGCCGCTCACGCTGCGCACGGTGGGCGGGGCTCGCCGCGCTGCACACGGGGCCTCTGCTCTGGCTCTCACTCTGCTTCGAGTTCGGCGAGCTGTGGGCGAAGCTGGCGCCCTGCAGCGCGCCGTCGCGGCTGTTGCTGCTCGGGCACATGTGGGACTACTCCTTCGGCTTGGAGGAGCCGCCGCCGCCCAAGATGATCAAGCAGCTGATCGGTAATGCATAGAGCTACCGCCTGTAATACATAGGGCTGCACCCGTCATCGCACACGATGACCTCACCTGAAAATGCAAGTCTCAAACCCGAGCCGCAACCAGAACCTTATCTTAGACCTCACATCGGTCCTCACACGTGGTGCTCAACCCGGCCACAAGCCTGAACCGAACCCCCGAATACGCACCCAGGCGAGCGTCACGTCCGCCTCGCCGCTGCCATCCTGTTCGCGGTCGGAGCGGAGTTCATGCTGAGCGGATTTTGGTCGCGTAAACTCTGAGTGTAGACTCTGTCGTCAACGGTTCGCTTGTTTTCACCCCAACCAGGCGCCAACCCTAACTAACCAACTATGAGGTGTCGCGTCGCCCACGCCCCTCGCGTGGTGCGAGCCCCCCCCCCACCGTCCTTGAACCGCACGGCCCTCCCCCCACGCCTCGCAGCGGCGATGGTGAGCCAGTGATTCGATTTCGAAATTACGAGCCCACCTCTGAGGACCTTGCGAGCCTGCCCAAGGTCGAGGCGCCGGTGATCCCGGAGGTGGAGGAGCTGGTTGGCACGGTGCGGTCGCGTTGCCGAAAAGTCGGTCTAGTGCTATCGCCTCACCAGTCGGCCTGCTCGCACGGCTGCCCCAGGCCCTAACAGGCCCCTCATCTCCAGTCAGCGCCGAATTTGCCTGAGGCCGACCCTGCAGTGCGCGCCCCAATCGCCGCAGGCGGCGGTCGTGCACAACGACGCGACGCAGGAGCCGCTGCTGAATCTTGCGCCGAAGAAAGCGTGCGGCCGCACCGTCCCAAAACGTGGCGGCACTATGCTCTCCCTCGGGCCCCTGCCCAGGGCGCTCTCCCCGACTCTAGAGTGAGTTTTGACGAGGTCAACCGCCTACGGCTGCCGGTCCAGCAACAGCCCTTCCACCCGTCATGCCCAGCCACCCGCCCCTCAGCCACCCCACCTCGCCCCCCCACCGACCCCCACTCGTGCCGCACGCAGGAACTGGGACCTGAAACGCGATATGGAGCCGCAGATGAAAAAGCTGCGTGGGATGACCGATCGCGCGATCGTCGAGCTCATCCGGCAGCGGGTGGCCGAAGATTCGGGCGAGGGCGCCGACCTCTCGCTGGCGGTGGAGCAGCAGCAGCGCGCAGAGGCGCGGGCCGATCAAGACTGATGGTGACCGGTGTCGTGTGTGCGTGGGTTGATCATACCATAAGTGCTTGCCGTGCGCGCTTACCCTCCGTGCTCACCCACCCACGCCGCCGAGGCGTGCGAGGGCCTGCTGCGCTCGCTCGACCCGCGTTCAGACGATGTGGTGGCTGCACGGCACGAGCATCTCGAGCTATCTCCACCGGCGTCGCCGCCAGCGGCGGCGGCAGCGGCAGCTCCTGGCCGCTCCTGAGCTTACGCAGCAGCCGCCTGCGCGGAGGCGGCAGCGCCAGCCGCCTTCGCCACCGGTGCCAGCCTTCTTCAACGCTGAGAGGCTCGGTCCGGCGGCCGCGGCCGCGGCTCAGAGCGCGTTCGCGAGCGCACATCCGTACACGTACGTGCAGCTCGCCGATCTGCTCGACGACACGCGGCTGCTAGCGGTGCGGCAGGAGCTCTCAAAGCTCCACCGCACCTTCAAGGAGACCGACCTCTTCAAGCTGTACCAGACGGGCGACTTGGGCAACCTCGATCGGTCCGACCCGACGCACGCCGCCGCGCTTCCGCAGACGCTCGCACTACGCGACGCGCTGTACAGCGACGCCTTCCGCGCCTTTGTACGCCGCGTGACCGGCCACGCAGCATGGTCACAGTGCCGTCTTGGTGGTGCCACAGCTCGCTAGCCTGGCCTCCTGGGGCTGACTCTCTTGGATCCCAGCTGCGCTACGCCTTCGGGACGAGCCGCTGCGCTTTTTAGGGGCCCACTGGGAGGCTGGGTGCGGCCTCGAGGGCCGGCCGGAGTCGTCGATATAGCTGGCTGCTTTTCATGTCCCAGGCTGCGCTCCGCTCACCGGACAGACAGACTGCTCATGCAACGTGTACGCGCGTGGAAGCCACTTGCTCTGCCACGACGACGTCATCGGCACGCGCTGCGTCTCGTACATCCTCTACCTCTCACGTCCGGGGCAGCAGTGGGTACCCCGCCTGGGAGGGGCGCTAGAGCTCTACGCGACCGATGAGGCGGGTGGAGCCGGCTGCAGCAGAGCACGGTCAGGCGCTACACTACACTCTCGACGTGCGGTGCCCAAGCCTGGTGCCTGCGCCTCCTCGGGGTGCGCCTGGCGGCTCCAGCCGGCGCGGCACTCCCAGGGGAAGAGGCCAGCCCACTGGGCGGCCAGTCCACTGCCTCGGCTGCTCGAGCGTGCTGCCTTCCGAGCCGCCGAATCCACTGCGTTCGACCGAACAGGCCCCGCGACAGCGCCATGCGCCGTCGTGCCGTGCCACTGGGGCACACTGCTCATGTTCACCGTGCAGCCGGGCATCTCCTTCCATGCAGTCGCGGAGGTGCTCAGCCGCGGCGAGCCCCGACTCTCCGTCTCGGGATGGTAAGCTAGTAAGCTAAGGGAGTAAAGGTGGCAAGGTGACCTTGACCCTAACCCTGCGCATATGTATGCACGTGTGCATGCAGACGTGAGTCACGTGCATGCATGCATGCATATATGCGCACGTGCATCATGTGCGTGTGCATGTGCATGTGCATGTGCACGCATGTGCACGTGCATGTGATGTGCACGTGCATGTGCGCATATATGCATGTGCATGGTGTGTGTGAGCGCCCTGCAGGTTCCACGCCGCCACTGAGCCGCCGCGCGCCGCCGAGATGGCGACGCTCGCCCAACTGCAGGCCAGCAGATGGACCGACAGACATGCTAATGCTAATGTCGCGCTAGGCAGATCCATCCATCGATCCCTCCCTCCACCCACCCGTTCACTATCTGCAGGCCAGCCCGACAGGCGGCGGCCTGGCGCCAGCGAAGCCGCTGCCCGCGCCGCGTGATCTCGACGGCCTTTCGCCGCCGCAGCTGCGCGAGCTCGCCCGCTTCATCAACCCTGTGTACCTCACAGCCGACGCGCTTGGCGCGGTGCGCGTAGCAGCCGCAGCCCGAGGAGCCTTGGCCATGCCTTGGCCATGCCTTGGCCATGCCTTGGCCATGCCTTGGCCACGCACCCTTGGCCAGGCACCGTCATCATCCGACCCTCTCACTCTTATGCTGCCACTCCCTTACTGCACCACTCCCTTACCAGGTGCGCGCGCAGCTGCTCGCCCACTCGTCGGCGCAGCTCGCCGCCTTCCTGCGCACCGACGTCGCCGCGCCGCTGCTCGCCGCCGCCGCCGCCGCCGACCGCGCCGATCGCCTTGGCCGCGGCGGCCCGCCGCGCTACGCTGCCGGCTTGACGCGGCGCGGCTGGCGCGCTATCGGCCCACCGCACAAGCAGCGGTACGCACGCTACTCTGGCGCGGCCGGCGCGGACGCGGGCAGCGTCGGCGCGCAGCTGCAGGCGCCACACGCCGGCCGTAGTCTCCTCGTACATGCAGCGTACATGCAGCGCACATGCAGCGCACATGCAGCGCACATGCAGCGCACATGCAGCGCACATGCACTTCTGCAGGCGCTGCGCAAGCTGGTGTCGTCGGCGCCCTTTACGCAGATGCTCGCGCTGCTCTGCGGCGCCGCGCCGAGCTCCGTGTGCGCCGAGGCGCGCCGCTTCCGCCCCGGCCTCGACTACACCTTGGCGCACGTGGGCACGCTGCGCGAGGAGCTCACCATCGACGCGACGCTCTGCTTCGTGCCCGCCGCCGATGCCGCCGCCACCACCTCCGGCGACACTGCCGCCGCGCAGAAGTCAGAGCTGGCGGCTGGGCGGCTGTGGGCGAGCGGCGACGTGGGCGGCTTCGAGTGCTACGTGGCGGCCGATGGGGGCGAGGAGACGAAGACCGCCAAGGCGGCCGAGGTCTATAGGGCGGACGACGCGTCCGAGGGCGTCACCTCGATACACGCGATGAGCAACGCGCTAAGCCTCACGCTGCGCCCGCCCGGCACGATGAAGTTCGTCAAGTACGTGAGCGCCGCCGCGCCGGGCAGCCGATGGGACGTGGCTGCCGAGTACACGGTATAGTACACGGTATGGCGGAGCTACTGGGGGCATCTAATGCCCGTCACTACTACGATGATAGTGTGAGGGAAGACGACCGGGCGCCGGGCGAGTTGCCCGAGACTCTAGTCGTAGTGAGTTGTCATTGGGATTTGGGTTGAATGTTGTTTTTGTGATGTGGTTCATTTCGCTTTTCGTCACTAGACTACACAGGTCCCTGCTCACGAGTCACGTATGACGTAAAGATTACGGATATAAGATTTCCGTTGGAGGCCGCGTGCCTCCCCCCCCCCACAAGCCGTTTTTGAGACCAGCGCGACTATTGCGGCATTGCGCGCCCTTTCTAGATGTATGCAGCTATCAAACTTGTAGCCGCTGGTCACCGAGCGCGATCTCCTCACGTGCTCACGGCTCCGTTGAGTCTCCGGATACTTTTGGCTTGCACGTGCCAAAAGCATGTCCGGGGTCGCCTCGTTCTTAGGATCCGCTGCGGCCACGCGCACTGTGGCAGTTGGTGCGCACGAGCTCGTACACTACCTCGCCGCGTGGCTCGTCGGCCGCCGTGCTTTCATTCACCTGAGCTGCGGTGGTCTGGGTACTTCGAGCACCACCGTACCAGGCATCCTTGACGCCAGTTGGCAGCAGCAAGCATTTGTAAGGCATGCCGGCTGGGTCTTCTCCGTCGCGCTAGCAGCCGTGGTAACGCTGGCTGGAGGCGTCGCATGCATTTCCGAGTTCATGCTATGGTTGGTGGCAGTCGAGGCAGTGGCTTCTGATGTTGTGGCGTGGCGGCCTGGCGAGGCCTTCTTCTGCGGCAACTTCGGGCTGATGCTACTCGACCACCTGGCCTCGCCGAAAGTGAAAGAGCTACTCGCCACCATGCTGCGCGTCACCATGATGCGCGGCGCGCAGAGCGCGGGACTCATCACGTACCAGGGTAGCGGCTCAAGCCTCCATGGCGTCCGCAAGCGTGTGGTCAATGGAAAGCGCACAGACCTGTGCGATCTGCTGATGGCGAAGTTCAAGGGCCAGCTGGCCCCGGGTGCGATGAAAGCACCGGCGCTCTTCCAGGGGCACACGCGCTTTGCCACCTCGTCAATCGCAAACCTGCTCGGCTGCCACCCGCACACCTGGACACCGCCGCGCCAGGTAACCTACTGGCGGGTCAGCCAGACCGGCGTGTATGAGAAGAGCTCTGTCAACCACGAGTGCTTCATCACGCACAACGGCGATCTCGACTTCTTCGAGTGGCACGGCACGGTCTACCCTCTGGATGACGTCTTCGCGCTCCTCGAGGCATTCCTCGGCTGCAAGGCGCCTGCGACCGTCGACTCGATGGGCGTTGCGGGGCTGCTCGACCTTCTCCGCGCCAAGGGCATCTGGTTTGCCGCTGTGCGTTACGGCTACGTCTTCGGCGGGCTGGCCACGGCTGGCCATCTGATGGGCCAGCTGCCTCACCTGTGGAGCGCCGCCACGCTCGCCTCGGTAACCGCCGCTTTTGAGAAGGCCTGGGCGGGCGTCGTCGCAGCGACTCCTCAAGCGGGCGGCGATCTGGAGCTGGGCAGCACCCCCGCCCTGCAGGCCGCAATGCTGGAGAAGATGCTGCAGACGATTCCCAGCCTCGACCTACGCCTACCCCCATCGGCGCGCAAAACCGAGGAGGCGGCGGCCGCAGCAGCCGAGCAGCTCGTCCGATCAGCGGTGGCCGCCTTCTTCCAGCAGGACCTGCTGGCGGCGGGGCAGCAGCTGCTCGCCAATGCGGAGGGCTCATTCGGCCTCGTGCTCTCCACCGCGATCGACTCGCTGAACGAGATCGTGGTCGCGGCCCGCGGCCAGACCATGTCCGTGGCCTTCTACCCGCGCCTGGGCCTCTTCACCTTCGGTTCCGAGTCGTCGGCTACCAAGGCCGGGCTGGGCAAGAGCGTCCCAGGCACCGCCGACGCTGCGAACGAGGCGCTCTTTGGGCCCGAGTTTTTGGACGGCTTCCGCTTTGTGCGTGGCCGCGAGTCGAACCCACCCACGGAGACGGATCTGTGCTGCGGGCCTGACACTGACCCGGCTAGCCCAGCCATAGCCCTAACCCGAACCCGAACCCGAACCCGAACCCTAGCCCGAACCCGAACCCGAACCCGAACCCGAACCCTAGCCCGAACCCGAACCCGAACGTGGCGTGCTTCGAGCAGGAGGTTGCGGTGCATCACGCGTGCGCGGCGAGCCCCATTACCGGCCTCGTCAAGTTCATCGGCTACGGCTTCAGCGAGGACGGCAAGACACCCGAGGTGCGTGGTAGCAAGGTCGTTAGGTAGTAAGTTAGTGAGCTGGTCAGTTGTTCGGTAGCAGTTGGTAAGTTCATCGGCTACGGCTTCATGAGGGCGGCAGGACGCCCACCGAGGTGCGTGGCCTGACGAGTTCGTAACCCTAACCCTAACCCTAACCCTAACCCTAACCCTAACCCTAACCCTAACCCTAACCCTAACCCTAACCCTAACCCTAACCCTAACCAGGTGCGCGGCTTCATCGTGATGGAGATGGTCGAGGGCGACGACCTGCGCCGCCTACTGCTGCGCGGGCCCAAGCTGAGCTACGCGCGTATTGCGACCTGGGCGCGCCAGGTGCGACGCGGCCTAGTCCTACCCCTAACCCTACTCCTCCTCTACACTTTACCCTGGCCCTGATACCCCGACCACTGACCACTGACCCTGACCCTGACCCTGACTACTGACGCTGGCCCTTAGCCTGTCCCTGACCCTGACCCTAACCCTACCCTAACCTGGGCGCGCCAGATGGCGCGCACGCTGGCCGAGCTCCACGCGCGCGGCATCGTGCACCGCGACGTCAAGGCGAGCTAGGGTTAGGGTTAGGGATGGGCATCGTGCACCGCGACGTCAAGGCGAGCTACTAACTACACCCTGCTACTGTTCCTACACCCTGCTTGCGACTAGCGACGACTACTCGCCATGCCCATGCCCATGTACTCACACTATGCACCATGCACAGGCGAGCAACATCATGCTCGCGACGAGTGACGACAGTGCCGTGCTCATTGACCTTGGGCTCGCGGTCCGGCTGCCGCGAGCCCTAACCTAAACCCAACCCCAACCCCAACCCCCAACCCCAACCGCAGAAGCCCCCCAACCCCCCAAACCCCAACCAACCCCCATCCCCAAGGCCAGCCCGCACCCTCACCTTTCACTCTACCCCTTACCCCTACACCAGGTCCGGCTGCCGCCGCCCGAGCAAGGCACGGCCCTCAGCGCCACCACCACCTACCAGAGCGAGCTACGCTGTGGCGTCCCAGGGTATATGGCGCCCGAGGTGCACCGCAAGCGTGCCTAACCCCAACCTTAAACCTAGCCCTAGCCCTAGCCCCTAGCCCCTAGCCCCTAGCCCTAGCCCCTAGCCCTGACCCTAACCAGGTACACCGCAAGCATGCGTACGGCGCACCGGTGGACGTCTTCGCATTCGGCGTGGTGCTGCGCAAGCTGCTCAGCCGCGTGCAGGCGCCGCCGCTTTCGCTGCTGTGCGACGTGTGCATGCCCGCGCTGTACGCATCGTGCACGGGCTAACCCTGACCCTGACCCTGACCCTAACCCTGACCCTGACCCTGACCCTAACCTTAACCCTAACCCTGACCCTGACCCTGACCCTGACCCTGACCCTGACCCTAACCAGGTACTCGCTCACCACGTCGAGCCGAGCCTACGAACGAATGCACTGCGCACGCGCCGCGCACCCCGCGTGGCCCGCCTACATGGGAGCGCTGGCGCGCGACTGCTGCGCCGCAAACCCCGAGGCGCGGCCCACTTTCAGGGAGGTGCTCCGCCGGCTCGACGCCAGCGCGACGCCGGGCGGCGAGGCAGCGGCGAGGCATCCATAGGTTGTGTCGGTGCGGAGCTCTGAGGTCAGTGAGGTATGTGTGCGCGTGTATGAGTATGTACGTTTACTACAATCATTAACATATCTCTGCCGTCTGGCATCTGGCTTGGAGGTAGAAAGTTTGTCCCTGCCGAGCGTGCGGCGCGTGCCGCGCGCGCCGCCGCCGGCCAAACCGGCGGGCCGGCGCGCGGCGGCCGCGCCCGCCGCTCTAGCGCCCGCCGCCCGGGGGCGGGGCGTTGTC
>Ga0115006_10004133_pt1 | contig 10079 bp, 14 predicted proteins | sample ArcOceMetagenome_3_FD_88943 | JGI IMG/M metagenome (GOLD analysis project Ga0115006, IMG submission 88943) | Marine eukaryotic phytoplankton communities from Arctic Ocean - Arctic Ocean- Svalbard ARC20M Metagenome | ecosystem: Environmental > Aquatic > Marine > Oceanic | place: Arctic Ocean...
AAGATGGCAGTTAAAACTATGATGACTGAATTGAAGTGGTTTCTAAAAGGAGATACTAATATCAAATACTTAGTTGATAACAATTGTCATATTTGGAATGGTGATGCTTATAAAGCATATCGAAGAATTCCTACTAACCAATTAGATGAAAGAACTTTCATTCATAGGATTAAGACCCAAGATTGGTTTGCTAAAGAGTGGGGTGAATTAGGACCTATATATGGTAAACAATGGAGAGATTGGCAATCCCAAAAGTTCAATGTTGCTAAAGGTGAGGGTTACTTACTACAAATAGACCAAATTCATAAACTAATAGTTGATATAAAAAACAATCCTGATAGTAGGAGATTAATGGTATCTGCATGGAATGTTGGTGAAGTTGAAGAAGTAGTACTTCCTCCTTGTCATTATGGATTTCAATGTTATGTTCAAGATGGTAAACTATCTCTAATGTGGAATCAGAGAAGTTGTGATACTTTCTTAGGTATTCCATTTAACATTGCAAGTTATGCAACTTTACTACTTTTACTTTGTAAAGAAACTGGATTAGAAGCTGGAGAACTGATTGGTAATTTAGGTGATGTACACTTATATAAGAATCATGTTCAACAGGCAAAAGAACAAATTGTAAGAGAACCATTCCCACTACCTACAATTGAATTAACAAATGTGGATATACTTAATGGAGAATGGGATTACGAAATAAAAGGTTACGAATATCATCCAACAATAAAAGCACCGCTATCAAATTAATATGAAAACTCTTAGGAAAATATGGAATCACTTACGATGGTTGGAAGAACAACGAATCAAATGTGCTATTAAATCAGGTAGTGCAGGACCTTTAATGTAATTAAAATATGGATAAAAGAATCGAAGAAATACTAATCAGAGAAGAGGTTAGGCAATCAAATACTATTGAACTAATTGCAAGTGAAAACTTTGCATCTGATGCTGTAATGGAATTAGCTGGTTCAGTATTCACTAACAAATATGCTGAAGGATATCCTAATAAGAGATATTACAATGGATGTGAACATATGGATGAGATTGAAAATCTTGCAATAGAGGAACTCAAAAAGTTATACAATTGTAACTTTGCCAATGTACAACCACATTGTGGAGCAAATGCTAATACGGCAGTATTTCAAGCATTTCTAAAACCAGGTGATACAATACTTGGAATGGATTTAGCTAGTGGAGGACACTTATCACATGGAAGTAAACCTAACATATCAGGTAAAGTTTATGATGCACATTCTTATGGAGTAGATATAGATGGGTACTTAGATTACGAAGAAATACGAACCAAAGCATTGGAAGTTAAACCTAAGATGTTGATAGCTGGTGCAAGTGCGTATTCAAGAATAATAGATTGGAAGAAGTTTAGAGAAATAGCCGATGAAGTAGGAGCAATTCTATTAGTAGATATGGCTCATTACTCTGGTCTAATTGCAGGTGGTGTATATCCTAACCCAATTGAGTTTGCTGATGTAGTAACTTCAACAACTCACAAAACTCTTAGAGGACCGAGAGGTGGAATCATTATATGGAATAACTCAGATTATACAAAGAAAATAAATGGAGCAATATTTCCAGGTACACAAGGTGGACCTCTAATGCATATAATTGCTGCAAAAGCACAATGTTTTATAGAAGCAAATACTGATGAGTTTAAAGAGTATTGTGTTAAGGTAAAAGAAAACGCAAACCATATGTGTGATATATTCAGAGATAATAATATACCTATTTTAACAGGAGGAACTGATTCTCATTTAATTCTAATTGATTTATCAGATAAAAACCATAGTGGAAGAGTAATTGCAGATAAGTTAGAAGAGATTGGTATTACTGTTAATAAGAATGGAATACCCAATGACCCAAGAAGTTTTGTAGAAACGAGTGGTATCCGAATTGGAACTGCTGCGGAAACAACAAGGGGTCATAGAAGAAACTGGTTCAGAGAATTAGCAAAACAAATAAGTAAAATCATAAATGAATAAAAAACGCATAATATGAATATAATAGTTATAATAGTTGCAGGAGTAATTACCTTAGTATCACTATTAGGTAACTTATATCTAATAGGGTATGTATTGAAAGAAACATATTCTATAAGAAGAGCAGATAGAAAGAAGAGTAAAAAGAAAAGAAAGAAGTAAAAAGTAATGGAACACACAAGATTATATGAGATTAAAATTGAAACTCTTACAAAGGAAATTCAAACTCATAAAGAAACAGAAGTGAAGTTGTATAAAGAAATATTAGACCTCAGAGATGAGGTATATGATTGGAAAGCAAAATATAAGGAATTAAGAAAAACTATAACATCATGAAACCACTAAAAGAAGCAACTCATATTAAACATAAAGAAGTTGAACGTATGAAGTTCAATGTAAAAATGTTTCGAGGAGAATTGACCAAAGAACAATATGGATGGTATCTTCGTTCTCAATTAGGGATATTTTGGGTATTAGAAAATAACTTTAAATTTCCACATGAGGGATTAAAACGAGTTGAAGCTGTTACGTTTGATTTGATGTCCTTGGGTATTAATGAATTGGTTTGTGATGTAGCTACTAGAGAATATGTAGCATACTTAAAAGAATTATCTCAAGAAGATGCTAATGCTCACATTTATCTAAACTACTTAGCAATTATGTTTGGTGGTCAGATGATGAAAAAGAATACACCTGGTCCTGGTAAAATGTATGACTTTAAAAATATGATGGAGTGTATGCAATCGGTAAGAGCTATTCAAAAAGATGAATGGGCTGATGAGGTTAATAAAGGTTTTGATTTTATGATTAAAATAATGAAAAATTTGGAAGGATGTTTAAATTAAAAGATAGAATATTTCACCATTCGGAGAAGTTTAAAGCATTGATTGAATCTCAAGAAGATGTTGAACTTATGGAAACTGAGGATTATGGTTGGGAAAATTATAGATATGAATCATCATTATTCAGATTAGCACACGTTGAAAGATATTCTCATATGGGATTAGAAGTTGTACACATAACTTGTTTTCCAAGAGAAAACTCAAAATCACCTGTTTTTGGATTTGATGTAGTTGGATATCAGAATGATGAAAAGCAAATGGCTAAAATTAGTGGAGTGTTTATGGATTACTCACCAGTTATGTATGAAGAGAAGTGGCATGATACTGAATGGAACAAAGATAGGAAGTTACCAGTATGGGCAACTGTATTCTCAAAAGATTTCATAGCAGTAAGACCTACTGAAGATGAATATGAGAAAGTATTCGAAGTTGGTTTTGAAGCATTTGAAAATTATATCAAAAAATTGAATAGTTTAGAAGATTTAACTGAAGATATTGATGAAATTGAGCAAATTATAGAGAAACAAAACATATATTGTGAACATCAAGCATCAAATAAGAGAACTTTTGGGGCATTGAAGGCAAATATTGGTGAGGAAAAGGCAAAATTCTTTATGGAACAAATACTTTTTCCTAAATTTAAGACTGATAAGTACTGACATAATGTCAGATTTGGTAATGTGGATTAATTTTTGTATATTAGTAAGATATGTTTAAAGCAGAGGATATTAAGACAGTTGAAGGGTTTAGAAAACTCTTTGGAGAACCCAAAAAAGGAATGTTGATGGATTTATCAGCAGAATTTATTGATTCATATCATAGATATGGAACTGACCCATTTGAATTAGTTGATGGATTTGGTTTAGATTGGGTTAAACTAATTATGGATTATAATGAGGATATTGAAGAGTACGAATTATGTGCTATCTTCAGAGATTTAATAAATGAGTATATAGAAACAAAAATAACAACAAATTAAAGTTTATGGTAAACGTAGGTAAACCCCTTGCAGACAGGGTTCTTCTTAAATTAGAAGATAAAGCTGAATCAAAATCAAGTGGAGGAATAATTCTTAACACCACCACTGCAACTATTCAAACTGCTGAAGTGGTAGTAACGTCCGATGGTTACATTGGACAGACTGGTGAGGGAATTAATTTAAGTGTTAAGGAAGGTGATAGGGTTCTTATCAATAACGGAGCTGGTCAAAAGGTTAAGTTAGTAGATGGAAACACTTATCATTTAGTAAGGGAATCAGAAATTTTAATGATATTATAAGTTATGGAAAATAAACAAATCAAATTTTCATCCAGTGCAAGAGAAGCTCTTAAAGCTGGATTAGATACTTTAGCTGATGCAGTTAAGGTAACGTTAGGACCTGCGGGTAGAAATGTATTACTACAAAAAGGTAATGGTGCACATATCACAAAAGATGGGGTAAGTGTAGCAAAAGAAGTACAATTGGAAAATCCTTATATGAATATGGGTGTTCAGTTAGTTAAGGAAGTATCACAAAAGACAGCTGATGAAGCTGGGGATGGTACAACTACTGCTACTGTACTAGCTCAAGCAATTGCTTCTGAAGGATTTAAATTAGTTGAAGAGGGTACTAATCCAGTGTACCTTAAAAGAGGTATGGATAAAGCAGTAGAGGTTGTAGTATCTGAATTAGATAAACAATCAATTAAAGTTGGTGATAAAGTAGAACAAATTGCTACTATATCAGCAAACGGTGATGAGAACATCGGAAAACTTATTTCAGATGCGTTTGATAAAGTTGGTAAAGATGGTGTAATTACTGTTGAAGAATCTAAAGGTATTGAAACTTCTATGGAAATAGTAGATGGTATGCAATTCGATAAAGGATTTCTTTCAACTCACTTTGCTACCAATACAGAAAAGATAATAGCTGAATTGGAAAATCCATATATTCTATTATATGATGGTAGAATCAATAATATGAACGATATCCTTAAATTATTAGAAGGAGTAGCTCAAGCATCGAAACCATTGGTTATTATAGCTGATGATGTAGAAGGTGAAGTTTTAGGTACATTGGTTGTAAATAAGTTAAGAGGGGCTCTTAATGTATGTGCAGTTAAAGCACCAGCATTTGGTGATAGAAAGAAAGAGATGATGAAAGATATTGCTACTGTAACTGGTGGTACTTTTATTCAACCTGAGATTGGACAGAAATTAGAGGATGTTACATTAGATATGTTAGGTATAGCTGAGAAGGTTGTAGTATCGAAAGATACAACTACAATAGTTAATGGAGCTGGTTCAACTGAAGAGATTAGTGAAAGAGTTCAATCAATCAAAACTCAAATAGATGAATCCCAATCAGATTACGAAAAGGAAAAGATGCAAGAAAGATTAGCTAAATTAGCTGGTGGTGTTGCAGTACTTTATATAGGAGCTGGTTCAGAGGTTGAATTGAAAGAAAAGAAAGATAGAGTTGATGATGCACTTCAAGCTACTAAGGCAGCTATGGAAGAAGGTGTTGTTGAAGGTGGTGGAATTGCACTACTTAGAACTATCAAAGAAGTAGCTAATTTAAAATTAGACAGTGAAGCTGAACAAAATGGAGTTAATGTTATCTTATCTGCATTGGAATCACCATTCAGACAAATTCTTATTAATGGAGGTTGGAATGTAGAAGATGGTTTAGGTCATTTAGATGGTAAAGGATTCAATGCTAAAGATGGAACTTATGTAGATATGTACGAAGCTGGAATCATTGACCCAAAGAAAGTAACTAGAACGGCAATTCAGAATGCAAGTTCTGTTGTTGGAATGATTCTAACTACTGAATGTATGATAGTTGATAAACCATCTAAGGAAGAAAACGTAGCACAAAAACAAATGTTAATGGGTTAATCCCATATATATTGGTAATTTATTTTACCATTTAGTGATATATCATATACAAATAAGAGGGTTTGTATAATAGTAAAGACCCTACTTCGGTTGGTTTTTATTTTTAGATTTGATATTTATCATTGGAATTCCGATGTTTTGTAAAGGAGGAAGTTATAACGAATTTAACTAAAACAAAGGAGAAAACTATGGACTTGTTAAACAAACTTAGCAATTGGGCTAAACAATTAACAGAAGTAGGTGTGAGTTTAATCGCATTTGGAATCGTTCTTGAAATTTTATTCAAGGGAGCAGTTATTCCATTTTGGCCGAACATCTCTGTAATAGATAATATTATGGGATTATTAAGTGGATTAAGTAATGAGGGACTAATCGGATTGGTTGGTGCTTTCATTCTATATCACATACTAAAGAAGAAAGATTACTAAAAGTTAGTAATTGGTAGAAGATAGAAACCCTCACATGATTTGTGGGGGTTTTTTATTATATTTATATTTATATTAAAGAGATAAGTTTTATGAAAAAATTAATTACATTATTGGTATTAGGATTAGTATTAACAAGTTGTGGTAGTCAATACCAGCTGTCAACATTAAATCACGAACCCGAATACATTGGTGATGTAAGGGTAGATGTCATTGATAACCAATTTCAATTAGCAAGAAAGTTAAGAACCGATGATAGATTCAGATGGGATTTTGCTCAATTTGCAATGAAACAGGATATGAGATGGAATTACGATTTCTATTTCAATAATAGAATGTATAGAAGTACATTTGCATCACCATTTGATTTTTATTGGAATTCAAATCAATATTGGTACAATTGGGCAAGTAATTCACATTTCAATATGGGATTCAATCATTGGGATACATTTGGATTTTATGGACAAGGTATGGGATGGTCTTACAGTTGGAATAACAGAAGATGGTCATCTAATCAATGGGGTAATCCTTATGGATGGAACAACTACTATGGTTGGAATAATGGAGATAATTGGAATAGAGGATATAGAAATGGTAATAATGTAGCATACCATTCAGGTAGAAGAGGTTCGAGTAATGTTATAGTTGGTAAACGAACTAACGTAATAGAAAATAGAATAATTGTTAATAGAAACAAACCAAGAATTGTTAATAATACTGATGTAGTTATTGATAGAGAAGTTATTAAACTTAAAAGAAACAATCCAAACATCAGAGTGATTAGAAATACTGATAATAATACTAAACCTATTAGAAATTATAATAGAATTGAGAATAATTCTAACAATAGCATTAATAGAAATAATAACAATAGTAGACCTGTAAGAACATATACTAGACCTACTAACAATAGTAGACCTGTAAGAACATATACTCCACCAACGAGAAGTACTACACCAGTTAGAACAAATAGTAATACTAATGTTATTAGAGGTGGTAAATCAAACGTAAAACGATAATAAAATGATAGAAGTAATCGTAAGTGGAAGTATTAAACATTTAAGTGAATATGATACTGGTGAAATTTCTCAACCTGATGGTGCACCATTTACATCCCCAACAGATAATGGTGAATAGATGAGTAATCGCAAAGTTAACATAAAGATAAACGAAGGTAGGCCTATTCCTATGGATACTCCTAATGAGTTAGTATATTTGGATTTTAAAAAATATGCATACAAAAATAGAAGTATGTTCAAAAGAGAACTTATAAAAAATAAAGATAATGGTGGTAGAATGTTCTTAACCTTATCAGCATTATGGTATAAGTGGGCTAGAAAAGATAACAAAGAATTTACTCACATCAAAGATAAGTTAAAGTTCGGAAGAGCATTAATGGTAATGATGGTAAAGGATAATGTTGTATTTAGTAAAGACACTTGGAAAAAGAGTGGTAAGATAACACGATTGAAAGAAAATGAGTAATCTTAAACTGAAAATACCAAACGATGTAATCAAAATACATAAAGCATTCAAAAAGAGTGGTAAACAACTTTATGTAGTTGGTGGTGCTGTTAGAGATGCTATCTTAGGTAAAACACCTAAAGATTTTGATTTAGCAACTAATGCTAAACCCGACGAGGTTGAAAAGATAGCAAAGGATAATGGTATATCATCTAAACCTATTGGAAAAGCATTTGGTGTTGTTTCACTTTTCATTAATAAAGTGGAATATGAAATAGCAACATTCAGAAAGGATATTGGAAGTGGTAGGAGACCTACATCAGTTGATTATACTGATATTCAAGGTGATGTTAAAAGAAGAGATTTAACTGTTAATGCATTATTCTACGATATTGATAAAAAGGAGATTGTAGATTTAGTTGGTGGTATTGCAGATTTGAAAAAGAAAAACATCAGAACAGTTGGTAAAGCAAAGGTAAGGTTTGATGAGGACCCATTAAGAAAACTAAGAGCATTAAGATTTTGGACAAGATTGGGTGGTACATTGGATAAAGAACTATTAGATGCATTACAAAATGACCCATCAATAAAGGGAATTAGTGGTGAAAGAATCAGAGATGAGTTCTTAAAATCAATTAAATCATCAAAAAATACTAAAGAGTATATGGATATGTGTGATAAGATTGGATTTTCTTCTCAGATACTTCCAAACCTAAAAATATCAAAACCATATCCTAAAACAAATGACCACATTTTATTCATAACATGGATACTTAGAAAGAACTCACCCATTGTATTGAGTAAGATTCTAAATAAGATAAAATATACAAATGATGAAAGGGATGAGATAGTTTATCTAAATACACTTCAAGATTTCAAACCTGAGAATATTGTTGCATATAAGAAAGGTCAATCTAAAGCAGATAATAATAGAATTATTACTTTTGGTAAAATGATTGGAAAGGATATGAATAAGTTTGTTAAATACAAACCATCAGTAACCTTTAACGATGTACCAAAAGACTTAAAAGGGCCTGCTATTGGATTGTGGATGAACGATAAAGAAAAGGAAAACTATCTAAATGAAGGATTAAAGGAATTAGGAGTAACTGATTTTAAATCACTCTTCCAGAAAATGCCATCTGATTTACAAAAGAGAGTGTATAACTTAAAGAACTTTGGACAAAGGTTAGATAAGCATAGTGAAGGTAATGTACTTAAACATACCATTATGGTTGTTAATCGTTCATTAAAAGATGATGATATTGATATTGCTATTGCAGCAATGTTCCATGATATAGGAAAAGATGAAACAGCTGGGATTCATCCAAAGAAAGGACACATCACACACTTTGGACATGAAAAAGTATCTGCATCGTTATCTAAGAAATATAGAAATTGGATTGAATCGGTTGGTGGTAATACTGCTAACGTTTATTATATTGTAAAGAACCATATGAAGTTCAAACAATTGGATAATATGACAATGAAGAAGGTTTCTAAACTAAAAGCATTCAGAGCATTTGATAAACTAAGTAAATTTTCTAAACACGATAGGGGTGGGTTAGGTGAAGCAGTAGATTCGGTTGAAGAAAGAAGTGCAGGTAAACTTAGACCAGCTGATAAACTTAGAAGAAAAAGAGCAATGGCCGGGAAACGTGCTGCTATCCAAAGAAAAAAGAAAAGAACACAAAAGAGGAAAAAACCTCTTGATAAACTTAAAAAGATTGCATATAAAATGGCATATCTTCAAGTTTATAAAGAATTTATGGAAGATTTATTTCCTGGTATGAAGAAAAATGAGTTATCTATTGCACAAGCTAAAGTGGTTCATAAGAATGTACTTAGAAAGAAAGGTAGAGTTATGAAGAGAGCTAAGTTCAGATTCCTACCAGCACTAAGAGATAAGGAAGCTCAAAAGTTTGGTACAACAGAAAGTATGGATATATTAGACCAAGCTTTTTTAAAAGCTAAACCAATTGATGATATTGATGAAACTGCTAAGAGAGATTACAAAGATGAGTACAAGAAATTTCAATCATCAACCAAATCAAAGAAATACAGAGCAGAACTAAATAAGTACAATAGAGATAAGGGTACTTATGGTAATGGTGATGGTAAAGATGCATCTCACAAAGGTGGTAAGATAGTAGGTTTTGAATCAGAAAAGAAAAACAGAGGTAGAGCTGAAAAGAGTAGATTAAAGAAAAACAAATAAATGAAAGATAAGATAGTATTTCTTTTATCAGCAGGTATTATGATAATACTTGGTTTGTTGGTCATCGGTGATTTTATAATCTCTTATAAAGAAAACCGGCCAATCGATGAATCAATTGTACATTTGATACAAATTGTAATAACTGGTATTATAGGAATAGTAGGAACTTATTTCGGAACTAAAAACAAAAACAAATAAATTATGGCAAATCCAATAGTATGTATTGAAGCAATCAATAATGTAAGAACAT
>Ga0115006_10004135_pt1 | contig 10078 bp, 16 predicted proteins | sample ArcOceMetagenome_3_FD_88943 | JGI IMG/M metagenome (GOLD analysis project Ga0115006, IMG submission 88943) | Marine eukaryotic phytoplankton communities from Arctic Ocean - Arctic Ocean- Svalbard ARC20M Metagenome | ecosystem: Environmental > Aquatic > Marine > Oceanic | place: Arctic Ocean...
GCCGCCGTGTGGGGGCAGCTTCCGAGGACGGGTCTGTTGAGCGGGAGACGGGCGCTGCTCTCGTCCAGAGGATGACCCGTACGCATGGGCGCTGCTCTCGGGCACACAGGTGGAGTTTTATAAGATGAGTTTGATGGACGAGGAGGACCGCGCCAAGCGCGAGCAAGAGCTGTTCCCCGGCGCGAACTTCGACCTCGACCAGACCAAGCCGGCGGAGGCGGCGGTGGAGGGTGAGGCGGGCGAGGTGCGCATCCCCGCCACGCTGGCCAGCGTGGTGTCGGAGCCGCTCAAGCTGTGCACGCGCCTCGCCGTGGGCGACGCCACCATCGCCACCGTCGAGCACCTGCTCTCAGCGCTGGAGGTGAGAGCATGAGCACACACCGCCCTCCTCCCGAATCCCACCTGCGCCCAAACTAAATCTACACGTGCACTGTCGTACGCTGCACGTACCGCGCGTGGGCTGCGCTCCGCACTCGCACCAGCACCGTCGTGAGCCGCACGTAGCGTGATGTGCACGTGGTTGATCGTTTGCAGCCAAGTGTGGGGGCACTCTGCTGCCCTCACGCCAGCGCCCAGCCACCCCCACACCCGCCCAGCTGTCGCTGCCACTGCTGCGGCCTGACTTCTAAAGGCTGTGCCTCCACATCCCGGTGGTGGAGCCATCACGATCACGTTCACCACCGTCAGAGGAATCTCTTTTCGGGAAAGCCACCCATGCGCACGCGCGGCAGTGACGCTCTTGCGCGCATTGCGCTAAAGCGCCACCGCCTTACCAACGAGCCGTCCGCACTTTCCGACGAGGGCGTGCCACCAGACCCTGATGTGTTCATCTCTCGGTCCGCTCACGTACACACGGACGACCGCCCCCCCCTGGTACAGGGGTTGGGCGTGGACAACGCACGCGTGGAGGTGGAGGAGGGCGCGGAGCTGCCCGTGCTGGACGGGTCGGCGGAGGGGTGGACGCGCGGCGTGCGCGACGCCGGCGTGGTGGCGGCTGTGGACGCGTCGGGCGCGCAGCTGCCGCGGTCGGTGCCCAAGCCGCCGAACACTGTGATGGTGAGCGAGGGCGACTCGTTCGTCGTCTTCAACCCAGAGGTGAGTGTGTGTACAACAGAAGACGCCGCCCAACATCCTTTCACGCACGCGCCCCACGAGCCCCGGACAAGCCCAGACGCGAGTGCACGATACTGCCCATTGGCTACACAGTCCCCCAGTATCATCGTCCTCGCCAAGTGATGGGGCCGAAATCTGCTGAGTCAGAGCTGTCGTGCTCGCGCCACCTTACATGTCTCCGCCACATTCATTTCCAAGGCGAGGAAAACGGAAAACTCGCGTTGAAAGGCTCTGCGTGGGCATCCATCGGGAGAGTTTTGCAACTCTACGGGAAACATGTGGGCTTAGCAGGGGAGATTTGAAGAGACGTCAAGAAATGTCCCCCACCGTGTAGAAATGCACCTCCCGCCTTCCGGATGATTTGAGAAAAGACGTACGAGCTCCAAGTGAGCTCTCTTCAGTAGACCAGACGTATCATCAGTGCGATGGCTGAGAAGCGTGGCACGGGGTGGAATTTCGGAACTCCCTGCTGCTGGAATTCTTCCCAGGCCGCGCCGCGCCTCACGTACCTGGTGGACTTTTCAGCCAAGGCTGAATGCATCGGGCGGCAGCAGCATACGTGGGCGCTGCTGGAGGACGGCAACTACGCGCTGGAGCTGGCCAAAGCGCGCACGTTCACCACCTTGGAGGACGCTGAGGCGGCGCGCGAAGCCGGGCTGATCAAGGGAGGCTCGCCCGTCAACGCGCTCATCGCGGAGGGTAGCGAGTATTACAACCCGCCGCTGCGGTACGAGAATGAGCCCGTGCGCCACAAGCTGCTGGACCTGGTGCGTGTCTGCCCGCCTCTCCCTCTCTCACGCCCCGAACGCCCCGCGACACAAATCGCGCAGCCATTGGAGCGTCAAATCCGCTGTCGGGTGGAATCGCCATCTGAGTTGCGGGATGCATAGAGGACGAGGGATGTCTGCCAAGGGAGAGCTCCACTCTTCCCTTCGCTGGCAGCAACATTGATTACGGCGCCGTCGAAGACAGCACGGGCTTAGGTTAGTGCTCTCGCAGCGTCGTCGACGCCGCAGCACAACCACTGCCTTGTGATAATCAGCTGATGAAAGTCCCAGAGCTCTCTTCCCCCGGGGGGGGGGGGCTGACGAGGTCCAAGGGCGACATGGATATGTATTGAAGACGGAACTGTGTTTTAGGTGGGTGACCTGGCGCTCCTGGGCGTGGACGGCAACGGCGGGCTGCCCGTGGGTCACGTGTTGGCGTACAAGGCGGGCCACCAGCTACACGTCAAGTTCGCGAAGAAACTGGCCGAGTCGTGCGGCGCGGGCGACTACGTGGACACCATCGTCAAGCCTCCGGACGGCAACATCAAGGACCCGGATGACATGTCCTGGCTCGAAGAAGCTCTCAATGAACGAGTCCCAGAGAACGAGTGGGGGGATGATGATCGTCGTATCGAAGATTATGACCCCGAGGTGGATGGGATATGGGTGCGCGACGAATCGGATCCGTCGAAGGATTATATGATACCTCCACCCATCCCTTCCCCTGAGGAAGCAGCTAAGCGACTTGACCGGCTTCCGACCGAACACGACGCGTACTAGTCGCGATATTACGCGTGGACCGTCAGGCAGAGGGCCCGACGAGTTCGTTTTAATGATCGAGCTAGACGCTCCTCCCGGCCGTGGTTCAATTTTCAACACCGCGGCTTCGTCGCCTTCGTACCGCGCTGCGCGGCGTACGTACGTACGATCAGCCAGCGTTCGCCATAGCACGATCGAGCTACAGAGGCCGTATCTGTCCCATGCACGTTCACCGCTATGCGAAGTACGCCCCATCAGGCCCCCATACTCTACATCTAGCAACGGAGCTAGGTCCAAGCCTCAGCGCGAGCGGCGCGAAGCTGGTGGGTGACCTGCTCCTGCTTACGCTGGAACGCGTCAGCCACGCGAGCGCCGTACTGCCACAGCTGCTGCAGCTGCTCGGCCAGCTGCGCCTCCGCCGCCGGTCGCGCCCTGGCCGCGTACAGCAGCACCTCGCGCACGTGCGGGTGGTGGCGGTGCAGGTTGCCCGTGCGCGTGTTCAGGAAGAAGCACTGCCCGCTCACACCGTCCACCTGCGGCACCCAGTTGCGCGGCAGCCCTTTTGCCACCGCCTGCGACCCCGCACCGCATCGCATACGCGCATCTCCGTGTGTGGGGTTAGGTAACGTCGCGAAAGCCGTGCACACGACGACAACCCACGGCGAGCGTTCCTCACGACACGAAGGGGGTTCTCACGTGTGTCCCGATGGATTATGTATGCGGCTGCGGTGAACTCGTTTGACAATATCGCCGCTCTCGCAGGGTGGGACGACTCTGAATTTGCAGATGACATCGAAATCGCCCTGTGTCTCGTCTTCTGATGAGTGAGTGAGTGTGGGTGGGTGGGTGTGCTCTCGAGTGGCTCCTTGGAAGGGGCAGATTGTTCCATGGGAGCATCGGGAGAACCCCACCTGCGCCTTGGCTCTCTTCTCCCACGCGGCCCAGCGCACGTCAAAGGCACGCCGCTCGTCGCGCACGCGCTGCGCCACGTGCTCCAGCTCGCGCGCGCCCGCACACGCCGTGTCCAGTAGAAGCCGCTCCACAGGCGCCGTGACAGCCATCTCGTCGCGGTGCTCGCGCCACCGCGCCACCGCCACCCGCCGCTGACGGTGCCTGGCCAGCTCACGCGTCCACACCGCCGCCTGGGGTGGGGGCTCCATGGAGGTAAGTGAGTCAGTGGAGGTGCCTTGCGGCAGCTGGCGACGCCCCATGGGTGGGGCAACCCGGCTGGGCGTGTGGGTACCCCCGCCAGCCCTGCACTCCCCCTGGAGGGAGCCGGGCGTGTGTGGAGGGTTCATTCAGTAACGAGAAATGGAATATCCAACATACGAGGACCCCGCCGACCCACATTGCGACAGCTGTCTCCCTGTCTCCTGCTGCTGCTGAACTGATAGAGCGCTGCAGCGACGGTGTCGAAGACCAAGGAGCTGAAGCAGCGGCATGGGGTAGGCCAAGATAGAGAGTGTTGACGTCAGTTTGGAAGTTTGCTCCCGTCGCTCACGGCTCTCATTTCAGCGGACCCGACCCGCTGGTGAGAGCTGCCTCCTTCTCCCTCAAAAGCTGCGCAGGGTTGAGAGAGAAGGCGGCACCGGTGCGTTGAGGTGAGAGCCTCAGCCACGTCGAACGCGCACGTGACAAACTGTGCCCACGTCGTCATCGATCGCAGCACACGCCAAGCACTGATCCTGCTTCAACTGCCAGGACTGGTACGCTGGCGCCAACAAGTCATCCACCAGACCCTAGGGAGCTCAGAATGGAACGCCGGGTAGCGTGGCGTGGCGTACCGTGCTGCGAGCGAGGAAGCCGCGAACGACGCGCTGAATCAACAGCACAGCCTCACGGCGGCGACGCGCCACACCCCGCGCCGCCCACCCACGCACGTGCCGCTGCACTGTGCGCGCCGCACACCAGGCGCGCTCCGCCGACTTATCACCGTCGGCCACGGCGGCCACCAGTGCGGCGGCGGCGGCGGCAGCGGCGGCGGCGGCAGCGGTTCGCCACTCAGCCACCTCGTGCAGTGCGGCGGCGCGCTCACGCAGCCGCTGCGACCGTCGGAGCACGTGCGCTCTCCGCGTACGCCACGCGCGCTGGAGCTTGGCCGCCGCCGTGCGCCGCCGCAGTCGCTGCGTCAGCCGCCGCCGCACCTGCAGTCGCATATCCAGTGTGGCCCAAAGCACTCCACCCTCAGCGGACGCAATGTATTCTGTGATGTGATGCTGTGTTGGGACGGGTTGTTGACCGTCAAGCCAGTGAAACATGACGCTCAGCGCTCACTGCACGAACTGTCCCTCATTCAGGCGTGAAAGTTGTACGAGTCTACATAGGAAATGCGTATGCAGATCGATTATCAACCCAGAATCTGCCGATCCTGCGGTGATGTCATGCTGCGCACCTGACGCCGCCATAGCCAGCCGCGCCAACAGCGCTGGATACATCGCGCGGCGGCGACGCGCATCCGGACGCGGCGCGCCTCCTCCGCCTCGCGCTTCCGTCGGGCCATCCGTGCGGGTGCTGTGCGTCGCCAGTACCATCGCCACGCGCGCTGCATCCCAATTCCGCACCAGCGAACACAACGTTTCTCATTCTCGGCCGCAAGCGTCGTTCCGTGGCAATTCTCCCGGTGAATCACACCTCTCGACGCTTATTTTTCGCAAAAGGGGGGGCGCGGCTCGAGCTTGAACCGTGTGTCGCCGTGGGCTGTCTGGCTGACTGGCTGCTGCACTTTTGTGGCGTGCGACGGATTAGGGTCTGGCGTGTGGTTGGCCCCAATCCCTTCCTCGCTCAGTCAGCCAAGATTCAGTCTTTACGTGCCGTGGGCTCTCTCGCCCAACTGCCCGCGTAATTCTGTATATTCTAACAACCCACCTGCACCAGCCGCACCGCGCGGTCGCGCCGATGTCGCTCCGCCGCCGCCACCTGCGTCGGCGCCACCGGCAGCACCCCCACGGGATACGTCATGCGCTCCCAGGACATGCTGCACCGCCCCACCGCCTCGACCGCCTTGGCCGCCTCCGCCACCGCAGCGTGCGTGTGCGACAGGCAGCGAGCGAAGTGCGCCTGTGCCTCCGTCACGTGGCCCTGCAGCGCCGCCACGGCGGACCGCACGCCCGCCTGGTCGCCGTCTGACACGTGCGCGTCCAGCCTGCGCGGGTTGAATATACCGCCAAAGGTGTGAGTGAGAGCGAGAGAGAGGTCCTCTGAGCGCGAGACTCTACGACGCAGGAGCGCTTGTGGAGGCTCGAGTGGATGTGAGTGGATCTGTGTGAGCAACGCACCCACTGCGCAGCGTCTTCTGCATGGAGAGGAGCTGTTGATGTCGCGTGGCGGGGGCGCGAGGTGGTGGACCCAAAGCCGAGGAGTCGGGTGCGGTGGACGGCCGCTCCACGCTGGCGCGCACGGCTACGGGGGCGTGGTTGTCACGGCCTTTTCCGAAGGGTGACGCGGAGCTCAGCGCTCGGTACGCCGCAGCCGACTGCGCCGCGCGCTGCGAGGGCCTTTGTGTCTGCCTGCGTCGCTCGTGCTGCTCCAACGCACCGTTCACCTCCTGCAGCTGCTGCAGCCACTGCCGCTCGTGCGCTGCGAACCAATCCATTCCCCCGCGCGCCGCCGTGAAAAACACATGCCGAGCTTCGCGTCAACCCGCCGCTGGGACGAGCGATGTGTGTGTGTGTGTGTGTGTGTGGGTGTGTGTTGAGAGAGAGGAAGACATTAGAGAATTGTGGGTGCGTGACACGCGGTTAGGGTTGCCAAAGGCGAGTAAGCCCTCCGTGGGTGTGGGTTGTACCGTCGCTGCACGAGGCGAAGGTGAAGCTGCAGACGGCCTCCTGCAGCTGCGTCTCACGCTGCACACGCCACTCCTCGCGATACTCGCACTCCAGCATGAGCCTCTGCACCGCCGCCGCCTCTCTAGCCAGCTCGTGCTCCCCCGCCGCCACGCGCTGCAACAGCCGAAGGTCGTCCGCGCGGCCCATGCCCACACGCAGCAGCTGATGCAGCAACTGCCGCTCCTGGATGCGCTCCACACTGTCGCTGTGTACATGAACACAACACAACACCCCACCACGGGTGATGTTGTCAGCAACGCACCCGACGACGACGACGTTTGCAACGCAGCAAACGAGCGGCAGCGAGACACTCGTGGTGAGCAGGGAGGTAGATGGTAGTCACGCCGCCTTCATACCACGCGAATCCCGCGACACTGTGCTGTACGCACGGCAGCGTACAGTAGAGAGCCAGCCACGCGTCAACCGTGGACCGGCCCCCAGCGAGAGGGTGAGAGACCAGGACACAAACGGAAACACACGAATACACACACACACGTACCTCCGCTGTTGGGCGGCGGAGGCGAGCTGCATGGGGCCGAGCTTGGGCGCCGCCCCGACTGTCGCCGTTGTAGGCCGTTGTAGCGCGGAGGACACGTGCCGCGGCGCGGACGCGGAGGTGGGCGGACGTGGACGTGTGGATGATGCGGATGCGGCGCGCGGGGGGCGGCTCGGGGTGAACGGACGCCGCAACGGCATCCCTTCACCCGTGCGCGCCTGATGGCTACCAGTCGCTCGCGAGGTTTCGCCTGCGGAGGAGTACAACTGCGCAACACGATGGTGCGCCTCGGCGACGTGCGTGCTGCTGCGGCCGGAGAAGCCCGCGTACGGTGTATTGCGTCGCTCCATCCGCGCCTCTCTCGGCGTGGACCCAAGCCACCTCAGCGCGCGAGAGCGTCCGCCGCGATGATGCGGATGTAGCGACAGATGCCCGCTTTGGAGCTGGGCTGGAGTCGCCCGCCCGGCCCGTTACAGCCGGCTTTCAGTCTGACTGGTGCACGTGCATGGGTGGACCACTCTGACATGAGGCTCTGGAGAGGCACGTCGGGTGCATGCTGGCGGGAGTTGCCCGAGCTGTGCTGAATTCGCAGCGTCCACCTCGCCGCATCCTCCGAGCTTGCGCATCGACCACCAGGCAGTTCGGCATGCGGGAGCATTGAGCGGGGCGATGCTGCGAACGCTGTGCACCGGAGGCGGGCTGCTTCGAGCGCGGTCCAGCCTCAGCCTCAGCTTCAGCTTCACCCAGCTGAAGCATAGAGCCGCCGGCGTCGCGAGCGGCGGCACAAACCCTAACCCGACAGCGCTTCGCGAGCTGCTGCGGGGGGATCGCGCAGACGCCGTGCTCAGCAGGCAAGCTCAGCTCACCACCGGTTGCCCACCGGGACCGCTGGAATCTATCCCGCCCGCGAGGGTTGTTGACACAGGCGGAGGCGTGTCGAGGGGTGCAGGCACGGTCTGGACCCACAAGGTGTGGCTGCGTTGTTGGACAACTTACGGCGCAAGAAAGCGCTGCCACAGGTGCGAGTGAGCGACGGTATAATGGCGTCCAAGCGGTAGCTCTGTTGTCAGTTTTGGTAGCCGGCTCCCGTCGCCTCACGCTCTTTTCCGCGCATTTGACGCCCTGTTGACACGCCCAACTCCCACCCAGCGGGAGTGCAGGGCTGACAGGCGTGTCCACACACCCAGCCGGGTTGCCCCACCCGTGGGGCGCCACCAGCTGCCGCAAGGCAGCTCCACTTACTCACTTACCCTGTTGACGGTGTTGTTGGTGGTATACGTACGGCAGGTGGCAGCGTTGTTCGCCAGCTGGACAGCCACCGGTGAGCCCGTGAGTGCGGCGCACTACCGCGCGGCGATGCTGGCGTGTTGCGACGGCGGGCAGGTGAACGACGCCCTCAAGTTGATGGCGGCCATGAAGACGGCGGGCGCGGCACCCGATGACGAGATGTACAATGAGCTCGTCACGTAATACCCCTCCCTCAGCCTCTCACCAGAAGCCTCCCCCCCCCACTGCGCGTCCGGGTCCACGGGCTTCGCCATGGGCCCACGGGCGCCCACCCTCCTGCCGTGCCTTGCTGTGCGCGCGCTCCGTGTCTGACACGTCGCTCGCACCTTGTGGCACGGTCACGCAATTCAATGACGCTGAGGTGTTTCTGACCTCTCGCCCACGAGAAGTCGGCACACGCGACGTTCGTGAGCAGTTCCAATGGTCTGTCAGGGGTGTCGGAACAGCGAACGCGGATCGTGTCGAATGGTGTGGGAACGCCGTCTCACACGGCACCCGTTGCTCTCTCTCGGATGAAACTGAGCACCACCGTTGGGCCCGCACGGCTTTCCCGTGCGTGCGTGTGCCACAGCGTGTGCGCGAAGAGCGGCAGGGGCGAGCTCACGGCACGGATAGAGAGGGAGATGCGAGCGGCGAACGTGCCGTTTTCGCTCAAGACGTACAACGCGCTCATCGCCGCGTGCAAGAGAGACAAGCAGCTGCCACGTGCTGTGGCGCTGCTGAGGCACATGCGGGAGCAGACTATCGCCCCCACCACGGTGACCTACGCCGCGATGATGAGCGTCTACGCGCGCAGCGGCGACCACGCGGGCGCGCGCCGGATGTTTACTGAGATGCGGCGCGACGGCATCGCACCTACCCTTGTCACGTTCAACACGCTGACGAGTGCGTACGCCGCCGCTGGAGAGGTACGTACGCTGCGAGGGTTCGGAAAGACACGAATTTGGCCCCACCGTGGTCAATTTTCATGTGGGGTCATTCACTGGCTTGTTGGAGGCGCTCTACAGCGAGTGGTGCGGGAGCTGCTAGCGTAAGGACCGAATGGGACGTACGCTCAAAGGGGAAGCGTGGGACCGATATATCTCAAAGGTGAAACACTCTCGCTGATATCACCATCCTCGTAAAACATGGAACCCGCTGAGGTTCCACTTGTGACGAGGACCGTAATAACTATCGCTCTACCTTCTAACGGGCTCCTACAGCAGGAGCCCGGTCGTCTCACACGGGATGACAAGTTACGGACGAACAGATGAGGAGCGCGATGCATGTGCTGGAGGAGATGAGCGCCACTCACGACGACGGCAACCGCGCGGTGACGGCGGACGTGTACACCTTCAACCTGCTGATTCGCGCGTGCGAGCGTGACGGCCTGCTGTCGGAGGCGCTGGCACTGTACAGCGCCATGGTGGATGGGTTGCGAATCAGCGGCCACGTGGCGCCGCCGCCCGACGTGGTGACGTACAACTCGCTCGTCAAAGTGTGCGAGGCGGCGAAAGACTGGCGTCAGGCCGGCCGCCTGTTCGAGCGGATGAAGGTGCGTGTGTGCTGCTTTCGCCGCTTCTGCCGACTCCATGCAGCGCGAGGCCCATCCCATTCGATCCTCACGCCCAGTTGAGGTCTATCCCAACGTTGGTACGGACGGAGACCCACCCACGTGCTGTCGTTCCGAGCTGTGTGGCTCAGAGGCTAGGGTTTCACTGCGGGGGCTCCGTGTCGTGCGTCTGGTGAGTGTAGCGATACCACTCGCTCGACTCGTGCCATGCCCACGTTTACGTTCCAGTAAGTTCCACCCCTGAAAAACCGTGACCCATCGCAAAGCCCACTCAATACAC
>Ga0115006_10004137_pt1 | contig 10078 bp, 6 predicted proteins | sample ArcOceMetagenome_3_FD_88943 | JGI IMG/M metagenome (GOLD analysis project Ga0115006, IMG submission 88943) | Marine eukaryotic phytoplankton communities from Arctic Ocean - Arctic Ocean- Svalbard ARC20M Metagenome | ecosystem: Environmental > Aquatic > Marine > Oceanic | place: Arctic Ocean...
CACCGATTTATTCTTTGCCAAAAATAGGTGTTTTTTGCCGGATGCAGAATTAGAATTTAATGCCTGGAATCCGGGGTTAAGCTCGGATATTCCCGCAGCCCTTTTGCCGCGGGTCACGCTCTATGATGCAAAAAATACTGACACCAGATATCAAGACGCGAAAGACGCAGCCAACTTTTGTGGCCTCAAGCCTCATGAGATGGTTCTATTTAAAGTCAACCGCTTGGCTATGCACGAAGTTCTGATCCGTGTCACAGCAGATTTACACGTGCCCGACGGCCCTAATTATGCAGATTTAGGTTTGAGCCTGAGGCGGATGGCCAGCCAAATTTTAATCCATCATGTGACCCCGAAGATGGCAGAACTGGAACAGGAATATGACCGAAACCGCCGGGTAATCTGTGACAGGCTTTCCAGCTATCTTGATGCTGATGTCTATGGAATTGGCACAGCGCCCAAAGTCCCCAAAAAGCGCGCCTTCAAGGATTGGATTTTTGGTAAAAAACCAGACGTTAAAGTGGAGCAGGCGCCACCGGAACTGCTTGCACTCACCAAGTGGCAGGCGGAAGCCTCTGTTACAGAGGTGGCCCTTGATCTGGCCTGTCTAAAGGCCCTGCAAATAATTGTGGGGGGCATTATTGGCCGGCGTGGCCGATTGGTTGCAGACAAAGATTTGATCGTCAAACTAGCATCAATTCTGGTTTGTAACGCGTATGGGAGCCGGCGCATCGGGGCATTGGTTGATCCTATTTTATGCGAGGCGGCACAAGCTGAAGGGTATCGGTTGTTGCCGTATCAGGCAGAACCCTTTGTGATGAACGTCAAAGGGGCCTCTGCTGCCGGAAAAAGTACCATCCGTCCGTTGCAACGGAACCTTGCGATGAAAATTGGGGTTAATTGGGAAGATTTTGCACTGATCAGTCCTGACTACTGGCGCAAATTCATGCTTGATTATGAAAGCATCGGCAAAGATTATAAATATGCGGCGATGTTGACGGGGCAAGAACTTGAAATTATCGACAAAAAACTTGACGGGTATATGGCCGATAAGGCAGCCCGCAGGGAAATGCCGCATCTTTTGATTGATCGGTTCCGGTTTGACAGTTTCGACCCGTCCCGTACAAATCATGAGGGCGGGCGCTTGCTCAGCCGGTTTGGTCACACGGTGTTTATGTATTTTGTTATCACGCCGCCGACCGAGACAGTAGAGCGCGCTTGGAAGCGTGGGAAAACAACCGGGCGTTACAAGGCAGTGGACGATCTTTTGTATCACAACATCGAAGCCTATACAGGGATGCCCGAGTTGTTTCTCAATTGGGTAAACAAGAAAAAGCAAAAAGTGCACTTTGAATTTCTCGACAATGATGTGCCTTTGGGCGACCGACCTAAAACCGTCGCATTTGGTTGGAACGGCAAGATTACCATCTTGAATTCGGATTGTATGCGCCGCCTAAACCGGTACAAACATATTAATGTAGACGCGCTCCGACCGGAAGATGCTTATCTTGAAGTGGATGAAGACGAACAGGATTTACTTTTGACCTTCATTGAAAATATTCCCAACGTGACCTTCGTCGATCCGATCTCTTCAGAGGTTTGTGCGCAAATCCATCATGGCAAGTGCTTTTTCGAAGTCCCTGGATTTCTAAAAGGTAATGCGCTTGAGGTCATCGGGCATAATACTGCCGCGGGTGATCGATTAGGACAGCCGCAAAACACGACACTGCAAAATACTGGCCTGCAAGAGAGTGAGACGCTGACCTTACATCAAGAAGAAAAATACACCATAGGGGCATGGGGTGGTGATGGCCGAAGATAACGCGCCGGAGGTGCTGCGCGAGGCCGCCTGTGGGTATTGCCGAGTTGGCGAGTACATACTTGTTAAAGCGATGGCTGCAGATTGACTGTCACATGCCGCTCAGGCTCTTTGGTTTTTTAGATGTGGCAAGCAGTTGTGCCATTGCCGGCCTCACAAACAGGGCGACAGCAATAACTTTCCGCGATGCTGTGCCTGTTGCATCATCAGATGGGCGTCTGCAGCATTTTCAAAATTAAATACGCGGTGCGTTTGAGCGGCCAACTGACCTTGGGCAAAGCTCGGCCAAATTTGTGCCCTCAGATCAATGGCGACAGCGGCTTTGAACCCATCGCTACGGCTGCGCAGGGTCGAACCAGTATATATCAATCGTTTGAGCATGATGGGCATGAGGTTGATTTGCATCTTTGATCCGGCATTAAAGGCCAGTTGGACGATCCGAGCGTCGGGGCTTGCGGCTTTGATGTTGCGCGCAACATAATCGCCGCCGATGATATCCAAAATAAGGTTGGCTCCCCCAGCGGTGCGCACCACTTCGACAAAATCTTCGCTCTCAAAATTAATAGCGCGTTTTGCACCAAGCGAATTGACATAGTTACAATCGTCCTGGTTGGCACAGGTCGCATAGACATCCAAGCCTAAAAGCGCCCCTATTTGTACGGCTGTCGATCCGATTCCTCCCGCGCCGCCATGCACCAACAGCAGGTCTCCGGGGGTGATTTTATGCTCGAAGAATAGATTACTCCAAACGGTGAAGTATGTCTCACAAAGGCCCGCGGCATCAGTGGCTGAAACGCCTTTTGGAACGGGCAGGCAGTGGGTGGCGTTGACTGCGACATATTCCGCATAGCCGCCGCCATTGGTCAAGGCGCAGACCGTGTCGCCCACGGCCCATTCGGTCACCCTGTCCGCTGTGGCAACAATCTCGCCAGAGACTTCCAAGCCCAAAAGGTCAGAGGCACCTTTGGGGGCTGGGTAATGCCCGCGCCGCTGTACCAAGTCAGGGCCGTTTACCCCCGCGGCAATCACCTTTATCAGAACTTCACCGGGTTGAATTTGGGGTATGGGTCGGCTGCCGATTTCCAACACCTCGGGTCCACCAGCTTCACGCATTTCGATTGTCTTCATGCTCTTCGGCAATTTCTTGGTTCCCTGCTTAAAATTTTCTGGTGAAAGCGCTGGCTTAAACCTACTCTGGGTCTAACTTAGATATGGCGGATAAAAATGACAAACACAAAGCCTTGGTGCGATAATGCCGGAACTGCGTGATCTGGAACTTTTGGTGTCGTTGTCGCGGCATAAAAATTTTTCACATGCAGCGGCGGATTGCAATATTTCCCAGCCCGCATTCTCGACCAGAATCCGCAAGCTCGAAGAGGAGTTTAAACTGCCGCTTGTGCGCCGGGGCAACAGCTTTCTGGGCTTCACACGAGAGGGCGAAGTTGCGCTGAAATGGGCCCGCAAACTTCTGGCTGACGCCGAGGGTATGCGCCAAGAGATCAACGCGCTCAGAAATAATTTAGATGGTAAGTTGACGCTTGGTGTGATCCCGACGGCCATGCCCTTTGCGGCCCGTGTCTCGTCGCAACTACGCCGGAAACACCCGAACCTGTCTATTGAGATACATTCCCAATCTACCCGCCAGATCACGCGAAGATTGAACGATTTTTCCCTTGATGCGGGAATTATGTATTTTGATGACGCCGACCCGGACATCACCGTGAAGCTTTATGAAGAACGCTATGTGCTGATTGCGCCTCAAACGCTCGCGTCCGGATATAAAACTCAGGTAACCTGGGCCGAGGCGGCGCAGTTTCCATTATGTCTATTGACCCCTGATATGCGCAATAGACAGCTGATAGACGCGGTCTTTGAGCAGGTTTCTGCGGTGCCCACCGTCGTGATGGAGGCCAGCGGATTTAGCGCTGTTCTGGCTCAGGTGGTCAGCGGAAACGCTGCAACGATTGCCCCTGTGAGTGTGGCCGAGACGTTTCTTGCACTCAGTTCCACGGTGCAATTTGATCTTGTGAAACCGGTGATGACCCACACGATCGGATTGTCTATTAAAGACCAATCACCAGTGCTGCCCATGGTGCAGGCTCTCAGGCAGGCCATAGATGCGTCATTATAGTAAAAACGAATGGCGTGTTCTCATATTGGTATTGGAAGCTATCGCGGAGACCTGTAATAGACGGGTCATTAGGGAGAGCTTGTTATGACTGTTACCGAAATAGAACCGGGTGTATGGAAATCAGGGAAAGGCAAAGGGCGGCACACGCCCAAAGGCCGGCAGGTTGAAGATACAGCCTGGTCAGAGGTGATCGACTTGCTTGGTGCCGCGCCACGCCGCCGCGATTTATTGATAGAATATCTGCATCTTATCCAAGATCGATACGGTTGTTTAAGCGCCGCCCACCTTCGGGCATTAGCCGAAGAGATGCGTCTGTCAATGGCAGAGATTTATGAGGTCGCTTCCTTCTATGCGCATTTCGATGTTGTGAAAGAGGGGGCAAAATCACCCCCTGCGCTGACGATTCGCGTCTGTGACAGCCTGTCGTGTGAACTGGCCGGAGCCCAAGCGCTAAAATCGGCCTTGGAACAGGGGCTGGATGCATCCGAAGTCCGCGTGTTGCGGGCACCCTGCATGGGCCGGTGTGATACCGCGCCAGTCCTCGAACTGGGCCACGCGCATATTGATCACGCGACACCTGCAAAAGTGACCTTGGCGATTGCGGCAGGTGATACCCATCCACATATCCCGGACTATGAAAAATATGACGCCTATGTTGCCGGAGGCGGGTATGAAACCCTGTCTGCGCTGCGTGCCAGTGGCGATTGGGAGGTAGTGCAAGAAAAGGTGTTGGCCTCAGGATTGCGTGGTCTTGGCGGGGCGGGGTTTCCGTCTGGCAAGAAATGGGGTTTTGTGCGCGCCAATCAAGGACCGCGTTACATGGCCGTCAACGGGGACGAGGGCGAGCCCGGTACTTTTAAAGACCGCTATTATCTCGAGCGCACACCGCATCTGTTTCTCGAAGGCATGCTGATTGCGGCTTGGGCTGTCGAAGCGGATAAAGCCTTTATCTATATGCGCGATGAGTATCCGGCTGTGCTGCATATTTTGGCAGAAGAGATCAAAGCCCTCGAGATGGCCGGTGTTGTGGCACCTGGCTATATTGATCTGCGCAGAGGGGCAGGAGCGTATATCTGCGGTGAAGAAAGTGCGATGATTGAAAGTATAGAAGGCAAACGTGGTATGCCGCGCCACCGGCCGCCGTTCGTAGCGCAAGTTGGTATTTTTGGCCAACCCACTTTGGTTCACAACGTCGAAACACTATATTGGGTGACGCGGATTTGCCGCGAAGGTCCCGAGGTTTTGTCATCGACCGAATTGAACGGTCGCCGAGGATTGCGCAGCTATTCAGTGTCCGGTCGGGTGAAAAATCCGGGCGTTTACCTGCTGGCTGCTGGATCAACAATTATGGATGTAATCGCGGCAAGTGGAGGAATGGTAGAGGGGCACACCTTTAAAGCCTATCAACCCGGAGGGCCGTCTTCTGGTCTGTTGCCCGCCTCGATCAACGACGTGCCCTTGGATTTCGACACACTTCAGCCGCTTGGCACTTTCATAGGCTCGGCCGCAGTGGTTGTTTTGTCTGACCATGACAGCGCCAAAGATGCCGCAGTGAATATGCTGCGATTTTTCGAGGATGAAAGCTGTGGCCAATGTACGCCTTGCCGGGTTGGTTGTGAAAAAGCAGTGAAACTGATGCAAGCTGATATTTGGGATCAACCGCTGCTGGAAGATTTATGCATGGCAATGGGCGATGCCTCGATCTGTGGTCTTGGACAAGCCGCGTCCAATCCAATTCGGCTGACGATGAAACATTTTCCGGGAGAGGTTTGAAGCATGTCTGATAAAGTTCAATTCACGCTTGATGGCCAATCGGTTGAAGCTGACGCAGGGATGACCATTTGGGAAGTCGCCAACGGCCGTGGTCTGGTGATCCCGCATCTGTGTCACAAACCTGCACCGGGATACCGTCCAGATGGCAATTGCCGCGCCTGTATGGTCGAGATTGAAGGCGAGCGTACGCTGGCGGCGTCGTGTATTCGCGAACCCAGCCAAGGGATGGTGGTGACCACCGATTCAGCCCGCGCCAGCAATGCGCGAAAGATGATCGTCGAAATGCTGGTCACCGATCAGCCAGCGCGCGATGTTGCCCATGATAAATCCAGCCACCTTTGGGACATGGCCGATCTGAACCAGGTTTGCGAAAGCCGTTTGCCTCCGTTGGAACCGGAACGGGTGCCTTTTTTGGATGACAGCCATGTGGCGATGTCGGTCAATCTGGATGCCTGTATTCAATGCGGTCTGTGTGTGCGCGCCTGCCGCGAGGTCCAGGTCAATGATGTGATCGGCATGGCTGGACGCGGTCACAATTCCTATCCAACCTTTGACATGGCAGATCCAATGGGGGCCTCCAGCTGCGTGGCCTGTGGCGAATGTGTGCAGGCCTGTCCAACCGGCGCATTAATGCCGTCGACCGTGGTGGATGACGCCCAAGTTGGTGATAGTGGGGATTACGACGAAGAGATCAAAAGCGTTTGCCCGTTCTGTGGTGTTGGCTGTCAAGTCTCTTTAAAGGTTAAAGACAATAAGATCAAATTTGTCGAGGGTATAAATGGCCCGGCCAATGAGGGCCGGCTCTGTGTGAAAGGGCGCTTTGGCTTTGATTATATTCACCACGACCATCGCCTGACAAAGCCGCTGATCCGGCGCAGCGATGCGCCCCCTAAAGGTTTAAATGTCGACCCTTCCAACTGGTCGGAATTTTTTCGCGAAGCCAGTTGGGACGAGGCGCTAGACTTTGCTGCCGGCGGGTTGAATGATCTTAAGGCTGAAAAAGGGGGCCGGTCGGTGGCTGGGTTTGGCAGCGCAAAATGCACCAACGAAGAAGCCTATCTGTTTCAGAAAATCATCCGTCAGGGTTTTGGTCACAACAACGTGGATCACTGCACCCGTCTGTGCCACGCCTCTTCGGTGGCTGCATTGATGGAAAACGTTGGCTCCGCGGCGGTGACGGCGACGTTTAATGAGATTGAAAATGCCGATGTGGCGATCGTGATTGGTGCCAACCCGATTGAAAACCATCCTGTTGCGGCGACCTATTTCAAACAGTTCACGAAGCGTGGTGGCAAGCTGATTGTGATGGACCCGCGCGGTCAAGCGCTGAAACGTTTTGCCAGCCATATGCTGCAGTTCCGCCCCGGAGCGGATGTGTCGATGCTGAATGCGATCATGCACGTGATTGTTGAAGAGGGGTTGTATGACAAGCAATATATTGAGGCCTATACCGAAAACTGGGAGGCAGAAAAGGCCCATCTGAAAGATTTCTCACCGGAAAAAATGTCCGCGATCTGCGGCATTGATGCAGAGATGCTGCGCGATGTGGCGCGCACTTTTGCCGGCGCCAAGGCAGGGATGATTTTCTGGGGCATGGGTGTGTCTCAACACATTCACGGCACTGATAACAGCCGTTGTTTGATCTCGCTGGCGCTGATGACGGGCCAAGTGGGTCGGCCAGGATCGGGTCTGCACCCGCTGCGCGGTCAGAACAACGTGCAAGGCGCGTCCGATGCCGGCATGATCCCGATGTTCCTGCCTGATTATCAAAGTGTGACTGACGACGGTGTACGCAGCGCTTTTACCGAAGTCTGGGGCTCTGAAGATTTCAGTTCTGAAAAGGGCCTCACCGTGACTGAAATTATGGATGCGGTGCACGACGGTGATATCCATGGCATGTATATCTTGGGTGAAAATCCGGCGATGTCGGACCCTGATGTAGAGCATGCCCGCGATGCGCTGGCCAAATTGCGGCATTTAGTGGTGCAAGATATCTTTATTACCGAGACTGCCAATTATGCTGATGTGATCCTGCCGGCCTCTGCGTTTGCCGAAAAATCTGGTACGGTGACCAATACTAACCGGCAGGTGCAGATGGGCCGAGCAGCAGTGTCGCCACCAGGTGAGGCGCGTGAAGACTGGTGGATCGAGGTTGAGCTGGCCAAGCGGCTGGGTCTAAATTGGACGTATACCGACCCGTCGCAAGTGTTTAACGAAATGGCGTTAAATATGCGGTCGCTGGACAACATCACCTGGGAGCGTTTGATGGTCGAGAATGCAGTGACCTATCCGTCATTGTCAGCCGATGACCCCGGTCAGGCGATTGTGTTTGCTGAGGGTTTCCCACGCAAGGAGGGGCGTGCCAAGTTCACCCCGGCCTCATTGATCGCACCCGATGATGTGCCTGACGCCGAATATCCGATGATATTGACCACGGGTCGGCAGTTAGAGCATTGGCACACCGGCTCGATGACGCGCCGCTCTAAGGTTTTGGATACGGACGAACCAGAGGCAAATTGCTCGCTGCACCCCAAGACGTTGCGTGCACTTGGTGTGGCTGCAGGTGGTCACGTGCGGTTGACCACCAAACGTGGGAGCATTTTGGTGATGGCGCGTGCCGACCGTGCAGTGTCGGAAGATATGGTGTTTTTGCCTTTCGCTTTTGTTGAGGCGGCGGCAAATATCCTGACCAACTCTGCGGTAGATCCCTATGGCAAGATCCCCGAGTTCAAGTTTTCGGCCGTTAAGGTCGAGGCCGCCGATGGAAGTCAAATAGCAGCTGAATAAATTGGACATGGCGCGTAATCAGCCGCGCCATGTCATACGTTCATATCACCGAGGCGGTCAGCATAATTATCTGTTGATACTTTCTTGCCCAGTGAAACCGACACATAGATGGACATGGTCTGGATTTTTTGCACGTTTTAATACAGGGTATTAGACGCAGCGAAAGGTGATTTCTGTTCTTGGATGATTGCCCAATAAATACGGGGGGCGCGAGTCTAACGTGTCGGTGACCAAAAGGGTTTGACCCAGAACCATACAATAGTTTTCGGCCTCTCTTAGGGCGTCGATTTTTACGGCGCCAAGGCCATGAAATCCGCTAGCCGCTTGACGTGTCAGGATATATTGACTGTTGCCAAGCCTTGCGACGCCGGGATTTGACGGTGAACATCCCTGTAGGATGGCCAAAACAGCAATCAGGATCGGGGATAAACTTATTTTTTTCATAATATAGTCCTCTATTTTATAATTTTATGGCGGTTAACCGGAGTTTGAAATTTGGTTCAGAGACGTCATAATAATCGATTGTACTGTCGGTTATGGTGTAGCCTACACCAATCGTTACACTGCTAAACAACTGATAGGTCACATTCAAAGAGGTGGTTTTTTCGTCCCAATCAACGCCGAATAATTTCCCGCCTTTTGCCGCGCTATACCCTGCCGATGTCGTGAGAGGTTTGCCCCAAGCCTGCATTCTCAAAGAGCCGGAAAGTGATTTTCGGGTCACAAGTTTATTTTCCAAAGCCTCCCCCAAGGTGGCGGATATTTTTGAGAACAGACCACTGTTGTGAATGGTCTCAATACCGAATGTCAGCTGGTTCTGGATATAGCTGTTGGCAAAATAGCGCTTTACCCCCACTGCGGCGTGATGATGTGTGAAAGGGGCCGAGGTGTACAGTCGCACCGCCGATACGCTGAAGTGGCCACTGTTCTGGTCGGTGATATCTTTGTGGGTGCGTTGGGTGCTGCCGCAGACGTCTAGATGCCACAGGTCTTTGAGATAGTTTTTAGCACACGCACTGGCCGACAGTGTCGCAATACCGAGGTGATGGGCGGGTGAATGGGCATAGGAGGCGTCAATATTCATATTGAAATACTTACCCCGCCCGTAAAGGCTGCGACCGCTTGTTCCGATGCCGGCCCCGATCACCACGCCCTTTTTTTTGATAAGATGTGGCTGCACAATCTCGGCGAACTCCTCCAGATCAAACGGTTTTTCGGGGCGGCCGCCGTTGATATTTGATGAATATTTTAAAATTGGCGACAGATACGGCTGGAAAGTGGTTTGTTTGATCCGACCTTTCAAGCCCAAGCCGGTGCTGAACCCTTCGCGCTTTAGACGGTAATCCAACACTTGGACGGTTCGCAAAGACAGCGCGGCCTTATCGCTGCGTTCCAACATGCAAAAATTGGAAAGCCGCTCGTTCGGGCTGGAAACAAGACAATTAGCGTCGGACCGGGTGGCGGCAAAAATCGCCGCACTTACCCCACAGAGCAACATCCCGGCCCGCAATACTGTGTTCAGCATCAACGGTGATTACTGCGATTTCTTGCCGTAAAAGGCCCCGGTATAG